>Ga0070729_10003505_pt1 | contig 18132 bp, 8 predicted proteins | sample tdDd472_FD_66725 | JGI IMG/M metagenome (GOLD analysis project Ga0070729, IMG submission 66725) | Marine sediment microbial communities from the Atlantic coast under amendment with organic carbon and nitrate - tdDd47.2 | ecosystem: Environmental > Aquatic > Marine > Coastal > Sediment | place... | reverse complement strand
GCTTCCTATTTTGACCTGGCCCCCGTGGCCAGCGAAAGCGTCAACCTTGAAGGCGTCCCCCCCATGCCCAACCGGCCCCCCAACCTCTGCGCCGGGTGTTCCCACAGGGCCACCTTCTACGCCGTGAAAAAGGCCACCGAAGGCATGGACGTGATGTTCCCCTCGGACATCGGCTGCTACACCCTGGGTTTCATGCCCCCCCTCTCCACCGGAGACTTCGTGCTCTGCATGGGCGCCTCCACCAGCACCTCGGCTGGTTTTTCTACGGTGACGGACAAGAAGGTCATCTCCTTTGTCGGAGACTCCACCTTCTTCCACTCCGGCATCATGGGCCTGATGAATGCCGTGTTCAACAACCACAACTTCACCCTGGTGATCCTCGACAACCGCATCACCGGCATGACGGGCCACCAGCCCAACCCCGGCGTGGACATGGACGAGATGGGCTTTGAAGGGTACAACTCCATCGACATCGAGGGGCTCGTGAAAGCCGCAGGCGTCAAGCACGTCTCCGTGGTGCGTCCCTACAACCTCAAGAAGAGCGCCGCCGCCATCAAAGAGGCCGTGGAGTTCGAAGGGGTCTCCGTTGTCATTGCCAAGGAGAAGTGCACCCTCTACGCCAAGAGCCTCAAACAGCTCACCGGCAAGAAGTTCCAGGTGAACCCCGAGAAGTGCAAGGACCACAGGGACTGCATCGATACCATCGCCTGTCCCGCATTCACCACCGAAGGCGGCAGGGTACGTATCATCGAGGATATGTGCGCCGGATGCTCCATCTGTGCCCAGATCTGCCCTGAAAACGCCATCATGCCTGTCAAGAAGTAGGCGACCTGGCTCCATGAACGACACCGACTCTGCTGCACATATACTCAGCAGCGTCTTCGTCAAAATACTTAGGCGAGAAGAACAAATCCACAACCTGCAATCAAGGCATCCATGATTTTTCCCGAGGAACGAGGGGAAAATCGTGGATGCAACCTGGGGTCCAGGGGATCATCCCCTGGCCGCCGGAGGCAGCTTTGTGCATTTCATTTTTCGCCTTACAGCAAACAAGGTGACACCCATATGGATACCAAAAGACTGATCATCGTGGCGGTGGGCGGCCAGGGAAACCTCCTCGCATCCCGAGTTCTGGGCGAAGCGGCCCTGATGCAGGACATCCCCGTGCGCATGAGCGAGATCCACGGCATGGCCCAGAGGGGCGGTGTGGTGGAGTCCTCCATCGTCTTCGGCGATGCCGACAGCACCATCATCTCCGACGGCGAAGCCGACGTCTTCGTCAGCTTTGAGCCCTGCGAGGCCCTTCGCGCCCTCGGACGCTGCAACAAAGAGACGGTGACCATCACCAGCCTCTCTCCCCTGCCCCCCTTCACCGTGGCCATCGGCAAAGGAGAGTACCCGGAGATCGAGACCGTGACCACCCTTCTCGCCGAGAAGACCAAACGCCTTATCGCTTTTGACGCCACGAAACTGGCCGAAGAGGCGGGCAACGTCCTCTCCGTGAACATGGTGCTCCTGGGCGCCCTGATCCAGACCGGCATCCTGCCCCTCAGCGCAGATGCCATCCGCGAAGCCATCGCCACAAAGACCAAGAAAGCCTTTGTGGACATGAACCTGAAGGCCTTTGATCTCGGCTTTGCCGAGGCTGAAAAGCACTAAAAAGCTCGCGAACAGTGCCTCCGGCGGCCCTGCCGGGGGCCAACCTTTTGAAAAGGTTGCCAAACAGGTTTTGAATATGAATTCGACGGTTTCACCGGTGTCGGCAATTCATAGTATTTGCCTTAACGAGCATGTAACCCCCTTCTCCCTGAGCCCCTGCGAGTTGAGGGAAAAGGGGCTACAGCCGAAAAGTTTGTACGGAGCTTTGTTCAAAAAGTGACCCGCCTGAGGCATGCTGAATAGTCGCATCGAACGTTGTATTTCGAATACGCCAGGGCCAGGCAGTCGACCCCGTGCATTTCAAGGCTCTTCTGGCCTGCATTAATTATAAATGATGTGCCAACCGTCTCCCCCACGGCAACGAATACCATAGCCCCCCATATTTTTAACATCACAGTGCCTCTTCATATGCTATGAAAAGAGACAGAATTTCACGGCAACATTCCCTGATAAACCAGAGAGATCAGGGAGCGCCGAGTCTATTATCCACGGCGTTTGATGCGTGTCTTGCAGTCACGTATCACCCCTCAGCTTTCAAGGTGTTTCTCCCAAAGAGGCTTCGCCACCCTCGCCGCCGGAGGCCCGCTTTTTCCATACACTTTAACCATAGAAGGCTTGCGTTTCCATCTTTGACGAAGGGCATGATCCATGATTCAGAAACGACTCACCACCTTTCTATTGGTCATTCTGCTCGTTGTCGCCATCGGCACCCTGGGGTATTACCTCCTCTTTCAAGGGCAGGCACGATTTATCGACTGTCTCTACATGACGGTTATCTCCATCACCAGTGTCGGCTACGGAGAGGTGTTGAACGTCTCCAGCAGCATTCCTGCCCAGATTTTCACCATGGGCCTCATCACCTTTGGCATGGGGTTTATCCTGTATGCCATCAGCTCCATCACAGCCCTTCTGATCGAGGGCGAACTTTCAGGTGTCCGAAGGAGAAGACGTATGAACAAAAAAATCGATCGCCTCACCGGGCACATCATTCTTGTGGGAGGAGGAGAAACGGGCCGCCCCTTAGCCGACGAGCTCATCATCAGCGGGGAGGAAGTGGTGATCATCGAGCAGGAGCCCGAAAGGCTGGCCATGTGCCTGGAGGGACGACACCTCCTTCATATCAAGGGTGACCCCACGGATGACGCAAGCCTGGAAAAAGCCGGCATCCTGAGCGCCAAAGGGGTGGTCATCGCCCTGCCCCAGGACAAAGACACCCTCTACGTAACCATGACGGCCCGCATGATGAATAAAAGCCTTCGAATTGTGGCACAGGTGAGCGACCCCAAAATCGAGCCCAAACTCCGCATGGCGGGGGCAGACAGCATCGTCGCCCCCAACACCATCGGTGCTCTGCGCATGGCTTCGGAGATGATCCGTCCCGCTGCCGTGGATTTCCTCGACCAGATGCTCCGAAGCGAAAAGGGCCCTTTAAGAATCCACGAGTTGCCCATCGTTGATGGGTCCCCCCTTTCCGGGAAGCGACTCTGCCAGACCGACCTGAGGCAAGAGTACGACCTTCTGGTCCTGGGCCTGAAGGATGAAGAGTCCATCACCTTCAACCCCAAAGCGAACACCACACTGACCACCGGCATGACACTCGTGGTCATGGGAAAAATTGACGAGATCAAGCGCCTGCAGAACCGTGTGAGCAGCCTGTGATAACGAAGGGGTGAGCATGCAACGAATTCTATGGATATGCCTCTTGTCGTGCGCTGTGCTGTGTACACATTGTGCGGGAAACAGAACCCAGCAAGAGCCCCTCAGCGATTCTGGCTCTACGATCAGCCAGGTTCGCCTCATCCTTGATAAAAAAGAGGCCCTTTACCCCACCGGTTCCATTCATCTGCTGGAGCCCCTTCCCGGAGCCATCTACCCAAGAGACATGGCCCCTCCGGAGTTTGAATGGGCAACTCAAACAGAAGGCATTCAACGCTGGCTCATTGAACTCTCACCCTCCCTTGGCAACCCGGTGTACGCCTTCTCCAACGGATCTCCCTGGCAACCAAGCGAAAGCACCTGGCAAAAAATCAAAGAACAGGCCGGCGACAAACCAGTAGAGATTCACATCCATGGATTGGGTGGGGATGCGTCCGAAACCCTTTTTGCCACGGCAAGCAGCCGCTTTTATATGTCTAAAGACGCCGTGGGTGCGGCCATTTTGTACCGCCAGCTGCCGCTGCCTTATCAGCAGACCGAAGACTACGTCAGGCACATCTCCTGGAAGCTGGGAGATGTGAGTGATACCCATCCGCCGAAAACCGTCATGGAGAATCAGCCGGTCTGCAGCGGCTGCCACCAAACCAGTGCCGACGGATCCCTTCTTGCCATGGAGATGAATGTGGCCGGAGACGGCGGTGCCCACTGGGTCAAGCCCGTGTCTGAATCCATGACCATCACAAATGATGACGTCATGACCTGGACGGACTACCCGAAGCCGCCCTTTTTCCCCGACACCCGGGGAAGCTTTGCCAAACTCTCACCCACCGGACGCTTCCTGGTGAGCCCCGTCAATGAGATCAGCCTCATGGTACTCTCAGGGGAACCGGCCTACTCCCAGCTCTTTTTCCCGACCTTCGGATTTTTAGGGGTCTATGTCCGACAAGACGAAACCTTTGCCCCCCTGACCGGAGCCCAGGACTGGGACTATGTCCACACCGACCCCAGCTGGTATCCCGACGAATCCGCCCTTCTTTTTTCCCGGGCAGAGACAGCAAACGCCTACCACCCGGATTTGGGGGACATAAAAACCCAGAGGTCAAGCCTGCCCATTCAGCAGCTCAACGCCCGGTTCCCCATTCATTTCGACATTTTCCGGTTACCATTTAACAACGGCAAAGGGGGAGAGCCCGCCCCCTTAAAAGGTGCAAGCAACAACGGCATGAGCAACTCCTTTGCGCGGGTGTCACCGGACGGAAAATGGGTTGTGTTCACCCAAAGCCGCAGCGGCTTGATGCTCCAACCGGACAGCGCCCTTTACATTGTCCCGGCCGGCGGCGGAGCAGCCCGGAGGATGACCTGCAACCGAATAAATATGAACTCCTGGCACACCTGGTCCCCCAACGGCAGATGGCTTGCCTTCGCATCCAAAAACCGCTCCATGTACACGGAGCTTTACCTGACCCATGTGGACGAAAACGGCATGGACGCTCCGGCCATTCGGCTCTCCCGGTTCAGCCACCCCACAATGGCGGCCAACATACCCGAGTTTGTGCCGTTTAAACCGGATGCCATTGACCAGATTCGATTGCAATGAAACTGTTACAAAAACGATGCCTCCGGCGGCCAAGGGCTGAGCCCTTGGATCCCAGGTTCCCAAATGCTCTCGCCCCTCGTTCCTCGGGCCGATCACATCCGCTGATGGGCTGCGCCCGTGAACAACAACTTCGGCAACGAAGTGTGACACCTCGAAAGCGGGTTGCCACAGCTTTTTGTTTTTAAAAACGGGGCCTGATATCAGTATGATTTCAGATTAAATCAAAGCCATTGGTGGATCGAACATGGTGCATAAAATGCACCCTACGGTGGTGGTGGGATGCCCATGGATATGATGATCCCGACCATTTCTGACGAGCAAACCTTTTGATAGTCAGAGTAGATCGAGCAAGTCATGATCCTTTGAGGCTCCGGAGCCCGTAGGGTGCGTTCCACGCACCAAAACATTGACCTTGATCCCCCTGATTTTAGAGTGAACGAAGACTTCGGAGCAACGAACCAGGTCAATATTACCGCCGCAAGCACAGCCGCAAGACAAAGACCTGAAACGTTTAGCAAACAGCCTTCAAATGCTATCAGATTGATTCACCGAATATTGGCAGGATTAACGAGTTTGCTGCCTCCTTTTCTCTCAGCTCCGCAGAGGCTGAGAGAAAAGGATACGGCAACCGAAAAATATTTGAAGCTCATTTCAAAGACGAGCCGCCGAAGTTATAGATCAACAATTTCAAGAGAATTTGATAAACAGTTTTTTATGAATAAGCCCGATAAATTCATGCTTGAAGACGGATGTGATTTGCCCCGAGAAACGAGGGGCAAAGCGCATACGTAACCAGCTTTCAAGGTGGCTCACCTTGCCGCCGGAGGCACGTTTTTAGACCCAGCTTTGATCACACAAGGCAACATTATTAGATCATATCAAGAAACAAGGAGGTTCCAGTGAAAGGGAAGTGTCTTGTGGTGGTGCTGTGTGTGGCACTGCTTCTCTTTGGGTGCAGTGTGCGCCAGGCAAAGGTTTTTGATAAAAAATTCGGACCGGAGCGTGCGGTGTCCCGGGTTGATATGGCCCCCAGGGAAGACATCACCTATTTTGAAGATATTCAACCCATCTTGGAAAACAGGTGCAGCGCGTGTCACAGCTGTTATGACGCCCCGTGTCAACTGAAGCTCTCCTCCTTTGAGGGGCTGGACCGTGGGGCCACCGAGCTCTTGGTCTACAACGCGTCACGTATCTCCGCCGACGACCCCACCCGTTTGTTTGTTGATGCAGAAACCACCTCTGAGTGGCGGGACAAAGGGTTCCACCCCGTGTTGAATGAGCGCACCCAGACCCCTGAGATCAACCTTGAAAATTCCGTCCTCGCCCTGATGCTGAAATTAAAACAAAAGCACCCACAGCCCTTGGACGAACTCCTTCCCCAGACCTTTGACTTGTCCCTTGCCAAGACCAACAACTGTGAAAAGAGCGAAGATTTCGAAACCTTTGAGGAGCGGTACCCGTTGTGGGGAATGCCATACGCCCTGCCCGGCCTCACGGAAGAAGAGCATGCCGCCACCATGGAGTGGATCAGGGATGGCGGGCGCATCAAGGCTCAGGAGGAGGCCTCTCCACTTGCCACCGACATCGTCCATCGCTGGGAATCCTTTTTTAATGGGAAGTCGCTTAAAGAACAACTGGTGAGCCGCTACATCTACGAACACCTCTTCATTGCCCATATTCATTTTGAAGGACTTCCCGATCGTGAGTTTTATCGACTGGTGCGTTCCGCCACCCCTCCCGGCGAGCCCATCGAGGAGATCGCAAGCGTCCGGCCCTATGATGATCCCGGCGTAAGCACCGTCTATTACCGGCTTAAAAAGACGCCAGCGGTGGTTGCAAAAAATCACACGGTGTATCATCTGTCCGATGCTAAAATGGCACGGTACCAAGAGCTGTTCTTCACCCCGGAGTACAGCGTCTCAAGCCTGCCCTCGTACGATCCCCAAACGGCGGCCAACCCTCTGAAAGCGTTTGTGGAGCTGCCTGCAAAGTCCCGGTACAAATTTATGCTGGATGACGCCCATTTTTTCGTGAACGGGTTCATCAAAGGGCCGGTATGCCGAGGTCAGGTGGCGTTAAACGTGATCAACGACCATTTCTTTGTGATCTTTTTTGATCCGGACAAAGATGTCATCAGCAACGACTCCGCTTTTCTGGCGGGCATGAGTGAAGACCTGGCGTTGCCCGGTGAACGGGAGAACACCCTGAACATTCCCAGTATCTGGTTCACCTACTCCCGCCACCAGAAAAATTACCTCAACTCCAAAGAGGCGTACCTGAAAAACCTCCACCCGGACAACTTAGGCAATGACATCACCCAGATCTGGAATGGCAATAACGGAACCAACGACAATGCCGCACTCACCGTGTTCCGACACTTTGACAGCGCCACGGTCCTGAAAGGGCTTGTGGGGCAAGTCCCCAAGACAGCCTGGGTTGTGGATTTCCCCCTGCTTGAACGGATACACTACCTTCTCGTGGCAGGATTTGATGTCTACGGCAACTTGGGGCATCAGGCCGTCACCCGGTTGTACATGGATTTCCTCCGCATGGAAGGCGAGAACAATTTTTTAAGCTTTATGCCCAGCGACCAACGCATGACCATGCGTAACACCTGGTACCAGGGCACCCGCGCGGAATTCAGAAACCACCTCCAAAACCCCCTGCTTGGCCTGGAGCGAGAAACAGGCATCTCGTATACAACAGAAGATCCCAAGGGTGAGTTTTTTGACAAGGTTCTGGCCCATGTAGGCCCTGTGACCCCGCAGCACGACCACCTCAACCGGTGCCTGGATGAAAACTGCACCCTGGCCGGTGACACCCAGGCTGAAATCACCACAGAACATGCCCTGCGGCGACTCACCCATATCAAAGGATCGCGAACCGAAGTGTTTCCTGATGTGACCTTTCTCCGGGTGAAGACCCCACCGGGCCAGGAGGACCTGGCCTACTCCATCATCAAGAACAAGGCCCTCAGCAACAACTCGTTTATGTTTGGAGAGGAGAGACGGCGAAAGCCTGAAGACGACACCCTGAGCATTGTCCGGGGACATGTGGGCAACTACCCCAATGCCTTTGCCCAGATCCCGCTGGAAGAGGTGGAAACCCTGGTGGACCATTATTTAAAAGTCAAAGACAGGATCACCTATTACCTGATGGCCAGAAAATACGTCATTCGCCGCACCAACCCAGACTTCTGGGACGAGTATGACTGGCACTGCCGAACCTTTCTCAAAGCCCACCCCATCGAGGGCGGCACCTTTGACCTGTACAGGTATATACGCATTGCGGAAAAAGCGAACGGCACGCCAACGGAATGGTAAGGGGAGAGGGTGGAAAAAGCATGCCTCCGGCGGGCAGGGGATGGTCCCCTGCACCCCAGGTTGCGAATGCTCCCGACCCTCGTTCCTCGGGACGATCACATTCGCTGACGGGCTGGGCCCGTGAAAGAAAAAAACAAACAGAGGATTGGCGTTCATTAAAAAAGGGGCAGCCCAAACTCCTGCTGAGGCACAATAAACACATAAACGTAAAGAACGTTACCTTCATATGCCACTAATCTACCCCACACTAAAGGCAGTTCCATGGCACGGCCTTTTAGGCGTCGCTGAAAACGATCGAAGAATCCTTTGGCTGGCTGATGATTGGATGCAGATGGTTGCTGTGTTGACAAACGACAACGAAGACATTCGTGAATCTACTTTTAACATGTCTACGTTTTAGGGAAGCTTACGAGGCCCCTCTAACCTTTTAGTACCCTTTTAGGGAAGCTTACGATTTTCCTTTTTATTCCATCCAAAACCCTAAAATAAAAAAACAGAGCCCTATAAAAAATAAGACGGCAGATACTTTTGATATTTTGATATCAACAGGTTTAAGCCTGGAAGTTACTGGTCTATGGGTCCCCAAAAAAGTAGTGTTCCTTAGGCCAATCCAACTAAGACCTATGCAAGCTGCCACCCACGAACACAAACCAATCCAATATATAGCTTCATACGACTTCATAAAAGATCCTATCAAAACTATTAAAATATTATTTATTACGGAAAAAATATTTTTAAAGGTTTACTGAATGTTATTGGCAACCCTAAACCAAGGCCAAGATTTACACTACCATGTGTTAATTCAGTATTATAAGTAACCCCCAAATATTTTCCCATGCCTATACTCACATTAAGGTCATCACATGCATTATTTCTTGATTCAATTGGTGTATCAAAAGTGAATTGAATTCCCCCCCCAAAAAGAGTTGTGGAATTACTTGCATTCATTTTATTGCTTGGAAACCAACCTTTATCAGAATCATAAAGTGATGATGAAAAATCAAAGCCAAATGCCGATCCTCCAACAACAATCCCCCACAAACCCTCCGGGTCAATCCAATTCACGGGATCATTCAAAACATACCCATAAAGATCCGTATCCCCACCTTCAAACAACATCGGATCCTTAGCCGTCCATCGGCAGGCCTCTGGGTCATAATCCCTGTAGCCGAACCGGACAAGCCCTGTGTCCCTGTCATGGAGACCGCCTGCAAAACCGAAGGGCACGGTGAAGGCGTCATTCGTATCACTCAAGATATAGCCGAAGGTGTCGTATGCGACTTGTTTTACAATATTACCGGATGAATCGGCAACTGCCCTTAAGGTTCCCACTTGATCATAGAGAAGGGTGTAGGTGTCTGATCCTTTTGTCATGGAAACGGGCATTCTGTCATCGGCATACTCGAACCGCATAATCAGGTTATCAGATCCGTCAAAGACCGCCAGAAGGGTGGTGAGGCCCTCCCATAGGTATTTTTCAGTGGTGATACCATTGACCTGTTTGGAGATGCGCCTGCCAAGGGGGTCATGAAGGTAGGTTATGGCTGTTGAGTTTGGAAGCGTAACACTCAGGAGTTCACCACGGGATGAATACGTGTATGTTGTTGTCTCATCGCCTTTTACTTTTGATTCAAGGAAACCGTCATCGTCATAAAAATATGAAGTATCGCCAATACTCAAAAGGCGATCGTCTTCGTCATAGTGCAGATCCTGAGCGGTAATGCCACGAAGGGTGTTTGTCCGGACAGTGCAGGTCCCATAGGGAATTTTGGAATAGCCATACTCTTCGACAATCGTTCCGTTCTTTGTGACGATTTCAAGTCTGCCGTTGTCATCGTAGTCGTAGCTGTAGGTATCTGTCACCCCATCGATGGTCTCGGTTTTTTCTTTGATTCGGCCGGCGTTGTCTCGATTGGTTACAGCCCATGAGGCTGCATTTACCCCACCGACGGTACAGGCAACGCCATCGATTTCACCATATCCGTTAAACGACCGGTAAAGAGAAAGAGCCCCACCGGTTACGGCATCCGGCAGGCCGTTTTCAGGCTTCCTGGTGACAGTATAGTCTCCTGAACCGGTCAGTAGCCCATCATTATCATAAGACAGCTCATGGGTTTTGCCGGCATAGGTGAACCCGTCCATTGTGAAGTCACCATCATTGTCGTACCTGTATGAAACAGTCTGGCTGAGGACGCCATTGGAGGCTATGGATGTAACAAGATCGTCATCATACCCCCATTTGATCGATTCAGTATCTTTTGTAATCGTATCTACTCTTGAACCGCAGGCGTATGTGTAGCTGATGATACCTTCCGGTGTGATGATCTCTTGCAGCAGTGATTTATTTCCGCTTCCATCATCATAATCGAAGAAAATCTCTTTTGTTGACGGGAAATAAATATGTGTGAGGCGTCTGTCTCTATCGTATTTGTATGAATAACCCCTTGGGTGCGGCGTGGTGTATGTATCCCTTAAATCAACACCGTTGTATCCGAATTCGTGTTTTTTTTCTGACGGATTGATCAAGGCCGTCATATTTCCATTGTCATCATATTCATACTTTACCGTTGTTTTATCGGGTCGCCTGATCAGCTTTACCCGCCCCATCAGATCATACTCTTCAAATATCGTCTCTTTCAGATCCGGCCCGATGATCGTATGAATGTTTCCGTCGTCGTAATAGATGTACTCCGTTTCACGGATTCCTGATGTGACATAGTGAAGCCTGCCGTAATGAAGGTGCCCTGCGGGATAATAGGTATAACTTACATCATTGAGGCCCTCTACGCTGATATTCGTGGTCAGGAGGGTGGTCTCGTCGTAGGAGGAGGTTACCGTTCTGTTTTCAGGTGTTGTGACTGTTTTGGTTGATGCTAAAACATTATGGACAAGAGTTGTTGTTTTTCCATTGATTGCGTTTCTTTCTGTAATAATGTCCGGAACATCATCACTGTTTGTATCTTCATAAGTTATATTTTTTATTGATGTTTGGGTTAAGCCATTACCTGATGTATTTGTTATTTCTTTAACATATTTATTATAATATTCAGGATCAAGACCGTATTTAATAGCAATATCCATTCCGCAAAGTTCTGAGATGGTTGCGGTGAGACCATCTGCAGAGGTATCAATTTCAGAAACATCTCCAGAAGGTTTTGTTGATATTGAAGAGTATTCACCCGTTGAGAAGGTGTGATCTATAAACGCTTCCTGGTTACCTTCACCGGTTGTTACAGTAGTGGTTTTGACATCACCACCAGCATCTGAACTTCTTGTATAGTTCCAATGCCCATCTTCAGAATCATAGACATCTGTTAAACGGCCGCTGCCGTTGTAATCAAAGTCACACCTGTTTAGTTCCGGATCTATTGCATATTGCATCAGACCTTGATTTATATAGTTAAACTCATAGAAACTATCGTCAGGATATATTACTTTCTTCAATTGATTATCTTCAATTGTGAGGCTTGTTGTTTGGCCATACGGTGAAGCAATTTCAACAGGTATTCCGTCCTGATATCTTATTTCAATCTGCTTTCCGAACTGATCTGTTATATATTGCAGGCGATTACCGTCGTAGCTAAAATCAAGAAGCATTTTTCCTGTTTTGAGATCGATTGTTTTTTTGTGGTTTCCGGTTGCAGCCATGATGTAACCAATCATATTCCCGTCGACAAATGAAATATCCCCGTTGCTCATGTTACGAGACAACATAGCTGCCGGACCGATCCTAAATACTTTATGCAAGGCTACAGTGACATAAATATTACCTAAAGCATCTTCTGTTATACTAGTTGGGTTTCCCAATGCAGCTTCAAGTGCAGGGGTTCCGTCACCGATGTAGCCGCTTTCGCCATTACCTGCAAAAGTTGTTATGATGCCGCTGGTATTTACCTTGCGGATACGATTATTGGACGTATCTACCATATATACATTACCAGAAGCATCGACTTGTACACCCAACACTCTATACAATCTTGCTTCGACAGCAAGACCGCCATCACCGCTATAGCCTCTCACACCGGTTCCGGCAATGGTTGTTATAATACCGCTGGTATCTATCTTCCGGACACAATAGTTATTTGCATCAGCAAAATAAATATTACCGGAAGCATCTAAAGATATCCCATCCGGCCAGTTCAATTTTGCATAGACCGCAAGGCCTCCGTCACCGCTGTAACCGCTTTCGTCAGTACCTGCAATAGTTGTGATGATACCGTTGGTGTCTATCTTTCGGATACAATTACCACTTGATGAAGTAAAATAGATATTACCAACAGTATCAACGTCGACACTGTTTGGCCAAGTAATTTCTGCTTCAGTGGCCAAGCCGCCATCACCACTGTAACCTCTTATACCAGTGCCTGCAATGGTTGTAATAATGCCGTTGGGGTCTATCTTTCGAATACGATACTTACCTGATTCTGCTATATAAATATTACCGAAAGCGTCTACAGCAACGCCCTGTGGCGTTTTTATATATGCTTTAACAGCAGGCCCCCCATCACCATCACCCGCGTAACTGGAACCGCCCCGGCCAAGACCTGCAATGGTAGTTATAATGCCGCTGGTATCTATCTTTCGGATACTATTGTTATTTGTATCAGCAATATAAATATTACCAAACGTATCTACGGCAACAGAACTTGCACCAAACAGACTTGCTTGAGTAGCAGGGCCACCGTCACCGCCACCGCCGTCAAAACCTATTCCTGCTATACTTGTAATCACATGCTGATTGTTTTTAATTACTGTGCCGTTGCCCTTGAAAAGGTTATTTACACCATAGTGGTGTGATGACAGAGCCCACCCTTCAGCGATCTCATTTTTTCCAGGTTCATCGCTGATTATATTGTCAATAGGGAGGGTGGTCTTTTTATACAACCTGATTTCTTGCCTTGCACGAGTTCCTGACATTGGTACATTTCCAAATCTTCCAAATGCACTGCCAAACGCTGAAGGTTCCAGGTAAACAGCATCATAAACAAACGCGACAGATACCTCGGCATTGATTGTTCCATAAACATAGTCCCCGAGATGATTTTTCCCATCCCAACCAAACACAACTTTCTGGTCAGACAGTGCCGGCAGGACCTTGTAAAAAGTTTGCCCCGCGACCTCAACTGAGACTTCAATTCTTTTTAAACTGCTCGGAACCGAGTCGCCACTGGCGGGGACGGTTATGTCATGCTGGTATTCTTCAATCCGGTTGCTTGCATAATGAAGAGTCATATCTGTTCCGGCAAGGGGGATATCAAGATGCAACACCCTTTTTTTCGGATCAACATTTCCATTGCAGGCATTGTGAACCAAGAGCCCCTGTTCCCCCACAAAGTATGTATGGGTGTTCTCAACTTCGATATTGTAGACACTCTGATGATCCCCAATTGGCTTAACACTTTTAAAAACAATTTCATCACCATTAAATGAATCAATTCTATCTTGGGGGAATAACTCTACTGCAGGAACCCAGCCGCGACCAACCACACGGAACGGGTGGTCCGGAGTGACTTTCAGCCGTTCAGAAATCCCGGAACCGTTCTCAAATTCAAGCTCAATAAGTTTTCTCTCCGGGTTAATATAAGTTCGCGTTACCTCCTGCAACTCGTTCTGATGCGAATTTTCATTGTACGACCAGACCCGATCACTTACAGTCACTTTCTCAATGGGCACCAACCCACTGGAGGTATGAACCAGAGTTCCTTCAGCAAAACAGACGGGGTCATCCGAATCGATATCCGGTTCACCGTTGGGATTAGGCGGTACAGCATCTTCAGATGGTCCATACGGCCAGTTACAGTCCCAGGGAGTAAAGTGTTTTACAGATACTCTCCAGTAAGTGGTTCCCGGAGTATAAGCGGTAGAATTATCCAGCCCTTCAATTTCATCCAAAAACACACCGTCATTGTCAAGGTCGTCGGGATTTTTGTCCCCGTCACTGTCAAGGGCGTCAACAAATCCATCCGAATTCGTATCAAGCAGCTCCACAACAACCCCGTTTTCAGAGGGGATCCATTGACCTTTATCCCTGTCATAGTAGCCGACAGGGACAATACCTCCCACCGGAAAACCCAGGAAATTGTCAACATACATGATGACAGATTTATCGAATTTGACTCGTTCAACACCATCTACGCCAAGCTCAGAACAGTATGTAAACGCAGAAGCCGGGGGAAGGATACTTGGCATTGATTCAGGGGTTGTGAACTCTGTTGCCCGCGTCGCAATTGTGGAGAGCGGACGGATGACATTGCCGTATTTGTCCATCTCATAGGCCATGTTGTCGCCCGTGAACACCATGGTACATGACCTGTCCCCAAACTCTGGGTCAATGATTTTAGTACTTTTATGGGTGATGATGGTGCCAGGATTTCCATCAAAGGTCACTGTCGTGGCTATGTCTTTTTCTATCAAAACGATTGAGTCAAGTATTACCACATCGTTCCATGGGGTCTCTTTTTGTCTGTGCGACGTGATGTAGCCCTCTTTAGTATAAACCAGCTTCAACACGCCTCCACCCTCGGCTGGGATGGAAAAGCGTCCTTCTGAATCAGTCAGGGCAGAACCATATTCCGGGTGATTGAAAACTTCGACACGCACGCCAGAAAGCGGGGAATCGTTTATATCATTTACAAGACCAGTCAGAACGACAAACCGTTTTTCATCATACGACTCCAGGCTCGCATCGACTGGAACTATATCCTGATATTTTTCCCCAAAAGAACCTTCAGATAGAGGCGTCGGTGGAGGGCTTCCCACAACACGAACCGTAATGGTATGAAACACAGACTTGTCTTCGTTTGAAACACTGATAGCATACGTTGTTGTGTAATCGGGCGTCAGTTCAATGCTTCCTTCAGTCATCACCGCCCCGATACCCTGATTGATGTATGGCGTGGAACCTGCATTTTCCACAGACCAGCTGAGTGTTACGGGCTCGCCATATGTGATTTCAGAATGGGACACGGAAAGCATGACCCGAGGAGGGCTGACAACCTTTACATTGACACTTTTTTGAGTGGTCCCCCCAGGACCCGTAGCCGTAATTGTGTATACGGTACTCTGATCAGGTGTGACGACGGCAGAGCCGTTTAAAGGACTTTCTCCGACTTCCGGTTCGATGACGCAAGAGTCGGCACAACTGGTGCTCCATGAAAGTGTTGCTGATTCACCATATTGAATCTCTGAAGGATTGCAGCTTATTGCTACTTCTGGAGGATTTATCCCAACGGTTACCCAGTCTGTTGCGGTTCCACTTTCACCGGTTGCCGTAATGGTATATGAGGTAGGTGCAGAGGGGGATACAAAGACAGATCCTTCTGGCCCAACCGTCCCAACACTCGGTTCAATCGTACAAGACTCTGCATAAATAGAACTCCATGAAAGGGTGGTGGATTCACCACATTTTATTGAGTCTTGATCAGCGTTCAGGGTAACAGACACGGGGTGTTTATAAACTGAAATTTTGACATCAAACGTATCGGTATTTACTCCATCAGCAACTAAAAATCGAACATCATAAGAACCGGTTTGTCCCAATGAGGGTGTCCAGGTAAAATTGCGAGAAGCTGAATCAAAATTAGCTCCTTCAGGAAGGTTTGAAGCTGAATAGGTGAGGCTGTCAAAGTTGGGGTCATTGGCGCTGATATCAAACGATAATGTATCAAGTTCAATAACGGATTGTGAAGGGATGTCGTTGAAACGAGGTGTATGATGATCAACCAAGACCTTGAACTCAGAATAATCTGTAAGAGGCTCATTTTTTCCGTCATCGATCACTGCATAGATGTAGTATGAACCTTCGGGGACTTGTTCTGTTGTCCAAATTACCGTGTCATGAGTGCTATCCTGGTCCTCATTAATGCCACCTGCAATAAGGACCCCATCGGCACCGGTATTATCCGTATCATAATAAAGCGCTATCTGTGCAGCGTCGTCAGTATCCACATCAATCCATTTCACGACAAAACTCTCATGGGCGTAATCCCTTACGCCATCGGGTTCTGTTATGGTTATAGACGGTCGGGTCGTGATTGAGACTGAAGCCTCTGCTGTTCCACCAGGCCCGGAAACCTTCAGTGTATATGTGGTATCTCCTGCCGGATAAACCACACGCCATCCCTCAGGGTCAACATCTCCCACATGGGGATCGATGACATAAGAGTCCGCATTTTTTGAGGTCCAAGACAGGGTTATCGGCTCGCCCTCTATAATTGTCTCGGAAGATGCTTCAAGGGAACATTCAGGAGGCTGTGTGACGGTAACGGTGGTTTTTTCCGTTGCCGTTCCTTCTTTGCCGCTTAGGTCTTTTCCGGTCCAGGTAATTGTATACGTTGTCGTCTCATCCGGCCGCACGGTGTATGACCCGTTAACCCGTACAGAGCCTATTTCCGGTTCAATGGATGCACTGTCAGCTTGAGCTGAATATTGTTCAAGGTCCCATATCAGAGTAGCAGATTCACCCCGAATAATTGTATCCGGTTCAGCCCTGAAATAGCCCTCAATTTCGCAGCCGGCGAGAAAAGATATACTTAGCAGTAATAAAAAATAAGTTAGTTTCCGAATCGGCAACATATTATTGATCTCCTACTGATAAAGTCATGAATTACCCGCCAGATAATACAGGGCACTGGGATCATACCGCTCCAAATGCGAGCTGTGTTGTGTAGACACCCACTATTCTCGTCCCGCTTTTTCCGCACTAAATCTCACGCAGAACGACCTATTCTTGAGAAACGATCTTAAATTGACAACTGATAAAACAAAGGCAGGTGCCACCCAATCCTCGGCATCTTCCTCAACTGGAATGATTTTACTCGAAACGATGGCGCAGGCCATCACCTACACAACTCATGCCTGTATATTGATTAAGAGGCTGTGCAGATATGATCCCGTTTTGTGAAGAAATGACTATATCTTGCGCGAACAATACTCCGATACAAACAAACAGTGGTGCACTATATACATATACCAACAACCATAGCAACACGTTTAATTATTTGATAAACATAGAAATACACACTCAACCAAGAGCAACAAAGGAAACAATTCAAAAACACATTCTCATTATCTTTCTTACAGATTTTGAGTACGTAGGTTATCCCTATTTCATTCGTTACAGAGGCTCAGTGTCGGATGCATACGGATACATAGAAAAAAAAATGCTGTGGGCTGATGATGGAAGGATTTATTCCGGGCTAGCTCAATAGCTGTCTCAACTCGCCGTTGAGTTGTTAAAAATATTGACGATAGTGCCGTACAGTTTTTAACAGCACTGGCAGGTGACGACCTTTCCCTTCGCACTCACAATAATGGCAAACCTGCCATGGAGTCTGTGGAAAACCATGGGTTACGAGTTTCGTCGTTGGGGCAGACACCCTTGAAATAAACAAAAAAATTGTGTCAAATGTCAAAATGCACCCATTGGAATCATGACGGTGATTGAACAGCAACCAGCTACAGGCGCAGCCTGCAGCGAATGCGGTTGCAATTGAGGCCGAGGAACGAGGCATCAAGTGCAACCGCTACCCGCTTTCGAGGTGGCTCACCTCGCCGCCGGAGGCTCGCTTTTTAACCCACCTCTTTAAAACCACTTCAGTTCACCCGAGAATATCCAGGCCGAAGGCAGCCTTCACCTCCTGGACGATCCCTTCGGTTTCTGAGTGTGCTTTGCCTGTGCCGGCGCGCAAGATATCTGTGAGTTGGGCTTTGTCTGCCATGAATGTTGCCCTGCGTTCTCTGATGGGTCGCAGGAGTTCCTGAAGGCACTCTTCGAGGGTGTTCTTCAGCTTGCTGTCGGCCAGGCCGCCACGCTCGTAGTGGTCTTTCAGCTGCCGAACGTGTGCGTCATCAGGGTAGAACGCATCCAGGTACGTAAACACGACATTGCCGTCCACC
>Ga0070729_10003503_pt1 | contig 18138 bp, 14 predicted proteins | sample tdDd472_FD_66725 | JGI IMG/M metagenome (GOLD analysis project Ga0070729, IMG submission 66725) | Marine sediment microbial communities from the Atlantic coast under amendment with organic carbon and nitrate - tdDd47.2 | ecosystem: Environmental > Aquatic > Marine > Coastal > Sediment | place... | reverse complement strand
AGCACCGCGGCGGCGCCGAGCAGCGTCCGCCCGTGGCGGCGCGGGCAGCGGCGGCTGAGCGCCAGCGCGCCCAGACCGGCCGCGCAGCAGAGCACGAGGCAAGCGGTCAGCAGCCTCCGCGCGACGAGGTTCGCCAGTGCGGGGGGCTGTCCCTCCGCCAGCGCCGACCCGGCGGCCTGGAACCCGCCCTGGCCCACGCCCAGGAGCACCAGCAGCAGCAACGCCAGCCCCGCGGCGATCCACACGGCGTGCCGCGCGGCCAGGGCCTCGCGGGCCCGCGCCCGCAGCAGCCCGTCGAGCCCGAGCGCCGCCAACCCGGAGAGGCCGAGGGCCGCGCAGGGCCAGGCCTTGTAGGGGAAGCGGAAGCGGTCGTAGAGCGGGACGCAGGCGTAGAAGGCCCGGTGCACACCGAAGCCCTCCCCCAGCGCCGCCAGCCCGAACAGCAACGCGCAGCCGGCGCAGAACAGGGCCAGCCGCCCCCGGGCCACGAAGGGCGCGGCCGCGATCGCGAGCAGCGGCAAGGCGCCGAGGTAGAGGGTGAACAGGTAGGGGTAGGCCTCTTGGGTCAGCACACTCGTCGGGTTGGGGAAGTCGGTGAGGCTCGAGCCGTAGACGAAGGGCGAGGCGAGGGTCACCAGCTGCCTGGGCAGCACCGGCCACACGGCGGTGTAGGCGTAGCCGAGGGTTTCGCTGCGGGCGCCGTAGCGCATGACCTCCAGCGCCGGGAGCAGGGCCACCGCCGCGAGGAGCAGCGTGATCCCCACGGCGCTCGCGGTCCAGCCGAGGCCCGCCTTGCGCGGGCCAACGGGCTCTCGCACCGCGACCCAGCCGAGGAGCACCAGCGCCAGGTGCAGCGCATACTGCGGCTCCCCGGCGAGGGGGATCATCCAGGCGGCGAGGCTCAGCGCCGCGGCGCGTCCGGCGGAGGGTCGGCGGAGCAGGCGCTCGAGCAAGAGCAGCAGCCACCCGGACCAGGCGATCACGTAGAGCCCGGCGGGGCAGATCGCGGTCAGGCAGAGGGTGAAGCCGCCGAAGCCGAAGGCCGCGCCTCCCACGATCGCGGCGGTGTCGCCGACGCCTTGCTGGCGGAGGAAGCAGGCCAGCCCGAGGGCTGCGAAGGGAACGTGGAGCGCCATGCAGAGCGCGAAGCCCAGGGCGGGAGGCAGCCAGGCGAGCAGCACCACCGGGGGATACAGCGCCGACGGGGTCATCGCGCCCAGCAGCGGGACCCCGCAGGACCAGTTGGGGCTCCACACCGGAAGCATGCCCTGCTTCAGCTGGCCCGTGACCTCCACCCAGGCGGGGAGGAAATACTTGTAGACGTCTCCGCCGAAGAAGGTCTCGCCGCTGAGCACACCGCGAAACACGAACAGCGCCAGGGCCAGGTAGATCCCGCCGGCCGCCAGCGCGAAGCGCTTGGGCTCGGCCCCCACGGGCCGCGGGCGCGCGCTCTCCGGACCGCTTGGCGTCATTGGCACAGTCTACAGCGTGTTGTGGCGCCCCCGCGACCTGACTACCCTCTGCCCATGCGGATCTCGGTCGTGACCACCCTCTACCAGTCGGCGCCCTACCTGGAGGAGTTCCACCGGCGGATGCTCGCCACCCTCGCGCAGCACACCGAAGACTACGAGCTGGTCTACGTCAACGACGGCTCTCCGGACGACTCGCTGCAGATCGCCAAGCGGCTCGTCGAGCAGGACGCGCACGTCAAGGTCGTCGACCTCTCGCGCAACTTCGGCCACCACAAGGCGGCCATGACCGGGCTGGCCCACGCCGACGGCGACCTGGTGTTCCTGATCGACGTCGACCTCGAGGAGGAGCCCGAGCTGCTCACGCCCTTCCTGGAGACGCTGAACGGCGAGCAGGCCGACGTGGCCTACGGCGTCCAGGACCAGCGTCAGGGGCGCTTCCTCGAGCGCCGGTTGGGGGGGCTCTACTATCGGATCTTCAACCTGCTCTCCGACGTGGAGATCCCGCGGGACCTGCTGATGGCCCGGCTGATGACCCGGCGCTACGTGGACGCCCTCGTCAGCCACCGCGAAGCGCTGTTCGATATCAGCGGGCTCTGGAGCTTGACCGGGTTCCACCAGGTGCCGCTCGTGGTCAGCAAGGGGAAGAAGGGGGAGACGACCTACACCTTCCGCAAGCGCTTCGGGCTGATGGTTCGCGGGATCGTCTCGTTCAGCAACAAGCCGCTGGTCTTGATCTCGGGGATCGGCTCGCTGATCCTCCTGGGGTCGTTCCTCTACGGGCTGTATGTGCTCGGCGTCTACTTCTTCGTGGGTGAGGTCCCCACCGGCTACGCGAGCCTGATCCTCTCGATCTGGTTCCTCGGCGGGCTGACGATCTTCTTGCTCGGGGTCATCGCGATCTACCTCTCCGTTATCTTCGTGGAGGTCAAGCACCGCCCCTACTCCGTGGTGCGCCAGGTCCACACCCACTCCGGAGAGCAATCGTGAGCGACGAGATCGAATCGACCCTCGCCGAGGTCGTGGGCTTCTTCGAGGGGCGCTTCGCGGAGCACGGCGCCGTGCCCCAGGGGGTCGACTACAACTCCGTCGCCGCCCAGGTGACGCGCTTCCAGCAGCTGGAGAAGATCCTCGAGGGCCACGCCGGACGGTTCTCGCTGCTCGACTACGGCTGCGGCTACGGCGCGCTGGCGCACTACCTGCGTGAGCGGGGCCACGCCTTCGACTACGTCGGCTACGACCTCTCCTCCCGCCTGGTGGAGGCCGCCCGCGAGACCCCAGGCGCCGACCCGGCCTGGCGCTTTACGAGCGAGCTGGAGGACGTCGAGCCCTGCGACTTCGCCATCGCCTGCGGGGTGTTCAACGTCAAGCTCGAGGCCAGCGAGGCCGAGTGGGAGGCCTACGTCTTCCAGCAGCTGGACACGCTGCGTCAGCGCTCCCGGCTGGGCTTCGCCTTCAACACCCTCACCAGCTACTCCGACGCCGACCGCATGCGCGACGACCTCTACTACCCGGACCCCAAGCGGGTGTTCGACCACTGCGTGCGCAGCCACTCGCGGCACGTGGCCCTGCTGCACGACTACCCGCTCTACGACTGCACGTTCCTGGTTCGGCTGCGATGAGCGACGACCCGATCCCGTTCAACTACCCCTTCGTCGCGGGCAAAGAGCTCTACTACATGGCCGAGGCGGTGTTCTCCGGCCAGATCGCGAGCAACGGCGCCTTCACCCGTCGCTGCCAGGCCGAGCTCGAGCGCCGCACCGGCGCGGAGAAGGTGCTGCTGACCCACAGCTGCACCGCGGCCCTCGAGCTGGCGGCGCTCCTGTGCGGGGTCGCGCCCGGGCACGAGGTGATCATGCCCAGCTTCACCTTCGTGAGCACGGCCAACGCGTTCGTGCTCCGCGGGGCGACGCCGGTGTTCGTCGACATTCGCCCCGACACGCTGAACCTCGACGAGTCGCTGCTCGAGGCGGCGATCACCCCCCGCACCCGGGCGATCGTCCCCGTGCACTACGCCGGGGTCGCGTGCGACATGGACGCGATCATGGGGATCGCCCGCGCGCACGGGATCCCCGTGATCGAGGACGCGGCTCAGGGGATCGAGGCCAGCTACAAGGGCCGCGCGCTGGGGACCATCGGCGACCTCGGCTGCTGGAGCTTTCACGAGACCAAGAACCTGATCTGCGGCGAAGGGGGCGCGCTGGCGGTCAACGACCCCGCGCTGCGCGAGCGGGCCCAGATCCTCTGGGAGAAGGGCACCGACCGCGCGGCGTTCGAGCGCGGGGAGGTCGACCGCTACACCTGGCAAGACCTGGGCTCGTCCTTCGCGCCCTCCGAGCTGATCGCCGGGTTCCTCGCGGCGCAGCTCGAGGAGGCCGAGCAGATCACGGCCCGGCGCGCGGCGACCCACCGCCGCTACCTCGAGGGGCTGCACGACCTCGAGCAGGCGGGCAAGCTGCAGCTGCCTCGGGTGCCCGCCGACTGCGGCAACAACGCGCACCTGTTCCCGCTCTTGCTCCCCACCCAGGAGCAGCGCGACGCGCTGCTGTCGTTCCTCCGCGGGCGAGGGATCGGGGCGGTGTTCCACTACATTCCGCTGCACGACTCACCCTTCGCTCGCCGGGCCGGCTACTACACTGGTCCGCTCCCGGTCACCGAGGACGTCAGCCGGCGGCTGGCGCGGCTGCCCTGCTACTACGAGCTCTCCCCCGAGCAGCAGCAGCGCGTGATCGACGCCGTGCACGCGTTCTTTGCCTGAGCCCATGGCGACCCTGGTCATCGAACAACCGAACTACCTCCCCTGGACCGGCTACTTCGACCTGATGGACCAGTCCGACCTCTGGGTGTGGCTCGACGACGTGCAGTACACCCGCCGCGACTGGCGCAGCCGCAACAAGGTCGCCGGGGCCGGCGGCGCGCCGCGCTGGCTGACGGTGCCGGTGCGCTCCCGCGGGCGGCGCGAGCAGCGGCTCTGCGACGCCGAGATCGACCACGAGCAGGACTGGGTGCGCAAGCACCTCGAGACCCTGCAGCACTGCTACCGCAAGGCGCCCCACTTCGAGCCGGTCCAGGCGCTGTTGACTCGCCACCTGGAGGCCCGCCCCGCGCTGCTCTGCGGGCTGACGATCCCGCTCTGCGAGGACCTCGCCGCGCTGCTCGGGATCGAGACCCGCTTCTGGCGCAGCTCCCAGCTCGAGGTCGGCGGGAGCAAGCAGGACCGCCTGCTGGAGATCCACGCGGCGGTCGGCGGCGAGGTCTACCTCTCCGGCCCCCGGGCCGCGGACTACATTCAACCCGCCGGCTTCGCCGCCGCCGGCGTCGAGCTGCGCTATATCGAATACCGCTACGGCCCCTACCCGCGGGGCGGGCAGGGGTTCGTCCCCGGGCTCTCCATCGTCGACGCCCTCTGCTGGCTGGGGCCCGAGGCGACCCGCGCCCACTGGCGAGCGGTCGCGGGGTCGAGGCCCGCGGAGTGAGCGACTTCGAGCTGCGCGACGGGATCCACGTGGCCGACGGTGCGCACCGGGAGGACGACTTCCCCGAGGCGGGCTTCTCGACCTTGCTGCGCATGCAGCGCGACCACTTCTGGTACCGCGGACGCCACCGGGTCGTGCTCGACGCTGCGCGTCGCGCGCTCCCCGACGGCCTCGCTGGGAGACGCGCCGTCGACCTGGGCGGCGGCTGCGGTGGCTGGCTGGAGTACCTCCACGCCCGCGAGCCCGGCCTCGCGGAGCTGGCCCTCGCCGACAGCTCCCTCCGGGCCCTCGAGCTCGCCGGTCCGGTGATCGGCGGCTTCGCCGAGCGCTACCGGGTCGACCTGCTGGACCTCCCCTGGCGCGACGCCTGGGACGTGGCCTTCCTCCTCGACGTGATCGAACACCTCGACGACGACGCCGCGGCCCTGCGCCAGGCGCACCGCGCCCTGGCGCCTGGCGGCGTGCTGCTGGTGACCACCCCCGCCCTGCAGCGCTTCTGGAGCTACAACGACGACTTCGCCCACCACAAGCGCCGCTACTGCCGGGCCGACTACCGCCAGCTCGCGGCGCGCACGGGGTTCCGCTTGCTGCGCGCCGACTACTTCATGTTCGCGCTCAGCCCGGCGCTGCTCGTGTCGCGCGCGCTGAGGCGGCCCCGGCGGGGAGCCAGCCCGGCGGAGGTCGAGGCGGCCGTCGAGCGCGAGCATCAGGTCCCGCCGCGACCGCTGAACGCGGCCCTCGCGGGCGTCCTCGCCGCGGAGGCTCGCCTGCTGCGCCGGGTGCCCCTCCCCTGGGGCACCTCGATCCTGGCCGCGCTGCAGAAGTCCTAGTCTCGCCGGTAGACCGCCACCGGGTGCACGCCGTCGAGGATCAGCGGCTTGCCCGCGTGGGCCTCGAGCTCGGCGCGCACCTCGGGGGGCGTGAGCTCGGGGAAGGGGTCGATGAAGGCCGCGGGACCTGGGTCGTTGAGGAAGCCCGCCAGGTCGTCGCGGACCTCGGGCAGGTAGTGCCGGACGCTGTCCACGGCGAAGCCGGCCGCGTAGGGGGTCGCTCCCTCGCTGGTGTCGACCGAGCTCGCCGCGCCGCGGAGGTCCTGGAGCTCGCGCTGGGCTTGGGCTCCGAGGGGGAGCAGCGCGCAGCCGACCAGCAGCGCGAACCCCAAGCGCGGGAGGGGCAGCCCAGCCAAGCCGCGCCCGACCAGCGCGCAGAGGCAGGGCAGGGCGAAGGCCGCGAAGCGCGGGTAGCCGGGGACGCCGACCGCGAGCAGGAGCGCGACCCCTGCCAACGGCGCCGCCAGCCAGCGCTCGGGGCCGCGCAGCCGCAGCAGGCCCAGCCCGGCGGCGGCGAGCAGCGCCACCCCGAACAGCGGGCTCCCCGCGCTGATCCACTCCCAGAGCACAGCGGCGCCGAGGGGGGCGTGGTCGGCCCCCAGGTCCCCGTCGCGCAGGGCGCGCCGCACCCAGGGCCAGGTGCGGGCGTAGACGCCGAAGCAGGCGACCCCGCCGAGGGTCAGCCCGGTGAGCCAGGGCCACGCCGCTCGTCGGCGCAGCCCCAGCCAAGGGAGGGCGGCGAGGACGAAGCTGAGGTGGAACCCGATCCCCAGCGCGTTGACCGCCGTGCCCAGCCGCCCGCCGCGGGCGGCCAACCCGGGGAGCAGCGCGACGCAGAGCATCAGCCCTGCGTAGCCGCGGGCCTGCTGGCTGAGCAGGACCGCGGGGGGGAGGATCGCCAGGGCGGCCCCGGCCAATAGCCCGCTGCGCGCCCAGCCCCAGCGCGCCAGCGACCAGGCCAGCGCGGGGCAGGCCGCCGCGCCGAGGACCGCGAAGGGCAGCCGCAGCCCGATCTCGCTGCCGGCAGGGTCGAGCCACAGCAGGAGCGACGCCAGGGGGTGGTTGTTCGCCCCGATCTGCCGGGTGAACACCGCGACCAGGGAGCCCCCGAAGCCCCGCAGGGAGACCAGCTCGTCGTACCACAGGCTGCGGCCCAGCCCCCGACAGCGCAGCGCGAACGCCAGCAGGAACAGCGCCGCCCAGCTCAGCCTCGCGCAGTGGAGTCGCGGGGCGCTCACCGTGGGTCCCGCCTCGGAGAGGCCCCCCATACAAAGAAGCAGCCCCGGCGAGGTAGCCGGGGCTGCTGGTCGAACGTGAAGTCAGGGTCGCGCGGGAGAGCAAATAGTAGGAAGGAAGGAAGGAAGGAACTTGCTCTGTTGGTCCCGGAAACACTGACCTCGTGGGTTCGGAGGTCGGATCCACCCGCGCCAAAGGAAGGAAGGAAGGAAGGTGCGCGGCTGAAGCCAATCCTCTTGAATTGCGCTAAAGCGACACCCATTCCAATCCAACTTCGCGCTTAAGCCCTTGTGGGGTGGTCGGAACCGTCTCAGCCGTTCCAGCTGGGTCTTCCCGGATTTCGCCGTTCGGCTCACAGCGACTCGATTGGGTCGCCAGCCGCACGTGGCTCAGCGACGGCGGGCGGGCTTCTTCTTGGCCTTTGCCTTGGTCTTCTTCTTGGCGGGCTTCGTCTTGGCCTTTGCCTTGGTCTTCGTCTTGGCAGGCTTCGTCTTGGCCTTTGCCTTGGTCTTCTTCTTGGCAGGCTTCGTCTTGGCCTTGGGCTTCGTCTTGGCCTTGGCCTTGGCCTTGGCCTTGGCCTTGGCCTTGGCCTTGGTCTTCTTCTTGGCAGACTTCGTCTTGGCCTTGGGCTTGGGCTTGGCCTTGGGCTTGTCCTTGCCCTTCTTGTCCTTCTTGCCCTTCGGCTTCACCGGCTTGGGGCGGGCGGCCTTGGCCTGGGTGGCCTCGCCTGCCTCGTCGACGAGGGGGGCGAGCCGCACCCGGGAGGCGACGGTGTCGATCCCCTGGCGCACGGCGTCGAACTGGTCCATGACGTGCTCGAGCAGAACGGGCCGGGCGCCCTCGTTCATCGGGAGGAGGGTCAGCGAGTCGTTGACCAGGTCCACGATCCGCTCCAGCCAGGCGTCGATGTCGCGCACCCGACGCGCGGCGACGAAGTCGGCGAGCACACCCACCGCGCGGGCGATCTGGTAGTTGGCGTACTTGTTCCGCGCGCGCTTGACCCGCTCGCGGTTGCGCTCGGAGTCCTCCTGGGAGCGCTCCTCGGGGCGCAAGAACAGGACCCGCTCCTCGGACTTGGTCAGGCCCGTGTCCGAGCTGAGGATCATGTCGGCGAGGTAGCCGTCGGGGTCGACCACGACCACGATCCGCCCGCGGGCGCCGAGCTCCTCGAGGGTGTTGAGGAAGATCTGCTCGGGGCCGACCTTGTAGCGCTGCGCGAGGTTGCGCACGAAGGGCAGGGCCACGAACTCCTCTTCGGCGGGGGCGATCACCCAGGCCAGCTGGACTTCGACGAAGAGCTCGTCGACGTGCAGCAAGATCTCGCGGACCACGCCGTCGACCACGTCCAGGTGGTGCTGGAGCACCTTGGCCGAGACCTCCTTGAACAGCGCGCCGTGGTCGTCGCGCAGCGAGCCGAAGCGCTCCTCGAACTCGCGGATCAAGAACGACGAGAGCTCCATCCACAGCCGCCAGCGCGGCGCACCGGGGTCGGCCTTGGTGCGGTAGAGCTCGAACTCCTCGCGCAGCCGCGGGTAGCGCTTGAAGACGCGCGCGCGCAGCTTGTCGTCCTCGTCCTTCTCGGTGAGCCCGGTCAGCTCCTCGGACATGCGCTGCTGGAACTTCAGCGCCTCCGTCAGGCTCGGCCGCGCGCGCTCGGCGCGGTGGAAGCCCTCGCGGTCGCGGTGGGGGAAGTGGTAGTGGAACTGCCCCGCGCTCTGGATCACCTCGACCAGGCCCCGCTTCTCGAGGCGCTTGATCGAGTCGCGCACGCCCTTGCCCGGGAGGATCCGCGAGAGGCTCTCCTCGTCGTGGTAGGTGCGGGTGTTGTACCAGTGGGCGAGCTGGAGGTAGGCGCGCAGCTCCGATTGATCGAGCTGGAGCATCCAGCGGTCCAGCCAATCGCTGGCCAACTGCACCGGAAGACCCTGTCCGAGATTCGCGCGCCCGTTGTGGTTCATCCTGTCCTCCGCCCTAAATCTTCCCAGGCCGGCTCTCGGCTTTCCACCGTGCCTGCGCCGGTTCCTATACTTCGGCGTGCGCGAAGACGAAGCGATCGACGAGCTGCTCGACGCGGCGCGCCCTGCAGCGGCGGCTCACGTGCTCCGCGGACCGGGCGACGACGCCGCGGCGCTGCGCCCGCCGGCGGGCCAGGATCTGGTGTGGACCGTCGACGACTGCGCCGAGGGCGTGCACTTCCGCGCGGGCTGGGGTTGGGAGTGGGCGGGACGCCGCGCCGCCGCCGCGGCCCTCTCGGACCTGGCCGCCAGCGGAGCGACGGCGGTCGGCGCGCTGCTGGCGCTGAGCCTCCCCCCCGACTTCGCGCGCGAGGACCTGCGCGCCCTCGGGCGGGGGTTCGGGGCCAAGCTCGCCGCCCACGCCTGCCCGCTGGTCGGCGGCAACGTGACCCGCGGCCCTCGGGTGCGGCTCTCGACCTCGATCCTCGGCGCGGTGCCCGCCGGCGGGGGGCTGTGGCGCGACGGCGCCGGGCCCGGCGCCGAGCTCTTCGTCAGCGGCACCGTCGGCCTCGCCCGCGCCGGGCTGCTCTGGCTCGAGGGCGGGGGGAGCCTCCACGACCCCGCCCTCGCCCCGGCGATCCAGGCGCTGCTCGATCCGACCCCGCGGCTGGAGCTCGGCGTGCGGCTGCGCGAGCACGCCTGCGCCGCGCTCGACCTCTCCGATGGCCTGGCCCGCGACCTGCCGCGGCTGGCCAAGGCCTGCGGTTGCGCGGCGGAGGTCGAGCTCGCGCGCCTGCCGGCCCCCGACGCCGGGCTCGCCACGCGGGTCGAGCAAGACGCCACCAGCCTCGCCTGGCTCGGCGGCGACGACTACGAGCTGCTGGTCGCGGGGCCGCCGGAGCTGGCGGCGCTGGGGCTCGTGGCCTTCGGTCGCCTGGTCGCCGGCCCGCCGGGAGCGGTCCAAGGCGCCGACGCCCGCGGCGGCTACGACTCGCTGGGCTGAGCCCCTGCGAAGGGGAGGCGACCCCCCCGCAGGCCCCGCGAAGGGCTGGTAGCATTCGTGCGGAGTGTGGCGTGGCCCAAACCCAGGTCCTGGATACCTACCGCGAGGTCGAAACCCCCGAAGGGGTCGAGCTGGGGATCCGCGTGGCGGGACCGATCCCGCGCTCCATGGCCTGGCTGGTCGACCTCCTGATCCGGCTCGTGATCTACTTCGGCAGCGCGATCGTGCTCGGTTTCCTCGGGGCTGCGGGCGGCGGGCTGTTCCTGCTCCTGTTCTTCCTCGGCGAGTGGTTCTACCCGGTGCTGTTCGAGGTCCTCCGTCGGGGCGCGACCCCGGGCAAGGAGGCCTTCGGGCTGGTGGTCCTCCACGACGACGGGACCCCGGTCGGCTGGTCGGCGTCGGTGGTGCGCAACCTGCTGTTGTTCGCCGACTTCATGCCCTTCATGTACGGCTTCGGGCTCTTGTGCATGCTGTTCAGCGGGAGCTTCAAGCGCTTCGGAGACATCGCCGCGGGGACCGTGGTCGCCTACCGCGAGCGCGAGACCAAGAAGCGCAAGCTGGAGGAGGTCGAGGGGATCGCGCCCAACGTGCCCCTCAGCCTCGAGGAGCAAATGGCGCTGATCGCCTACGCCGAGCGCTTCAAGTCCTGGACCCCGGCCCGCGCGGCAGAGCTCAGCGACCTCGTGCGTGAGCTCAGCGGCGCCGAGGGCGAGGAGGGCTCCAAGCGCTTGTTGGGCATGGCCGCCTGGCTGCTGGGGAACCGATGAGCCGCGGACACTTCGAGAAGCAGAACACCCGCAACTGGAACGCGTTCAAGCGCGCGCTGTTCGACGTCGACCGGCGCAAGCGCCTCGACGACGCCGCGGGCTTCCTCAGCCTCTACCGCCGGGTGTGCCAGAACCTGGCCCTGGCGCGGACCCGGCACTACGGCGCCGACCTCGAGGCGCGGCTGAACCGCCTCGCGCTGCGCGGGCACCAGCACCTCTACTCCCGCCGGCTGGGGGTGTGGTCGCGGATCGTGACCTTCATCGGCTCGGGCTTCCCCAACGCCGTGCGCCGCAACCACTGGTTCCTCTGGGCTTCGTTGGTGCTCTTCGGCTTGCCCTTCGTCGGGTTCATCCTCGCGATCCAGCTCGAGCCCGACCTGGCCTACAGCGTGCTGCCCCCCGAGGCGATCCGCGAAATGGAGGGCATGTACGACCCCAGCACCCCGATGCAGGCCAGCGCCGACCAGCGCGCCTTCATGTTCGGGTTCTACGTCTACAACAACATCTCCATCGCCTTCCGCACCTTCGCCGCCGGGCTGGCCTGCGGGATCGGCTCGCTCTACTTCGCCGCCTACAACGGCGTCGTGCTCGGCGCGGTCTCCGGACACCTGACCCAGATCGGCTACGGGAGCAAGTTCTGGCCGTTCGTGATCGGCCACGGCTCCTTCGAGCTGACCGCGCTCGTGCTCGCGACCCAGGCCGGGCTGAAGATCGGCTGGTCGCTGGTGGCCCCCGGGCAGCGCACGCGCATGCGCGCCCTGCTCGAAGAGACCAAGGACAGCATGGGGATCGTCTACGGGTTCACGGGGTTCCTCGTGATCGCGGCCTTCCTCGAGGCGTTCTGGTCGCCCTGGCCCTTCATTCCGCCCACGGTGAAGTACGCCGTGGGCACGTTGCTGTGGGCGAGCGTGCTCGGCTACCTGGCCTTCGCGGGGCGCGGCCATGAACCTTGAGCAGGTCGCGGCGGTCATTCGCCCCCGGCGGGCCAACGAGGCGGTCGACCTGGGCTTCGCCCTCGCGCGTCGCTTCTGGCTGCCGACGTGGGGCTCGTTCCTCCTCGTGTTCGCGCCGCTCTACTGGGGCCTGTGGTTGCTCCTCGGCGAGGGCTACTGGGGGCTGATCCTGCCCCTGGTGTGGTGGTGCAAGCCGGTGATCGACAAGGTCCCGCTCTACGTGCTCAGCCGGGCGTTGTTCGGCGCCACCCCCTCGATCGCGCAGACCGTGCGCAGCCTGCCCAAGCTCCTCTGGCACAACCTCGGCTGGGGCCTGACCCTCCAGCGCCTGGACCCCCGCCGCTCGCTGCGGCTGCCGGTCTACGAGCTCGAGGGGCTCAAGGGTCGCGCGCGCGGGCGTCGGCTGAGCCTGATCGATCGTCGGGTGCAGGGCACCGCCGTGATGCTGACCCTCACCTGCCACCTGCTGGAGTACGCCCTCGTGCTCGCGACCTGGGGCTTCATGGTGATGGTCCTCAACGAGGAGTACTACTCCGGGCTGGGCGGGTTCTTCATGACCATCGCCCAGCTGGGGGAGATGTTCCAAGCCAGCGCCGACGACCTCGGGATGCGGATGCTCGTCGTCGGGCTGCCGTGGTTCCTCGCGATCGCGATCCTCGAGCCGCTCTACGTCGCCGGCGGCTTCGCGCTCTACATCAACCGCCGCACGCACCTCGAGGGCTGGGACATCGAGCTCGCCTTCCGCCGCCTGGCGCGCCGGCTGCAGTCCGACAGCCTGCAGCGCGCGGTCAGCGGACGCCTGGCGCGGGTCGGGGTGCTGCTCCTCGCCTGCGGCGCCGCCGCCTGGGCCCAGGAGCCGCCTCCGCCGCCCCCGGTGGAGTCGACGGAGACCCCCGAGGACACGATCCGAAGCGTGCTCGACGGGGAGGCCTTCGGCAAGAACGCGACCCGCACGCGGAAGAAGCTGCCCGACGACACCTTCGGCGACTGCACCCTCGGCGACTGCCAACCCGGAGACTGCGGGAGCAACAACGGCGGCTGCGGCTCGTGCGGATCCGGGAGCGGCGTGGGCGGCGCCGGGGGCTCGGGGATCGGCGGGCTGTTCCAGGCCATGGTGTGGACCATCGTCGTGCTCGCCGTGGTGGGCTTCCTCGTGTTCCTCGTGCGCAACTGGGCGCAGAACGCGTCGGGCAAGATCGGCGACCGCGCCCCGCCACCGGAGGTGATCGCCGGCCTCGACGTGCGCCCCGAGTCGCTCCCCTCCGACGTGCCCGGAGAGGCCGCCTCCTTGTGGGCGGCCGGTGACCCGGTCGCCTGCTTGAGCCTGCTCTACCGCGGGGCGCTGGCCAAGCTGATCCACTCCTACGACCTCGGCCTCGACGAGAGCGCGACCGAGGGCGACTGCGTGGCCGCGGTGCGCGACGCCCAGGGTCCCGTGGACTACTTCGCCCGCTTGACCTTCGGCTGGCAGTGCGTGGCCTACGCCGAGCGCCCGCCGAGCGACGACGAAGCGCGCGCCCTCTGGGAGGGCTGGCGGCGGACCTTCGGGCGCGACGGAGGCCAGGCGTGAGCGGGGGGGGCAACCGAATCCTGCTGATCCTGGTCGGGATCATCGCCGGCTTCTGCCTGCTGAGCACAGTCGGGGTGTGGGCCTACGTGCAGATCGCCGGGGAGCCCTACACCGAGAGCTACCGCGAGCCGGCCCAGCCGATCGTGCGCCAGAACCCGTTCTACGCCGCCGAGCAGTTCCTCACCGCGCGCGGGATCGAGACCGAGAGCGAGCCCGCCCTGGCCGCGGTCGAGCTCGACGACGAGATCGACCTCCTGCTCTTGCTCGACGACCGTCGACCGCTGCCCCAGAGCCGCGCCCAGTCGCTCAAGGCCTGGATCGAGCGCGGGGGCCACCTGATCTGCGTGGGGCCGGCCCCCGACGACGACGAGCCCCAGCAGGATCCGCTGCTCAGCGAATACGACGTCGAGACGACCTACACCTACGCGTCGTGGAGCGACCCCGAGACGGTCACCGAGACCGAGGCCGGGCCGCTGGGCGAGGCGACCGCGGTCGAGTTCATTCCCGAGCGCGGGTTGATCATGCCCTTCAACATCGGCGACTGCGACTGGGTGTGGACCGACGACGACGGGACCACCCACGGGCTGAGCCTGCCCGCGGGCGAGGGGCGCCTGACCGTGGTCTCCGACGCGGAGATCTGGAAGAACCCGGGCATGCGCGAGGACGGATTCTTCGGCTTCAGCGCTCAGGGGGACATCTCCAGCGGGCACAACGCGCGGCTGCTGTGGGAGCTGGGCTCGGCCTGGGACGCGCCGGCGCGCGCGGTGCTGGTCTACGACGACGCCTACCCCTCGCTGTGGACCTTGCTGATGCGCAACGCCTGGCCGCTGCTGCTCTCCCTCGCGGTGCTGATCGTGGTGTGGCTGCTGGGCGCGTCGCGCCGCTTCGGGCCGCTGCTCCTCCCGTTGCCCCTCGCGCGCCGCAGCCTGCTCGAGCACCTCGAGGCCGCCGGCTACTTCATGTGGCGCCAGAACGCGCAGAAGCCGCTGATCGTGGCCAGCCGTGACGCCTTGCGCGCGCGGATCCGTCGCCGCCGGGCGCACCTGGCGCACCTCCCCGACGCCGAGCTGGTCTCGGCGCTGGCCATGGACCTCGGGCTGCCCGAGGCCTCCGTCAACAACGCGCTCCGCGCACCCGTTCCCCACCGAGCAGACGACTTCACGCTCCTCGTCGCAGACGTCGAGCGCCTGAGGAGAGCCCTGTGACCGACGTCCCCCCGCCGACCCCCCCCACCCCGCCCCGCCGACCGGACAGCGGGCAGGCCCCCACCCAGGCGGCCCGCACCCGCCCGGGCACGGGTCGGCCCCCGCTGCAGGGGAGCTCGCAGGTGGGCCAGGTCTCGCGCCCCCCGACCATGAGCCTCAAGCCACCGCCGGCCGCGCACACGACGCCCTCGTCCATGGTCGACCTGCAGGAGGTGCACCGGGCCGCGCGGCAAATGCGCGAGGAGATCCAGAAGGTCGTGATCGGCCAGGGCCAGGTCGTCGACCACGTGCTGGCGGCGTTCCTCGCCGGCGGGAACGTGTTGATCGAGGGCGTGCCGGGGTTGGGCAAGACGCTCCTCGTGCTGGCCATGGCCCGCACCTTCGGCGGGAGCTTCGCCCGGGTGCAGTTCACGCCGGACCTGATGCCCGCCGACGTGACCGGGCACACGATGTACGACGCCAACACCGGCGAGTTCCGCGTGCGCAAGGGGCCGGCGTTCACCAACCTGCTGCTCGCCGACGAGATCAACCGCGCCCCCGCCAAGACCCAGGCCGCGCTGCTGGAGGTCATGCAGGAGCACCAGATCACCATCGAGGGCCAGGCGTTCCCCACCCCGCTCCCGTTCATGGCGCTCGCGACCCAGAACCCCATCGAGCAGGAGGGCACCTACCCCCTGCCCGAGGCCCAGCTCGACCGCTTCTTGCTCAAGGTCCACGTGGAGTACCCCGAGTCCCACGAGGAGCTGCAGATCGTGAAGAGCGTGACCCACGCCAACGTCGGCAACGGGCTGAACGTCGACGCGGTGCAGCAGGTCGTGACCCCCGAGCAGGCCCTCGGGCTGCAGCGACGCTGCGCCCTGATCCGCGTCGACGAGCGGGTGCTCAACTACGCGGTCGAGATCGTGCGCACCACCCGCACCTGGACCGGGGTCAGCGTCGGCGCTGGACCCCGCGGCGCGATCGCGTTGATCCGGGTGGCGCGGGTGATGGCGCTCCTCGGCGGGCGTGACTTCGTCGTCCCCGACGACGTCAAGGCCCTCGCGCTGCCCGCGCTCCGCCACCGGATCCTGATCGCCCCCGAGCTCGAGATCGAGGGCCTCGACTCCGACGACGTGTTGACCTCGATCCTCGGCCACGTGGAGGCGCCGCGGACGTGAGCGCCGAGGTCGCCCCCCTCCCGCGCCCCACCGCCCGGCTCTACCTGGCGCTCGGCGCCTGGTGCCTGGCCGGCCTGGCCGCCTCGATCTGGCCGGTCACGCTCCCGGTGTGGGCGGGCCTGGGCGTGGTGATCCTGGGGGCCACCGTGTGGGACGCGCTCAACCTGCGGCGGGCGCCGCTGCCGACGGTGGAGCGGATCCCGCCGTCGTCGCTGGCGGTGGGCGTGCCCAACGAGGTCCAGCTGCGGGTGAAGAACTCCACCGGTCGCCCGCTGCAGGTGGACGTGTTCGACCACCACCCCTCGACCTGCCCCCCGACGAACCTCCCCCAGCGGGTGAGCGTCCCCGTCGACGGCTGGTCGCAGCTGAGCTACGAGGTCACCCCCCACCGTCGGGGTGAGGCGCTCTTCGCGCGCACCGCGCTCCTGGTCAGCGGCCAGCTGGGCCTCGTGCGCCGCCACGCGTTGGTCGGTGTGGAGCAGACCGTGCGCGTCTACCCGAACTTCAAGGAGGTCGTCCGCTTCGCGCTCCTGGCCCTCGCCGACCGGGTGGGCCAAATGGGGATCCGCACCCGCCGGCGTCGCGGCGAGGGGCTCGAGTTCGAGCAGCTGCGCGAGTACCGCGAGGGCGACCTCTTGCGTCAGGTCGACTGGAAGGCGACCGCTCGCCGGCGCAAGCTGATCTCGCGTGAGTATCAGGACGAGAAGAACCAGCAGATCGTGTTCCTCCTCGACTGCGGCCGCCGGATGCGCGCCAAGGACGGGGACATGACCCACTTCGACCACGTGCTGAACGCGGTGCTGCTCCTGGCCTACGTGGCGTTGCGGCAGGGCGACGCGGTGGGCTTCATGACCTTCAGCGGCTCGACCCGTTGGCTGCCGCCGACCAAGGGCGGCGCGGGCATGAGCGCGATCCTCAACGCGATCTACGACCTCGAGACCAGCGTCCAGCCCTCGGACTACCTCGAGGCCGCGCGCCGGCTGATGGCGCGCCAAAAGCGCCGCGCGATGGTGATCCTGGTCACGAACCTCCGCGACGAGGACGACAAGGAGCTGATGCCCGCGCTGATGACCCTCCGCCGGCGGAACCTGGTGCTCCTCGCCAGCCTGCGCGAGGAGGCGATCCGCAGCGCCACCGACCGCCCGATCCAGGACCTGCGCGACGCCCTGTTCGTGGCCGAGGGCCACCGCTTCTCGCGCGAGCGCCAGGCCCTGCACGAGACCGCCCGCCAGGGGGGGACCCAGGTCCTCGACGTCGAGCCCCAGGAGCTCCCGGTGTCGCTGGTGAACCGCTACCTGGATATCAAGCGCTCGGGTCGGCTGTAAGGCAACGGCGGAGGGGGCGTAGGGCCTCCTCGCTGCGGCGGCTGCAGACTTGAATCGTGCTTGTACCCGTTGCCGGCGCAGGCCGAGGTGGCAGCGATTCAAGTCCGCAGATGCCTTCGCGAGGAGGCCCCACGCCCCCTCCGCCTGCGCCTGGGGTGGCGGTGGTGAAGCTCCGCTTGGTGCGTGGGGCGGAGCCCAAGGTCTAGCCGGACAGTGGTAGAGGCAGTGTTGCTCGTTCGGCCGGCTTTGCCGGCCTCACGGCGCCGGGTTCGCTGTCTCGCTCGAGGGCGGAAGACGCACTCGCTGAGGGTAATCCGCCCGTTGCCCTCGAACGAGTTGATTGGATCCTCACTTCGCACGACTCGTACGCGTTGCCGGAAGCAATTGCGACGGAGCCCCAATCTCGCTCACCCGGCGCGGGCGCTGCGAGGAGTGTGGCAGAGGCAGAGACAGAGACAGAGGCAGAGGCAGAGGCAGACCCAGAGGCAGAAGCAGAGACAGAGGCAGACCCAGAGGCAGAAGCAGAGGCAGACCCAGAGGCAGAAGCAGAGGCAGAAGCAGAAGCAGAGGCAGAAGCAGAGCCAGGGGCAGGGGCAGAGGCAGAGGCAGAGGCAGAGGCAGAGAGCGCCGCGGCCCCTTGGGGTGAGCCCGAGCAACTTAGCTGCGAGGGCGAGGGGGCTCGGGACGAGCCCCCCAGAGAACAAGAGGCAGAAGCAGAGGCAGAGGCAGAGCGCCGCGGCCCCTTGGGGTGAGCCCGAGCAGCTTGGCGAGGGCGAGGGGCTCGGGACGAGCCCCCCGGAGAACAAGAGCCAGAGGCTTCGCTAGGACACTCGTGCTGGCGTGGCGACGGCGGAGGGGGGTGGGGTGTCCCTTCGCTCCAGCGCTGTGTGCACCCTTCGACTGCATGCTGTCGCCGGGGAGTCGGAAGGGGTGGGTGCACCCAGAGCTTGCGCTCAGGGACACCCCACCCCCCTCCGCCTGGCTGGATGGCCAACTAAACCAGATCACAGACCACACAGCCCTGGGCGCGTTCGACCCGCGCGGTAGGGCGCGCCGGCTTGGCAGGGCCCCCCGTCGCGTCGGGCCGAACACGCCGGGCTATCGACGTGGTCGATGGTCGCGAATACATACACCCGTGCGGCGGTGTGGCCGATCGGATCGCTTCGCGCAGTCGTCGGCCGGTTCGCTTCGC
>Ga0070729_10003502_pt1 | contig 18139 bp, 11 predicted proteins | sample tdDd472_FD_66725 | JGI IMG/M metagenome (GOLD analysis project Ga0070729, IMG submission 66725) | Marine sediment microbial communities from the Atlantic coast under amendment with organic carbon and nitrate - tdDd47.2 | ecosystem: Environmental > Aquatic > Marine > Coastal > Sediment | place... | reverse complement strand
AGACGAATGCCTATACGTAACCAAATATTTCTGCGTTCTGTTTTAAATTCGATATCCATAAAAACACGTTCAAACACTATTTCATCGAAGATCCGGAAACTTGAAACATTGGTAAAGAAATTTTTTATCATAGAGCTAAATCCATTACAGTCTGTTATCTGTAATATCAATTTATCCCTTGCCACCTCATTGTTCGAGGTAATTTCACCTAAAAACTCATGCCTTGCTTTGCGTTTACTAAGCCTTAAAATTAGTTCATGCAGAAAACCTCCAAAAACATAGAGGCTTAAAACCAGTGTAAACATGAGTCCGATGATTACCGGTACCTTCAGGATAATCGTGATGTAATATAAGATAGCGACAAATTGTTCCATTACTTTTTACTTTCATTGTTTTTATGGCGAAGAAATCCTATCAGAATGATGAAAAGGACTAGCATTGATATTATTGCAATCATCTTCATATCCTTGCTGAAAAAGCTTTTTTCACTCTCTTTTTCTACCTTGTCCATTTTTTTTCCTGTCACAGGTTCATTGGCAGGATCATCCGAATTGTTGACAACTTTCTGTTTTGCTATCTGGGATTGGTATTTAGTCGCAAGTTCGGACATTTCTTTTATTCCAGAATTTTCAAGGGTATTACTGACAAATTTTTCAAGTTTGGTATTTCCGCCTTCTTTCATCCCACCTCCGGGCCCATGCTTGACCACAGATTCAGCATATTTTTTTGCTATTTCAATTTTTGTTTTTTCATCTGCATTCCAGTATTGCTTCCGAATAGTTTCGAGCATTGTTACGTTGATTTTCTGCATCGCATACGGATTCGTATTTTCAAACCAGGTATCAATTCCCAGATTTCTTGAGTCATGTAAAAACACATCAGTGATCTGATTCCAGTTGTCGTCCTCGATGGTTTTCTCTCTGGTAATTTCCCATCCCATCATGTTGTTTATGTTTTGTGCAATTATATTGGCACCGGAGTAATTTTCCTTCATCATTTCACTAATCCATTTCGGATTTGTCAACCTTGATCTGAAATCGAATTGCACCACCTGTTTCGCATCGACTATGTTAGCTTCTTCAGGGTCACGAACATCAACGAACATGTATTCCGGTTCTTTTCCAGTCATATGTTTGATTGCCATCGACAGTGTGCCATCAACCCACCAGGCGAATTTATTACCCAGTACATAGTCACGGTTATCATACCAGCTACGTAGAATCAGTTCTGTACCCTGTATGGTAGAATCGAAAGCTTCGCTGGCCATTTCTCCCCAGGCACCTTTGGTGTACACGTGCTTTGAATTCTCCAGATAGACATCTAGCAAATCTTCTCTGCTTTCCCATTCCCCGGTTCTCTCCGTGAGATAGAAGAACCAATCATGGCTATCCAGTATTTCTTCAGGTTTGGCCCCATACATTCTGGCTTGAGAAAGGGTCTCTGCTTTACTTTTGCTGAAACCTTTTTTTAACAGTGATTTCATGGTCCGCTGACTGTTATGGTAAACCGCATTGTTTTTTTCTTTTACTGAAGCTACAAGTCTAATAGCTTTGTCTAGAAGCTTCATCATCTCCGGCAATTCGTCACGATAAATATTTCTGGCAGAGAGAAACACATCAATCCTTGGACGACCAAGTTCGCCTGCCGGGATAAGCTCTATATCTTTTACCCTGTTTTTCAGATCCCAGACAGGACGCACTCCGATAAGGTACATGATTTGAGATTCAACTATACCGTAATCACTGTAGGTAGTAAACGGCACAAGACTAAAGGCGACCTTTTTGGGGTATCGATTTTTTGTCGCAAGTTCATTTTTCAAATACTCACGAATAAGTTTTGTACCTAACTCCCATGAGGCTTTGGTTGGAAGTTCCTGAGGGTTTAGCACATACATATTCTTGCCAGTCGGCACAACCGCCGGGTTGCGTTCAGGATTACCACTTGAACCCGGCATGATGTATTCACCGTTCAAACCAGCTAAAATGTTAACAATTTCATCCGGTGTTTTAAGCAAACCTTTGTATAAAGCAATTGCCATCTCAAAGCTCTCTGAAATCTCTTCAGGAATTTCATCCTCAGGCTTACTGATTCCCACAAACTTGAGTGCTTCTGACAAAGTAGTTTTAGAATCTATCATCAGGTGAAGTATCTGTTTAGCCTTGTTGCGTATTGTTTTTTCACTTTCTGCATCAAGCTGACTATAGCCGAAAAGTGCTGTTGCAGTCTTCAGATACTTTTTACCCATGCAGTAGACCAGCCACTCGAACATTTCATTTTCTGGCGGAACCTCTCCAAGTACATGCATGCCAGCAGGCACCATTTCATTTCCTAAATCATGTAAGTAAAGGGAGATCTTCTCCAGATTCTCAAGACTTGGAGGTTGTTTTGGATCAAGCTTGATATCAAGATCATGTTCAAGATTATTATCAATAGCCTGCTTTGAAATTGTCTGCCCAAATTTTATCTTTAAGGCACCTTCTTCAAGCGTGTTATATTTACTGATTGTCGATTCCAGATTAAGCAGTTCATCCGGCAAACCTGCCTGCATTAAAGGTGGTGGCAAAAAGTTTACCGTAACTGCGTTTGCTCTTCGTCTTGCCGGTAAAATCTCTGCAATATTACTGGATAGCCACGGGTTGATGTTCGGTAAATTACCAATAAGGATATCGGCCCAGTCCGCATTTGATAGAGCAGCCATTTTACCGGGGAAGAGCCATTCTGTTCCATGCGTGCCAAAGTGGACAAGACTGTCAGCCTTGAAAGATTCCTGTAGCCAGAAGTATGTTGCCAAGTAGTTATGTGTAGGAGGCAACAGACTTTCTTTCATGTTGTCCACATGAGTTGTCGCTGTTAAACTTTCGCCTTTGGGAGGCTGTGTAGCAAGAACAATATTTCCAAGACGAATCACCGGAAGCACGATGTACTTTTTCCCTCTGTTCTCCCAAACCATAAGCTTGCCGGGAATCCCCCCCCATTCTTCTAAAACCTGCTTTCTTCTCCATTCAGGAATCTTCTGCTCGAACCAGTTGCGATAGTCATCTTCACTAATCAAGACGGCTTTGCCACTTCTGGCTAGCCTGTCAACATTACCGGGTTCCCATGCCCCCATTTGCCTACCATATTTCATCACCCGTTCAATCAGTGCATTCGTGTCAATAGGTAGATCCTTGACTTTGTATCCCTGTTTATTCATTTCTATCAAAAGCTTATACAAACTCTCAGGGGCATTGAGATTATGAGCAGGACCACTCATTAAACCGCCTTTATCTGCCTCGTTATCATATATTATTATTCCTATCTTTTTTTCTTCATTTTTCAAACGTTGCAGATTTATCCATTTTTTGCTGCGCTCGGCTATGTGTCTGATTCTATCTGGGATAGGAATTATTTCATCCCCGGTGCTACCTCCAAACTCTGTGCCTCCAGCAGTTAAAGTTTCTGTAGAACCTTTGATTTCCGCACTTACAATAAGATGAAACATTTCCGATTTTTTCATGCCGGTTTTGTTGTTGTTGCGCCACTTTTCAATTGAATCATCCATAAACCAGAGTGAATGGATACGTGGAACATTTAGCTTCTTCCAAAATTCCGCAGATTCACCTGTGTGGGAAGTCATAATTACAAGGTTTGGCTTATATTCTACTAATCTTTTCTTGAAATCCGCATCATCTGCAACTAAAACCAAGGTCAGCATACCGCGCTTTTCAAGTTCTTCAACTAGAGCCTTGATAACTTTCGGTTGGTGAAAATTCACGTGATGTCGCCAGGAACCTATTACCACTTTAGGAGTTTTCTCAATGTCCCAATTGTTCTTCTTTGCCATTTTTAGAAACTGTGAAACAGAGTCAATACGATCATATCCAGGATGAAAGATACGCACTGGATTGTCAGAATTGGGAGGAGCAACTTTCCCGGAATGATTAAAATAATTTATCAGGACGTACTTGACCATGTCCTGCATTGATTTGTTTGAAAGACCATAGTAGGAAGCCATTTTCTTATCAAACGTAATATTTTTTTCTCCCACCCACGAAGCCCACATCTGACAAATAGGAGGTGGGCCGACACAGAATATTTTTAAGTCGGGGTTTTGCTTCTTTGCAGTGCCAATAGCTTTTTTATATTCTTTCTCCAGATCTTTACCAGCAAATGAAGTAATTATGACATCCATTTTTGAAAGATCCGGCACTCGATTTTGCGTAAACATATCGCTGTTTAGCCGCACCATGTTAACGCCAAGTTGCTCTTCGCTTTCCTTCATGGCTTTAAAGGCACCGCCAGGCATTCCTATTACGGCAAAATTTATTTTATTGGTAGTATTGTTTTCAGTTTGCGCAAAAGCTGCAAAAGAACACGAAAGACAAAACAGCACAAGCAATACTGCTATAGTTTTAAATCGAGGCATATTATTACTCCAAAAGCGGCGGGATGTTATGTCTATTTGTTACATCTCGAAAGTCAGATAACCGTTTGCAAGAATGCCGGGTGCTTCTGCAGGAACATTTGGCACACTGTAAATATCGTATTTTTTATTAAGAATATTTTCAATGCTCAATGTCCATTTCAGATGTCTCACAAAACGACCGGAAAGAGACAGGTCAAGCGAAAAGTAATCATCCATCTTTTTAGTATCTGTATTGGCGATATCGGTATAACGCTTTCCTTCGTAACGCAGACTCAGGTCAGCCCTGATCCATTCCTTGTATTTGAATATCACTCCTGCTCTGCCCCTATGACTTGGTACAAACGGAAGATTATTTTCTTCAGTTGTTGGATCATTTTCGTCTTCCAGAATAGTTGACCAGTTAAAAGTGTAACCTGTATAAATAGACAGGAATTTATTTATGTCATAATTCAATTCTGCATCTGCAACCAACATCTGCACCGTGGTTATATTGTCGTATTCAGCAGTGTTTTGGTCAATACTCCTAGAACCAATAAAATCATATCCTCTTGTATAGCTTACAGACACGCGTCCGAGAAGGTTCGGTAAAAACCATTGATCTATACCTAGCTCACCAGAAAGGCTGCTTTCGGGAGTGAGTTCGGGATTTCCATAAAGAACATAGGGGCCCCTTGAAAAAACCGTATAAAGCTCAAAAAGAGTAGGAGCAGCAAAAGAGCGACCAAAGCTTGCTCTTACTGTAGTCATCTTATTGTATCTATATACAAAAGCCAGTTTGGGGTTTACTGTTGTCCAGCTTCTATCCTTATATTTGTTATCCATGATCTCAGCGTTTGCAGGATTGTTATCATAGCTTTCTCCTTCACCGCTTCTGCTGTAATCAAGACGTACCCCAGGTGTAAGCAGGAATTTATGCTTGCCTGAAACAAACTCCATCTCATCCTGTGCAAACAATGATGCAAGAAGCTGGTTCCCTTTAGCGTTGGCGTTTCTGTCTACCAGATAATATTCATGATTCCTGTCAAACAGTGCCCAGGAAGAATCAACACCAACGGAAATAGTATTGAAACCACCTACTTTGAAATTTGTTTGAAATAGCTGCCCTATTTTAGTGATATCATCCTTTTCTGTATGATCCCATGCATCATAAGTGGGAGGGGCCCCTAAATCAACCTGACGCGACATGAACTGACCGTAAACATTAGCTGTCAAATTAGTGTCGTTTGCAAATCTTTTCTCATATCCCAACGTAACCATTGTGGTGCGATTGTTTTGATCAGTATTAAGCAGACCACGACTGTATTTTTCATCAACAAAATTCAAACCAAGCGAAAGCGTGGAACTATCATCTGGCTTTACGTAGAACTTACCAGAAAGACTAACATCTGTTCTGTTGTTCTTTGTATAATAATCCTGTTCGTCCTTTGCCTGCTTATATCCATCCGTATGAAAGATATTTCCGCCAAGCTGATAGCCTACTTTCTCAAACATACCTCCCTGAAAGATAGTACCCGAATAGCTGTTTAAGCTTCCATAACCTGCTTTAATTAAAGTATGATTTCGGTTATATGGTTTGCGTGTAATAATATTGATTGCCCCACCCATTGCCCCGGAGCCATAAAGTGCAGACATTGGTCCGCGCACGATTTCTATTCTTTCGATAAGCTCTTTTGGAATTAAAGACCAATTGACAGAACCGCCTCCACCTTCGTTAACCGGAATACCGTCTACCAGAACGAGAGTACGCTTTTGTTCATGAATACCACGAAGTGTTATTTCTCGCCCCGGGCCACATTCAGCAATATGAGTTCGTTTATAAGATATGCTAGGTACACGTTTTAAGAATTCATCAACCGTAGTTTCCGGTGCTTGTGTTATCTCTTCACGTTTAATAACAGTAACCATAGCTGGAGCTTCTTTCCAGGAAGTTTTTCTTCTGGCTGCAGTTACTATAACTTCTGTTAACGAAGTCTCATCATTGTCATCTTTTACAGCACTTGTCTGTTTATCAGCTACTTTAGTATTACTTTTCTGTTCAGTTTGTTCAATTTCCTTTTCATTATCGTTCAGTTGAGTAGCTTCTTCAGAATTTTTTTCAGTATCGTTCTGTGCCAAAGCATTGAATGGAAAAGCAAGCATTAGAAAAACAACAATAGGAACAATTGCAATATTAAACATACAGTCCAATTCTTTATACATCTTTTACTCCATGACAAAAATAATTATTTACGATTGGTTATGCTATAGCCCACCCAAAAGCCTCGAGAATATACAAGAATGGAAATATAAAAAGCCAATTAAAATATTTTAATACAAGGTAAATAACAAAAAATTAACAAACCAGATTTGACTTAAAACGTTTTGCACTAAGGTTGTTGTGGTATGGAAAGAGTATAACTTTGCGTATGCGATATACGAACTATTATTTGGTAAGACCACTTACTCTCGGAGATCTAAAAAGATGCGCTAAAGAGTTTTGATCAGATAAAAAGAAAAACTACTTTTTCCGCCTAATTCTCTGAAATAAAAAATCATTGTAATTTTCGCTGAAAAAAGTATTCTACCAACATAGCAACATCATAAAAACACAAGGAGAATCGGCGCACATGAAGATACTTGTTGTTACTCAGGGAAGATATGGAGAGCGCATAGTTAATAACCTGAAAGAATATGCACCACGAGAGCTTGAAATAGAATCTCTTCCTCTAACCAAAAATCTTCCCCAAATTATAGATGAGCCTGCGGATTTCGTGCCACCAGATATACCTGAAAGCGATCTTCTCCTTTTCCTGAGCGAGAAAGACGACTGCGCACAGCTTATTCCTGAAATAGCGCGTCAGGCAGGAGTAAAAGGTGTTATTGCACCGATTGAACACTCAACCTGGCTGTCACTGGGTTTGAAAGGTCAGATAAAAGAAGAGCTTTCAAGAGACGGCATAGGCAGCGTTTATCCGAAAAATTTCTGTACATTAACCAGAAGCACATACGGCTACAGAAACAGCGCAGAAACATATGATTGTGAAATCATCTCAAAATTCGCAGAACATTTTGGCCGACCGAAATTCAAGGTTGATGTTGATTCCGAAACCGGGATAATTAATGATGTTGAGGTTTTACGCTATTCACCGTGCGGATCTACTGCCCACGCTGTCAGCAAAATGAAAGGTCTACATGTGGATAAAATCATCCCCAAGTATGGCCTTATCTGTATGCAGTACCCATGCCTCGCTTCCATGCAAATGGAACACATCGACAGCAAACTGTACAACACTCTGATGCATCTTTCAGGGCAGATATTTAATGAGCAAATAGAACCACACCTTGAACCTTTCTATTCTGAAAGCAGGAAAGAGAACACGGATTAGTATCAGCATTGACTAGAGTATAGATTTGCCTTTTTCGCCTTAACCGACCTTTTTTAAGCAATGCTCAAGATCGCCCTCGCCTTACTTTAATCAGTCAATTTCAAACAATCAGTTCAAAGTATCATTCTCGAAATTTTGATACCGTTCCCCCTAGCAGAAAAATACTTCCTTTTCTTTGTCACTTTTATCTTGACATGACAGCAAACTACAATTAACTTAACACTGTTAATTTAACGATGTTAACTTAATGTCGATTAAAGGAAATCAAACATGCCTCGCCCTAGTAGAAATCCACAAGAAGTTATTGCAGTGCAAAGGGAAATCCTGGACCAAGCCACGATCCTGATCTCTCAGGATGGAGTCGATGCACTCAGTATGCGAAAAATAGCTAAAGCCATGAACATGACGGCGGCGAATCTGTACAACTACTTCGAAAATCGCGAAGAACTGATTCTTTACGCCCAAGCCAGAGGCTACGAAATGCTGTTTGAAGCGATGGACGTGATCTTCCAACAAGATTTGCCCACCCTTGAAAAGGGCAGAGCTATGATGGAACAATACCTTCAATTCGGCGACAAACATGCACATTATTACGATTTGATGTTTGGCATTACCAGCCCCCGCTATGTGGATTATGTCGGTACCAAACTCGAAAACATTGCCTATGCCCAAAAAGAAGTCGCCTTGAAAGTCGCGGATATCGCGACTCTTTTGATTAGCGAGATGGGCGACAAGGTATACAACACAACCATGTCCAAGGAAGAAGCCCACCTTTACACGGTGAAAGTATGGTGTGGCCTGCACGGACTGGTTTGTTTGCGCCATAGCCGTTTCCTCGGTGGTCAGGAGGGTTTGTCCAGTCATGTAGTAAAACGCATTCTGGATGATCTAATAACTCCGTTGGAGAAAAACCTACAAAAATAATTAAGAAAAGAGAGAAGACGTGAGCATTAATCGAAATAAACTGAAGTTCAATGGATGGGGCTGGAACGGACAACACTACGATTTCGGCAACCACAAAGACACGTTTCTAAACTATCTCGAGCAAAGTCTTGATACCAAAATCCCTAAGACCTTGCAACTGGCGAAAGCTTTTTCCGAGATCAATCTACCAAAATCACGTATCTCGAAGACTGATTTAAGCCAACTTGAAGAACTGTTACCGAATGATGGACTGACCACCGACGATTACCAGCGTCTGTATCACAGTTATGGCAAAAGCCTGCCTGATATTCTTCGGTTTCGCAATGGTGATGTTTCGAATCCACCTGATGCAGTGTTATATCCGCGCTCCGAAGAGCAAGTTCAAAAAGTTCTTGCTCTGGCTGCAAAAGAGAAGTGGGCGGTAGTTCCGTTTGGTGGTGGATCTTCTGTGGTAGGTGGAGTGGAGACAATTGACCCGGACGGGCGCCCTGTTTTGACGCTCGACACCACATTTATGAATCGTATGCTGAATTTGGATATTGAGAGCCGAAGCGCAACATTTGAGGCGGGCATTTACGGTCCGGATCTTGAAAAATGTCTTGAACCTTACGGATTGTCTCTCGGGCACTATCCTCAAAGTTTCGAATTTTCAACCCTCGGCGGATGGGTTGCAGCTCGCAGTTCGGGACAGCAATCGAATCATTACGGTGACATCACGGACATGTTGATTTCCGGAAATCTGGTATCCCCGGAAGGTGTTCTTTCCTCCTGGAATGGCCCCTACAGTGCCGGTGGACCAGATACCAACCATCTTGTAGCAGGGAGCGAAGGCACTCTGGGAGTTATAACACAGTCCACCGTTCAGGTGCATCCAATACCGGAAAGCCACGCTATCAATGTGGTGCTGTTCCCTGATTTCGAAACGGGTACTGCGGCACTTCGCGACATTTTGGGCGAAGGTCTCAAGATGAGCTATCTGCGCTTAAGCGATGAGGACGAGACCGCAACCTATCTTTCAATGGGTGGTAATCACTGGTATCAGGATCTTGGCTTGGGTGCTTTATCTATTGTCGGATATGGTCGCAATCGCTGCATCATGCTTGTTGGCACCGAGGGCGCACCGAAAAAGGTGGAACACGATATCGCCTGTGCTTTAAAAATTTGTAAAAAGCAAAAAGGTTTGAATCTCGGACGTTCCGCCTCCAAAAACTGGCATCGGGATCGTTTCCTGCATCCTTATATGAGAGACGATCTTCTGGATTATGGCATTGCCACCGAAACGCATGAAACCGCGGTTTCATGGTCAAAACTTTCCACCGTACGCCAAAAGGCCAAGCAGGCTGTACGTCAAACAGTGGCCGAGCAAGGCAACAAGTGCATCGTCATGAGCCATCTGAGCCACAGCTACACAAGCGGAACCTGCATCTACTTCATCTTCATGTATCCCTTGAATCAGGCAGACCCTATTGGTCAGTGGAAACCGATCAAGCAGGCAATATGCGAATCCATCAGCAAGGTTGATGGTGCTGTCAGTCACCACCATGGTGTGGGGCTGGATCACAAAGCCTGGCTGACACAGGAAAAGGGAGTACTCGCGCTGGATGCCATTCGCAGTGTGAAAAACAGACTTGATCCTGCTGGTATCATGAACCCGGGCAAACTATTGCCGTAACAATATAATAATATTTAAAGGAGCCGCTCATGTTCGATAAATTACCCGCTGCCAGTCTCCCACTTATACGAAAAGCCGCGAGAGCGCTAATTAGGCTTCGTATTTGGATTCCTCTGCGTACCATTCTGAATCTGCTGCACTGGACAGCCAGATATTACTATGCAGAAGATGAAACAAAACAAAAACACATTATCAGTAAAATCAACCGGAAGTTTAAAGACCATAACATTCAAGTTGAAGTCGAAGACGGCATTGTGACCCTTAACGGCTCCGCCGATTGCTGGCAACAGGTTGTCGAACTTGGTCACTTGGCTGGCAAGGGATTTCACTTCCCCAAGGGCGTTGTCAACCGGATAAAAAGTCCCGACGAATACAATTGGCCCGATCAGCGATCCCTTGGTAAACAAGAGATTATCGACAGTGTGGATGTTGTTATCGTCGGTGCCGGTATCAGTGGTTGCGCCATTGCGAGAGAGCTTTCGAAATACAACATTTCCATTGCTGTTGTTGAGCGGGCTTCAGATGTCAGTACCGGTCAGACCAAGGCTAACAACGGTATGATCCACCCGGCAATCAACCCGAGCTACGGAAGTCTCATGCACAAACTGAACCTACGGGGAAATCGACTGTACCCCTCTGTTTGTGAGGAACTGGGTGTATCCTTTAAACGTTGCGGTATGTTAGCCGTAGTTACGAACCCTGAAGAAGAACCGCTTCTGGAACTTAGTTACATAAAGGGTAAATTGAACGGAGAAAAGGGGCTCAGCATTCTTTCTTCTGAAGAGTTGAAGCACCTTGAACCTGAAATTGGTACCGACACTTACGGAGCCCTCCATTGCAGCAATAACGCAGTGATCCGCCCTTATGAAATGACTTTGGCGTATGCAGAAAATGCAGCCCAGAATGGAGCCAGATTCTATTTCGACCACGAAGTTGTAGATATTGAGACAAATAACAACGCAGTAACCGGAGTGGTGACTCCCCAAGGTACCATAGCCTGCCGGTTGTGCATCAATGCGGCGGGAGTATATGCAGCTCGCGTTGCCGAGCTTGCTGGAAGCCAGGAATTCACCATCCATCCCAGACCGGGACAGTTGCTTGTATTCGACAAAGAGACCGACGGCTTCATGAATAATGTGGCCGGTGAACTCACTATCAAGAAAAATGGCGACAGCAAAGGAGGCGGTGTGATGCTCAGTGTGGATGGCAACATCCTGTTTGGGCCTACCGCCATGGAATGTTCAGACCCGGAAGACAAGGCGGTGTACGCCGATCATATTGATTCTGCCATGGAAAAGTACGGCCGTCTGGTTCCCGGTTTTCCAAAACAAAGCCTGATTGCTTCCTTTGCGGGTGTGCGTGCAGCAACCTATACAGAGGATTTTATCATTCGTCCCGCCACAAAAGTGAAACAGCTTATTCAGGTAGCCGGTATTCAATCGCCGGGTTTGGCGAGCGCGCCTGCAATCGCTGAATTTGTAGAAGGTTTGGTCAAGGATCAGCTTCACGGCCTTGAACAAAAGCCGGACTACAATCCAATCCGCAAACCGCGAATCGAATTCTCCAGCCTGTCTGAAGATGATAAGGAGACACTCATCGCCTCAAATCGAGGCTATGCCCATGTGATCTGCCGTTGCGAAGAAGTTACAGAAGAAGAAGTTCGCCAGGCCTGTAGAGGACCACTGGGAGCTCGTACGGTGGATGGCGTCAAACGGCGAACAAGAGCAGGCATGGGACGCTGCCAAGGCGGATTCTGCGCCCCTGTTGTAGCCAAGATTATTGCCGAAGAGCGGGGAGTTCCACTGGAAACCGTAACTAAATGTGGCCCCGGCAGCGAGATGTTTGTCGGCTTGACCAAGGAGGAGCAAGTATCATGAAAACCATCGAAGCTGATGTTGTTGTAATTGGTGGTGGACCTGCAGGAATGGCTGCTGCTCTGGAAGCTTCCCGCCTGGGTGCAGAGTCTGTGCATCTTCTGGAACGGGATGGAAACTTGGGAGGTGTACTTCCCCAATGTATCCACGATGGTTTTGGGGTGCAGCGTTTCGGACACCTTTTGACTGGGCCACAGTATGCCCAGCGAGAAGTGGATGCACTTGAAGATACTCCTGTGAAAGTCCATTTGAAGGCCATGGCCTTGAATATCTCGCCTGATCGGATTGTAACCTTTACAGATCCCCAAGAAGGCCTGAAGCATATCAAAGCAAAAGCAATAATTTTAAGCATGGGTTGCAGGGAGAGAACCCGCAACCAGATCCGTATTCCCGGCACCCGTCCCGCCGGAGTTTATACCGCCGGATGCGCGCAGCGTCTGATCAACATCGAGGGCATGATGGTGGGAAAACGAGCCGTCATTCTCGGCAGCGGTGATATCGGCCTGATCATGGCCAGACGTCTGAAACTTGAGGGTGCAACTGTAGAGGGTTGTTATGAAATCCTGCCTCGTCCATCCGGATTAATGCGCAACATTGTTCAGTGCTTGAACGACTTCGATATCCCACTCCATCTAAGCCACACTATAACAGAAGTTCTGGGTAAAAAGCGGGTTGAGGCAGTGGTCATTCATCAAGTAGACGAGCAACGAAGGCCGATAGAACATACACGACGGGTGATCGATTGTGATACGTTGATTTTGTCGGTTGGGTTGATCCCTGAAAATGAGCTGACCCGAAAAGCCGGAATCGAAATGGACCCGATTACCGGCGGCCCAATAGTGGATTCCACCATGGAAACCAGCGTGGAGGGAGTATTTGCATGCGGGAATGTGGTCCATGTCTATGACCTGGTGGATTATGTGACCTTCAGTGCGCAGCGTGCGGCAAAAGGTGCGGTAGATCGAGTGAAGGGTCAAGTTCCCAAACGTTCAATAGGGCTTGTATCCGGGAACAACGTCCGCTACCTGGTACCCAATCGGCTGATGCTGCTGACTAAATCTGAACTCGTATGTTTCAGGGTGCAAGACGAACAACGAAACTGCAAAGTAATAGTGCGCAGTGACGATACCGTGGTATTTACGAAAAAAGAGCGGGTGGTACGACCTGCCGAGATGGTCGTGGTCAAACTCAAAGAATCCCACATCCAGAAGATTGGCAAATCCGTACAAGAACTTAAGGTGGAGGTAGTTGATGCCTGAAACGAATAAAGCTAAAACGTATATTTATCCCTGTATCAAATGTCCTTCTTCTTGTGAAGTCAGTGTAATAGAAAAGGCCGATGGCAGCCTTGAAATAGAGGGAAACACTTGTAAACTAGGCAAAAAATATGTTGAAAAAGAACATACCGCTCCAGAGCGCAATGTCACCACCACCGTCAAGATTGTGGGAGCTGCCATCCCACGACTTCCTGTGCGTAGCACTATGGAAGTCCCCAAAGAGCGGATGATGGACGTGATGGCTGCCAGTGTTGGTGTTCTGATTAAGGCGCCTGTCAAAGAAGGGGATGTGGTGCTTAAAGGAGTGGCCGATACCGAAGCGGATCTCATTGCCTGTAGAAGCTTAGAGAAAACCAAGTCATAGATTTAGAATGTATCAAAGAGGTCGCGAGGTTCGGACAAATCTTTATCATCCTGCGCAGGCGGAAAAATCAGTCGTTTGAAAATTCGATGAATTTCTGTCCGTGCGGGGATAATTGATACCTATATGCATGCGCGATAAATACCGCTAATATTTCAGTCAATTGTTCTTTCTTTCGGGAGAAGATCACATATTAGCCTCCGGATAGTACCTTTCATGCCTGATATCCCGTCGGAGGTCTTGGAAATGATGAAGGAGCTTTTCACGGGTCATCCACCAAGTAATTACATTTACCCCACTTACAGGGGCAACCTTCACAGGGTTATTCAAAACACTTGTGTGAACATTGGCCTACCTGCTGTTGGACTTCATGACCTACGGCATATATGTGGAACCCATTGGGTTATAAATCACGGAATGGCCTTTGCTAGTGCTGCTTTAGGTCATAGTAGCATAATGATGACTATTGATGTGTATGCCGATTTACAAGCCATTGTGGAGGCCAGAACACGTATAAGTCCTGTAAGACATCCGTTGGTGCCAAGAACCATAACCGTTGCTCAAGATTTGGTAGAACATCCCGATCCTTCGGTCAGGGAGCTGGCCTTGTTGGCTTTACAGGTTGGTTCTTGATAGATTTAGTATATTTTCACCATCAAATCTTGACATGTTTGTATTAGTTATGCTCTACTTCGGGGGTAAGAATTTCAGCTTCACAGGTAGGATGAGTAACTTGTTACCCGTCTTTTCCAGCGGCGTTGAAAGAGATGGGTGAAGAATCACCCATCCTACTATACTATGGGGCTGAATTATTCCAATCAGGAAAGTTGATATAAATGTTAATACGCCTGCTGTCTGTACTATCCATTATTATATTGATCGCATCATGTGAAAATAAGAAAATGGAATCAAACAATCATGACAACATTTCCACACACCGTGATGTAGTTGCAGTAGAACAGCCAAATCTGAAAGAAGATGTAGTAGAGGTGAAATCCGATTTTTCTCATTTTAGCCTCACAATCCCTGACGATAAATGGCGCTTTCCTAAAGAGTCCGACTGTTTGGAAGGAGATTGGGATTTTTACAGAAAAAAAGGTATGAATCCCGCTCATGCGAAAGCGGATTTTAATGGAGACGGTCTTGAGGATCATTCATGGATTATGATTAAAAAGGACGGTAAGGCTTGGGGACTCTTTGTGTTTTTCATCAAAGAAAAACACCAGCCCAAAATGGTTACTTTGGTTGAATACAACGAAAAGGATGAGCACTGGAGTAGTGATGATTATTGCAGAATGGGAGTTGGAATATACCCCCCTGGCAAATATCGTACTGCATGCGCTAAAGGTTACGGCGACCCCTGTGAGCCAGATGAGCCAGAAGAAATATACATAAAGACACCTGCAGTAGATTTCTATATGTTCGAAAGTGCTAATTCAATTTTTTATTGGGACAACAAGATTCAAGGCTTTAAAAGAGAATGGATCAGTGATTGAACACTTTTCTGAACATTCCCAGCCCCGGTGCAGCCCCAAAATCCATATTTTAGCCCCATCCATAAACGATAAAAAGGACTCACAATTTCTTGTAAGTCCTTAATATTCCTAATGGTGCCGAAGGCGAGACTCGAACTCGCACATCCTTGCGGACACTAGACCCTGAACCTAGCGCGTCTACCAGTTCCGCCACTTCGGCGGCTTGTTGTCAAAGGCACAATCAAGCGAGGAGAATAGCTAACACATAACAACTGGCTTGGCAAGCATTTTGTCAAAATAAATTTTATTTTTTGTAAATGCCCATGCTTTAATACTCCTCACGCATAACAATTTATCTATTTCACTTTGATTTCTTCTGGCCTACATGATATATAGCGTCATTTCTGAAGATGAATTTTGTTTTTCTACCGGAACGACATAATGGATGAAAATAAAGTAAATATGCAGAACAAGTCGACAATTTCGGCAATTCTTCTTGTTCTTGCCATCGTGGCAATACTTATCTGGACCATTCTTTTCTACAAGAAGCTGGATAATCAGGTGCCAGAGCTCAATACATGGATCGAAGCTGCCAAACTGGTAAAGACTGAATACAAACCCGGTGATAAAGTTGCTATTGTTCCTTTCTGGGCAACCATGGGTGAAAAAGCCTTTGCTGAATCCAGACTTGACTATATGTACCTGCGCTTTGTGGCAGAAGAAGACTGGCCCACCGCTAAAAGGCTTTGGGTTGTTTCAGGCTACGACCGTTTTCTGGATCGTGACAAACTGATTGAAGCAGGTAACAAACCGGATTTCAACAAGCAGATTGGCCCACTTACCGTAGAGCGATTTGTAATGAACGACTTCAGTAGCAAAGTCTTCGACTTACATGAAAACCTTCCAGATGCCGAGGTTTTCTACCAGCGCGACAAAAAGAAAACGCCCTGTCAGGGCTGGATAAGAAAAGACTCCAGATTCACCTGTTCTAATGCCGACTGGCAAAATGTCGGATGGATGACACAGGAAATCGGCGATGCCGTCCGTAAAACCATCTGGTCGCATCCGGTAACCAATACCGAAGTTCACATAAAATACAGAAACGTCGGGGCAGACAAGAAAGTAGTGCTGTTTACTGGTCTGACATTGTACGGTGCTGCTGACGACACTGGTTTACCTGTACATGTTGATATAAAGGTAGATGGCAAAAAAATCGGTCGGGCAACTCAGGAAAACAAAACCGGCTGGCATCGACATGAGTTCAGCCTGAAAAAAGTGGCAGGCAACCTGCACGACATAGAATTTGTTGTAACAACCGAAAGAGATGGTCGGAGACATTTTTCCTTTAACGGGTATGTAAAATAGCAATGGAATACTCAAAGTTTCCTAAAAAGAAAATACTTGCCCTCGTAATCTTCGGGCTTTTAACTGCACACTTTATCTGGATAGCCTCGACCTGGGAAGGAATGGGATATACCAAGGATGAAGGATATTACTTCACCGCCTCCAAAACCAACTTTGGCTGGTATAAACACCTCGTTACAAGCACCTTAGAGGGAAAACCTTTCGAGGCATTCTCGGAAAAGAGCATAAACCGCTACTGGCGCGACAATCACGAGCATCCGCCCTTTTGCAAAACAGTACAGGGTCTGAGCCACGATGTCTTTCACAACTGGCTGCCTCTTCTAAACTATGGCAACAGTCACCGTATGGCAACCTGGCTCTGGTCGGCTCTGCTGCTGATATTCCTGACCCTGCTGGTAACAGAATGGATGGGAATGAAGTATGCGGTATTTACCATAGTTCTTTTATTTACTTTGCCCAGAGTGTTTTTCCACACCCATATCAACACCTTCGACATTCCCGTGGTTGCCATGTGGTTTATGACAGCATACGCATTCAGAAAGGGCATGGAATCCCATCGCTGGTCGTGGCTTGCAGGTGCGCTTTTAGGCGTCGGTTTGGCAACCAAAAACAATTCCTATTTTTTACCGTTTTTGTTCTTCTTTTTGTATTTTTATTCTAACTACAGAAAAGAATTTTGCCGTTCTGTTAAGGACATTCCCTACGGCTTCAGAACTGCCAGAAAATGGGTTTTAGTTCTTGGGCTGGTTTTAATTATAGCGCCAATAGCAGCTCTTATTTTCTTCTTCGAAAAACTTGCAATGGTGATATTCCTTGATCTGCTTATAATCAACATCATCATCTTCTATCATTATTTCAGACGCAACCCGGTAATACCAAGACACCTCGCACCGGTTTTCCCGGCAGTCTTTACCTCTGTTTTTTCGTTTATTTTACTTTGGCCCTGGATCTGGACAGACACCTGGCCAAGGCTTGGTGAATATTTTAACAGGCATATCAATCCGCCAGCCTGGGAAACATATTACCTGCACAATATAGTTGTCAATCCGCCTCCATTCGACTGGCATTATCCCTTTGTCATGAGCTGGTACACTGTCCCGGCAATGATCATTTTCGTGTTTTTAACAGGCTTTGTAATACTGCTTTCAAAAGGCAGGCTAGCAGACAAAGTTGGCTTGTGCAATAGTTCTGCTGAAGAAAACCAGCTTTTAAAAAGGTACGAACCAAGAAGACAGGATCTGCCGATAGTCACAGACGGCAAATGGGATCAGTTTTTCATAATCATGAATATCGTCATTCCATATCTCATAATTGCCAACCCTAAAACACCTATTTACGGTGGCACTAAACACTACATGACCGCTATGCCCTATGTGGCGATTGTCTGCACCATCTGTCTCAAATGGATTGTGGACAGGCTC
>Ga0070729_10003501_pt1 | contig 18142 bp, 19 predicted proteins | sample tdDd472_FD_66725 | JGI IMG/M metagenome (GOLD analysis project Ga0070729, IMG submission 66725) | Marine sediment microbial communities from the Atlantic coast under amendment with organic carbon and nitrate - tdDd47.2 | ecosystem: Environmental > Aquatic > Marine > Coastal > Sediment | place... | reverse complement strand
GGTACGCTGGTCTCGAATCAGTGCGTTGGCGGGGTTGGCGTGCTGATGTCACAGGGCGTCAACGACGCTCTGGTTAGTTTCGGTATTGCCGAAGGCGCCTACAATTTCTGGTTGGCTTATAACGGTCTGGATGAAGGCGAAAGCATCGAGGGTGCAATCGATCCGTGCATTGACCATTCGCTGTTGCCGCCGGGCTCGTTTGATTACCCGGTGGTCTGGTGCCGGCACGAAGAAGGCAGTCTTGATGATTTTTCCGGGCACCGTTGGGGGAGTTTTACCAGCGAAGCCGTATGGCAGTTCTTTTCGACCTTGTCAGATCTGTCGCCGGGACCTGATGAGCCTCCCGGGGGTGGTAACGAAGCGGTATTTGTCGAGTCTGATACCACGGTTACCTTCACTGTGAAGTTCCCGGATGATTTCGAGACGCCGGTCAGCGGTGCATTGACAATGTACGAAGGCGACTTTATTAACTGCCCCGGTTTTGCGATTCCATCTTCGTTCCTTAATCTGGAATGGTTGCCTGCGGGCGCGCAGCCCGGTTCGACCGTGACGTACGAGAATGTGCCGATTCGCTATGTGAAGGGGGTTGCCCAGAAACCGTTGCCGGATGAGCTGTTTCCTGCGGACTGGAGTTTTCAGGTATCGGTCTATGTCGAGGGTGGTGGCAGTTTTAACCCGACACCGGGCCTCGACATGAAGAAACTGATTTCGGTGTATATCCCGGATAAGGTCACACCGTTGGTTATTGAAGAAACTATTGAGCTCGAGATATTCGATGGCGTTTATTACAAGTATGAAGGCGAGGAGTGTGTTCCCTTCGAACTGTAATGGTATGAGCATTAAAAAAGCCGGCCAGAATTGCTCCGGGCCGGCTTTTTTGTGCGTGTCGCTTAGACCTAGTTCTTGGTCTTGTCGACGATCTTGTTGGCAGAAATCCACGGCATCATGCCACGTAGTTCTTCACCGACTTTCTCAATCGGGTGTGCAGCGTTAGCGGCGCGATGCTCTTCCATCAGCGGGTAGCCGGTGGCGCCTTCATTAACAAAGCGCTTGGCGTAGTCACCGTTCTGGATGTTCTGCAAAGCCTGACGCATTGCTGCGCGTGATTCGTCGTTGATAACCTGCGGGCCGGTCACGTACTCGCCGAACTCGGCGTTGTTCGAGATCGAGTAGTTCATGTTGGCGATGCCGCCCTCGTACATCAGGTCGACGATCAGCTTTAGCTCATGCAGGCATTCGAAGTACGCCATCTCAGCCGGGTAGCCCGCTTCAGTCAGCGTGTCGAAACCGGCTTTCACCAGTTCGACGGCGCCGCCGCAGAGTACGGCCTGCTCGCCGAACAGGTCGGTTTCACACTCGTCTTTGAAGGTGGTGTGGATGATGCCGGTACGGCCGCCACCAACGCCCGATGCGTAAGAAAGCGCAGTTGCCAGCGCGTTGCCTGAAGCATCCTGAGCTACTGCGACCAAGTCCGGAATACCGCGGCCTTCGGCAAACTCGGAACGTACTGTGTGACCGGGCGCTTTCGGCGCGATCATGATGACGTCGAGATCAGCACGTGGGTCGATTTCTTTAAAGTGAATAGCGAATCCGTGAGCAAATGCCAGTGTGGCGTTCTGTTTGATGTTCGGCTCGATTTCTTCGAGGTACAGCTGCTTCTGGAATTCGTCAGGGGTGAGGATCATGACGAGGTCAGCCTGGGCAACAGCACTGGGCACGTCCGATACTTTCAGGCCGTGTGCTTCTGCTTTGGCAACGGATGATGAGCCGCTGCGCAGGCCGACGGTAACGTCGACACCTGAGTCATGCAGATTGCATGCATGTGCATGGCCCTGCGAACCGTAGCCGATGATGGCTACCTTCTTGCCCTTGATGATCTCGAGATCACAATCTTTGTCGTAGTAAACCTGCATGTTCATGTCCTTGGTTGGAACGGCCCCGGGTTCTTACCCGGCCCCGCTTGTTTGAATCAGGAGGCGCAATATAGAGCCTAACGAGTATTGCGTAAATAGGCATATAAACAAAACAGTGTTGCAGAATATGCAATAATGGCTGATATGGACTTGCGACAGATCAATCAGTTCGTCTTGCTGGCGGAGACGCTGCATTTCGGGCGTGCCAGCGAGGCTGCACATTTGAGCGTTTCCGCGCTGAGCCGCAACATCCGTCAGCTTGAAGACGAGTTGGGAGTCACGCTGTTTCACAGGGATAACCGCAGCGTTGCGCTGACTCACGAAGGCGCATTGTTTCTTGACTACGCCCGCTCCACCCTCGGCGACTGGGACATCATTCGCAATACCTTGCTTGAAGAAGCAAGCGAGCTTCATGGCCAAATCAGTATCTGGTGTTCGGTCACGGCGAGTTACAGTTTTTTGTTTGAGTTGCTCAGTGAGTTCCGGCGCAACCATCGTCATGTTGAAATCAAACTGCATACCGGCGACCCGGAGCATGCAGTGAACCGGGTGCTGAACGGTAGCGAAGATATTTCGATTGGCGCACGGCCGGAATCATTGCCGGCCGCACTCGACTTCCGGCCGATTGCGACTACACCGCTGGTGTTTATTACCGCCGCAGCGAACACCGAGTTCCCGAAACCGGGCAGTGCCGGCTTTAAGCGCACCGACTGGAATGACGTGCCGATGATCCTGTCGGAAACGGGGTTGGCACGCCGGCGTATCGACAGTTGGATGCAGGACCGCGGCGTCTCACCTTCTATCTATGCCCAGGTGGCAGGTAACGAAGCTATCGTAAGTATGGTGAGCCTGGGGTTCGGTGTGGGGGTGGTGCCGCAGATTGTGCTGGAGAACAGCCCGTTGGCAGCCACCGTCGAGATTCTTCCCGTACGGCCTGCGCTAAAACCCTATGAGGTCGGCTTATTCACGCTCAAGCGGAAATTGCGCAATCCGCTGATCAAGGCATTCTGGAGTGAGGCGGGGTAGTATTGGAATCTAAACTGAGGGGAAGGATATGAGTGAGTCTCAAGGTGCAATAAACCTGCTGGAGGGTATCCGGCAGAACAGTAAGTTTTCGATTGGCGTCGGCATTGTTTTCCTGATTGCCGGGATATTCTCTATCGGTTCGCCGGCACTGGCCGGCGTTTCAGTGACAGTAGTAATCGGTGCGATTCTCGCGGTCAGCGGTATTGCCCAGTGCGTCGCGGCCGTCAAGATGGGAGTTTTCGGCCGGGGGCTGTTTGCCTTTGTGCTGGGCGTTCTCACGCTCATGCTCGGCGGCTATATGTTGATGCAACCGGTTGCCGGTATGGCAGTGCTTACCCTGACATTGGCGGCCTTCTTTATTGCTTCGGGTTTGCTGGAGGGCTATGCCGCTTTCCAGATGCGCGGCCTGCAGGGTGCAGGCTGGCTCGCGTTTAACAGCATTGTGTCTTTCGTACTGGGCGCTCTTATCTGGGCGCAGTTTCCGTTGTCGGGTTTATGGGCCATCGGCACACTACTCGGTGTGCGTTTGTTGATGACCGGCTGGACCCTGCTATTTGTGGGGATAACTGCCCGTAAAATTATCGACTGACCATGTTGCCGCGTACCCTGCTTTTACTGTTCGTACTTGCCGCTGCGCCTGCCACGGCGCAGGTTAACAATGATGCTTACCGGGATTACTTTCTGGTGGGCCAATTCGGTGAAGTCTGCACGATGTGCGAAGTTGTCGTGCTCTGCGAACCGGGTACCGCACCACCGGACTACACGGCGATTCCCCGGCAGGGCGAGTTCACGCTGTACTACATCCAGACGCGTACCTTCTGGTCCCAGATTTCGACGATCTGGGAATGGTTTATCGCTAATTTCAGCTCCGACGATCTTGCTGCTCGTGGCCATACCCGGCCGGTATGGGTTTACGACGTGCTTGATAACAATTGGGCCGGTCCTGTTGTCATTGAAGGCCGGATGATCCTCGACCCCGGTGTTATTGAATTCGCCGACCGGCGCATCGACCGCGTGACTCGGCAGTGGCAGTCGGCGCAAGATTCGCTTGGTTTCTGCCAGCGCCTGCCGTTGTGGGACGCGATAGCGGTGATCGACGCAGCAACGCAGAATTCGACGGAGGCCGGGCAATGAGTACGGTCGTGCCTGACATCTGGAACCGCACGTGGATTGCACAGAACAAGTTGCGCTTTGCCGGCATCCTGTTGCACGTGTTGTTGCGCACACTGTTCGGGGTTTTCTGGCTGGCTGCGGGTTACAACAAAATCAGTAAGGGCTGGTTGAACACCGACATACTGCGCGACATCTTTCTCGACAGACTCACCGAAATGCCGCCTGATGCTTTCGCGGTGTTCTACCTGCAGTCCTTCGCGATACCGCTGTACCAACCGGTAGCGTGGGTCGTAACTATCGGTGAGTTGTATGCGGCTATCGGCCTGCTGCTAGGCCTGACAACGCGCTGGGCGGCAGCCATGAGCTTCTTTATCTTGTTCAATCTGGCTATTGGCGGGTATTACGATGCCTCGCTGTTGCCGTTCTTTATCCTGAATCTCGTGTTTCTGCGCTGGCAGTCGGGCCTGTGGGCGGGGCTGGACCGGCCGTTGGCGCGCCACTATCCGGATGCCATCTGGTTTAAGTAGCTGCAGGTATTGACGATATCTGTCTGCGCGCCTAGCGTAGGGCTATGACTTACTCCCGTATTACACTGCAACCGATATCCGGCTCATTGGGCGCCATTGTGAAAGGCGTTGATCTCCGCGAGCCGCTCGATGATGAGCTGTATGCCGAAATCAAACAGGCGTTGCTCGAGAATCTGGTCATCTTTTTTCGCGATCAGGACATCACGCCGCAACAGCAGATCGATTTCGCCCGGCGCTTTGGCGATTTGCATATCCACCCGTTCATCCCGGCGCTTGAAGGGCACGAGGAAATAATTCAGCTCAAAGCCGAATCGGGTGACAACGAATACCTCCGTCTGGCGAATGCCTGGCACCCGGACCTGAGCTATACGAATGACCCGCCGCTAGGCGCAGTGTTGCGGGGTGTGCAAATTCCCGGCCGAGGTGGCGACACGATGTGGGTCAATCTCTACAAGGCCTATGAGACCCTTTCGGAACCGATGAAGGCTTTCGTCGAAAGTCTGTCGGCTTGGCATGACGTTTCCAAGACCTACCGTCGTCAGGAATTGCAGTCGAAAGGCGGCGCCGAGCGTTATGCCTCGACCGTTGCCAATAATCCGCCGGTATTGCAGCCGCTGGTGCAGGTTCACCCCGAAACCGGCCGGAAACTCCTCTATATAAGTGAACTCACGACGACACACATCGAAGGCTTGAGCCCGCCTGAAAGCGATGCTGTTCTGAAAATGCTGATCGACCATCTCGACTGGAAGGAACTACAGTGCCGCTTTTACTGGGAGCCGGATTCGATTGCCATGTGGGACAATCGCTGCACCTGCCATTACGCCGTGCGTGACTACGAAGAAGCCCGTGAGATGCACCGTGTGACGATGCTTGGGAAGCAGTTCAAGTAAACATGCTGCCGGATACCCGGTTTGTTCCTGATTACCTCGATACAGCCGCTGCGTCATCTTTGTTCGATGCACTGATGGTCAGGGTCGACTGGCAGAGCGACGCTGTCACTGTATACGGTCGCACTCATCCGATTCCGCGCCTGCATCAATGGTATGCCGATGCAGGTCTCGACTACCGGTGGTCGGGTCTGACTATGGAGCCACGTACGTGGTTGCCTGAGTTGCAGGCTATGCGCGATCAATTGAATAACGAGTTGGATGCAGGCTTCAATTCGGTTCTGGCGAATCTGTATCGCAACGGCAATGACAGCATGGGGTGGCATGCTGATGATGAAGCGGAGCTTGGCGGGCAGCCTGTTATTGCGAGCATCAGCTTGGGTGCTACTCGCGATTTCGATTTGCGCTTTACGGATGCCGAAGCAGCAATACCCGACCGCCGTATTCCTTTAACGCATGGCAGTTTGCTGCTGATGCAGGGCAACACCCAGCACCAGTGGAAACATGCGTTGCCAAAGCGAAAAGCTGTAGTAGCACCCCGCATAAACCTGACGTTCCGCAGGCTTGCCGCTACGCGTTAAGCCGCTGGTGGTATCTTGGTATAGCAGTGTTGCTGCGCGTATCCGGGTATTTCCGGCAAGGAGGTGTCATGGAGTTTCGTAACAAAGAATTTGAGGGCGAGCGGGTAGAGCTCTCGGGCAACGTGTTTCACAACTGTACGTTTCGCGGTTGTGAACTGGTGTTTGACGGCAGCCGTTCTCCGACGTTCAACGACAATGAGTTTATCGACTCGACGTTCGTGTTTACCGGTGCAGCTGCATCCACGCTATATTTTCTTGGCAATATTTATCACGCCGGTTCCGGTGGAGCCGACGTCGTGGATAAAATTCTCAGACAGGTGCGGGAAGGTACCGTTCATGGTACCGAGCTGAAAACCAGTGTGCCGGAAACCGCGGACCACAGTCTGCATTAAGAGGCTTGGTCACTAAGACGCCTGGTCACTAAGACGACTAATCTGACAGCGCGTCAATAATCGGGCAGCTTTCTATATCGCCGTCACCGGAGCAGTCGGTGTTGAGTTGGCGCAGTACGTCGCGCATGCGCTCCAAGTCACTAATCTTTGTTTCGATCTGTTCCAGTTTGCTGCGGGCCAGTTTTTTTACTTCGGCCTTCCGGCCGCCCTGATCCTGCAGTTTTAACAGTGTGCGAATTTCTTCCAGGCTGAAGCCGAGATCTTTCGCGCGCAGGATAAAGTTCAGCCGCCCCATAACCGAAGGTGTGTACAGCCGGTAGCCGGAATGACTGCGTTGGGGTTCGGGCAGCAGGCCACGCCGTTCATAGAAGCGAATGGTGTCGATGCCTACGCCGGAGCTTTCCGCCACTTTGCCGATGGTCATGTTCATGACCCTATTGTAAACCCTAGAGTCTGGTCTAGGGTCAAGGGTGTGACCGGGTACCGCTGAAACCGTTACCAGTAGTGGGTCCAGCGGGACTTCTCGCTGAACAGCCGGAACGCATCGCGCTTGTCTTTGGGCATTTCCTCGAGATACAGGCTGTCGTCGTAGCGGGTGCGGTACTGCTCGAACACCGGCTGGTAGAGCTTCATGTGCACATCGGGGATGCGGTGTTTGTTGCGGAAGTCCTGCATCGCGATAAAGCTCGTGCGCTTTGACTCGAACTCACCGCATTTTTCCAGTTCTGTACCGCGTGGCCCGAAAATCGCCGAGCGACCGCACCCGCCGTAGGCGGCATCTTCGAAGTAACCCGGGTGCCGGCCCTGCGTGCTGACCGAGTTGTTCGCGATGATCGTGTACAAACTGTTGTGATACGAAGTCAGCCGCATGTCTTCGTATTCGAAACCACCGGTAGCAACGCGGCAGATAATTTCCGCCCCCTTCATGGCGAAGCAGCGGAACAATTCCGGCTCAAACTGCACGGCCGACATGGCGATGTTGCCGATGTCGGTTTGCACCACAGGAACTACGGCATCCTGCCCGTACATTTCCACAAACCGGTCGTAAACATCGTAGACCGTCGAGGTGTACATCTCGGAGCCGGGGAACAGGCCACGGACATTGCGTTGCTTCCAGTGCTTGGCGACAACGTTACCTTCCGGCCCGACCATAACCATCAGGTGCAGAATGTGCCCGGGCCAGTTTTCCGGGTCTTTGGCGTAGGTGCCGAACACGATGTAGCAGCCGTACTGCTTCGCTTTGGCCGCGACCTCCATGACTTCGGGCCCCGGCACTTCAAGTGCCAAATTGTAGTGTTGCTCGCGGGTCCAGTTGCTAAAGCCGGTTATAGGGAACTCGTGAAATACCAGCAGGTCACTCGGTGGCCCGCCGCTCTGGGCAATGTCGATGCACTCCAGAAAATAGTCGAGATTGCGGCGGATATCCGGCCCGGGGTTTTCACCGTTGCAGCCCATTACGCGGGTCTGCGCCACGGTTGCAGCAATCATCGGCCGCCGTAAATCTACGGTAGGGTAGGTGCCGTCTTCGCGTACCAGAGTCGTGTTTGAATCACTCATTGCGGTTCTCCGCTGAATTTTTTGCTATTGATTAGTTCTTAGTGGTTATAGGTATTCGACTTGCCGCCCTTGTCCGGGTCTTTGTGCCAGATCTGCCGCGGGCCGAAGCCGTCTTTGCGCAGCCAGTGCTCGGTGTAGACGACACGGTCCGGGCTGATTCTGCCGAGAGCCACCTGCGGCACGTCAGTTAATGATTTGCCCAGCTGTATCGCCGACGACTGCCAGCGGTAGATGGCCATCGCTTCCTCATGTTCCGCAGTGCCGGGTTCGATAAATTCAATGTTGGCGAACAACTGCGCGCCGCGCACACTGGCCCAGCCACTGTTTTCTCCGTATACCGCAAAGCAGACACGCGGATCACGCCGCATGGCTTTCAGTTTCGGGCTGTTCGGCTGGGGCAGAACGTAAACGTCGAGCCCCTTGGCGTAGTACTCGACAGGGCTGCCAATCGGTCCGTTTTTACCGATAGTGCTCAGTACACCCATCCAGTGTGTCGCAAGAAAATGTTCGATGCGGCTTTCTAGTTCTTCGCGAGCAAGTTGTGCCGTCGGCCACGGGGTTTCTGCCAGCCAGGGGTGTGCACTCATAACGGTAAGTCCTGTTTTAGTCTTCTTCGGTTTCATCGATTATCATGGTGCGAAGGCAGTGCGGTCAAAGTGCGCTGCGCGCGCTGACCAATATCGTGTCAACAGACGGTCAACGGCGCGGGGCAGAGAGCAATTACGGGGCTAAATCGTGACGAAGATGTCGACTGAGAACAAAATCTTTCTGGTCCTGGCCTGTTTTTTTCTGGCTACAGCCGGTGCGTTGGCAGCATTCGGTTTTCATGGCCCGGCGGATATCATGACCCCGGAGAAGCGGCCTTCATGGCAGTGGGCTGTCGACATGCAGTACTTCCATGGTCTGGGTCTGATCGCAGTGGCGGTGCTAGGGCATCTGTTAGGCGCTTCCTGGTTTATCCGGATAGCCGGTGCATTGATGGTTGGCGGCATACTGGTGTTCTCGGGGCTTGTGTATGCCGGCACGTTCGGGTTGCTGGAATCTGTCAGTGAGATCGTCCCCACGGGCGGCTCGATGCTGATGTTGTCGTGGGTATTTCTTGCTGTGGGCGTGCTGACGCGCCGCTAAGCCCCTGAATTTTCCGGATTACGTAAAAGCTTGCCGCGAATAGCGGGCAATCGGCTTTAACCCATTCAAGTTGTTACGTTATCATCAGCACGTAAGCTCGAAAGTGTGGGAATTCCTTTAGCGCGGTTTGCCGCGATTCTGAATTTAGAGACTGTCATCCGCAGCTGCGGATGCGCCGGTGCCTGTCACCGGAATGGAGAAGAAAGTTATGAGTGATGCCGCCCGCGACCTTTATCTTGATCTGGTGAAGAAGTCGGTGACCAACCTTGTCTATATTGATGCCGAGGAGTGGCGCTTGCCGTTGCCCAATAGCCTGCGGACAAAGTTGCTCAACCTGATCAACAAGCATGGCGAGATCACCCGCAAGCCGGTGCCGGCTGACCGCGATGCACGTTCTCTCGGTAAAGACTGGTCGCCTATTGCTCATACGATGGTGGGCTTGAAGCGTCTCGATTCGGTGCAGCACTGTGTAGAAGATGCACTGAAGAACAATATTCCCGGCGACCTGATTGAAACCGGCGTCTGGCGCGGCGGCACATCGATCTTCATGCGCGCCATTCTTAAAGCTTATGGCATCACAGATCGTAAGGTTTGGGTCTGCGATTCATTCGAAGGTCTGCCGCCACCGAACCCGGACGAGTACCCGGAAGACGAAGGTGACGAGTTGTACAAGTACGATGCACTGGCCGTATCGCAGGAACGTGTTGCAGCTAACTTCGCCGCCTATGATCTGCTCGATGATCAGGTTGAGTTTGTGAAGGGCTGGTTCAAAGACACAATGCCGGCTCTGGAGCCGCGGCAGTATGCTGTAGCCCGCCTCGACGGCGACATGTACGAATCAACAATGGACGTGATCAAAGTGGTTTATCCGCGGTTGTCGGTAGGCGGCTATCTGGTTGTTGATGACTACGGTGACTTCCCCAGTTGTCGCGCTGCGATCACTGACTACCGGGAAGAGCATGGTATCGACGATGAGATCGTCTGGTCTGACTGGACCGGGGTTTACTGGCAGAAAACCAAGTAGTTTCGCGAACTATCGCGTATCGCAATATAAAAGCCCGCTGAACCTATCGGTTCAGCGGGCTTTTTCATTCGTGTTCGGCGGTGTTGCTTCTACTGCACGAGATTGACAGTGATCTCGCCGTTCTCGCCCAGCGGCGACACCTCGATCTCCACACCCATGATGTCGGCATAAGCCATGTAGCGCGGAATAATGTAGTTGTTATGCACTTCTTCCTCGGTCAGGCCTTCAAAAATGCCGACCTTCTGGCTGACTTCCAGGACTCTGCCGAACGGCGAGGTGTAGGTGAGGCTTGTCGGGCTGGTCCATTCGAGTTCATCGACTAACTGAAAGAAGCAGGTTGTCTGTTCGAAGATAGCCATCAGGGCGAAGTCTTCGCGCCCGGTCATCTGGATCGCACTGCCGATGCGCTTCATCATGTATTCGGTAGTTTTGACGTCGTTGGCGACCAACTGGTCGTACATATCGGCTTCTTTGGCAAACGATACGGCCGTCAGGTGCAGTTTCACCAGCGCGTCGTTGTATTGATGCTGGTACGACCCGTTGTGGTTCGTGGTTTTAACAGCCGTCAGAATATAGCGGCCGAGTTCTTCATCACTCGACTTTGAAAGATCCAGCTTGCCGTCCATCTCTTTAATCAGCGCGACCACGCCTTTACCGAGTTCGGCCTCTTTGCCCTCAAGACCGGTGGTATGGTCCAGACGTTTTTCCATGAAGGCTTCCATCTTCTTCGGGTCCTGCATGGCTTCTCTGATCGCCGCGTTGTGACCGCCGGCGAAAGCCTGCGAGCTGAGCAGGACAATTGCGACAGAAGTAACGGCTGAGCGAATGATTACGTTGTTCATGTGATTCTCCATTGCCGGTGCGGCCGGCAGGGCCGCCCGGTCAGATTGCGTTGACCATACGGTTAACTATTTGCGCCGGTCCCGCAAAGACTTATTGAGATTGAGTCTACGCAGCGGCCGTAACCGCGGAGTTAGTGCAGAACGGCATAGGGTGGGGTGATGTGTGCTGCTGCGCGGCCCCGCTACAGGCCAAATAGATTTAGATACATAACCGTAAAAGGGTGGTGGGCCCGGCAGGACTCGAACCTGCGACCAAGGGATTATGAGTCCCCTGCTCTAACCAACTGAGCTACAGGCCCATAATTACGGATATGTATAGTGGTTCGAGTCCTGTGGACACAAAACACAGAAGACCCAAACCGGCGGCAATTCTAGCACTACTGTTCGGCAACTTCAGTGCGGGCCCACAGGCTCCACATGCCGACATGTTTCACTTTCCGGTACTTCTCCAAATGCCCCCGCAGGAAGTACAGGCCTAAGTCCTGCTCCGAGCGAATCACAAAGTAATCATAGTCATCGCCGTAGTGCAGGTCGAAATCGAAGTCGTATGGATACCAGCTGATGATCTGGTCGAAGTTGGCGACCACACCTTGTTTGTAGCGCACCATAACCGGATAAAAGAACGCAAAGTTGAAGTCGCTGATACCCGCTTTCTCGGCCTGGTACCACGATCCAAAATGCAGAAACGGCGGCGTGCCGATGAACTGGCTATCCTGTTCCTCAATGAGCCCGGCTGTCCGCTTGCCCGGTTCCATCTCCGCCATCAGTTCGACGAAACCCTGAGCTTCATCGTTATAGGCGTCAAACCGTGCGATGTTGAATACCGCGAGCAAGCTGATGACGACGGGTACTACCCATTTCACCCAGCCGCGGCCGGCACCTTCGGGAGCGTTCCATGCCAGCAGGTACATCGGAATCAGAAACAGCCCCAGTCGTTGATACAAAAACGCCGAGCCGAAGGCACCCTCGGGTAATACGGCAAACGCAAACAGTGCTGCTGCGAACGGGGCCCAGCGCCACGGGTTTTTCGCCCAGCGGCACCCGGCAAGCCACGGCAGAAGCAACAGCAAGGGTGTGATGACCCAGCCGAGCATGTCGCTGGAGCCGTCCAGACCGCTCAACTGCTGCTGGAACATATAGAGCTTCACATCCGGCGCGTTGAAGTTGAGCACCGATTCCACCGCATGGGTATCAGTGCGGTAGATGATGAGGGTCCAGATGAAGATCAACGGTACCGGCGCGACATAGGGCAGGCAGACCAGCACCAGCTTCTTGAAATCCTTGTAGTACTTGCCCAGCAACCACGCCAGCGACACCATGCAGCCAAAGCCCATGGCCACGATGTGGCAGAAGAACAGGAACAGCGCATACACAGCAATAAGCAGGCCGCTGCGAACAGTAGGTTTCCGCGAGTAGCGGATGCTCAGCCACAGTAGCCCCATCGCCAGCGGCGCAGCGAGGATGTAACTCAGGAAGCCGAGGTAGAACGCATAGCTCAGACCGCTGGGAATGGCGAGCCATTTCCAGCGGGTGTCGGCACCGGTTTCTTTAAGCAGTGCCCAGGTCATCAGCGGGATGCCGGCGACAGCGACAGTGCAGTAGAGTTTTGCTGCCGTTGTCAGTGGCATAAGCAACGACAGCACATAGAATGCCCCGGTACCCAGCAGGTAGGGGGTAAACCAGTTGATCTCGAACTCATTAACGAAGAGCGGGTTGCCGGCGGCAAGCTCTTTCAGGGCGGTTACCTGTGCGGCATGCTGCGGTAAGTCGAGCAGCGGCAGGTACTCCACCTGCCAGATAAACAGTACCGACAGGGCGATACCGAGTAAAAACAGCCAGGGGTTGTTCAGCCAATCACTGTGTTGACTGCTCGAAACGGTGTCATCCGACGTCATGGACGGCCCTAATGTTGAGTTGAGTTGCGCACATCAAACTACCCGAAGTGCGCAGTTTAACTCTAAATCAGCGGTTTTTTTGAGGGTTGTGGCACATAAAATGACCTGCATGGAGCCTCTAAGACAAAGCATCCGCCGGGGTTTTTGCTAGAATCTTGTTTCGCTTGCGGGCATAGCCCGCTCGGACCCCACTACCGGAAGGCTGATATGTCGAACCGCACCAGGCACTTGCCACCTACAAACCCGCTGAATCAGATGCTGCGGGAATTCCGTTATCACGAGTTTTCACGTCAGGCGATCGGCGTTATTCTGGTGGCGGTCTACGGCTGGTTTGCCCAGCCGAACCCGACAATGTTCTGGATAGGCAGTGTGGTCGCATTGGCGGGCGTCTGGATTCGTATGTACGCGGCCGGCTATGTCGTTAAGAACAAGTCGCTGTGTACCGAGGGGCCGTATTCACTGGTGCGTCATCCGTTGTACACCGGTAACACGCTGTTACTGCTGGGCATGATGGTTGCCGCAAACATCTGGTGGGGCTATCCGTTGGCGGCATTGTTTTTCTGGTTGTTCTACCCGACCACGATAGAGTATGAAGACCTGAAGCTACACAAACTTTTCGGTGAAGAGTGGGAGAGTTGGTCGAAGGACATTCCTGCGCTGCTGCCCCGCTCAGTAATACCCAAGACGAACCCGGAAAACGGTTGGTCCTTCATGAAAAGCCTGAAGCAGAATGCCGAGCCGTTGGTGGTGATCTGGGTTGTTTTCTGGATCTACTGGATCTGGACGCTGCTGCCTTCAGCCTAATCAAGCTGCAATCATCCTGAGCGCACAATGAACCAAGAAGTGTCGTCACTTCTGAGTACTGAAGAACTGGCTGCGATAAAGCGCTGGCTGGCGTCTGCTGACGATAGCCGCCGAAACCCATTGAGTGCCGGTTATCAAGGCGCTGTCTATCTCTTCGAAGGCCCGAATGGCCGGCGCATCATTAAAGAGGCAGCCGATAGCGGGCTGGTCAGCCTGTTTTCACGCGGTATGCTTCGTCGCGAAGCGCGTGCCTATCGCGTACTGGAAGGTATTGCGGGCATTCCCCGTTGCTTCGGCTTTATCGAGGGCCGTTATCTTGTGTTGGAGTTTATTGACGGCAAGAACCTGCGTGATTCCCGTCGTGATATTGCCGACCGCGATGCATTTTTCGGTGAACTGCTCGATACAGTCAAAGCGATTCATGGCCGCTTCGTTAGTCACAACGACCTCAAACGCAAAGACAATGTAATCGTGACGGAGGGCTTGGAGCCGGTGCTGATCGATTTCGGCTTGGCGCGTGTGCACGACGGCAACACATTACTATTTCGCTTGTTGCGCCAGCACGACTACAACTCGTGGATCAAAATAAAGTATCACTACGCCACTGATCAGATCAGTGATAAAGATCTGCCGTACTACCGGCCGACATTGTTGGAGAGGGCATTCCGATCGCTGCGTAAACTTTGGCGCACCATCACCTTTCGTCAATGGCGCAAAGCACGCCAGAAACGGTAACACCAATCAATCTAGTGTCTAGCGGCTGCGGTCTTCTGCCGGCTGCGGTTGGCGACCGCCTTTTGCGCAAATCTGCGCGAACTTCCCGGCTACCCTGACATCGAACTCCCTGTCCTGATAACGCACGAACACCTGGTAGCCGGATGTGATTACCTGTGCATAGTTCATGTTCCGCTGAGGGCAACCCAGGCTGGCATCACTGTACTCAACCGCTTTACTGCTGATAACTGAAGTTTCGCTCAGATCATCACCCACCCGCTCGGCAACAGCCTGACGGGCGATTGCTTCCGGTGAACTAACGTCAGTGACAGGTTGCTCGCCATTGCTACTGGCACAGGCGCCGGCAAGCAGTGCCAGCAAGCTACAGGTAGTAAATAAGGTGTAAGCTTTAATGCGCATGGTCGATGTAGGTCCTGTAGTGCTATGAACGGGGCCAGACCCCACACCACAAGATACTATGAATCTGGGGGCATCGGGGGTCAGCCTCGGAGTTTCGCCCCTTTAAAAACCTGGGCTGCGATTGTGCCGGGGAACTCGCTATTATTGGGGCTGGTTCCTGTAAAACGCAGCCCGGCAAGGGTTTCTGGAAGGACGCATCATGGAATTTGCCGTAAAAGTCATCGAGGTTCTGGTTTACGCCTTCGTCATGCTGCTTGGCATCGGAGCGTTGTCGGTGTTGGTTATGTATATCGTCGACCGTACCCAGAAGACGCATGCGATCCGTCGCAATTTTCCCGTAGTCGGGCGGTTCCGCTATAGCTTTGAGCATCTGGGCGAGTTCTTTCGTCAGTATTTCTTTGCACTCGACCGCGAAGAGATGCCGTTCAATCGGGCCGAGCGGAATTGGGTTTACCGGGCAGCAAAAGGTATCGACACGACGGTCGCATTCGGCTCAACTCGCGATCTGCACAAAGTCGGCACTGTGATCTTTGCGAATACGGCCTACCCGACACTCGAAGAAGACGGAGTTCCGCCGAATGCCTACATTATCGGCCCGTACTGTCGTAAACCCTATGGCACCGACCGGTTTTTTCATGTCTCCGCTATGAGTTACGGTGCAATTTCCAGACCTGCCGTAGAGGCGCTGGCCGCAGGTGCGAAGAAGGCTGGCTGTTGGATGAATACCGGGGAGGGCGGTCTGTCTCCGTATCACCTCGAAGCAGGTTGCGACATTGTGTTCCAGATAGGCACGGCCAAGTACGGTGTGCGTGCCCCGGACGGCAGTTTGAGCGACGACAAGCTGCGCGCTGTTGCTGCCCATGAGCAGGTACGGATGTTTGAGATCAAGCTTAGTCAGGGTGCTAAGCCGGGGAAGGGCGGTATCCTGCCCGGAGTGAAGGTGACAGACGAAGTTGCGTCTATTCGCGGTATTGAAACGGGCAAAGACTCGATAAGCCCGAACCGTCATCCCGAAATCAAAGACGCTGCCAGTTTGCTCGACATGATCAATCACGTTCGCGAAGTCACCGGCAAGCCGGTCGGGTTTAAGGCAGTGATGGGGGGCTTCTGCTGGCTGCGGGACCTGTTCGAAGAGGTGAACCGGCGCGGTATCGAGAGCGCGCCCGATTTCATTACCGTTGACTCAGGTGACGGTGGCACCGGGGCAGCGCCCCAACCGCTTATTGATAACGTGGGTCTGCCGATACGCGAGAGCCTCCCGAAGGTCGTCGATGAGCTCAAGCGCTATGGTTTGCGTGACCGGGTCATGGTGGTTGCCAGCGGCAAGCTGATCGGTCCGGAGTATGCGGCGGCGGTATTTTGTGCCGGTGCCGATTTTATCGCGTCGGCTCGTGGTTTCATGTTTGCACTAGGCTGTATTCAGGCCCTGCAGTGCAATCGCAATACTTGTCCGACCGGCATCACGACTCACGACCCCGGCTTGCAACGCGGTCTTGTGCCGGAGGATAAGGCAGAGCGTGTCTATCGCTATCAGCGAACTATCGAGAAAGAGGTTTGCATGATCGCGCATTCCTGCGGTGCGCAACGACCGCGCGAACTGGAAAGACGGCACTGCCGTGTGGTGCAGGCGAACGGGCTGTCGGTTCCGATGGACGAGCTGAACTGACGCCCGATTTTCATGACTCGCGAAGCAGTCATGAAAATCGAAACGGCGGAAGTTCGATCAGAAAAGCGCTGCTTTTCTGATCAGGAAGCTACCAGCGTTTTGTATGCCTTATCTGGATAAAAAAGCCCCGCACATTCGTTGAACGGCGGGGCTTTTTTCTAGTCTTCGACTGCCGGATGCTGTCGGCTAGTCTTCCAGCAGGAACGACCTTAACTGGTCGCTTCGTGACGGATGTCGTAATTTACGCAGCGCCTTCGCCTCAATCTGACGAATACGCTCACGGGTCACATCGAACTGCTTGCCCACTTCTTCCAGCGTATGGTCGGTATTCATTTCAATACCGAAGCGCATCCGCAAAACCTTCGCTTCGCGCGGCGTCAGACCGGCCAGAACAGAGCTGGTGGTTTCTTTCAGGCTGGAGCCGGTAGCCGATTCGATCGGTGACGCTTCGGTAACATCTTCGATGAAGTCGCCCAGATGCGAATCTTCATCATCACCGATCGGCGTTTCCATCGAGATCGGCTCTTTAGCGATTTTCAGTACCTTGCGAACCTTCTCTTCCGACATATCCATGCGCTCGGCCAGTTCTTCAGGCAAGGGTTCGCGACCCATTTCCTGCAGCATCTGGCGTGAGATGCGGTTCAGCTTGTTAATGGTTTCGATCATGTGCACCGGAATACGGATAGTGCGCGCCTGGTCAGCAATCGAACGGGTAATCGCCTGACGAATCCACCAGGTTGCATAGGTCGAGAACTTGTAGCCGCGACGGTATTCGAACTTGTCGACAGCTTTCATCAGGCCGATGTTGCCTTCCTGAATCAGATCGAGGAACTGCAGTCCGCGGTTGGTGTACTTCTTGGCGATAGAGATAACGAGGCGGAGGTTGGCCTCAACCATTTCTTTCTTCGCGCGGCGTGCCTGAGCTTCGCCGAGAGTCATCTCACGGTTGATCTCTTTGATCTCGGTGATGCTTAAAAGACTCAGTTCTTCAAGTTTAACGAGCTTGCGTTGTGTACGCAGAATCTCGTCTTTCATCTTGGAGAGAATTGACGAGTATTTACGTTTGGCGCGGATGTGTTTGTCGATCCACTGCAAGTTGGTTTCGTTTTTCGGAAAGCTCGAAATAAAGTCTTTGCGCTGCATGCCGGCATCTTTAACGCAGACCGACATGATGTGGCGTTCCGATTTGCGGATATGACCGACCGTGTCGCGCAGATTCTGCACCAGCGCATCAAACAAGCGAGGCGCAATGCGCACTTCTGCGAGGTTGTCGATCAACAGCTGGCGCTGTTTCTCAAGCTCGGCCTGAGATTTCTTCGTGGCTTTCTTGTCGCGCTCTGCAAGCGCGGCAAGAACCTTCTTCTGCCGCATAAATACAGAGCGGAATTTCTTGGCGACTTCTTTCGGATCCGGGCCGGTATCAACCTCTTTCTCATCGTCCTCGCCCTTCGGCGCAGCCGGAGGTACGACATCAGGAGCGTTCGGATCAATAAAGCCAACCATCAGGTCAGCCAGTTTGGTTTCGCCCGCTTTAACAGACGTCCAAACGTCTTCCAGCATATCCATCGTTGGCGGGAAGGCGATCAAAGCAGCCTTCACCTGGTTCAGGCCGTGCTCGATACGTTTGGCGATTTCGATTTCGCCTTCACGGGT
>Ga0070729_10003499_pt1 | contig 18143 bp, 17 predicted proteins | sample tdDd472_FD_66725 | JGI IMG/M metagenome (GOLD analysis project Ga0070729, IMG submission 66725) | Marine sediment microbial communities from the Atlantic coast under amendment with organic carbon and nitrate - tdDd47.2 | ecosystem: Environmental > Aquatic > Marine > Coastal > Sediment | place... | reverse complement strand
CAATCCGGCGTTTTTCATGCGAATCATCACGTCTTCGACAAGGGGAATGTGGCTGCCAGAGAGGATGGAAAGACCGACGACATGGGCGTTTTCCTCGATCGCCTTGTCGACGATTTCCTGGGGTGTCAGGCGAATCCCCTCGTAAGAGATGTCCATGCCGCAATCGCGGGCGCGGAAGGCGATCTGTTCGGCGCCGTTGGAATGGCCGTCGAGCCCGGGCTTGCCGACCAGGAATTTCAGGCGGCGTCCCAGCCGGTCGCTGACCGCATCGACGGCGGCGCGCAGATCGTCGAGCCCCTCGGTCTTGTTCGACACCGATCCGGAGACGCCGGTAGGGCCGCGGTAGGTGCCGTGCACGGCGCGCATCTGTTCGGCCCATTCGCCGGTGGTGGCGCCGGCCCTGGCCGCCGCGATCGAGGGCTCCATGATGTTGCGCCCCTCGCGCGCGGCCTCGCGCAGGGCGGTCAGCGCGGCCTGCACGGCGGATTCGTCCCGCTCAGCGCGCCAGGCGTTCAGCCGGTCGATCTGTTCCTGCTCGACCGCCGGATCGACCGTCATGATGCCGCCGTCCGCGCTCATCAGCGGTGAGGGCTCGGTGGTGGTGAACCTGTTGACGCCCACGACAACGGTTTCGCCGGCCTCGATCCGGTTCAGCCGTTCGGCATTGGACTCCACCAGCCGCGATTTCATGTAGTCAATCGCCTGGATCGCGCCGCCCATGCTGTCGAGGTTGGCCAGTTCGGCGCGCGCACCGTCTTTCAATTCCTCGACCTTGGCATCCACCGCCGGGTTACCTTCGAACAGGTCGTCGTATTCCAGAAGGTCGGTTTCAAGGGCGAGGATCTGCTGCATGCGCATCGACCATTGCTGATCCCAGGGGCGCGGCAGGCCCAGCGCCTCGTTCCAGGCGGGCAATTGCACGGCGCGCGCGCGGGCCTTCTTGCTCAGCGTCACCGCCAGCATTTCAATCAGGATGCGATAGACGTTGTTTTCCGGCTGCTGTTCGGTCAGGCCCAGCGAATTGACCTGGACCCCGTAACGGAAACGGCGGAATTTCGGATCGCTCACCCCGTAGCGGGTCTCGCAGATCTCGTCCCAGAGATCGACGAAGGCGCGCATCTTGCACATTTCGGTGACAAAGCGGATGCCGGCATTCACGAAAAAGGAAATGCGCCCGACGAGGGCGGGAAAATCCTCGGCCGGAACGCGCGGGCGCAACTCGTCCAACACCGCGATGCCGGTGGCAAGGGCAAAGGACAGCTCCTGCTCGGGCGTCGCGCCGGCCTCTTGCAAGTGATAGGAACAGACATTCATCGGGTTCCATTTCGGCACGTTGGAATAGCAGTATTCAGCCACATCCGCGATCATCTTCAGCGAGGGTTTCGGCGGGCAGACATAGGTGCCGCGCGACAGGTATTCCTTGATCAGGTCATTCTGCACCGTGCCCTGCAGCCTGGAGACATCAGCGCCCTGTTCCTCGGCCACCGCGATATAGAGCGCAAGCAACCAGGGCGCGGTGGCATTGATCGTCATCGAGGTGTTCATCTGATCCAGCGGGATCTGGTCGAACAGCAACCGCATGTCGCCCAAATGCGAGACCGGCACGCCGACCTTGCCGACCTCGCCGCGCGCCAGGGTGTGGTCGCTGTCATAGCCGGTTTGGGTCGGCAGGTCGAAGGCCACCGAAAGCCCGGTCTGCCCCTTGGCCAGGTTGCCGCGATAGAGCGCGTTGGAGGCCTGGGCAGTGGAATGTCCGGCATAGGTGCGGATCAGCCAGGGGCGGTCTTTCTGGGTCTGGGTCATCGGGTGCCTCTTGAATCGGTGCGCAAGAATATTTCGCTTGGATGTTCTAAATCGCAATTATCAACGTGTGTCAATTCGCTGCGTCGCGGCATCAGTTTCGCTGGCCCGCCATTGGCGCGAAACGGGCGATGGATGCCGCGCCCTTGGGCACGCCGCCTCTTTCCTGCCGGGCCGCATTGCTGCAAGGCTTGCGCATGACCCGGACCATCGAGCTTCCGCTGTGGCTGTTTATACTGATCCTGCTCTTTGCGGCGGTCACCTTTGCCTCGCATTTTCTGTTTCCCTCGGTGCGCTGGTTCTTTCGGCGGCGGCTGGAGCGGGTGGTGGCGCGGCTGAACGAGCGATTGGATCAGCCGATCCAGCCGTTCAAGCTGACCCGGCGCTTCGACATGATCCAGCGGATCATCTACAACCCGCAGGTCAGCCAGGCGATCGCCGACCACGCCCGCGCCGAGGGCATCCCGGAGAACGTGGCATTCCAGCAAGCCCGCCGTTATGCGCGCGAGATCGTGCCGTCGTTTTCCGCCTCGCTCTACTTCGGCTTTGCGATCCGCGCGGCGCGGTTCCTGAGCAACGCGCTCTATCATGTGCGGCTGCGGCAGCTGGACGAACCGGCGCTGCGCGCCATTGACCGCGATGCGACGGTCATCTTCGTGATGAACCATCGCAGCAACATGGATTACGTGCTGGTCACCTATCTGGCGGCGGAACGGTCGGCACTGTCCTATGCGGTGGGGGAGTGGGCGCAGGTCTGGCCGCTGAGCCGTCTGATCCGGGCGATGGGGGCCTATTTCATTCGCCGCAAGTCGCGCAACGCGCTCTATCGCGCGGTGCTGGCCTGTTACGTGCGGCTGGCCACCGATGCCGGGGTGACCCAGGCGCTGTTCCCCGAGGGCGGACTGAGCCTGACCGGCGGGCTGACGCCGCCGAAACTCGGGCTGTTGAAATACATCACCACGGGGTTCGATCCGCAGGGGCGCGACGTGGTCTTTGTCCCGGTGGCGCTGAACTACGACCGGGTGCTGGAGGACCGCATCCTGATCGCCGCAGGCAAGGGGACCGGGCGGCGGTTCAACGCGCGGATCGGGGTGATCGCGGGCCATGTGCTGCGTCAGCTTTGGCTGTGGGCGACCGGGCGATACCGCCGCTTTGGCGAGGCGGTGGTCACCTTTGGCGCGCCCCTGTCGCTTGCCGCGCTGCGGGCGGAGAGCGAAGGCGATGTCACCGACCGGCTGGCGGAAACGCTGATGCGGCGGATCGCCGACGGGGTTCCGGTGCTACCGGTGCCGCTGGTGGCCTGGCTAGTTCTGACCCATGGGGCCATGAGCCGGGCCGAGCTCGATGCCCGCGCCCGGGCCGCCCTTGCGACCCTGCCGGCCTCGACCGTGGGCCGGTTCGGTGCCGATCCGCACGCCGCCACCGAGGCCGGGCTGCGCGCGCTCTGCGCGCAGGGGGTGTTGCGGCTGGAGCAGGGGGGCTATTTTCCCGATCCGCAGGGGCTGGACCTGTTGCAGTTCTATGCCAATTCGATCCGCCATCTCATGCCGGTCGAGACCTAGGGAATTCTGCAAGTGCAAAGATCTTTCTGCACTCGCTGGGTCATAAAATTACAAAATTGATCAAAACACTATTGCATTGTTGCGTGGCTATTCATATCCCATCTTGAGAGCCGCGATTCTGCATCGCGGCACAAGGAATGCAGAATGGAGGCCACCATGGCTTTGGACACCAACGGCGGTATCGCGCCGTACGAGGCGCCTGAAAAAGACCTCTACGAAATGGGGGAAATGCCCCCGCTGGGCTATGTGCCCAAGCAGATGTACGCCTGGGCAATCCGCAAGGAGCGTCATGGTGAGCCGGACACGGCGATGCAGCTGGAGGTCGTGGAGACCCCGGTGCTCGACAGCCACGAGGTGCTGGTCCTGGTGATGGCGGCCGGCGTCAACTACAACGGTGTCTGGGCCGCGCTGGGCCAGCCGGTTAGCCCGTTCGACGGCCACAAGCAGCCCTATCACATCGCCGGGTCGGATGCCGCCGGCATCGTCTGGGCGGTGGGTGACCGGGTCAAGCGCTGGAAGGTCGGCGACGAGGTCGTGGTTCATTGCAACCAGGACGACGGCGACGACGAGGAGTGCAACGGCGGCGATCCGATGTTCTCGCCCAGCCAGCGGATCTGGGGCTACGAGACGCCCGACGGCTCGTTCGGGCAGTTCACCCGGGTGCAGGCGCAGCAGCTTATGCCGCGGCCCAAGCACCTGACCTGGGAGGAGAGCGCCTGTTACACGCTGACGCTGGCCACCGCCTATCGGATGCTGTTCGGCCACCACCCGCACGATCTCAAGCCCGGCCAGAACGTTCTGGTCTGGGGCGCCTCGGGCGGTCTGGGCTCCTATGCGATCCAGCTGATCAACACCGCGGGCGCCAATGCCATCGGCGTGATCAGCGACGAGGACAAGCGCCAGTTCGTCATGGACCTGGGCGCCAAGGGCGTGATCAACCGCAAGGATTTCAATTGCTGGGGCCGTCTGCCCACCGTCAACACGCCGGAATACAACGACTGGCTGAAAGAGGCACGCAAGTTCGGCAAGGCGATCTGGGACATCACCGGCAAGGGCGTGAGCGTCGACATGGTGTTCGAGCACCCGGGCGAGGCGACCTTCCCGGTGTCATCGCTGGTCTGCAAGAAGGGTGGGATGGTGGTGATCTGTGCCGGCACCTCGGGCTTCAACTGCACCTTCGACGTCCGCTACATGTGGATGCACCAGAAACGGCTGCAGGGCTCGCACTTTGCGCATCTGAAACAGGCGGCCTCGGCCAACCGGCTGATGCTGGAGCGTCGGCTCGATCCCTGCATGTCCGAGGTGTTCACCTGGGACGACCTGCCCAAGGCGCATATGAAGATGCTGCGTAACGAGCACAAGCCGGGCAACATGTCGGTGCTGGTGCAATCGCCGCGGACCGGGCTGCGCACCTTCGAAGAGGTGTTGGAAGCCGGCCGCAAGTAGATCACGAAAGATCCGGTCTTAGCCCCGCGGCGCAGGCGCGTCGCGGGGTTCGTCATTTGTACAATTCGTTGCAGAAATTTTATAATCGGATTACCAAGGGTTGTTATACGGAAATACAATTCTTGCTAAGAAAGATTAACGATGTCGCGGTTGCATTGGATTCTGGCCGTTCTGGAGGACCTGAAAACCTATGCATCTCAAAACAAACTGTGCCGGCTGGAAGACCACCTGAGCCAGGCCTTCGAGGTCGCCCGCGCCGACCTGGAGGACATCGGCCGCGAGGGAGACGAAACCACCGCGCGCCGGGCCGAGCCGGGGCCGGATTAGGCGGCGCGTCCTGGCGGCTTGTATCTGGTGCCTTCGGGGGTGGCGCGATAGGGTCGCGCAATGACAGATACAGCGATCACCTTTTCCGAGGACCAGGCCAGCGCCTATGACAGCGTGGCCGAAATGCTGCGCGGGGCCGGGGTTGATCTTGACGACGGGTCGCTGACCCCGCCGACGGACAAGGGTGCCGGCGTGATGGCGCTGATAGGCAAGGCGGGATCGGGCAAGACGCTGCTTCTGGCCGAGCTCTACAAGGCGCTGGACGAGGCCGGGGTCGACGTGGTGTCGGGCGATTACGAGGGGCGCAAACGGCGCGACCGGCGCACGCTTGCGATCCTCGCGCCGACCAACAAGGCCGCGAGCGTGCTGCGGTTCCGCGGCGTGCCGGCGACCACCATTCACCGCATCCTCTATACCCCGGTCTACGATCCGGAGTACGAGCGCATCGCCGAATGGCTGGCCGGAAACGGCGAGCGGCCCGAGATCGAGGGGCTGAGCGACGCGGCGCTGGACCGGGCGCATGCGTTCTATCAGAACAACAAGTCGATCCCCGGCGCGCTGGCCGCCGCCGGCCTGCGCGGATCGGATTTCATCACCGGCTGGAAGCGGCGCGAGGACCCTCTGGACATCGGGTTCGTCGATGAGGCCTCGATGCTGGACGACCGGCAGTTCAACGATCTGAAAGAGATCTTTCCCAACCTGGTGCTGTTCGGCGATCCGGCGCAGCTGGCGCCGGTGAATCAGTCCGGCGCCATGGTTTTCGACGCGCTGCCCGAGGGGCGCAAGCTGGAGCTGCACCGCATCCACCGGCAAGAGGCCGACAACCCGATCCTGGACCTGGCCCATGCGCTGGCCGATCCGCAACTGGAGTTCGAGGATTTCGAGCGCATGGTCGAGGACAAGGCCCGGAGCGACGACCGGGTTGTCTGGGGCCAGAGGGTCGAGGTGGACCTGATGGCGCGCAGCCCGGTTCTGGTCTGGCGCAATGCCACGCGGATCCGGCTGATCACCGCCTTCCGGTCGGTGCATGGCGCGCCGGAGGACGATCTGCTGGCCGGAGAGCCGCTGATCTGCGACGGCATCGAACTGCCGCTGAAGCACCGCAAGAAGCGGCTGGATCTGGAGGCGCGCGGGCTGATCAAGGGGGCGCAGGTGATCTATCTCGGGCCCGGACGCAAGCCGGGGTTTTCGCGCCTGCATGTGATCGGGGCGGAGGATCCGCAGGTCAGCGCGGCCTCGATCATCAAGATCGAGAAGCCCGACGAGGAAGAGCCGTTCATCCCCTTCGCGGCGCGCATGGGGGCCACCTTTCTGCACGGATCGGCGGTGACCATCCACAAGGCGCAGGGCAGCCAGTGGGACACGGTGCAGGTCTTTGCGCCCGATCTTTACGCCGCCGCGCGCATGGGCCGGGTCGAGGCCGGCCAGCCATTGTGGAAACGGCTGGCTTATGTGGCGATCACCCGGGCGCAGGAGCGGCTGATCTGGGTGGTGCGCAACCGGCTGTCGAAACCCACCTATCCGCTGCGGGTGGACGATCTGCGTGCGGCCGCGCCGGCGCCGCTCGAACTGCAGGTGGAGGAAATGTGAAGAGCATCCTGATCACCGGCGCCAGTTCCGGCATCGGCCGGGCCACCGCCGAATTGTTCCTGCGCGAGGGCTGGCGGGTGGGTCTGCTGGCGCGCCGTGCCGGGGCGCTGGAGGAGGTGGCGGCGGGGCAGGCGGGCGCGGTGGTGCTGCCCGCCGACGTCACCGATCCGGCGGCGGTCGAGGCGGCATTCGCCACCTTCACCCGAACGGCGGGCAGGCTCGACGTGCTGTTCAACAACGCCGGCATCTTCACCCCGCCCGGCACCATCGACGAGATCGCGCTGGACGACTGGTTCCGGGCGGTGAACGTGAACCTCAACGGCATGTTCCTGGCCGCGCGGTCGGCTTTCGCGGCGATGCGCGCGCAGGACCCGCAGGGCGGGCGGATCATCAACAACGGCTCGATCGCCTCGCATGTGCCGCGACCGCATTCGGTGCCCTACGCGGCGACCAAACACGCGATCACCGGGCTGACGCGGAGCCTGTCGCTCGACGGGCGGCCGTTCGACATCGCCTGCGGCCAGATCGACATCGGCAATGCGCGCACGCCGATGGTGGCCGGGCTGGCCGAGCGCCAGCAGGCCGAGGCCCCGGACGCGCCGCCGATGGATACGATGGCGGTGGAGGATGCGGCGAAATCGGTGCTGCACATGGCCGGCCTGCCGCTGGAGGCGAACGTGCAGTTCATGACGGTGATGGCGACCAAGATGCCCTACATCGGGCGCGGCTGACGCCCGTGCTCAGCGGTTCCTGAGCATGGTAAAGGCCGCCGAGGCGCCCCAGCCGGCGATGATGGCTATGGCCAGAGACATCAGCCCGTAAAGCACCGGCTGCTGCCGCGACATGACGAACAGCAAGCGTTCCAGTCCGACCTTGCGCACGTCGATGGTGGTTTCGTACTGGTTGATGATCTTGCCGTGTCGGGTGAGAAAGATGCGCGTCGCATATGCGCCCTCGGTCAGGTCGGCGGGCATCTCGATGGCGGTACGGAACAGGGTCTGTTCGTCCAGCGCCACCTTGCCCTCGAGCATCTGGTAGAGATCGGCATTGCGGCGGATGCGGATCAGCGCCTCGGTGAAGTGGGGGGCATCGCGGATCTCCATCGGGGCGCCGACCGACCGGATCGCCCGGCCGATGCTGATCTTGTGGCGCAGGTCCTCGGTATCGGTCAGAACGTCCTTCCAGGCGCTGGTGGTGGCCACCGCGTAGAACGACGGGGCGGCATCGACTTCGACCGCCTCGGCATTGACCCAGATGCCGAACCGGTTGGCCTTGCGTCGGACCGTCACCGGGTGCGAGGGGCCGGCGACAGTGATGATGATCTCCAGCGGATCCTCGGGGATCGGGGTTTCGCGCTTGACCGCGCCGAAGATCAGGATCTCCGAGCCGTCGAAGCTGGTGGTGATCGAGACCCGGTCACTGGACAGGCCGAGCACGACCTCCTCGCCGGTGGCAAGGGCGGCCAGTGGTGTCAGCAGGGCGAAGAGGAGGGCGAGGATGCGCATCGCTCAATGCCCCACTGCGGGGCCGAGCGAATAGAGCTCGGAGGGTTGCAGCAGCAGATCTGCTGCCAACTTGCCGCAGACCACCAGCACCATAAGTGCCAGCAGGATGCGCAGCTGCTCGGCCTTGAGCCGCAGCCCGATCTGGGTGCCGATCTGGGCGCCGATGACGCCGCCCACCAGCAGCAGCACCGCCAGCACGATATCGACGGTGTAGTTGGTGGTGGCATGCAGCATGGTGGTGAAGGCGGTGACCAGGATGATCTGGAACAGCGAGGTTCCGACCACCACCTTGGTCGGCATGCCGAGGATGTAGATCATCGCCGGCACCATGATGAAGCCGCCGCCGACGCCCATGATCGCGGCCAGGATGCCCACCAGGATGCCGACGCAGATCGGCGGAATCACCGAGATATAGAGGCCCGAGGTGCGAAACCGCATCTTGAACGGCAGCGAATGGATCCAGGTGCGCTGGCGCCGCTTCGGCGCCGGGCCGCCGCCCGCCCTGCGGGCCTTGCGCAGGGCCTGCAGGCTTTCCATGAACATCAGCCCGCCGACGACGCCGAGGAACACCACGTAGCACAGCCGTACCAGCAGATCGACCTGGCCCAGGCTCTTGAGGTAGTTGAACACCAATACCCCGAGCGCCGCGCCGATCAGCCCGCCGACCTGGAGCACCAGGCCCATCTTTATGTCGACCGTTCGCCGTCGGAAATGCGCCAGAACGCCGGAAAAGGACGAGGCGACGATCTGGTTGGCCTCGGTCGCCACGGCCACGGCGGGTGGGATGCCGATGAAGAACAGCAGCGGCGTCATCAGGAACCCGCCGCCAACCCCGAACATGCCCGAGAGTATGCCCACCAATCCGCCAAGTCCGAGAAGAACGAAGGCGCTGACCGAAGCTTCGGCGACTGGAAGGTAAATCTGCATGAGATTATCTAACTCCGGTTTCTGACGCGATCAAAGCCGAAAACCGCCGGGACATGGCGGGTGGGTCAGGAGAGTGGCGCGGGAGGCTCAATGCCGCCCCGGTTCGGACAGGGCGAAGAGTTCGGTCGGCTGGATCAGCAGGTCCAGTGCGATCTTGCTGCAGACCGCCAGCACCAGCCCGGCCAGCAGCACACGAAGCTGCTCGGCCTTCATCCGCAGCCCGATCTGGGTGCCGATCTGCGCCCCCAACACCCCGCCCAGGATCAGGTAGACGGCCAGCACGATATCCACCGTCTGGTTGGTGGTGGCGTGCAGCATGGTGGTGAAGGCGGTGACGAAGATGATCTGGAACAGCGAGGTTCCGACCACCACCTTTGTCGGCATGCCGAGCAGGTAGATCATCGCCGGCACCATGATGAAGCCGCCGCCGACACCCATCACCGCCGACAGCACCCCGACCGCCAGCCCGACCAGCAGCGGCGGGATCACCGACATGTAGAGGCCCGAGGTGCGAAAGCGCATCTTGAACGGCAGCGCGTCAAACGCGGTGCGCGGGCGGCGCATGCGTTTGGGGGCGGGGCCGGGATTGCGGGCCTTGCGCAGGGCGTTCAGGCTTTCGGCGAACATCAACGCGCCGACGAGGCCGAGGAAGATCACGTAGCACAGCTGCACCAGCAGATCGACCTGGCCGAGGCTCTTGAGGTAGTTGAACACGAAAACGCCCAGCCCCGAGCCGACCAGCCCGCCGGCCAGCAGGACCGACCCCATCGACAAATCAACGGTCCGGCGCCTGAAATGTGCCAGAACGGCCGAGAAGGACGAGGCGACGATCTGGTTGGCGCCGGTTGCCACGGCCACCGCGGGGGGCACGCCGACGAAGAACAGCAACGGCGTGATCAGAAACCCGCCGCCGACCCCGAACATGCCGGAAAGAATGCCCACCAGCGCACCCAATCCCAGTAGCATGAATGCGTTCACAGAGACTTCGGCGATCGGCAGGTAGGTGTGCATGACCTCAGTTAGGCCCCGGGCGACGCGAGGTCAATCCGCCAAGCCGCCGCACGCGGCAGGAATCATCGTTCCTTCACATAAGGTTCCCCGCCCGCGCGTGGCGGGATTGCCTTGCCGACGAAACCGGCGAGAATGACGACGGTGAGGATATAGGGCAGGGCGTCCATAACCTGCACCGGGATCACCACGCCGCCGATGTCGATGTTCTGATAGCGCAGCGCCACCGCCTGCAGGAAGCCGAACAGCAGGCAGGCCCACATCGCGTGCCAGGGCCGCCACTTGGCAAAGATCAGCGCCGCCAGCGCGATGAAGCCGCGCCCGGCGGTCATGTCCTTGACGAACCCGGCCTGCAGCGCGGTGGCCAGATAGGCCCCGGCGATGCCGCAGAGCAATCCGCAGATCGCCACCGCCGCATAGCGCAGCCCGACCACCGAGACGCCCGAGGTATCCACCGCCGCCGGGTTCTCGCCCACCGCGCGCAGGCGCAGGCCGAAGCGGGTGCGGAACAGCACCCACCAGGTGGCGGGCACCGCGAGAAAGGCCAGGTAGACCAGGATCGAATGCCCCGAGATCAGGTCGGAATAGACCTGGTGCACGACATTGGTCTCGGCGATCAGGTCCGAGACCGGGCGGCCGGTGGCCTCGGCATCCGCGGGGCCGATGGCGCCGGGAAACTCCAGCCCCGGAAACCGGCCCTGCCCGAACAGCGACGGCGTGCGCCCGCCCTGTTTGAACCAGTCCTGGGCGATCAGCACCGTCATCCCGGCGGCGAGGAAGTTGATGGCGACGCCGGAAATCAGCTGGTTGCCGCGAAAGGTGATCGAGGCCAGCCCGTGCAGCCCCGCGAGCACCATCGACGCGGCGATGCCCGCCAGCAGCCCGAGCCAGACCGACCCGGTGAGGGAGGCCACGGCGGCCGAGAAGAAGGCCGCCATCAGCATCTTGCCTTCCAGCCCGATGTCGAAGATCCCGGCGCGCTCCGAGAACAGCCCGGCCAGGCAGGCCAGCAGCAGCGGCGTCGAGAGGCGAATGGTGCTGTCGAACACCTGGATGAGGGTCAGGAATTCCATCATCTACCTCTCGAACGTGGCCAGCTTGAACGCCGCGAAAGTGAAAAACAGGCCCAGGCCCGCGTCGATCCAGCGCCGGGCGCGGCGGTAGAAGACGATGACAGGCTGGGTCGAAAAGGTGACCGCATAGGCAAAGTGGCCCGCCAACGACAGCGAGGTGGCAATCGCGATCAGCGCCAGCCCGGTCCAGAGCGGCGCCTCCGGCCCCAGCCCGATGCCAACGATGGCGATCCACTGCAGCGCCGCCTTGGGGTTTGTCATCTGCACGGTCAGTCCGCGCAGAAATAGGTTCCCGCCCCGGGCTGCGCGCGCCGCGATATCGCCCTCGGGCCTCGCCGCCGAGCGGAATGCCTTATACGCCAGCCACAGCAGGTAGCCGGCGCCGAAGACCTTCAGCACCGTCACCGCCTCGGCATAGGCGGTGATCAGCGCGGTCAGCCCCCCCACCGTCAGCGTCGCCCAGAGCCCCGATCCGACCGCTACCCCCATCGCCAGCCGTTTGCCTTGCGCCCGTCCGCGCTCCATCGAGGTGCCGATAATGGCGAGGATATTGGGCCCGATGCTGATGAACCCCAGCGAGAAGATCCCCAGCGCCAGGGCCAGGCTGGCCAGATGGTCGCTCATGCTTGTTTCTCCTTGCGCAGGGCCAGGAACAGTTTTTCCAGCGGCATCCGCACCATGTTGTCGAGCGCCCCTGTGAACAGGATCACCAGCGCCTGGATCACCACGATCAGCTCGCGCGGGATCGTTGTCCAGAGCGCCAGTTCGGCGCCGCCCTGGTAGAGGAACCCGAACAGGATCGCGGCGAGGAACACGCCGAACGGGTGGCTGCGCCCCATCAGCGCCACCGCGATGCCGATGAAACCCGCCCCTTCGGTCGCGTTCAGCACCAGGCGCTCGGCCTCGCCCATCACGTTGTTGATCGCCATCATGCCCGCAAGCCCGCCGGAGATCAGCATCGCGATCATGGTGATCCGCACCGGCGAGATGCCGGCATAGAGCGCGCCGGTCTCGGAATGGCCATAGGCGCGGATCTCGTACCCCAGCCTTGTGCGCCAGATCAGCAGCCAGACGAGGATGCAGGCGGCGACGGCGACCAGCAGGCTGACATTGGCCGGGGCCGCCTTGGAGAAATTGAGTCCGATCGGCGCCAGCAACTCGTGCAGGGTGGGCAGGTGCACCGCCCCGGGAAAGCGCGCTGTGGCCGGGTCCATCGAGCCCTTTGGCCGCATCAGGTTGACCAGCACATAGTTCAGCACCGCCGCGGCGATGAAGTTGAACATGATCGTGGTGATCACGATATGGCTGCCGCGCTTGGCCTGCAGCCAGGCCGGGATCGCCGCCCAGGCCGCGCCGAAGAGTGCGGCCAGCCCGGTGGCCCCGATCAGCGCCAGCGACCAGTGCGGCCAGGGGATGTAGAGGCACATCAACGCCACGCCGAGCCCGCCCAGCATCGCCTGCCCCTCGCCGCCGATGTTGAACATCCGGGCGTGAAAGGCGACGGCCACCGCCAGCCCGGTGAACATGAAGTTGGTGGCGTAATAGAGCGTGTAGCCCCAGCCGTAGGTCGACCCCAGCGCGCCGTTGACCATCAGCTTGACCGCCGCAACCGGATCCTCGCCGATGGCGAGGATGACCAGCGCCGAAAGCGCGGCGGCAAGGATCAGACTGATCAGCGGGATCAGGACCACGTCGGCCCACTTTGGCATCTTGTCCATCAACGGACCTCTTCGATTGGCGCGCCGGACCGGGGCCGCATCACGCCGCCTTGCCGGAAACGCCGGCCATCAGCAGGCCCAGCTCGGTCTCGTCGGTCTGATCGGGCAGACGCTCGCCCATCATCCGGCCATCGAACATCACTGCGATCCGGTCCGACAGCGACAGGATCTCGTCCAGTTCGACGCTGACCAGCAGGATCGCCGTGCCCTGGTCGCGCAGGGTGACGATCTGGCGGTGAATGAACTCGATGGCGCCGATGTCCACGCCGCGGGTGGGCTGGCCCACCAGCAGCAGGTCGGGGCCGCGCTCGATCTCGCGGGCCACGACGATCTTCTGCTGGTTGCCGCCGGAGAAATTCTTGGCCGTCAGCCAGGGATCGGGAGGGCGGACATCGAACTTGTCCATCTTTGCCTGGGTGTCGCGTTGAAGTGCAGCGTTGTTCATCAGCAGGCGCCCGCGCTGATAGACCGGGTCGTGGTGATAGCCAAAGGCGGTGTTTTCCCAGGCGTGGAACTCCATGATCAGCCCCTCGCGCTGGCGGTCCTCCGGGACATGGGAAATCCCTGCGGCGCGGCGCGACTGGCCGTCCGAGCCGCGGCCCTCCAGCGGCAGCGGCGCGCCGTTCAGCGTGACGTCGCCGGCGCCGGGACGCATGCCGCCCAGAACCTCCAGCAATTCCGACTGGCCGTTCCCGGCCACCCCCGCGATACCGAGGATCTCGCCCGCGCGCACGGTCAGGTCGATACCCTTGACGCGCTCCACCCCCTGGTGGTCGCGGACGCGCAGGTTCTGCACCTCCAGCACCGTCTTGCCGGGCTTTGCCGGCACCTTGTCGACCCGCAAAAGCACCTTGCGGCCCACCATAAGCTCGGCCAGTTCCTCGGGGTTGGTGTCCGCGGTCTTGACCGTTGCGGTCATCTCGCCGCGCCGCATCACGCTGACGGTGTCGGTGATCTCCATGATCTCGCGCAGCTTGTGGGTGATCAGGATGATGGTCTTGCCCTCGGCGCGCAGGTTGTCGAGGATGCGGAACAGGTGATCGGCCTCGGCCGGGGTCAGCACGCCGGTGGGCTCGTCGAGGATCAGGATGTCGGCCTGCCGGTAGAGCGCCTTGAGAATCTCGACCCGCTGCTGCATGCCGACGCCGATCCGGTCGATGCGCGCGTCCGGGTCGACGTTCAGTTCGTATTCGGCGGCGAGGTCGGACAGAATCTTGCGCGCGCGCGCCAGCGAGGGGCGCAGAAGCCGCCCCTGTTCGGCCCCCAGCACGACGTTTTCCAGCACGGTGAAGTTTTCCACCAGCTTGAAATGCTGGAACACCATGCCGATCCCGGCGGCGATGGCGGCCTGGCTGTCCGGGATCTCGGTCTTTTGCCCGCGGATGAAGACCTCGCCCGCGTCGGCCTTGTAGAAACCGTAGAGGATGCTCATCAGCGTGGACTTGCCAGCGCCGTTTTCACCGATGATGCCGTGAATCGTGCCCGGCATCACCCTGATCGATATGTCCTTGTTGGCCTGCACCGGGCCGAACGCCTTGGAGATGCCGCGCAGTTCGATGGCTGGAGATGTGCCGGTCATATGGCCCCCACCTGAAAACGCGGGCCGTGCAGTGCGATCCGCACGGCCCGTTCAACCTTGCTCCGGGACCGGATCAGAAGTCCAGAACCGGGCAGCTGTCGTTTTCGTAGTAGCTGGTGACCTTGAGATCGCCGGCGATGATCTGTTCGCGCGCCGCGTCCACGGCGGCCTTCATCTCCGGGCTGATCAGGGCGGCGTTGTTGTCATCCAGTGCATAGCCGACGCCGTCCTCGGCCAGGCCCAGAACGAAGACGCCGGTTTCCACGTCGCCGCCGGCTTTCATCGCGTCATAGACCGCCACGTCGACGCGTTTCAGCATCGAGGTGAGCACCTTGCCCGGGTGCAGGTGGTTCTGGTTGCTGTCCACGCCGATCGACAGGATGCCCTCGTCGGCGGCGGTCTGCAGCACGCCCACGCCGGTGCCGCCGGCGGCGGCATAGACCACGTCGGCGCCCTGGCTGATCTGCGCCTTGGTCAGCTCCGACCCCTTGACCGGGTCGTTCCAGGCGGCGGGGGTGGTGCCGGTCATGTTGGCGATGATCTTGGCGTCCGGGTTGACCGCCTTGACGCCCTGGGCATAGCCGCAACCGAAGTGGCGGATCAGCGGCACGTCCATGCCGCCGACAAAGCCGACGGTGCCGGACTTGGAAGCCATCGCGGCCAGCATGCCGACCAGGTAGGAGCCCTCATGCTCGGCAAAGCCGATCTGGCGGATGTTGTCGCCCTCGATCCAGGTCACGTCGACCACCACGAACTTGGTGTCGGGATAGTCGGGCGCGACGCTGCTGAGCGGATCGGCCATGGCAAAGCCCATGGTGATGATCGGGTTGGCGCCGGCCTCGGCGAAACGGCGCAGCGCCTGTTCGCGCTGGGCCTCGGATTGCAGTTCGATCTCGCGGAAGCTGCCGCCGGTCTCGTCGGCCCAACGCTGTGCCCCGTTGAAGGCGGCCTCGTTGAAGCTCTTGTCGAACTTGCCGCCCAGATCAAAGATCAGCGCCGGTTCGGCAAGTGCGGCGCCCGTGCTCAGGGCGATCGCGGCGGCGGCCCCCATCAGGGATTTCATAAGGGTCATCGTTATACTCCCGGTTTATTTTTTCTGGTTGCGGAACGCCGCAGGTCCGGTTGGACGATAACGCGCGTACCGAGTGGCGTGATCTGCCAATTTAGGCCGCAGCAGGCATGGCCGGTCAAGCCGCATTTGACCAATTGGTTCAAGTTTCGGTGCGCTGACCCTGGGGCAACGCGCAGGACATGATCACCGCGTCCACCGCCGGCCGGCCCGGGCGCGGATAGTAGCCGGGGCGTCTGCCGGTCTCGGCGAACCCCATCGCGCGGTAGAGCGCCCGTGCCGCAGGGTTGTCGGCGGCGACCTCGAGAAAGGCCCGCGACGCGCCGCGCGACATGGCCTCGGCCAACCATGCCCCCATGCAGGCGCGGGCGCGCCCCTGGCGGCGGTGCTCGGGGTGGGTGGCGATGGTCAGCAGTTCCGCCTCGCCCGCGATCGCCCGGACCAGCGCGAAACAGGCGGCGTCGCCGGTGGCGAAACAGCCGGGCGTGGCCAGCAGGTCTGAGAACTCCTCGGCCCGCCAGGGGCGGGACGGGGCAAAGGCGGCGGCATGGGTCGCGGCCATCGCCTCGGGCGTCGGCGCGTTGGTCATCCGTCCAGCAGCACCGGCGGCACCTCGCGCGAAGGGGCGGCGTCGGCGGGGCGGATGTAGAGCGGCCTGGGCCGGGGCGCCTCCGGCCCGACCTGGCGCGCGGCTGCGCGCGCGATGGCCTCGGCCAGCGGATAGGCGGGGGGCAGGGCGCGCCCGCCGGTCAGCCGCGCCAGCGTGTCGGCCTCGGCGCCGATCACGTCCAGCCCGCTCCCCGCGATGCCGGAAGAAAGCGCGTCAGGCTGCACTGGCCCCAACGGGGAAGTGTCCGGCGGATCGAGATAGACCGCCCCGCGCGGCGCCGATACGGCAGTGAGAGCCGGTCCCGCCGCCCCCTCGCGCAGCGCGTCGAAACTGGAGACCCCCACCGCCGGTATGCCGAGCCCCAGTGCAAGGCCGCGCGCGGCAGAGACCGCGATGCGGATGCCGGTGAAATTGCCGGGGCCGACGCCGACGCCGATGGCGGTCAGGTCGCGCCAGGTGATACCGGCCTCACTCAGCAGTTCACCAAGCATCGGAAACAGCCGTTCGGCCTGGCCGCGGCCCATCTCCTCGCCGCGCGCGGCAAGGAGGCGGTCGCCGGACAGAACTGCGGCCGCGCAATGCGCGGCCGAGGAGTCAAACGACAGGATCAGGGGGGCGTGTGTCATCGACCCGGATCGACCGGTCAAACTGCGACCGGGCGCACCTCGACCACTTCGGGAATGTAGTGGCGCAGCAGGTTCTCGATACCCATCTTCAGGGTCAGCGTGGACGAGGGGCAGCCGGCGCAGGCGCCCTGCATGTGCAGGTAGACCACGCCACGCTCGAAGCCGTGAAAGGTGATGTCGCCGCCGTCCTGGGCCACGGCGGGGCGCACGCGGCTGTCCAGCAGCTCCTTGATCTGGGCGACGATTCCGGAATCCTCGCCGCTGAACTCGGCATGGCCCGAGGCGGGGTCGCCCGCACCCTCCATCACCGGGGCGCCGGACTGGTAATGCTCCATCACCGCGCCCAGGATCGCCGGCTTGATGTGATCCCAGTCGACATCGTCGGTCTTGGTGACGGTGACGAAATCATTGCCGAAGAATACGCCGGTCACGCCGTTGACGGCAAAGATGCGGCTGGCCAGCGGCGATTTCTCCGCCGCCTCGGCCGAGGCGAAATCGGCGGTGCCGGCCTCCAGCACGGTCTGGCCGGGCAGGAATTTCAGGGTTGCAGGGTTCGGGGTCGATTCGGTCTGGATGAACATCTGACATGCACCTTTGCTGGGTTGTCCCCTATATGCGGCCGAAGCCGCGAGGCGTCAAGGTTTGGAACGGTTCTAAGTCAGCCCGCGCCGCCCCTGCGGTCAGGTGATCGCCTCGAGTTTTTCCTTGCTCAGGTCGCCCGGCACGATGGTGATCGGGATTGGCAGGCTGCCCGAACTCTTGGTCATCTGGGTAACAAGCGGCCCGGGCCCCTTGCGCCCGGTGCCGGCACCCAGCACCAGAATCCCGATCTCGGAATCCTGGCGGACCTGTTCGATGATCTCCTCAACCGGCTCGCCCTCGCGGATCACCAGTTCGGGGTCGACGCCCTGCTTGTCGCGCATCCACTTGGCAAAAACCTCGAAATGGGCGTGGATGCGTTCGCGGGCCTCTTCGCGCATCACCTCGCCGACGCCGATCCAGTGGTTGAACTCCTCCGGCGGGATCACCGAGAGGATGGCCACGCCGCCGCCGGTATGGGCGGCGCGCATGGCGGCGAACCGCATGGCGTTCAGACATTCGCGGCTGTCGTCGAGCACGACGAGAAACTTGCGCATTCGGGGCGTCTCCTTGCGCGCGGATGATGCCCGATCCCGTGGGGTCAGGCAAGCGCGGGGTTCAGGCGGGTCAGCTTTCCGATCTGGCCCAGTCCCAGTACATGTCGCGCACCCGGCGGGTGACCGGGCCGACCTGGTACTGGTTTTCCTCAAAGGCGCTGACCGGG
>Ga0070729_10003498_pt1 | contig 18149 bp, 16 predicted proteins | sample tdDd472_FD_66725 | JGI IMG/M metagenome (GOLD analysis project Ga0070729, IMG submission 66725) | Marine sediment microbial communities from the Atlantic coast under amendment with organic carbon and nitrate - tdDd47.2 | ecosystem: Environmental > Aquatic > Marine > Coastal > Sediment | place... | reverse complement strand
CAGGAAGATGAAAATTTCCGATAAAATGAAGATCGGCAGACCAATGTTGGCCACACCCGCCAGAAGCGGCGTTTCAGTCAGGCCTTCGTCAACCCATTTGGCGACACCGGCAAGAATCAAAACGGTACCCACACCGGCGAACACTGCCGTCATCATCATGTTGTCGTAAGCATAAAAAAATGCAAACGAAATCGGTACCAAGAAGAATGTGCCGGCCACTACCAAAAGTGGTGCCCAACTCCATTCCCAATGGTGCTCATGCACATGGGCGGTTTCAGCATCTGAAGTCATAGTCCCTCCCCAAAATCGGACATCGTCGTGAAACAGTCTTCTCTACACAGGACAATGTGTAGAAAGCTATAAATGTGGATAGGCCCCGTAGCGTACACAAGGTAATTCCTCAAGCTTGGTAATATGCGACTTGACCAAAGTCAATTCATTGTCCTTTTGCAGTGCACAAAAATGCAAAGCTTTTTAAGGCCTAAGAGGGGTCCTTTTCACCTTTGAAGGTAGATTTTCCGCGTTATATAAGTGACTACTGTTGTATGGTGGGGATGTGTATTAAAAATTAGATATTTAATGCACATCTTCGTGTTTCGGTAGAAATGAACCATAAAAACAACACACAGATGCGCCCGACTCCCTTATAAAAGCAGTGAACAAGGGGAAACGCGTGAGTGAACAGTTAGAATTGTTGGTTGAAATTGGGCGGTACTTCGACGCCACCCAAGATATCGAAGCCACCATGGAACGTGCGCTGGAACGCATCAGCCAACTCATTGAGGCTGAAGGCGGTGCATTGTTCATGTTGGAAGGGGATGTCCTGGTATGCCGCGCTTGCTTTGGCCCTGTTGACATCACGGGCCTGACCATTCCTTCCCACACAGGCATTGTTGGACGCACATTGGTGGCCAATGCCTCTGAAGTGGTCTGGGATGTGCAAAATGACCCGGGCTTCAACAAAGATTTTGATAAACAATTTAATTTTACGACGCGCTCACTTCTCAGTACCCCGCTGTCCGTTATGGATGAACGCCTCGGCGTGATTGAGATGGTGAATAAATCCGGTAACGACGGCCTTTTTTCCGATGATGATTTGAAATTTCTTGAAGTCTTGGCGGGATCGGCGGCGTTGGCGATTTCCAATGCACGCATGGCCGGTGAGTTGGCGGAAAAAGAAGTCATGCGCCGTGAACTGGAATTGGCTGCGGAAATCCAACGTGGTCTGCTGCCTCCGCCGGGTGATGATGTGTTTCCCGTCTGCGGTGTGAACCGTCCTGCGCGTGTGGTGTCGGGTGATTTCTTTGATTTTTTCACCCTATATGATGGCCGCATTGTGTTCACCTTGGCCGATGTTTCCGGCAAAGGCATGAACGCGGCGCTGTTGATGGCCAAGACCGCTAGCCTGTTTCGTTGCCTGGGAAAAGAAGACCTGCGGCCTGGGCGGCTTTTGCAACGCATCAATGCCGAAGTGTGTGAGACATCTTTGCGCGGGATGTTCGTGACCATGGTGGTGGGGGTTTACGACCCGGCCAGTGGGCGTTTGGTGATGGCCAACGCGGGGCATGAACCGCCTTTGCTGTACACTTCGGATGGCACGTTTAAAACGTTGGGCGCCACCGCACCACCTGTGGGCATTCCGATGGAACTGACCGGTGGTGGCCCCGTCCCCGAAGAGGTGCTGCACTTGGACGGTGGCGCGCTTTATATTTTCACCGATGGTGCGACCGAGGGCTATGTGGCGCCTGGTGAAGAATTGGGGGTGGATGGCTTTGTGGATATGGTGCGCGGGGGTGTAGCGGATGGTCTTGATGCCCAGGCTCGCATCAAACGGGTGGCTGATCGGCTTGTCGACTGTGGTGAGGTGCTGCGGGACGATGTGACGATTTTGGTTGTCGATGACGCCAAGCCCCTGCAAGAACGTTCGCAACGCGGTGCGCATGAAAATCTTGAAGACACAGAAAAATGCGCCCGAACGGATATGCCGATTGAAGGTTCAATTTGTGTGTTGAGCTTACCCGCACGCGCTGACAGCTTGAAATTGGTGCGGCGTGCTGTGGATCAGGCGGCGTTGTCGTGTGGGTTTACCAAGGAACAATGCCAAGATTTGGTTTTGGCCGTGGATGAAGCGTGCCAAAACGTGGTGCGTCACGCTTATGAAGGCTGTGCCGAAGGCGATATGACCATTGATATTCGTCGTGATTCTGGCGCGTTCGTGGTGCTGATCCGGGACTTTGCGCCGTCTGTGGACGTGGACAAGATCGAACCACGGCATTTGGACGATGTTCGCCCCGGTGGATTGGGCGTTCATTTCATCCGTGAGGTTATGGATGATGTTGAACACTTGCCCCCACCCGACGGACAGGGCAATTTGTTGAGGTTGAAAAAAGCCATTTAAGGCTGAGAGGCTAAAAAAGCTAAAAAAAGCTGGGGCCAAAAATTGAGGAGCTCAAAAGGCTGAGGGAAAAACAACATGGATATCGGCATTTCAGAACAAAACGGCGTGTGCATTGTCGCCATTTCCGGTGAAGTGGATTTAAGCACCTCGCCCCAAGTGCGCGATGCTTTGTTGGGCTGTATTTCAAAAGGCAAAAGCGTGGTGGTGAATTTGTCTGCTGTCGTCTACATCGACAGTTCCGGCGTGGCCTCGTTGGTTGAGGCCTTTCAAGCGGCAAAATCCAAAGGATTGGGGTTTGCTTTGGCGCAGATCAGTGAAACGCCATTGCGTGTTCTCAAGCTTGCGCGCCTTGATCAGGTGTTCATCATTCACGATACGGTGGACGCGGCCACCGCCGCCATGGCTTAATAACCTGAAATCCTTTATATAGTTCATATATGGTCTTATGTAGGGTCTGGGAGGATCAGGGGAGCAGCCGCCATATGGCCGAAGGTTCAAATCAAAACGCAACAACACGTTTCTTCGACCGGATCGGACGCACGACCGTGGCGGGGTTCGAAGAAATCGGCCGCCATGGTGTGATGGTTGTTGAGGGCCTGTATTGGCTGGTGCTTGGCCCGCGTATGAACCAACCAGTGCGCATTGGCGCGGTGTTTGCCGAAATGATGGAAATTGGCGTGCGTGCCATTGGCATCATCGGCATTATGGCCGCCGCCATCGGTGCGATGTTGGCGATCCAGGGGATCTACAGTCTCAAAATATTCGGTGCTGAAGGTCATGTCGTGTTGGGCGTGGCGTTTTCCATGGTGCGTGAATTTGCCCCGTTGATCACCGGTATTTTGGTGGCAGGGCGATCGGGGTCGGCTTTATCAGCGCGGCTTGGCACCATGAAGATCAATCAAGAAATCGATGCGTTGGAAGTGATGGGCATCAATCCGGTGCGGTTTTTGGTGGTGCCGTCTTTGATTGCGTCGGTGGTGATGGTGCCGGTGTTGACGTTTATGTCCATGGTGTTGGGGCTTTATGCGGCGGCTTTGTATGTCAATGCGGCGTTGGGGATGTCTCTGGCCGCTTTTTTTGACCAAACCATTGATGTTTTGAGCGCCGATGATTTGCTGCATGGCATTGGCAAGGCGACCATCTTTGGTGTGTTGATTGCGCTGATCGGTGTCCTCAATGGCTTTATGGTCAAAGGCGGCGCAGAAGGTGTGGGCAAAGCGACCACCCGTTCGGTTGTGCAATGCATTTCCGCCATCGTCGTGACCGACATGTTGTTCGCCCTGGTGGCGACGTTTTAGGAGGGGATGGAATGAGTGATGTCATAACGTCTTCCTCCCGCAACGTGATTGAGGTCCGCGATCTTGTGACGCACTACGGCCCGCGTGAAATTCTTCACGGTGTCAATGTCGACATCGTCGAAGGCGAAATCATGGTCGTTATGGGGGGGTCCGGATCTGGTAAATCCACGTTTCTACGCCACCTGATGGCGTTGCAACGCCCGACGTCAGGCCACATCAAAATTCTTGACCATGATGTTTGGAACTTGTCGCAAAAAGATCTGTTTGAATTGCGCCGCAAACTTGGTGTGGCGTTTCAAGGTGGTGCATTGTTCAGTTCCATGACAGTGGGCGAAAACATCATGCTGCCGCTATACGAACACACCAAATTGGACCGCACGACCATGGAAATTATGGCGCGGATGAAATTGGAAGTGGTCGATTTGGCGGGATTTGAAGACCTGATGCCCAGTGAATTGTCCGGCGGCATGATCAAACGCGCCGCCGTGGCGCGCGCGGTGATCATGGACCCGCGTATCTTGTTTTTTGATGAGCCCAGCGCCGGTCTTGACCCGGTGGTGTCATCACAGTTGGATGATTTGATTTTGCGCCTGCGTGATGCCATGGGCATGACCATTTGCGTTGTCACCCATGAATTAGAAAGCGCGTTTAAGATCGCTGACCGTATCACCGTCCTGGACCAAGGTGATATTTTGTTCATCGGCACGGTTCAAGAATTGCGTGACCATCCAAGTGAGCGCATCCAAAACTTGCTCAACCGTCGTTCTGAAGAGGCGGAAATCAATGCTGACGAATACCTGCGCCGCTTGACCGGCGACAAAGAGGAATCTGAGGGAATGCCACGATGAATACGGCAAAAATCAATTATGTTGCGGTGGGGCTGTTTATCACTGCGGCGGTCGTCGGATTGATCATTTCTATGGCGATGTTGACCGGGCGCACCGGATCCACCGACGCGTATTATGCGATGTACAAGAACGTCACCGGCGTTAAATTTGGCACACAAATTTTGTATGAAGGCTATCCCATCGGTCAGGTGGAAGAGGTCACACCGGTTCCCCAAGGGGGATCGATGATGTTTCGGGTTGATTTTGAGGTCAATGAAGGCTGGCAAATTCCCGATGACAGCATTGCACGCATCGGTGCATCGGGATTGTTGTCGGCGATCACCGTCAACATTGATGCCGGTGGCAGCCCCATCGCGCACAAACCGAACACCGAAGTCAAAGCCCAAGAAGCTTCCGACTTGTTCAAAGTCATGTCAGGTGTTGCCGGTGATATTTCCGAAATGGCGGAAAATGATATTCGGCCTTTGTTGTCGACCATCAACACCGCCGTTGGCAATTTTGCCACCACGATGGAAACGGTGGGCAAACTTCTTGATGAAGACGGTCAACGCATGATCACCCAATTTGCCGCGGTGGCGGATGATTTGTCCGGATTGGTTTTGGATTTGAACGACCGTTTGCCGCGTATTGCTGAAAATGTCGATACCTCCGCGGCCAATTTTGCAACGTTGTCAAATGACTTGAACGCGACCCGTGAAAAATTGGACAGCTTGCTGGTTCTGAGTGAGGCGATGATCGGCGAAAACCGCGATGAGGTGCGCAAATCCATTGAAGATTTGAAACACGTCACCGACTCATTGGCGCGCCATATTGATTCCGTGAACCAAAATGTCGAAGGCGCAGCACGCAACATGTACGAATTTTCACGTGAAATTCGCCAGAATCCGGGGTTGCTATTGTCCGGCACCGCACCCCAGGAAAAAGGCAATAAGTAGGGCAGGGATTGCATCTTATGAACCGTTTTTTCAAAACCGTCGTTCCCACCTTGGTGATGGCTGGATGGGTGAGCGCATGTGCCGCACCGCCACCGGCACCTGAAGATGCGTTTTATCGTCTCAGCCCGCGCGCTGCGGCACCCGTGATGGCTCAACCGGTATTGGACGGTGTGGTGGAGGTCGACCGCTTTGTCGCCAGCGGCTCACTGGCCAATCGCCCGTTGTTGTTTTCCGAACCGGGGTCGAACGCGGTGAGCGAATATCACTATCATTTCTGGATTGAGGCCCCGCCCATTTTGCTGCAAAACGCATTGGTTTCGTATTTGCGCTCCGCCGGGGTGTCGGACCGTGTGGTGACACCGGAAATGCGCATGCGCCCGGACTACACCATCCGGGGGCGCATCATGCGTTTGGAAACGGTGCAGGGTGATGGGTCCATCGGCGTGGCGGAATTTGAGTTGAGCTTGCGCCGCGAACACGACGGCGAACTTTTGGTGTTGGGTGAATACCGCGCCGAAGTTCCGTCCGGCCCCAACGGTATCAAAACGGACGTGGCGGCCATTGAAAAAGCAGTCAACAATGCTTTTCTCGACTTTATTACGGATATCGAAAAACAGTGACCCGCCCTTCACAAGCCAATCGACATGGACGCCGCAGAACCAAAGGGCGGCGCAAACGTTCCACCACGCATGTGCCTTCGGAAACGGTTGAGGTTGTCGTCGATGCACTTGGTGCACAAGGCGACGGCCTTGCCACGGCAACTGTTATGGCCCGGCCTCAAGCTCTGTACATCCCTGGTGCTCTTCCCGGTGAAACGGTGCGGGTGCAAACTGTCGCCAAACGGGGTGATGGTTTGGTGGCGGACTTACTTGAAATCGTCGCACCGAGTACGGATCGGGTTGAACCAAGTTGTCCGTATTTCGCACGTTGCGGCGGGTGCGCCCTACAACATTTGAACACACCACCCTACGGTGCATGGAAACGTGAACGGGTGGTGCGTGCGTTGGCGCAACGGGGGTTTGATGATGCCCCGGTTTTGGACCCCGTTCTGATTGGTGAGGGGACCCGAAGACGGGTGACGTTTACGGCCCTGAAACGGGGCAAGCGCCTGACGTTCGGTTTCAATGCGCGATCCAGTCATGACATTGTGGCGATCGACCGATGCCCGTTGCTGGTGGCGGGGCTCAATGATTTGATTGATCCTCTCAGTATGGCTGTAAACGGTATATTGGAAGATGGTGCACGGGCGCGTATTCATGTGACCGCATGCGAAAATGGTGCGGATGTGTTGATTGAGGGGGGGACATCGCCAGGGTTGCACGCGCGTGAAGCGCTGGCGGCGTTCGTACAAAATACCGATACCGTGCGGGTGGGCTGGAAAGAAGAAGGCCTTGCCCCGGAACCCATCGCCCAGGAAACGGCACCGTTGATTTATCTGTCCGGCGTTCCGGTGGAACTGCCGCCGGGTACTTTTTTGCAAGCCAGTGTCGAAGGTGAACATGCCATCCGCGATGCGGTGCTGGCCGGGGTGGGGGATGAGGCCAGCCGGGTGGCGGATCTGTATTGCGGCCTGGGCAGTTTCACCATCCCACTTTCTCAACAAGCCATTGTCGATGCGGTGGACGCCACCGAGGCCCCCGTGCGTGCGTTGGAACGTGCCGCCGGGCGTGCCGATTTGGGGGGGCGGGTAACCGCGCACGTGCGGAACCTTGACCGTCAACCGTTGGAAGCCCCGGACCTGGCGAAATTCGATGCGGTGGTGTTTGACCCGCCGCGTGCCGGGGCGGCAGAACAGGTGCGTCATCTGGCCGATGCAGATGTGACCCGTGTGGTGGGGGTGTCGTGCAATCCTGCGACGTTTGCGCGTGACGCCCGCACGTTGGTTGACGGTGGGTTTGAATTGCTTTCGGTGCAGCCCATTGACCAATTTATCTACAGTCCGCATGTGGAATTGGTGGCGCATTTTGCACGTTGATTCGTGTGATGTGAGCCTCATAAATTTACAAATGGCTTCAGCTGTATTACAAACCGGTTGTCGAACTTTGTGACCTCCCCTCCCCATAGCCGATCTTCGGCCTGCAAAAGCAAGAAAAGAGGACACAATGGTGCATCCAGCCCCCGATGCCGTGACGCCTGACGCCTTTCGTGGTGCGGAACGTAAAATTTTGCCCGGTGCGTGTGCATTGCGTGATGAATTGGCCGATAAATTGGTGCAATTTCAACGTGAAGCCCGCGAAAATCACCTGCAATCGCCGACCCGGCGTATGGCATTGCATGTCTCATGCATGGCGCAACAAGGCGATGTGTCTGTCAGTGATTTGTCGGATTTGGTGCGTTTGCTGACCGTTAGCGCGTTCAAATACCGTTCTCAACGGTTGCGCTCTTACGTCGGTGAAATGGATGTTGGGCGCAATGAAGACAATTTGCGCACCCTATTTGGCAATTTGGCGCAAGACGATGGTAAGACGGTTCCGTTTGAAGTTTTCAAACAGCGTGTTGAACGTGAAGTGTTCGGCATTGTCATCACCGCGCATCCGACGTTTACGGTGTCCGAAGACCTGACCCGGGCCGAAGCCTCTTTGGCGGTGGACAAAAATGAAGATGGCACCCCGTTGTCGGCAGGGGATCTTGATGCGTTGGTCAAGAGTATCGCTGAAAAACCCCATGGCACCCCTGCACAAATCGGGCTGGATGATGAGCAACGATTTGCCTTGATGGCCATTGGCAACATCCACAAGGCACTACGCCGTGTTTATGCCGTGGTGTTTGATGTCGCCCAGGCGCTTTATCCCGATCATTGGCAAACCTTGACGCCACGGTTGCTGACGGTTGCCAGTTGGGTCGGCTATGATTTGGATGGACGTGCCGATATCCGCTGGTCCGATACGCTTTCGATGCGTATGAACGTGGAACGTTTGGCGCTCAGTGAGTATTTGGACAGCCTCAAGACAATGGACGGCACAGATGTCGCCGAAGCCCAAAGCCTTCTGACCCGTGCGTTGGATGAGCTTGATGGTGACCTGCAACGTTTGCAGCTTGACCCCGACAATGCGAACGAAGTGGGGGCATTCAGCCGCGCCCTGGCCGAAGGTTTGGAAAACCGCTTGGTCCGTATTGCTCAGATCACGGATATTTTGACCGGCGCCATCAATGAGGGCTCTGCCAAAATGGCTGAGTTGGCGGTGTTGCGTGCAGAAATGGCCAATTTTGGTTTGGCGTTTGCGCACACCCATATGCGGATTAACGCGACGCAATTGACCAATGCCATTCGCCATGACGTCGACATCACCACATCGCCGGAAGACCCTGCCAACCGGCGGCGTTATTTGGTGGAAATCGCCAATTTGTTGGATCGGGTGACGCCGGTATCAGTGAATTTCGGCACCATCATGAACGAACGCGCCACCGCCAAGCGGGTGTTTATGTTGGTGGCCAAGTTCTTGAAATATGTTGATGCCGATGAACCGGTGCGGTTCTTGATTGCGGAATGCAACACGCCCTTTACGGTGCTGACCGCGCTCTATTTTGCCAAACTGTTTGGTGTTGCGGATAAAATTGATATTTCGCCGTTGTTTGAAACGGGTTTGGCGTTGGATCAGGGCCACGAAATCATCACTGAGTTGCTCAAAAATCCAACTTATGTGGACTATGTGAAAGCCCGTGGGCGCATTTGCATGCAAACGGGGTTTTCAGATGCGGGGCGCTACATCGGTCAGGTTCCGGCATCTTTGGCCATTGAACGCATTCGCGTCAAGTTGGCGCGACGGATCAAAAACAGTGGGGTTGAAGGTGTCGATCTGTTGATTTTCGACACCCACGGTGAATCGATTGGTCGCGGTGCGCATCCGCTCAGTTTCGCCGACCGGTTGGATTACACCTACCCGCCCCATGCGCGCGCCAAATTCAATGAAGCCGGCATTCACGTCAAACAGGAAGTCAGCTTTCAGGGCGGCGACGGGTATGTCTATTTCTCCCATCCCAATCTGGCCTTTGCCACGGTGTGTCGATTGGTCGAACATGCCTTGTCAGGGGGCAAAAGCACGGGTTCGGCAGATGTGTTTTACGAAGACACGGACTATTCCCTGGATTATTTCATGACCGTCAAAGGCTTCAATGAGCGCTTGATGGAAAATCCCAATTATGCCGCCACGTTGAACCTGTTTGGCACCAATCTTTTGTATCCCACAGGGTCGCGTAAAGTGAAACGCCAGCACGAAGGGGGCGCACAGGTGGATTTGGAACATCCCAGCCAGGTGCGGGCCATTCCACACAATGCGATTTTGCAACAACTGGGCTATTTTTCAAACACCATCAGCGGTCACGGCAAGGCGATTTCCAAAGACCAGGACCGCTTTGCGGAAGTGTTCCAGCTTTCTGATCGGTGCCGTCGCTTTACCGCCATGGTGGCGTATGCGCGGCATTTGTCGAACTTGGATGCACTGCATGGGTATGTGTCGTTGTTTGACTCGGCCATCTGGTTGCGTCGTGCGGCGATTGAAAGCAATCCAAAGCGTGCCGAACAAATGCAAACCCTGGCCGATATGTTGCGCCATTCCGATCGCCACGAAAAGGTCAATCGCATCTATCGTATTTTCTTAAACGACACGCTTTATCTTGACCAAGGTCTGAAGGCGGTTGGCGCGGATGAAATGCTGCCTGAGTTGGTTGATGACTGTTATCCAGACCTGTTGTTGTTGCATGCGGTGCGGATCGCTTTGATCCATGAAATGTTCTTGATCTTGGCGCGGTTGCCGAAATACTCAGACCGTCACGACACATCATCCGATGACTTGATCAACGAACTTTTGAACTTGGATGTGGAACACGCCCTTGGTGTTTTGCGCCGCGCATTTCCGGTGTCCGGGGCGGCGACGGATGCCAAATCGTTCGGTGAAGAAGCCACCTACCGCACCGATGATGAGCACGGTTATGAAAAAGAACATCGTGAATTGTTCGAACCTTTGGAGCAACTTTATGATCTGACGCGGCGCATTTCCACCGCCGTGGCGCATATGTCGGGGGCGGTGGGCTAATCGGTTGATGTGTGTGTTCTGGCATTTCAACCAGAGCACACCCCGACCCTTTGGCGCGCGCATGTGACTATGCGGTGATGACGGTGCATGTGTTTTGTGCGCCGACTGATTGTCGTTTTTGATTTGCGTGTCCATAGATGCGCGAATTTATACACTCTTGCGTTGAGTGACATGGGGTGTGTTTTTGCATTTGGGTGATATCCAATTTTCCATGCACCTGTGTTGAACACATTGTGATGAAGACCCCTGCCGGGTATTGGTTGAATTTCTAAAATAAAATCACAACCTTTAGGGTGCGTGTTTCCGTTCGTTCTGCACCCGTCCGGAACGATCGACTAAGATCCTATATTCGCATGTAAAATTGTGTATGCACTTATTCAAAGAGGCATACACCTTTGTGTTTATTGTGTTTTTGTGCAGTGCAATATATTATCCTTTCAATATATATGGATTTTGTGAAATAAAGCTTTATGATGACATTCAGGGAAAAATGACGAACAGGGAAGAGGTGCCCATTATGAAAGTAGAGACGATCCTTCAACGCAAAGGCAATGACGTATTGTCGTTGCGCCCCGAAGACACCGTGCAAACGGCCTCGGCCATTTTGGCGGTGAACAAAATCGGCGCCTTGCCGGTGAAAAATGGCGATGAAGAATTGGTCGGTATTCTATCAGAGCGCGATATTGTCAAAGGTTTGTACAAAATCGGCGCATCCTGTGTCGACAGTTTGGTGCAAGACCTGATGTCTTCCAAAGTCACCACCTGCACCCTGGATGATGAAGTGCAAGACGTGCAGCAAAAAATGCATCAAGGCCGTTTTCGCCATATCCCCGTTATCAAAGACGGCAAGCTCCACGGTGTGGTCAGCCAAGGCGATGTGATGCACATGTGCATTGAAAAGGCCCAAACCGAAGCCAGCGTGATGCGTGAGCTCGCCATTGCGCGCGGGTGATACAAAACACAAAATTCCAACCAAAATCAGCGCGGCGGCAACAAAGCCCCGCGCTGTGCTGTGTCAGCATGGTATCGCCACATATCGACCGTGTGGTGGAAAACGCCGTACCCTGAGAGAACGACCGTGACCTTAGGAATTGTTTTGGCATAGCTTCCTCCCTCTTGCGGTGATGGAAGCTATGTTGGTCACGTATCGGTTTGTCTGCTGTTTGAGCGGTGTTCCGCGTTCAGCTTTTCAGGTGCCGTGAAAGTCCTACATATCCAGTGCACGTTTGTAGACGTCGAGCAGGTCTTCTTGTTCCTGGCGTTCTGAGACGTCCATTTTGCGCAGGCGCACCACTTGGCGCAGAATTTTGACGTCAAAACCGGTGCCTTTGGCTTCGGAATAGACTTCGCGGATGTCTGCGGCCAGGGCGGCCTTTTCTTCTTCTAAGCGTTCAATGCGTTCCACGAAAGAACGCAGGCGATCGCCTGCGATGCCACCAACGTCGGTCATGGTGTGGTCCTTCTGATCATTCGGTTGCGTTGGCTGGACCTTAACCGTGCCGAAATCTGCCGTCCATGTGGAAAACCGGGGGATAACTTTAAACTATTCCAGGGTGTTGTTTGGGGGTGTCAGTCACTTATAGGTTGTTTTTGAAAAAGACTGCACTCATACTGTGGGAATTGCAATTCATGGTAGAATATGAACAGTCCAGGAGGTGCCCGAATGGCCAAAATTAAAATTGATGATGATGTGTTGAAACGGGTTAAAGAACTGAACGTGGTTTTGCAGAAAGGTAAGCTTGGCAAAATTGAAGATGCTGCCAAAGTGTTTCGCAAAAAAACGGGCCCGCTTAAAAAAGTAAGCAAATACGACTGTGGTCAATGTGTCGTGTGTGCGGTTTGCTTGGGTACTCCGACCCCAGATGTTGAGGTGGCTGCCGTCACAGGCGTCGTCATGCTCTAACGCGCGACACAATCGTGCACAATTTATCACAGATACCAACAACGAGGTCCGTCACGTCAGTGTCGGCCTCGTTTTTGTGAGAGGGGCTGTTTATGCAACTTGAAGATACTTATCCCGTTATTGCAGATGGTTTTATCCTTCACCTCACGCCACGGGAAGGCTACTTGCGTGATGTGACCATCGCACCCAGCGCGCAAAAAGGCGATATGCACATGCTCAATGACGTTGCCGCGGATGTGTTGAGCCGCTGTGATGGTCAAACGACCTTGATTTCTGTTTTAAGTGACGTCGCACATGCGTGTGAAGGTGAAGACTTCGATATGGGGGAAGCGTGTCGAGACTATGTCGCCGACTTGGTGGCTGAGGGATTGGTGGACCTCCACACTGAGCCGACATCCGCGGTGGATCGAATTCGGGGTTCAAGGCTTTATGAATGTCCGTCCCATTTCATGATTGAATTGACGGACCAGTGCAATCTGCGATGTGCCCATTGCTATCGTGACAGTTCGCCCGAACGGGATGCCTTGATCTCAACACCTAAACTTTTGAACATTATCGATCAAATGTTGGAAAATGGTGTCTCAACGATTGAATTGACGGGTGGGGAACCGACCATGCGTCAAGATTTTCTGGATATTTTCCATTATTGTGCAGAGCGCTTTGCATCCGTCGCCATTGTTTCCAACGGTTGGTTCATCACCGATGATTGGGCGCGGCAAATGGCCGCATACGGAAATGTCATTGTGCAAATCGATTTGGATGGCTCGTACGCAGAGGCTCATGACACCCTGCGTGGGCGTACGGGATCATTTGAGCACTCCTTACGCGCCGGTAGAGCCATGAGCAAACATGGTGTGCGTTTCCGGACCGCCATGAACATTTATGCCGGTAATTTTGACACCATCCAGGAAACGGCCGCATTGGCGAAAAAAATTGGCGCCAATTGGTTTTCGTTTTCGCCTGTCACGGACTTGGGCCGTGGGCGCACGGCGGATATGATTTCGTTCGATCAAATGGGGCAATTGATGGATATTGCCCAAGACTTGGAAGCTGAGCACGGCACCGACTTCATCCGTTTGGTGGATGAAGGTTTGGTGAACAAGGCGGCTGAAGACGGCAATTGCGGCGCAGGGTGGCGATCCTTGGTGTTGGGGCCGGATGGCGATGTCCGCCCATGTGTGATGGTTGAACCCCGTGCCATGGCGTTCGGCAATCTTTTGCAACAAGATTACGTGTCGTTTCTAAAATCTTTCAACGGAACGTTTTTTCGCGGTCTTAATGCACCGGGACCGTCAACGTGTTCGGATTGTTCCAATGCCCAATATTGCTATGGCTGTTTTGCCCGCACATTGCGCGCCAATGAACTGATGATCGAAGAGTCGGGTAAACTGTGGTGCCAATGGCGCAGCCGTACGGGCTTTGATGATTTTGTGAATGAGGGGGCTTAACGCCTAAAGGTCTTCGACGGTGGTTTCGATCAGCCAGTCGACCACCGATTTGAAGGCATCTTCGTCGGATGCTCCGATGCCTTTGGCGGCCTCGAACACGGCGCATTGCTGGTGGGCGCTGGTGCCGGTTTCCAAGATGGTGGGCACATGGGCGAGTTCGTCGATGCAATCAAGTGCTTGGGCATCTTCCGCCAAGATGTCCATCAATTCATTGATCAATTCGGCAAACGGCACCATTTCACCGCGCCCAAAATCGATCATGCCCTCATCAATGCCGTAGCGTTGCGCCCGCCAGCGATTTTCGTTCACCAACATGTTGGCGTAATTGCGCCAACGTTGATTGCCGCGGCGCAAACGGTACAGCATGCGCAAGATACATTGATAAAGTGCCGCGACCGCGGTGGCGTCTTTGAGGCGCGTGCAAATGTCGGTGATGCGCATTTCCAAGGTGGGAAATTTTGCCGCCGGACGCAAATCCCACCACAACATGGACGCATCGGGGATCACGCCCACCTTCACCAAGATGTCCACATGGCGTTGATATTCCGTCATGGTATCGAAGTGTGCTGGCAGGCCGGAACGTGGCAATTCATCGAACACGCTGAGCCGATAAGATTTCAACCCCGTGTCGTCACCGCGCCAAAACGGTGATGACGTCGACAGCGCCAGAAGGTGGGGCAAAAAGTAACTCGCCTGATTCAACAAATCGATGCGCAAATCGTCATCATCGATACCGACGTGCACATGCATGCCGCAAATCAACAAGCGCCGCGCCACACCTTGCATGGCGTCGGCCAATTCATTGTAACGGTCTTTGTCGGTGTGAACTTGATCCACCCATTCCGAAAAAGGGTGGGTGGATGCCGCAATTGGGGCAAGGCCGTATTCCCCCGCCACATCCGCCACGGACTTGCGCAAATGCGCGAGTTGGGTGTGGGCTTCGCGCACCGTTGTGCACACCGTTGTGCCGATTTCGATTTGTGCTTTGAGAAATTCGGGGCGAACCAAATCCTTGATGCGGTGCTCAAAGGCTATGAGCATCTCGTCCGGTGGCTCACTGGCCAGGGCGCGGCTTTTTTGATCGACGAGCAGATATTCCTCTTCGATGCCGATGGTAAAGCTGGGTTCATGAACCGTCATAGGACCCTCCCGCCCCGATATTTGACGCCGTGACAAGCTTTAAGTCAAACAAAACTCAGTGATTTTCGACTTCATGCACACCTTCTTGTGTGAGGATATGGCGTAACGCATCGGCCAAAATATCAGCCCAGTGACTGGCTTCTTCGGGGGTGGCGCAGTGATCTTGGCGGATTTCCACGGCACAGTTGGCAATGCCGCCGGCGGCCCCGTGGGTGTCGATGGTATAAGCCAGTTCACGCCCTGAATACGGTTCGTTGTCGCCCACATGCAGGCCATCCCAACGACGCAAGTGCTCGATCAACGGCAGCGGCAGACGTGGGTCGCGGTTCCACAGCACGCCGATGTCCCAGATGCGGTCTTTTCCGTTCATGGTCGGTGTGAAGCTGTGAATGGAAAACAGCGCCGGTGGTTTGCCGTCACGGTGCCACACCGCCGCAATTTCACGGTTGATGGCCCCGTGATAGGGCGCGTGCAGTGTTTTGATGCGACACGCGATTTGTTGTTCGCTGAGGCCCTGGTTGGCGGGAATGGCGATGGTGTCGCTGATTTCCGGGATGGATTCGGGATCGCCCGGTTGACGGTTGAGGTCGATCACCAACCGTGAATAGGTCGCCATCACCGCGCGTGCGTCCAAACGATCGGCCAGACAGCGTGTGATGGTGTCCGCACCGATGTCATAGGCGATGTGTTTGTCGAAGTGTTCTGCCGCCAGGCCTAAGTCGTTCAGCACATGGGGCACCCGACGGCTGGCGTGATCGGAAACGATCACCAACGGTGCTTGGCCATTGGGGTTGTAAACCTCGAACGGGCCAGGGTCATCTGGGCCCAAAAGTGATGCATCACATTCTTCTGGGCAATTGTCGGCAATGGTGTTCATATCCTGATTATAGAATGTTCCGGCCCGTGTGGGGACAAGGGATAAGCCATTGAACAAAGAAAATTCACAGACGGAAGATTTTGCAAGCCAACGCGTTGCGCTTGTTCTTTTGCTTATCGGTGCGGCGGCCATTGCATTTGCCCCGATTTTCGTGCGTGTGTCGGAAGTGGGCCCCACCGCGACGGCGTTTCATCGCATGGTTTTGGCGGTGCCTGCGCTGGCGTTGTGGTTGTGGCTGGGGGGGCGAAATAAGAACGAACCGTTGTTGACGCGGCGTGAATATTTCCGTTTGGCCCTGGCGGGCTTTTTCTTTGCCGGGGATATGTCACTGTGGCATTTTTCCATCCATTACACCACCGTGGCGAATGCCACATTGCTGGCCAATTTGGCACCGATTTTTGTGACCTTATTCGGTTTTGTTTTGTTCAAGGACCGCTTCACAAAATTGTTTCTGGGCGGCATGGGATTGGCGCTTTTGGGGGCGATGATCTTGATGGGCGACAGTTTGCAAATGTCGCATCAAAGCTTCATCGGTGATGTTTTGGGTGTGGTGACGGCGGTATTTTATGCCAGCTATATCCTGGCTGTGGGGCGCATGCGCGCGCGTTTGGCAACCCGGGTGATTATGTTTTGGAGCACGCTTTTTTGTGCTGTGTTTTTGTTCCCGCTCACGTGGCTTGTGGGGGAGAACTTTATGCCGCAAACGGCTTATGGTTGGTGGGTGTTGATCGGTTTGGCACTGGTTGCTCAAGTGTTTGGGCAAGGTTTGATTGCTTATGCCTTGGCACACCTGCCTGCGGCATTTTCGTCGGTCAGTTTGCTGTTCCAGCCGGTGGTTGCGGCATTGGCGGCGTGGGTGTTGTTTGGTGAAGCGCTTGGGCCGTTGCAAGGTACCGGGGCGTTGGTGGTGTTGGCGGGTGTGGCGTTGGCGCGTCAAGGCAGCCGCAAGAGAGCACAAGCTGAAATTTAAAATTGATCTTTGCTAAAAGCCTTTAAAAAATGGGCCATTGGGCGACATTCATCTGTGGCTGGATCGTTGGTTGCTGGTTGAGAATTTCGTCTTCGTGGTGGTGTTCGGACAATTGTGCACTGGCGTGTTGGAACACTTCATCTTGGTGGGCGGGTGTGACGGTTTTTGCCAGCTGCTGCGCACTGGGGGAATCAAGGCGACGTTCCAGCATTTCCAATTCGGCCAACTGTGCATTGTCGGAACAGATTTCTGCACCATTGAGGGCGCGGGTTATGGCGCAATCCTTTTCGGTCACGGCAGATAGGGCATGGTCTGAGACGGTCTTGCCTGTGGTGGCGAAGCTGATGCCATCCAAGGCAAACGATGCCGCCTGTATGGCCGGGGGCAATGTGACGATACAGCCGCTGAGGCTGTTTGCGCCGATCAATATGACGGCAATCTTAAAAGTGTTTCGCAAAGAGGCACATGAGAGACGTTCCATACCTCACCCCCATTCAATATCACCTATAGCGATGCAGTAAATATAAAATTATTCTTTTCCTAATTCTCAATATTAAAATAAATAACAAATAAATAAGTGATGATTATCACACTGATAAAATAAATATTTTTTAAATTAAATAAAATTTTATCAAAAATAATATTTTTACTGTAAATGTGTGTTTGAATGGATAACGTTTGTCGTTCGCGTTTAAATCCTTGATATAAAAAACAAAAACCCCCGCACGCTGATGTGTGGCGTGCGGGGGTTTTGTTGTGTGTATTTTATGTCTTCAGACGTTGTATCAGCAGGTGTTCAGTTTTTAACTGAAACAATGCCTTGCAGGTTTAGCGTGCGGCATTTTCCGTCTGGTTTGGGGTGGGCGCACGCATTTGGGCCGGTGGCATCCGGTATGGTGCCGGACCATAGCCATACGGCGCATACCCGTAAGGGGCATAGGCGTTATAGCCATTGTAGCCGTTCCATCCGTTGTAACCGTTACCGTAAGCTTGGGTGTTGGCGCGGCTGGCAAAGTTCATGCTGAAATTGCCGTCGCCATAAGCTTGACCTTGACCCTGACCGGAACCGTTGCCGTATCCATAACCGCGATTGTGGTTATAGGGGCCATAGGGCTGCGGTACAGGGATGGCTTGCGGTGCCATGGCCGTTGTGGTTTGAGGTTCGCCGCTATTGGCCATTGACGGGGCCATATGCCCATAGGGGGGCATGCCGGGGTGATGACCCATCATGGCGCCTGGTACGCCGTTGAGGCCTGAGGGGCTTGGCTCATTGGTGGGTGCACTTGCCACGGGTGCGGT
>Ga0070729_10003494_pt1 | contig 18164 bp, 17 predicted proteins | sample tdDd472_FD_66725 | JGI IMG/M metagenome (GOLD analysis project Ga0070729, IMG submission 66725) | Marine sediment microbial communities from the Atlantic coast under amendment with organic carbon and nitrate - tdDd47.2 | ecosystem: Environmental > Aquatic > Marine > Coastal > Sediment | place... | reverse complement strand
AGTAGCAATTCTGCAATTAAGCAGCCATTGCGTAGTCGTAATTGTCGTTTGCAATTATCTTGTGGTCGATTTTTACGAGGCCATCGACCAACCTCGACCTGCGGCTTTGACTTCAACTATCCCCGTCGAAACCAGTGCGCCCCCATATCAATGAACTAACGGACACAACATATATAAGTAGTTTATCCGGTTTGGCAACTCAAATCGGGTATGAAAATTGAAAAAAAGATCGATGTGTATTTCTTTGTTTTAAAGATAGTTAAAACAGTATGTTATCTAATTTTCTAGATAATCTCTAGAGTTTAAAAGGGGGTTGTGTGTGCCGAAAAACACCTTTTTTCAGTGAAGACGGGGTGATGGAGGGAGAGCATTTGAGGATCAATCAAGTGTGCGGCGGTATCTTTTCAGACCGACAGCAACCACCACCATCCAGAAAACGAGGATTGGCCAGGCATGCTGGATGGATTCTTCAAACCCGTTTCCTTTGAGAAGGATGCCACGAATAAGGCGAAGGTAGTGCGTGAGAGGGAGTACTGACCCCAGAGTCTGCGCCCATTGTGGCATTCCCCTGAAAGGAAACATGAAACCAGAGAGAAGGAGGGATGGCAGGAAGAAAAATATCGACATCTGTACGGCTTGGAGTTGGTTTTTGGCCACAGTGGAAACCGTGACACCAATTGAAAGGTTCGCTCCGATGAAGATGACAGAAAGAACAAAGACCAATGTGACGCTTCCGTGCATTGGTACATCGAATAAAAGCCGGGCAGCCAGGATGATGAGCGTCATCTGGATATATCCGACAAAGATATACGGGACGATCTTTCCGAGCATGACTTCAAGCGGTCTTACAGGCGTCGCAAGAAGGTGCTCCATGGTTCCACGTTCAGACTCACGTGTGATGGCGAGCGACGTAATCATGACAAGCGTCAGGGTCAAAATGACGCCTATCAGGCCCGGAACAATGTTGTATTGGCTTTCCGCCTCAGGATTGTAGTCATTATGAATACGAATATCGACCGGAGGCAGGCCTTGATTGAGTTTGGCAGCGGGGCCTTTGAGTTCCTTGGCGAGCGCCCGTCGGATGATTTCTGGGAATGAACCAGCGGCATTGCCGGTTGCCATCGGGTCTGTGGCGTCTGCTTCGAGGAGAAGAATGGGCCTGTCATTACGGAGCAGGTCCCGTCCGAATTGTTCAGGGATAGTGACAACGAATTGAACGATCCCTTCCCTGATGAGCTTGGTCGCCTCGGCGCGAGTTTTGGGGTGATGCGTGATGTCGAAGAAAGTGCTTGTCTGCATCCCGGTCACAATAGCTCGGGAAAATTGAGAATTGTCCCCAGAAAGAACAGCTGTGGGTAGGTGGCGTGGGTCGGAATTGATGGCATATCCGAAAAGAATTAATTGAATGAGCGGGATACCTATCATCATGGCAAAAGTGAGTCTGTCTCGCCGCATCTGGATGAATTCTTTGCTGACTATGGCAATGAATCGTTTGATGGAAAAGAAGTTCATTCCAGATCCCCTTTGCTTTGCTGCATCAGGTCTATGAAAATTTCTTCCAGACTGGTGTCTATCAAAGTCCATTCGTACGGGGCGGTTTGGAAAGGTTTGATACTGTGTTCGAGCTTTTCGGCATTTCTGCCGCTGACATGAAGCGTGTTTCCAAAGGCAACGACTTGATCAATGCCGGGAGTTCTCTTGAGTTGTTCCGAAAGAGCATGAAGAGCTCCTTCGCCATTTTCAAGGCTGACATTCCATGTGGTCAACTGAGCATTTTCGATCATTTCTTCGACGGTGCCTGTCGTGAGAAGGGTGCCGTAAGCGATATACGCGAGCCTGTGACATCTCTCGGCTTCATCCATGTAGTGTGTACTGATAAGGGCTGTGATGCCTTGAGAAGCGAGGGTGTGCACCTGATCCCAGAAATCTCTGCGTGCGCCGGGATCAACGCCGGCGGTCGGTTCATCCAGAAGGAGTAGTTTCGGGGAATGGAGCGTGCTGACGCCAAGGGAAAGCCGTTGTTTCCATCCGCCTGAAAGGTTGCCTGCCAACTGCTTTTCGAACGGGCCGAGTCCCATTCTTTCAATACAGTCGCTCGTTTTTCGTGTCGGGTTGCTCAAGCCGAAAACTCGGGCCGTGAATTCAATGTTTTCCCTGACAGTCAAATCTTCGTACAAGCTGAATTTTTGCGTCATGTAGCCTACATGCGGCTTGATGCGTTCGGACTCGTTGATGACGTCATAGCCAAGGCATGTCCCGGAACCGGAATTAGGCTTGAGGAGTCCGCAGAGCATACGGATAGATGTGGTTTTCCCCGATCCATTTGGGCCGAGAAAACCGTATATTTCTCCTTTGCGGATTTTCATGTCCAGATTGTTGACCACGGTTTTCTGGCCAAAGGATTTGGTCAATCCTTGTACGTCGATGATGATATCGGATGACATACTCTAGCCCACCAAGATTACTGCGCAAGTGTGGGGATGGTCACATCGACTGGTTGTCCGGGGTGGAGTCGTGTCGCATCCTTCCGTGAAGACTTGGCCTTGAGCATGAAGACGAGTTTTGCCCGGCTTTGGCTGGAGTAGATCACGGGTGGGGTAAACTCGGCCTCAGGCGAAACATAGGTGATTATGACGTCAATGGGCTTGTCCGCGCCGTCATAAGTCACGATTGCATTTTCGCCTTGCTGAATTCGTCCGATAATTGTTTGAGGGACATAGAATCTGACTTCAACATTTTCCGGTGGCAAAAGAGATACGACTGGCTGACCGGGAGATATCCATTCGCCGACCCGGAAGAGCGTATCAAATACGAATGCGGAGCTTGGCGCTGAACGTACTTTTTGATCAAAGTTCCATTGGGCCTGGTCAAGCATGGCCTGAGCCTGGAGGACTTCCGCCATGCCAGCACGTATTTCGTCACTGCGTGCACCGAGGCGGGCCGTCGTCAGGTCTGCGTTGATCTGTTTGACCTGCTGATTTTTTTGATCATAGTCGCTTTCTGATCGATCCAATTCTTCCTGAGATATGGTTTTCTCGGCGATGAGCTTCACGCGGCGCAAATATTCGATTTTTGCCAAAGCTGCTGACGCCTTTGCTTGTCTGAGTTGTGCTTGGATGGATGCTATCTCGGATGGCCGTTGTCCTTTTTCGAGGTTGGCCAGATTGTCTTGTGCGCGTTGCAGACCGTGTTTGGCTTCATCTACAGCGGCTTTCTCGAAATCGCGCTCCAGAGCGAATAGAGGAGCGTCTTGGGGGACCGTTTGGCCTCGGGATACAGAAAGATCATCAAGAGTCCCACCAATTGGAGATGCCACGAGAACATACTCTCCTTCAACATAGCCCTGAAAGACGTTGGCAGGTTCGTCCGAGCAGGCTGAGGCGAAAAGAAGGAGAAAGCCGGTAAAGATGAAAAATGTCTTTTTAATCATGATGTATTGACTCTGTTGATTGTGCAACAAAGTACGCTTGTTTGTATAAAAATACAATATATGAAGGGAGAAACCCTATTTGTTTTCAGTTCTGAATGTCTGAAAGACGGGAGGATTCGAATTGTTTTTGGTTCAATATGTCTGTGACGGGCAGTGGCTCAGTGGAATAAAAAAAAAGAATCCCGTAAATCATTATGATTTACGGGATTCATTTTAATCGTGGTAGCGAGGAGAGGACTTGAACCTCCGACTCTACGGATATGAGCCGTATGCTCTAACCAACTGAGCTACCTCGCCACATTTGTTTCGCCCAAGCGAGGACAGCTTATAGAACGTCTTTTTGCGCTTGGCAAGAGGAAATTTGAATTATTTCGTTTTTTTGGAACATATTACAAATACAGGAGAATCAAAGGTGCGAGTGCCAACCGGTAAATTGCGAATGGGCGCAAGGTTAATTTGCCGAGAAGATAGATAAATCCTTTGACTGCCAGCCATGCAGAAATGAAGGAAACAAAGAATCCGAGAAACAGGAACAGAAAGTCTCCACCTTGAAAGAGTTCATAGTTTTTTAGCAAGTCGTAGCCTGTTGCAGCGAACATGATAGGGACGGCTGCGATGAAGGAGTATTCAGCGGCCACGGTGCGACGTGCACCAAGGAGCATGCCGCCCATGATGGTTGCGGCAGATCGCGAAAAGCCGGGCCACAGGGCCAGACATTGAAAAAAGCCAATGCCCAGGGCTATTTTGGGTGTGAGTTCGTCCAGAGAGACAACCTTTTCGGATTTGTTCATACCTTCGACGATGAAGATAAGGATTGCGCCGACTGCTAAGGCGATAGCTACAGTGGTGGGACTGAACAGGTATTGCTTAATGTATCCATGAGTCAGCAATCCCACTACGGATGCGGGGAGAGACGTCAAAAAAAGAAGCCATAAACCATAGACTCCAGAAAATTTTTGACTTTGAGTCGGGCGCAACAGGCCAAAGAAACGGTCCCAGTATAAAACGACGACGGCAAGTATGGCTCCGAGTTGAATGACAATTTCAAAAGTTTCAGCTTTGGGGCCGATGAAGTCGAGCAGGTGTCCGGTTATGATGAGATGTCCGGTGCTTGATATAGGCAGGAATTCGGTCAATCCTTCAACTATTCCAAGAACGACCGCTATGTACCAAGGTGCCATGTGAGCCTCATGCGAAGAAAAAAATGTTGATATTCAAGCTTGAACGTTGGGCCTAGCCCAACTAAGAGTCTCTTGCAAGCCCTTGAATGCTGGTGTATTTAATCAAGTTGAACCTTTGACCATTTTTCAGGAGTCATTCATGACGACCATCATGCCGCAGAGTGAACTGATGCGTAAAGCCGTTGCTTGGATCAGTGATAAGATAGAGAAAAATCCAGACAGCAAACTTGTTGCGTTGATCGAGAAAGCCGCAGTAAGTTTCAATCTCTCTCCTAAGGATGTTGAATTCCTTCAACGTTTTTTTAAAAAAAACTAGGACTAGAATCAGCCTGTGCAAATCCTTCAACGACAAATATTTCATGAATTGCTCAAGCTGTTCGGTTTGACCGTTTCTTGTCTTCTAGGACTTATCCTGGTTGGCAGGATGCTGCAGCTTCGTTCTTTGTTCCTATCTCAGGACATTGGTTTTTTTAATATTTTGCAGCTCTTTTTCTATTTAACGCCATTCTTTTTGTTATTGATTACGCCTATCGCTACCATGTTGAGCGTTTTCTTGACATTTTTACGAATGAGTACGGATAACGAATTGACCGCACTCAAAGCGAGTGGCGTCAGTTTGTATCGAATGCTGCCTGCTCCATTGATGTTTTGTACCTTGTGCACACTATTCACTCTCTTTATCTCTTCCTGGGGCCTTGCATGGGGAATGGATATGTTTAAAACCAAACTCTACCAGTTTGCCAGAACCCATTCGAAGTTTGCGTTGCAGCCGGGTGTTTTTAATAAGGAATTTCCGGGCATTACTTTTTATGCCCATCAAGTCGATAATGAGAAGGGCGAGTTGAAGTTCGCTTTTGTTCGTGACGAGTCCATCAAAGGGACGTCCGTGGTGGTCGTGGCCCCTGAAGCGCAGATCGAATCCACGCCTGCAACGGCCGAAATTCGAATTACCTTCAAGAACGGGAATATTTTTCGAAAGAGTGGGGAAGAACTCAATATCCTCAAATTTGGTACGTACTCTATCAGGCTTGATCTCGGTAAACTGCTTATGGGGTTCAATTTCAGTGAGGACAAGGCCAAAGACATGCCTCTCTCTCGTTTGAGTGCTATTCGCAGTGATCATAATGAGGCTCCGGGGCGCGGTGCTCGGTTTTATCGCAAAGTGGATACTGAGTTTTTCAAACGTATTACATTACCGGTTGGCTGTATTATTCTCGGCATGTTTGCTATTCCCATTGCCTCTGCCTTCCGTGGCTTGAAGCAGCAATACGGTCTGCTTTTGTCCATGGGGCTGTTTCTCGTCTATTACACGATGTTTTCTGTCGGTGTGAGTATGGGAGAATCTGGAGCTATTCCTCCGGTATACGGGCTATGGGCGCCTAATGTTGCGTATGTATTCGTGGCGTTGATCGGTATGCGTTATGCCAACAAGGAGCGAACACCAACGCTCATTCATTGGCTCATGCATTTGCGATTTAACAAGAGGGCGAGCGCATGAGGAATATCTTTGGCGTAGGCGTTCTTAGTCGATATCTTATTCGGCAGAATCTGTATTTGATGGCCATCTGTTTGGCTGTTGGAACAGGTATTTACCTGTTGTCTGATGTTTTTGACCGTCTGGACGATTTCATTCAAGCCGGATTGGGTGCTGAGACCATTCTTTTCTATTTTGTGGTCAAGATTCCACTTATCGTATCTCAGTTGATGCCGGCGATTTTCTTGCTTGCCATGGTCATACAACTTGGCGTGTTGACTCGATCTCGAGAAATGCTTGCTCTACGAGCCGGCGGGGTCTCGTTCGTATGGTTTATCCGGTTTTTCATCATTTATGCGATGATCTGGAGCGTTGGACAGTTGGTTTTTTCCCAGTTCCTTGGAGTCTTTGGAGAATATGAGGCCAACAGGATTTGGAAAGAAGACGTCCGTAAGAAACAACTGGATGAACTTACCATTAAGAATTTGTGGTTTCGTGATGGTCCCTTTATCGTGCTGGCCGAGAAGGCGCATCCGGGCAAAAGCAAGGCAAGTGGGATCACGGTGTATGAATTTACCACGGATAGCCAGGATTTGATCAGAATTTTGACTGCCAAGAAGGCTCTCATCGACGATCATGGCTGGGGGCTTTTGGACGTGCACGAACTTGACACCCGAACGTTTATTGGTGTCAGTCGATTATCCCAATTCCTTTCAGTCAGGCAGAACCTCAAGGCGTATGCAGCAGTGGAACTCAAGGGCGATAAGGCACAGTTGCCATTGCTGGAGTTGTCAAGAGCGATTAAGAAGTTGGAGGAATCCGGCTCAAATGTGGAGATATTGCGGACTGTTTGGCACGGTAAGTTTTCCTATGCTTTTTCCATTGTTGTCATGGCGTTGTTCGCCATGACGCTGATGACGTTTTCTGAAAACATCTATGCCAATATTGGACTGGCTCTGATTTTGATCTTTATCCAGTACGGAATCCACGTTGTCGGAGCCACGGCAGGAGAGAAGGGTGTTTTACCACCCATTATGGCGGCCTGGCTTGGCAACGCCATAATGGGATCCCTGGCATCTTTACGATTGGCTTGGGTGGCTATGCCGGGGTTCCAGGCCATGGTCAGGGAATGGATTGGTGGTTTGCGGCTGGTCCGCAGTTGATTATAGCTGCGCGTATTCGCCCAGAACATCCCAGAGCTTTTCTTCACCTTTACCCGTCTTACTGGAGAACAACAGGGGATCGCTCTTCTGTTGCAGAATATCTTTCCATTGGCTCTGTAGCTTGGACAGTTCCCGCTGTTTGGGTTTGTCCGCCTTGGTCAGGACGGGAATGACCGGAATACCCAGACTTCTGAGGTAGGAGGTCAGCTCCATGTCGATTTTTTGGGGTGTGAGACGAGAATCGAGCAGGACGGCAACCGCTTTAAGTTGCGGAGTTCCAGTCATGTATGCTTCGATGAGCTTGGCCCATTTTGCTCGTTCCGTCTTGGAACACTTGGCATAGCCATAGCCCGGCAAATCAACGAGGAAATAGCCGTCAGGATTGACTTTGTAATAGTTGAGACTTCGTGTTTTACCAGGTTTCGAACTGATCTTCGCCAATTTTTTCCGTCCCGCCAAGCGGTTGACCAGTGAAGATTTTCCAACGTTGGAACGTCCGGCCAAGGCTATCTGAGGCTCGTCGAAGTTCTCAAGCTGCTTGATTTCGTATATTGTTTTGACTAACTCAATGGTTCGGTTCATAAAGAAATACCGCTCTTGCTTATGGTTTTCATCAACCTCCACTTTCCTTCATTTTTACGGGGGGAGTCAAGGCAAGGAAGCGAAAATCTTTGGAATAGAGGGAAATGGGCATGGCCAAACTCAATATATTGATACTGAATGGCCCGAATTTGGGGCATATTGGCAAGCGGCAGCCGGAGATTTATGGTTCGCAAACCATGGACGACATGCCGGCCTTGCTAGAAAAGACCATGGGCAAGGCAGCTGAAGGCATCACTCTCACACATTTTCAGTCTAATTCCGAAGGCGGTCTCATTGATCGTCTGGAGCGGGCCAGAGAAGAAGGTGTTGACGGCGTTGTGTTTAATGCCGGAGCATATACGCATACAAGCCTTGCCATCGCCGATTGTCTTGCCTGGATTGAAGTTCCGTGCGTGGAAGTGCATATCAGCAACATCTGGGCGCGGACGGATCAGCCTCTCAGGCAGCAGTCACTCATGGGGCAACAGTGTGTGGGTGTCATTGCCGGATTTGGCATTCTGGGGTATGCCCTCGGTGTTCAGGCGTTGTACGAACGTCTGGCTGGGTAACATTCTGTGATAATAACCGGACTGACCGGGTAAACGTTTTGGAGTAAACATGATTTCAACCAAAGATTTCAGGACCGGCCTGAAGATTGAAATAGACGGAAAACCATTTGAAATTGTTGAGTTTCAACATTTCAAGCCCGGTAAGGGTGGTGCCATGATGCGTACCAAACTTCGTCATTTGAAGACCGGTCAGGTGCTGGACAAGACTTTCCGTTCTGGCGAGAAAGTAAAAAAGCCGGATATGGTCGTTGTCGGCATGCAGTTCATTTATAAAGATGGCACAGACTATGTCTTCATGGACCTTGAGACCTATGAACAGATGAATGTCCCCGCCGAAAATGTCGGTGAGAAGGGTGGCTATATCAAGGAAGGCGACACCGTAAAGGTCCTGTTGTACAATGGTGAGCTTATCGGCGTCGATTTGCCTGCCAATGTTAACCTGACTGTTACCCAGACCGACCCGGGCGTGCAGGGCGATCGCGTCAGCAATGCGACCAAGCCCGCCACCCTTGAAACCGGCCTCAAGATCAACGTACCGCTCTTCATTAACGAAGGCGATCTGATCAAGGTTGACACACGCAGCGGAGAGTATCTGGGACGCGAATAAAGCGGACTTGCAACTCGTTGTGAAAATTGCGTAAAAAGGGTCGTGGACAGCGTGCTGTCCAGGACCTTTTTTTACAAAGCGAGACCCCATGGCAAAAAAACGGAAAACAACAGTACAGCATGGCAAAAAAGGACGCAGGCCGGAGTTTATCGGACTGTTCTTTCTCTTTTTGTCAGCCTTCCTGTTCCTGAGCCTTTTATCATTTAGCCCTGGAGACCCAAGTTTCAATCAGGCTGTGACCTCTGGTGCGCAGGTGCAAAACGTGGTTGGATATGCCGGGGCATACTGTGCCGGATTTCTCGTAACAATTTTTGGTCTCGGGGCACTGTTCTGGCCGATCTATTTTCTGTATCTCGGGCTGACCAAGTTTGTGTCCAAGCTGAAACTTTCTACAACCCGGTGGTTGGGTCTCGCTGGATTGTTTATCGCATTCGAGGCGTGGGCCATGCATCCCTGGTTTTCCAATGTACCGCATGACGCATACGGCCTCATCGGTAGTGGATATTTTGGTCGAGACATCATCACCCGATTTACCATGCCATACTTGCGGCCTGTCGGGTCATTTCTTCTGTGGCTTTTTGTGACCATTATTTCCTTACAGGGTGTTTTGGGTTTTACTTGGGATTCCGTGTGGAATTTCCTGTTGCAGCGGTGGGATACCTATCGCGAAGGTGCGCTTGCACGACAAGAAATGCGCAAAGAGCGCAAGGAAGCCAAAATTTCGGCAAAGAAAGCAGAAAAGAAAGATGCACCCGAGGAAGACATGGGGTTGCAGTTCGTTGATCTTGAGTCGGAAACGCCCGCCAAGCCCACGCCAAGACCCAAACCTAAATCCAAGCCGGTTGCCAAATCTTCAGGTAAAGCCGTTGTGAGCAATGGCGATCTTCCCAATACAGAATTATTGACTTCACCTGTTGCCCGAAAAACGAGTCAGACACAGGAAGTGTTGCAACCGTTGGCTGACAGGCTCAAAGAATGCCTGAATGACTTTAATGTGCAGGGTGAAATCCAACAGGTTGTCCCTGGTCCTGTAGTGACTATGTTTGAATTCAAACCCGCACCGGGTATCAAGGTCAGCAAGATCGAAAATCTGACTGATGATATCGCACTGGCTTTGCGAGCCGAATCTGTCCGTATTGAAGCTCCGATTCCGGGTAAAGATAGTGTGGGGATTGAAATTCCCAATATCGATCGTGAAATGGTTTTTTTGCGTGAAGTGATTGAATCAGAAGAGTTTATTGGGTCAAAATCCCCGTTGACTTTAGCTCTTGGCAAGGACATTCACGGGGCGACCAAGGTGGCCGATCTGGCTAAAATGCCTCATCTTTTGGTGGCAGGTGCGACCGGTGCAGGTAAGTCTGTCGGTATCAATGGTTTTTTATTGAGCCTACTCTATAAGGCGGGTCCTGAGGACGTTAAGCTGTTGTTGGTCGATCCCAAGCGCATTGAGTTGGCGCCGTATGCAGAACTGCCGCATTTGGTGCATCCGGTTGTCACGGATATGAATCTCGCCAAGAGCGCATTGGAATGGGCCGTGTTCGAGATGGACTGCCGGTACAAGAAAATGGCTCAACTTGGCGTGCGCAACATCGAAGGGTATAATAAGAAGTTGGATTCCATGGGGGATGTTCTTCCCGAAGAATTCAAGCATATGAAGCCCATGCCATATTTGGTCATAATCATTGATGAGTTGGCGGATTTGATGATGACAGCCGCCAAAGATGTTGAACAATGCATTGTTCGATTGGCCCAGTTGGCCCGCGCCGCTGGAATTCATATGGTCCTGGCGACACAGCGCCCCAGTGTGGATGTCGTCACCGGTATCATCAAGGCCAACTTTCCTACGCGTATATCATTTTTCGTGACTTCAAAGTTTGATTCACGGACTATTTTGGATGGTGTTGGCGCAGAGCGGCTGCTTGGCAAGGGTGACATGCTCTTCAAGCCCAGCGGCGGCAAGCTCAAGCGAATGCACGGAGCGTACGTGGACGAGACGGAAATTGCGCATGTCGTCAAGTTCTGGAAGGAATCCGTACCGCAGGAATTTGATCTTGATTTTACTGATTGGAAACAGAAATCAGGTGAGGGCGGCGGTTCCGGCCCCGCTGGTCAGTCTGATGATCCTGTTTATGATGAGGCGGTACAGTTTGTGCTTTCTCAGGGCAAGGCCTCTATTTCACTGTTGCAACGGCGTTTCAGAATCGGTTTTAACCGTGCTGCTCGCTTCATTGAACAGATGGAAACAGAAGGCATTCTTGGTCCACAGGAAGGCAGCAAGCCGCGTAAGGTCCTCAAGTCTGAATAATTGGAGAAGAATGAATGTCTAGATTGTATATTTCGTGTGTCGCAATGCTCTGTGCTCTGTTGATTCCCTTTGCCGCAATAGCTGCGGAACCCGTGGCACCTGAAGATCTGCCTGATCTTATTCAGCAACGCTATGAAACTCTGAAAACTTTTCAGGCTGATTTCGTCCAGGAGTTGACCAACGTGGCCAGTGGCGAAGTGGAAACTCGTGAAGGTAAGATATGGTTTCGCCAGCCGTCACAGGTTCGGTGGGAAACAACCAAGCCGGAAAATGAATTACTCGTGGTAGGCCCTGAGTATGCCTGGAACTACATCGAGGACGAAGAACTCGCCATCAAGTACAGTGTGGCGAGCCTTTTGGATTCCAAGACTATTTTACGCTTCATATCCGGTCAGGCCAACATCAAGGAAGACTTTGTGGTCAAGACCGAGTGGCAGGGTGCCGATGCCGTCCGTGAGCGTTGGGGTAAGGGATTTACCGTGTTGCAGCTCGTTCCCAAGGAAGCTGAGCCGGGTATGGTCCTGGCCTTTGTGGGCGTAGAGTCAGACACCGGCTTGCTTCGACAGGTCATGATCGTCGATTTCTATGGAAACGGCAATGAACTCAGGCTGTCCAATGTTGAGTTGGACGTTGACCTGACACCTGAAATGTTCTCCTTTGTTCCGCCGCAGGGAACGCAGGTAGAGGACAATACTCAGGGGTTCTAGGTGAGCTTCACGGCTTTTTTCAAGGCCTGAATTTCGCTCTTTGTCAGTTCGCGCCACATGCCGCGCTTGAGATTGCCCAAAGTCACCGGACCTTGCTTGACCCGTCTGAGGTGAAGAATGGTCAGTCCCAAGAGGTCGCACATCCGGCGAATCTGTCGGTTTATTCCCTGAATAAGGGTGATTTCGATTTGTTGCGTCCCTGCGACAGGTCTTTTTAGTTCAACCTTGGCCGGTGCCAGCTTGTCACCTTCCGGCAAGGTCATCCCTTGTCGCATGGTTTTGACCGCGGATTCAGGCACTGTGCCGCGTACGGTTACCTGATAGACTTTGGGCAGATGGTACTTGGGGTGGGTGAGGCGATAACAAAGGTCGCCATCGGTGGTCAGCAGTAGCAACCCTTCGGAAAAGTAATCCAGACGACCGACCGGAAACGGCCGTAATTTCTTGATTTCATTGGGAAGAAGGTCCAGCACTGTCGGCCGGCCCTGTGGATCATTGACGGTTGTGACCGTTTCAATGGGTTTGTGCAGGATCAGTGTCATGTCCCCAGCTTTGCCGGGAAGGGTAATGGTTTTACCCTTGACAGTGACTGAGTCAACAGCAGGGTCAACCTTGATTCCAGGGGAATCTGCGGTTGTACCATTGACGGTTACCTGGCCACTGAAGACCAGATCATCTGCGCCCCGACGGGAGGCTATCCCGCACTGGGCGATAAATTTATTCAATCGGATTTGTTGTTTTTCATTGGACATTCGCTGTTCTTAGACACGAATGGTCTTTGTGGCAAGCTGGAAACTAGTCACAATGTCGAGCATGTTGGTCACATCACCCACACCTTTTTGTGCTGTCAGGCCGAAAAATTCAAGGCATGTGCCGCAGACCAGGATGGAAACACCATTTTTTTCAAGGTCTTGTAATATCTCAAGGCACCGACTGTCCTCAATAGCCAACTTCACTCCGCCATTTACCATGACGATACGCCACAAATCGTTTCCGAGTTCCTTTAAAGTGCTCAGGAAGTTGAACATGAGACTTGATCCTAGCTCGTCATCTCCAGTGCCAATGACGTCAGAAGCAATAAAAATCAACACATTTTGGCTATCGAGATCCTCGATTTCCTGACTGGACATGACCTTGCACGCTTCACATTCGTCGTCAGTTGACTTGCATGCGATTACAACAAAATCAGATCCGGACATTTCGGTAGTGACTTTATATCCTTGTACCGTCAGAAAGCGGGAGACATTTTCCTTGGCAGCTTCATTGTCTACAGTGACAGTCAAGCGGTCAGGAGCTTGGTTTTCCAATGCTTCCTTGGCTTTAAGGACAGGTTGAGGACAGGGCAGACCTTGGCAATCGAGTGAAATATCAGACATGTTTTCTCCTTAAGAAAATAAACCATCACAGGAGCTAGGGGAGGTCAAATAGATAAAATGCATTGAGAACGCTAAATGGAAAGATAATATTGATAGAGCGTCTTTGCTTGTCTTCAATGTAATGAGTCGATATGTAGGCATAATAAAAAGTGATTATTAAAGATGAAAATACCTATTGATCCATTACGGCTGGTCCCACTTGTTTCCGCTATCTTCAACGGATGGGGTAGAACTTTACGTTTTGAAGAACACGGCGATCTGGAATCCATCATTGAAAAGAGCAGGCAAGGAAAGCCCTATGTGTTCGCGTTGTGGCATGGCGAATTATTTCCTCTAGCCGCGTACGTTAAGCAATTCGACTGTCGATTTGTTATTATGGTCAGTCAGAGTAAGGACGGAGAATTTATTTCCCGGTTTTTGGAACGCAATGGGCATGTCACTGTGCGAGGGTCGAGTTCTCGTGGTGGTGTGAGGGCTTTGCTTCAAGCTAAGCGTATAATATTAAAAGAAAAGATAATTGGCGGAGTGACTATTGATGGGCCACGCGGGCCACGCCATAAGGCCAAAGATGGTGTCATTTTGCTTGCTCAAAGGACGGGGGCTCAAATCGTTCCTCTCCGAGCGTATGGCTCACGAAAAAAAGAATTCAAGTCATGGGATAGATTCATGGTTCCGTATCCGTTTTCCAAGTGCCATTTTTTTATGGGTGAACCTATGGATGTGACAACGGAAAAATTGGATAAAGATGTGTTGAAGCGTGAGAGAGAGCGTTTGGAAAAACGTTTGCTTGCACTCGGTCCCGAATAAGAAAAGGGGACGCCTTGGCGTCCCCTTATTTGTTGTTAGTCGACTTTTTTTCTAGCCGTTCCGTCCTTGAAGAAGGGCAGAGCTACTTTTTTTGCTTTTAACTCCGCACGGGCAGTCTTTACGATAAATTCATTTCCATCGGCATCTTGTGCTCGAACATAAGCCAGTGCAATGCAGTGCCCCAAGCTTGGAGCAAAAGATCCGCTGGTGATAATGCCTGTTTTTTCTCCGTTTGGCAGCAGGACTTCGTCGTAATGTCGTGCGGTGCGGCGTCCATCGATACTTAGGGCAATCAGGGACTCTTTGACATCCGCCAAGCCTGATTTGCCAATGTATTCACTTTCTTTTTTCAGGAAGAAGCCAGCTCCGGCCTCCTTGGGCGTATGGTCTTCATCCAGGTCCTGACCATAAAGAGGGTAGCCGATTTCCAGGCGCAGGGTGTCACGAGCTCCAAGACCAATTGGTTCAACGCGTTCATCCGTTGCAAGCTTTTCCCATATTTCCAGCGCATTGGCAGATGGGAGATACAGCTCGTATCCGAGTTCGCCGGTATAGCCGGTACGGCTGACAATCATGGGGAATCCGGCAATATCAGTTTCTTCGAAGTTGAAATATTTCAGATGATTCCAGTTGGATCCCAGCAACTCATTGAGTACTTCCAGGCTTTCGGGACCCTGTACATCGATCTTGGCTGTTTCGTCACTGACATCCGTCAGGACCAAAGTTTCGGGGAGGTTCGCTCGGATATGGTCAAAGTCTTTTTGTCTGCATGCGCCGTTAACTACCAGCATGTATTCGTCTTCAGCCGTGCAGTAGATGATGAGATCGTCATTGATACCGCCGGATTCGTTGAGCAGGAAGCCGTAGCGGCATTTGCCCGGGGCCAATGTTTCCAGATCGTGACTGACAACCTTGTTCAGACCGTCTTTTGCGCCTGCACCGGAGAGCTTGAATTCACCCATATGGCAGATGTCGAAGATACCGGCCTTGCTGCGGGTGTGCTTGTGTTCGGCAATGATGCCTTTGTATTGCACTGGCATGTCGAATCCGGCGAACGGGGCCATTTTGGCACCGTTTTCCCGATGCCACTCAGTGAGCGGTGTTGTGGCAAGAGATTCCAATGTAGACTCCTTTTTGAATTACTAGAACTGGCCGGAGGGGGGATTGCTCGCGACCCTGGATTTCCTGATGGATCGGAATTCATCAAGCAACATGACCAATTGATGGTACAGTTTCCTGATTTCTCGTCCATAGGGTGAAAGTTTCTTTTCATCGACGTTTACATATTTTCTACGAAGATAGGCGTCAGAAATGACGTCATTGCCTATAATCAACACTTTAACAACCAGCTTGTCGAAATAATTGACGATTTCGAACTTGAGTTCGTTGAGGATGTCTGTCATCAGCACCAGCATCTGGTGGTAGGAAACGGGTTCTCCCTTGTATTTCCTGTAGCGGAGGTCCTCAAGAACTCGTATTTTGCGCGCCTGCTGAATTTGTCCGTATCTGGCCCAGACTTCCTGATGCAGAGCATAATGGTCGTTGAATACTTCGTAATTGTCAGGGGCCAGCAGATATCCGTCGAGCACGCGTACAATCTGTGAATAATAATCGTCCGAGTAGTCCACGATTCGGTGCATATGTTTGGAAAGCCACATAAAGAGCACTTTGAGTCGTTTTTCGTGGGTGTCAGTGTCTGAAATAACTTCGCTTCGTTTGTAGTTCACAGGGATACGGTATTCTCCTCGTACGATGTCGTTGAGGCGAAGGATCATGTTACGGACGTTCTGAATGATATTCAGGCTGTCGTTCACTCGTCCTGTGATGGGGTGAATGATTTCCTGTTTGAGAACCGACAGAGCGCGGTCTTCACGAACGTTTTTGGGGCTGTAGTCGTGCTGTTGGTACGTGACGCGCAGGATGACAACGCGTTTTTTGTCATCGACAAAGAAGCCCTGATCTTTGAGCAGCTCAATGAGATCCTTTTGATTCTCATGGATTTGAACAAGGGCTGTCTTTTCAATTCTTGGATATTTCAGAAGTTTTTTAGGTGTTCCGGGCGGCGGTGACATCATTGTCGTGATGGTCCGGTCGCTTTGGCCGAGTACTCGAACAATGAACCGTTCATTCTGACGCAGAAGACGAATGGCAAACATGGCCGAAGAGGTGCGTCGCTCCGAGACGATGGGGAAGCCGTGCAGTTCCATCATGAATTGATAGACGAATAAGCGGTTGCATTCGTACATGAGATTGTTGCCAGGCTTGAATTTACCGATCCTCAGGCCGAACTGTTTGAGCTCGCTGTCAAGGTTGGACGGTAAGGATGCATACATTCCCTGCAGCGTGAATGTACCAGAGCTGTCATGGGCTATGACATGGGCGCGCTCCAGTTCGAGTAGGAATGGGAGCATTTTTGAATAGGCTTCGATGGAGCAAATGTCCTTGCTGTCGAACTCCTCAAGAAATTCAGAGTGGTATCGTTTGGGTAGACGGCTTTGAAATGTACGAATGTTGTTTGCGATGACATTTTCTTCAATGGCGCAGTTGTCCTGAAGCTGCATCTCTTCCCAGTCAGTTAAGGAATGCAGTGCGTCGTACTGAAATATTTCCTGGAATGAATTGAGCTGACGCTCGAAGGCAACCATCGAAAATCCCGGGAGCGCCTTGTATTCGTAGAGATCGACCTCGAAAGAGGGGAGGAGTTCCCGTGCTTGGACAAGTGGGTAATCCTTGACTTCGAAGTACGGTTTGAGAAGGCAATACTTAATGTGCTTGAAGTCGATGAATTGCTTCAGTTCTTCAAGAGTACTCAGTGTGCGCCGAGTTGTTTTTTCTTCACCGGACTCTTGAAAGTCAGGTGCTTTGCTGAACGCTTTTTCCCACATTAAGATTTGTCCCGAAATCAGGTAGTTATTACAAGTATGTCATATTCAGACAGTGATCTTTTGTTTATATACATATATTAACTAAAATACAATGAATTAGGGGCATGGTTCCAGCTCTTTCAAGGGCTTGCGTCATTGCGGTGTCGTTTTGATGAATCCATTTGGCTGTGGTGAAACAATTGTCCTGAATTATTGACATTCTCTCTCTGTTTCGCTAGTGTGCATACTGCTTTTGAGAGAGCCTGAACGGGGTCGGGTTCTGTGAAGAAACGAGGCGAGTAATGAAAAAGAAAGATCAGTGTCCCAGGGCAAAAATCAACGAAAAGTATTGTACCTGTACGTCTGCATGCGACAAGCATGGACTCTGTTGTGAATGTTTACATTATCACAGGCAGCGTGGGGAGCTTCCTGCGTGCTACTTCACGGCAGAAGAAGAAAGGACCTTCAATCGGTCCGTGGAATTTTTTATTCAGAGAAGGGCTTAGGTGTTCAGGGGGATAGATAGCACAAGAACAGAGGGCGGCTTTGAACCGCTCTCTTTTTTTGGGAGGATGACTCAGAGTGACTTTTGACGGACAAAGAATGCTGGACGGCCTTTTGGGTGCCGTCAATCATGCTGGTGAGATTGTGCGTGAGGCGGCGACCAAAGCCAAGAAGATCATTCACAAGGGGCGAATTGACTTGGTCACTGAGACCGATATGGCCGTTGAGGCCATGCTCAAGGAAGAGCTTGCCAAACTCCTGCCTGGTTCTGATTTTTTGGCAGAGGAGACGGCCAAGGACACACCTCTCGGTGAGTTTACATGGATCATTGATCCGATCGACGGAACCACGAACTTTGCTCACGGCTTACCATTTGTGGCCAATTCCATTGGCCTGTGGCACGAAGACCGTGTGGTTCTGGGAGTCGTCAACCTTCCTCTTATGGGCGAGATGTTCACTGCGATCGAAGGACAGGGCGCTTTCATGAATGGTCAACCCATCACAGTCTCTGGTGAGACGAATATGGAACGTTCGCTGTTGGCCACGGGATTCCCTTATGACATTGATACACATCTGGATACCGTTCTCCGGCATT
>Ga0070729_10003493_pt1 | contig 18165 bp, 15 predicted proteins | sample tdDd472_FD_66725 | JGI IMG/M metagenome (GOLD analysis project Ga0070729, IMG submission 66725) | Marine sediment microbial communities from the Atlantic coast under amendment with organic carbon and nitrate - tdDd47.2 | ecosystem: Environmental > Aquatic > Marine > Coastal > Sediment | place... | reverse complement strand
CACATGGAGAGAAATTGACTCTTGATGCCATGAAAGAGCGCGAGGGATGGGTGAACATTGATGCTTTTAAAAACAACAATGTTATCCTCCTCGATGGAAATATCGTATCCAGGCCGGGTCCGAGAGTAATTGACGCGATTGAAATGATCGCTTCTTCCCTTTACCCGGAACTGTTTTAGCATATGAAAAGAAGCAGATTCATTATATCATTACTGATTCTTCTCTCACTTGCCCTGGCCGTGACTATTTTCAGTGTCGGTGCCGGTGCTATATCAATCAGTCCCGGAACAGTATTCAAAATTCTTACCGGTGCTGTTAACGAGGGAACTGAGTATATTATTGTAATGAATCTGCGACTGCCGAGAGTAATACTTGCAGCGATGATCGGCGGTGGCCTGGCTGCTGCAGGTACAGCATTTCAGGGAATGTTTAGAAATCCACTGGCCGACCCTTTTGTTGTCGGTGCCTCGGGAGGTGCCGCGCTGGGAGCAACTCTGGCAATAGCCTTTGGTCTTTCTATAAAAGTAGCCGGTTTCAGCGCAGTTCCCATAACAGCTTTTTTCGGTTCTATTGCCGCTGTTTTTCTTGTATACCTCATAGCCGAATCGGGGAATAATACTTCAACGATTTCACTACTGCTGGCCGGTACTGCATTAAGCACAATATTGAGCTCTGCCGTTTCTCTTATTATGTTGCTCTCCGACAGAACTCTCCATGAAACCTATACGTGGCTACTCGGAGGACTATCGGGCCGCAGCTGGAACGACCTGACCAGCACAGCACCATTCATCCTGTTCGGATCCAGTGCTCTATGGATACTTTCGAGACCTCTCGATGCATTGGCCAGCGGAGAAAAAACAGCAATAAGCCTGGGCCTGCCTGTAAAAAAGACGAGAGCCCTTATCGTACTAATGGCATCACTGACAACTGCAGCGGCTGTAGCTGCCGGTGGAATTATCGGTTTTGTAGGTCTTGTGGCACCTCATATTGCGAGAATATTTTTCGGCTCCTCTCATAGACGATTGATTCCCGCAAGCATGCTTACAGGGGCTATAATATTAATGGTAGCAGATATTATTTCAAGAACAATTGTTGCACCGATGGAACTTCCCGCCGGGATTATTACATCTATAACTGGCGGGGTCTTTTTCCTTTACCTTCTGAAAACGAAAAACGGGGAATTGAGAGGTTAAGTTATGAAAAAACTGGAAACAGAAAAATTACACTGCGGATATACTTCACGAACAGTTCTTGAAGATATAAGTATGGAAATAAAAGAGGGCTCGATTCTCGGTCTGATTGGCCCCAACGGGGCCGGAAAAAGTACATTGCTCAACACTCTGGCAAGGATGATTAAACCTAAAAAAGGGAAGATCATTCTCGCCGGTAAAGATCTGTGGAAAATATCATCGAGAGAAGCGGCTTCATCTATGGCTTTTACTCCTCAGGATACGGGCAGCACTCTCCCTTTAACAATAAATCAATTTGTACAGCTTGGAAGAGCTCCTCATAGGGGATGGTTACTCCCATTAACAGGTGAAGATAAAAATATTATTGACGACGCACTGAACAAGACAGGACTCGTTGAATTGAAAGATAGATATATCACTGAATTATCCGGGGGAGAACAGCAGAGAGCCGCCCTGGCAAGAGTACTGGCTCAGGAACCGGAAGTGCTAATGCTCGATGAACCGACATCACATCTCGATATCAAATATCAGACTGAAATCCTGGAAATGGTAGCCGATCTGGCTCATAACCATGGCATATCCGTTATAATCAGCATACATGACCTGAATACAGCGGCTCTCTACTCTGATAAACTCGCATTGATAGGAAACGGTGGTATTGCCGCTTTTGGAACTCCCGAAGAAGTTCTGCTCGAAGAAATCCTTTCTGAAATATACGATACTCCTGTCATGGTTACGAATCATCCTTTATTCGAAACACCTATGGTCATGCCCGGGATAAATCGTAAAATAAAAAAACATGTAATAAAAGCTGTTAATGCTTAATTGATCATTGGGAGACTGAGTTAAACACTTATAGTTCACTTCTTACATAAACTTACAAGTATTTAGTTTTAATTTTAATTGATAAAAATTGAATAATTGACTTGACCTGGTTAAAAAATCAAAGAATAATTCATATATCTTATTAATGGAGTACTTATGAAAAAATTGTTAATGATTGCCATTGTGGCGTCGGTTTTCGGAATGGTATTTGTCAGCTGCGGTGCAGGGGCAAAGGTTTTTAGTTTAGATGCAGGTGGCGGTGTTTGTCAGGAAATAACAACTAATGACTCAGATATGCAGGATGCATTAGTTTTAGCCGGATACACAGAAGACGCTTGTTCAACAGCTACAGCTGTAGGAACTTGTGAGAATTATGGAACTATGGCTGGCCTCGGGTTGCAGATGGACTATGTTTTTTCAACACCTGTTACTGCTGTTGATGCAGAAGCACTTTGCACACAAGCCGGTGGAGACTGGACTGCAAATTAATAATTTCTTAATAATTAAAGAATCCGGAATATCCGGTTTCTTTAATCAATTTATTAAGCTTTATTTCCAACCATCAAACCCATCAGATAGATTGTAAATCGATTTAAACCCTGCCTGTTCCATCAAAATATATGCCCTGGTACTTCTATAACCGCTTTTACAGTAAATAATATATGACTTATCTTTATCCATGGAATCGATTGATCTTAGAAATTCTTCTTTCTTTTTGAAATCCGAATGAATAGAACCTTCAATATATCCATCTTTCCGTTCATCAAGCGTTCTGACATCGAGAAATACAGTATCTTTTGAAGAGTTAATAACTTTAGCATCTTCGTTGTTGATTTGTTTAGTTGCCAGCTTTAATTCCTGGTTGAGTATAGCTGTCAGGGTTTTGTAATCTTTGAATCCAGTCAAAAGTTTACCGTTTACAACTAGAGCAGGTGTTCCCGTCACACCGGATTTTGCTAATGATAGAGCAGTGTTTCGAATCTTATCTTTTTCCACAGAAGATTGAAAACGCTTCTTGAGCTCTTCTCCGCTTAATCCCAGAGTTTCAATATATTCAATCATTAACTCATCACTTAAGGACTCACTATTTTCAAATAGATATTGATGTGCAGGCCAAAATAAATCATTCTCATTTGCATAGGAAGCAGTTATAGCAGCATTTAATGCATGAGAGTGGATCTTTTCCAATGGAAATGGCAGATAGCTGATTTTGACTAGTTTGCCATCAATGTAATCTTCAACAATTTGTGGAAATATTTCATTTGTCAGTTTTATGCAATAGGGACATTGAAAATCTGTTATAATGACAATTTCCACTGGAGCTTCTTCAGAACCGAGGTACTGATATAAGGGAATATTGATATCAATCATTTGTACATTTTTTTCTTCAGAAGCTAAACCGGAATCAATTCTCTGCATATTGGATACTACAATTTTCGCCATTTCTCTGAATTTATTTTTAAACAGGAAATATCCGGCAAATAGAGCAACTGTATGGATACATACAAGAATTGTTAATAAAGTTAGTAGAGTTTTTTGTGTGTCTTTTTTCATATCATGGGATTATACAGGAGTCGTTTAAATAAAACCAGTTTAAAAATAAAAATGAAGAATTATTAATTCTCCTCTGTCACATCTCTCAGTAACAGATCAATCTCGGAGCAGACTTCGTGCAATTTTTTCTGAATGGTTTCTAAGAGGCTTTCTTTTTCATCTTCTTCCCAGGAATTACAGAGTTCCCGCAATTCCAAAGCGCCGATTTTCCCGCTCAAACCTTTGAGTGTATGAATATATCGAGTTATTTCCACATCATTCAAATTCCCCCGGTCAGGGAGATGAGTATTATTGCAGAAATCGAGAAGGATCTTGCTGTAAATTCTGGAATTGCCTGCAAAATGTTTCAGCCCGAAATCAATATCGATACTTTTAAATGCAGGTAATTTATAACTGTTCAGCTCATCTGATGAAGGTTCCAACTTGATATATTTCAATAATACAGTATAGAATTTTTCTAAATCTATAGGTTTCTCGAGATATTCATTCATACCGCATTCCAGGGCTTTATCCCGTTTATCCTTGAGGACATTGGCGCTCAAGGCAACAATGGGAGTGGTAACACCTATATTCCTGATTTTACAGGCAGCTGTATATCCGTCCATAACAGGCATTTGAGTATCCATAAGGATGATATCATATTCTTCAATACCTGTTCGCTCCAAAGCCTGCTGTCCATTTTCCGCAAAATCTATTGTAATCCCGCTATCTTCAAGTAAACCCGTAATTAGATATCTACTCTCACTATTAACTTCAACGAGAAGCATCCTTCTCCCTTTGATAACCGGAAAATCCATTTTTTCAGAAGGCAGATTATCTGATGATTGAAAAGCCTGCAACATCACGTCCTGAAGCAAAGACGGATTGAGAGGTTTATAAATCAAAGAAAAGACTCCCTCATCCCTTGCAGCTGTAACTATCGATTCCTGTCCGAATCCTCCTACCATAATAACTGTAGGGGGATGTTTTTGAGCTTTAGACTGATTTAGATCGCGAATTATTTTGTTTGCTTCGATCCCGTTCATATCGGGGAGTCTCCAGCTCAATAGAATCAGGTCAAAAGAATTATCTGCTGATAGATTAAGGGCTTCATTTCCACTTCCGGCACAGAAAGTTATGATCCCGCAATGCATCATATTTTGAGATAGATTGTTCAATGTCTGCTTGTTTTGTTCGACTATTAAAACTTTTTTTCCCGGAAACTCAGCACAACACAACTCTTCACCGGTTGCCTCCATATCTACTTCGAAAAAGAAAGTGCTTCCGGAATCCAACTCACTTTCAACCCATATTCGCCCATTCATCTGTTCAATCAACTGGCCGGTGATTTCTAATCCACTACCCTTATTGCCACCGGAAAAGAACCTGGAAATATCCTTTTGATAATCTTCAGATATTCCGATTCCAGTGTCTTGTACTTCAAAATGCAGCTTCCCTTTATCTATAGGTTTAACTTTTATTGTTACTGAACCTTGAGAAGTGAATTGTACTGCATTGGAAAGAAGGTTTGACAGTACCTGGTTCAATAACAGTGAATCTCCGAGATAGAATCTTTCCAGATCTAAATCAAAATATGTCAAAAGCTCCAGATTCTGCTCAGCCGCCTGGAAACTGATGGCAGATATAACATTATCAATCTGTTCAAATAAATCAAATCGCATAAATGCTGAATCCTTTTTTTCCGGAGATATGACCTGATCGGCATTTGATATCAATTTTTCCATTTGATTCTTCAAAGCACGCAATTCAATCTCAGCAGCTTTTCTCTTCGCAACTTCACGTTTCAGTAAAATCAGACAGATAGAGAGCGCAACCACAGCTATGACAGTAATTATAATACTCAGGAAGTTGCTTTCAGAGTTAGATTGCACAGGAAGCTCACTACAGGAGGCTAAGAAAGGGATTAGAAATATTTTTATCAATACAACTAAAAACTTACGGATCATTATTTAAAATTATACTGATTGTTATCTAAAAATGCAATTTACGACTAATCAAAGCTTTTATTCCACAGTCACGCTCTTAGCCAGGTTCCGCGGCTGATCAATATCTCTCCCAAGTGACAGTGCAGTATAATATCCAAGCAGCTGGCAGGGAACTATTGTCAGTAGCGGTGATATAAGTTCATCTGAATGGGGAACGACAAAGAGCTTATCGGCAAGTGCATTCAAATTATCATCGACGTAGTTTGAAATGACCAGAACCTGTCCTCCTCTGGCTTTGACTTCCTGAATATTGCTGATTGTCTTTTCCTGATAATCCCCTTTGGTACAGATAAAAACCGAAGGAATCTCTTCTGAAATCAGAGCAAGAGGACCGTGTTTCAGAGAACCGGCACTATAGGCTTCAGCGTGAATATAACTGACTTCTTTCAATTTTAGTGCTGCTTCTTTGGCAACAGAGTGATTAATTCCACGACCGAGATAGAGTACGGAATTATGTTCTTTCAAACTTTCTGCCATTTCCCTTATCTCTTCTTCTCTTTCAAATATTGAATGTATTTTTTCCGGCAGTGTTTTCAGCTCGGAAACGAATTCCTTTCCCCTGGACAGAGAGATATCCCTGGTTCGGCCGATCATCAATGCCATAAGTGTAAGAATTGTCACCTGGTTGGAAAATGCTTTTGTGCTGGCAACTGAAATCTCTGAACCTGCATGAATATAAACTCCCCCTTCAGTCATTCTGGCAAGGCTAGATCCTACAGTATTGACAACACCGAGGACACGTCCGCCTTTTTGCTGAATTTCCTGTACGGCAGCTATAGTGTCGCGGGTTTCCCCCGATTGGCTGACAGCTATGAAGAGGGTATTCTTATGGACAATGGGATTTGTTCCGCACAATTCCGACGCATCTGATACTTCTACAGGTATTCTCGTCATATCCTCTAAGATAAACTTCCCGAGCTCTCCCGCATACATGGCCGTTCCCATAGCGACGATATGAATTTTCTTTATATCAAAAAAATCCCTTTTATCCATGTTCAGTCCCGAGAGTAAGGCTGTTCCAAAATCGGGAAGCAGCCGACCACCTCGTCCCATTGCTCTGAATACAGATTCTGGTTGTTCGCGTATCTCTTTTAAAAGATAATGTGCGAACTCATCTTTGCTGTGGTTTTCACTGTCTATATCGAGTTGCTCAATATTTTTATCGATGACGAGATTTTGACTGTTCACAATCCTGTATTCATTTTCTGAAAGAACAACCATCTCTCCATCATCAACAAAAACGGCATGTTGTGTGTACCCGGCAAATGCCATGGCATCAGAAGCGACAAACATTTCATCTTTACCTATTCCGATGACCAGTGGGCTCCCGTTTCGTGCTGCAATGATAAGGTTTGAATGATCTCTGAAAAGAAAAAGAAGTCCATATGTACCATTTAGTTGAGATAGAGCTTTAGTAACCGCCTGCTCCGGTCCGAGATCGAGGTATTTTTCCACGAGATGAGCGACAATTTCCGAATCCGTTTCGCTGACAAAACTATTTCCCTCTTTTTGCAAATAGTCTTTGAGAATTGAATAATTATCAATAATACCGTTATGAACAGCGATAACCTTTCCCTCCGGTCCCTTATGAGGGTGAGCATTTTCTGTTGTCACTCCCCCATGAGTTGCCCATCGTGTGTGGGCAATTCCCATTTTTGCAGACAGGTTTCCCGAAAGCTTTCTCTCGAGCATTTCCAGCTTACCCTTTTCTTTAATCACTTTTATTTTCTTTCTGTGAACGATTCCGATTCCAGAAGAATCATATCCTCTGTATTCAAGCTGCTTTAGCCCCTGCATCAATACAGGCACAGCCTCGCGATTTCCCAGATATCCTACAATTCCACACATATATTATTCTCCTGTACTGTTCGGGTTTAACCGTAAATAACACGTCTTATCTGACGGATACTCATTTCCGGTGCGGCAAAACGCCTTTCTTTTAACTCATTCTGTATCTGGATATAAATTTCATTATTCTTAAGCCCCTCGCTATGGAGCTGCTGATGCCTGAAACTGATAAAATCTTTTGAGTCCCGGGAAAAATAATCACCGAGGTCCTCGACCAGATGATTTAATAGAGATTCATCAACGGGATAGGCAGATAGCAGATAATTTTTGAATTGTTCATCGAGAGTGATTTTTGCCATATATCAATAATATATATAGGATTTTGATATCAATTACTATAAAAAAGTCTGAATATGGGTAATTTGCATCATATTCCTACCCGTTATCGGGTATATTTTCTTGTATTATTGTATATTTATTTTCTCCCTATACAGAAAGAAAAGCTAGATTTATCATTAATCATGAAATATATAATCAGAAAACTTCAAAGCGAAGACTTAAGTGCCGCCGTGAATCTATTCATCAAATCCTATGAATCTGAAAGAGAATCCAGCCCCTTACTGCCTCCTGAACAAGATAGATTTAAACTGATATCAGATAGCCTGAAATGTATAATCAATAATCCCTCTGTAGCCATATTTGAAGATTCAACATTAGTTTCATTTATGATCACCAAAGGGTATTTCAAATTCAAAGGACAAAAAGCGGCAATGATCCCCGAATATGGACATAGCTCAATAGCTAAAGATAAAAAGAAACTCTACCAGTTGATGTATATGAAAATGGCTGAATATTGGATAAGAGAGAATGTTCACCTGCACCTTATTGGTCATTTTGCCAATGACATAACTGTAAAGGAAATACTTTTCCAGTTGGGATTTGGTGCTATCCTTGCGGAAAGATTGAGGGATCTTTCCCCAGTTAAAGTCAGGAAACCCATAGAAATCAACAGTATTGATGACCCCGCGGATTTACTGGAAATTCAAATTGAGCACAATGCATTTTATACCTCTTCACCAATCTTCATTACTAAAAGCCTCGATTTACAAATTATAAAACGTGATCTGGAAGAACAATTCTCATCTGGGTTAAAAACGCTTGCTTATAGAGAAAATGGGGAAATAGCGGCCTATATGATTGTAGGTGAATCGGGAATAGATGAAGAGGGATTTCTTCTTCAGCACTCAAACAGCGCTGCATTGCACTCGGCATTTATCAAACCTCATTTGAGAGGAACCGGCATTGGAACGGCACTTCTCAATGGAGCCATATCACTGGCTGGAGAAAAGGGATATGAGCGAATGATGGTGGAACACGAAACAGCCAATTATTTCGGTGGAAATTTCTGGAGTAAATACTTTGATCCCTACATCTATTTTTCCATGAGATATATTGATAACAGCATCTGAAAAATCAGTACGGGAGGGTCGCGACCCTCCCGTACATATATTATTTCCCTGATACAGAAAGTGATTTCACATAAATCGAAGGAGAGCTGAACTCTGCATAGTCATTAAAGCGGTTATTATCAGCAACTGCTACAATTCCTTTCAGAAGATCAAAAAAGTTCCCTGCAACAGTAATATTCGTTACAGCTTTACCTTTTTTTCCGTTTTCAATAAGAAAGCCCTTGGCACCTACTGAAAAGTCGCCGCTGATCTGATCTAGTCCCGCATGGAGCCCCTCAACATCAGTAATATAGATCCCTTTGCCCACTTCTTCAAAAAGAGAAGCTTCACTTCTATCAGATTTCTCCAGGTAGGGGGTAAAGAGTTTCGTTGATAGAGACGAGGAATATCCCCGGCTTCCGTTACCGGTAGATTTCCCTTTTCCTCTCTTCCCGCTGTAGATATTGTGAAGAACTGTCTTAAAAACACCATTTTCTATCAAATAGTGTTTTGATGCATCAATTCCCTCATCATCAAAAGCAGCTGTTCCCAGACTGAAAATTGCAGGATCATCTATTATGTTTACATGAGAGGCTGCAATGACTTCACCCAGTTTCCCATCAAGCTTGGATCTTCCCTTCTGAAGATTCTCACCAAAAAACGCGCTGCCTCCGGAGTTGATAAATGCTCCCAGAACGCTCGATGCAGTAAAAGATGAGAAAACCACAGGATAAGATCCCGATTCTATTTCCTCAGCACCGAGTTTCTCCAAAGCATCTTCTGCAGCCAGTCTGCCTATTTTTTTCGGATCGAGATCTTTGAAGTTCCTCTCTCCCTGGAAGTACATGCCAACAGATGTGTCTTTCCCGTCAGAAGCCATTAGATAGGCATATGCATAACAGAGAGAGCTCTCTTCTGATTTAAACAGACCGTAAGAGTTGGCAATAATTCTCTCATTTGCCACATCGCAGTACATAGCTTCGGGGACATTTATGATTCGCTTGTCATATTCTTTAGCAAATTTCTCAATATTCATAGCCAGTTCTTTCTTCTGATCAACTGTCACATTGTGAAGATCATCACTTTTAAACTTATTATATGATTTTACTTCATCACTTTCGTAAATTGCATATCCCTCGTCATCGGGGATAAACTGAGCATTCTCTCTTGCTGTTTCAAAACATGAGGCGACACTCTCTTCGTTAACCTTTTCTGTAAAGGAGAGCCCCATTTTATTCCCTGAAACGACTCTGGCACCAAGTCCGGATGTATCGGCATAGGAAAATGAGGCTACTTCACCATCATGCGCTTTGATTGTTGTCGTCGAAGAAGAAGAGAAGTAAATCTCTCCCGGTTCTGAAAAAGACTTATTCTGAAGAGCTTTTTTTACAAGTTCGCTATTGTTTGTTGACATATTACCCCTCCTGTCCGCCGACTACGAGGCCGGTTACTTTGATGGGCGGCTGCCCTACATTTGCCGGAATAGACCCTGAACGGGATCCGCACATTCCTGTACCGTAATCGAGATTCTTTCCGACCATTTCAATATTCATAAGGATATCCGAACCCTTACCGATCAGAGATGCACCTTTTACAGGTCTGTCAATTTTTCCATTTTTAATCAGATAGGCTTCGGCCACTGCAAAATTGAAGTCAGTTGTCGGAGGATTTACAGATCCACCACCCATATTTTTACAATAAATTCCATTGTCAATTGTGGCGATCATCTCATCAAGAGAACTTTCGCCCGGAGCTATAAAAGTATTTGTCATACGAGATGTAGGTGCAAATTTATAAGATTGTTTTCTTCCGCTTCCCGTAACAGGATGATCCATTTTCATCGATCCCAATTTATCCACCATATAACTTTTTAGAATTCCATCTTCAATCAGGACATTTTTCCTGGTTTCCATAGCTTCATCATCAAAACTCTGAGAACCCCATTCATTTGGCAATGTTCCATCATCGACGGCAGTAACAACTGTGTTTGCAATCTGCTGCCCCATCTTCCCGCAGAAAACAGAAGCATTATCAGCTACTGCAGTTGCTTCCAGTGCATGACCGCAAGCTTCATGAAAAATAACACCTCCGAAGGCATTGTCCATGACAACAGGCATTTTCCCCTGGGGAGCGGCACCGGCTTCCAGTGAAACCAGGGCGATTCTCGCCGCTTCCTGAGCGATAGCTTCGGGAGTATACTTATCGAAAAGTTCAAAGCCGAGAGCTTTCCCCGGCCCGAAGAATCCTGTTTCTTTTTTATCACCATCAACACCGACCGCCGTAACAGCAAGCCGTGTCCTGATTCTTGTATCGTTGATCAACCGTCCTTCAGAAGTGGCAACTGTAACCTTCTGGGAATTGTCCCAGTATCGGACCATAACTTCATCAATAAGTGATGAATGGTCTCTGGCAGCGGCATCAGCCCGGCTCAGAATATCCAGCTTATCTTTCAGATTTACAGATGAAGGGAGGATTTTAATATCGTGAGAAATCTTAGCCTGAATAGGATTCAGATCACCTAGATTTCCTGTTTTATCATATTTTACAGCCTGAGAGACTGTTTCCGCCAAACCCAGCAGTTTGGATTCATCGGCATTGCTCGCATAGAGATAAACACTTTTACCACCCATTATGACACGGATTCCCGCACCGGCAATCAATCCGGTATTGATAGACTTAACTTTGCCACTGTCAAAAAGTAGAACGGTATCATTAGTATCCTCGATAAAGATATCTGCATAATCACCGCCGTTTTTGAGAGCCATTGCAAGAAGTTTGTTGTAGAACTCTTGTGAATACATAGCTTTTCCTTTTTTTAATTTTTTTATGATTCTATAAAATTAACACTATTATTTTGAAATGACAAATAAAGATTCGGTGAGTAGAACTCCGAGGAATCTGTGTTCGGTAATGAACGTTTCTTTATATTCTCACAAATAAATTATTTACATGTTAGTATATTTTTAAATCATCTATTGAAAAGGAACACCTGAATGAAGATTGCCAAAAGGACAAAACTGACTATTTCTACATTTGGAACAATACTCGGTATCGCCGGACTGGAGCATGGAGTTGGAGAAATTCTCCAGGGGAATATCAACCCCGGCACTTTTTTCATTCTCTCGTGGCCGAACAATGTACTCTATGAAGTATTGGCAGGAGAACCGGCTTTTACCATTATTCCCAATATGAGAATAACGGGAATAACTGCCATCATTGTCTCCTTAATGATGATAATATGGTCGATCGGGTTTATAGAAAAAAAGTATGGTGCTACCGGGATTATCCTGATTTCTCTGCTTATGTTTCTATTTGGAGCCGGTTTTGCAGGTCCCATATTGATAGGAGTGGTTCTCGGATTGGCTGCAATCAGAATGAATTCAAAGGTTCAGAAAAAGCAAAAATCTATACTCTTTCAGAAGTTCACAAGTCGATTATGGATAGTGTCCTATTTGATATCTTTATTCAGCTGGTTGACCTTATGGCCGGGTATAATTATTTATACCTATATCCTGGGAGAATTCCCTGAGACGGCTTTTATTTATTTAATATTGATGAGTTTTATATCTTTAATACTGGCTGTTTTCTCTGGATTAGCCAGGGATAGAATGAATCAGAGCGGTTTTATAGAGGAAAAGGAGAAAGATTGAATGTTAATCCTGCTTTGTTTGTATAGTAAGCATATTACAACATTATCGGAAGCCATTTTTATAGTCTGTGTTAAGTAGTTTTTAATGCATCTAACACCTTTTATATAAGTTACGAAGTTGTCTCCCTTAATCCCCCTCTTAGAACCTCTATCTTCTGAACTTTTTCATTCAAAAAATATTTAGCAATAATAATAAATAAACCCCTTGACTATGAAGCGGCTTCACACTTTATCTTTGATTTAGAAGTGACAAAAGTTACTTTATTTTAATTTAGTAGAGGGAAATAATGACTGATTTTAAATCTAATAATAGATATTTCAAGGAGTATTCATTAAGATTGATATTTCAAAATGTAGTTATGGGATTGATGATGGCTGCAGATAAGATTATTGGAGCCATGTTTATAGGTGTAAATGTTTTAGTTGCAACAAATCTCATAGGTCCTATGCAACTAATGATTTATGCAATATCTACACTTTTTATGAGTGGTCTAGGATCATATGTAGGTCTTTTAATTGGTAAGAGAGAAATTGAAAAGGCAAATAGAACATCAAGTTTCATAGTACTTATTTTAGCTGCGATAATGAGTATTATTACACTGGTCTTTTTACTATACCCTGAAAATATTGCTTATTTTGTTGGGGCACGAGGTCCTGTTTTAAAAATTGCAACAGAATATTTGTATTATGTAAGCTGGGGATTTATGGCAATGGTTTTAGCATCTTCTTTTGATGTACTAATAATGAATGATGGCAATCCAAGTTTTATTATGAAAATCAATGTCATTTCTACACTAATCAATTTAACCCTCAATATTCTATTTGTAGCATTATTGAAATGGGGTGTCTTTGGGCTAGCTATAGCAACAGTGATTAGTAATGTTATTCATTTGATAGCATCTTCTTATTATTTCATATTTAAATGTGAAACTTTGAAACTATTAAAGCCGAGATTTGATATAAAAATATTAGGTCGAATAATATATAATGGAACGAGTGATTTTATTGGAATGTTTAGTGAAGGATTAAAACGTTACATAGTTAATCTTGCTATTATTACATTTTTATCTTCGAGACACATGGAAGCCTATTCTGTAGTCTCTATGTTCATTGTAATATTCATTTCGAGTATATACTTCGGAACGGCACAAGGATTACAGCCAATATTTTCAAGAATGATGGGGGCAATGAAATTTGAGAGTTTAAAACCTTTATTGAATTATTCTGTTAAACAAAGTAATAAAATTGCATTCGGGATTTTTCTTATCTCTATTCTATTTATCAAATATATTTTAGGATTTTTCCTGGATGATCAAGATACAATAAACATAGGTTTCTTTTTATATATCACTTATGGATTTGCGACCTTATTTGAGAATTTACCCAATGCCGCCATAATGTTTTTCACAGCAATAAACAGGCCTTTGGAATCTATCGTATTCTCTGTAACAAGAACTATAATATTACTACCGTTATTTTCTTATTTTTGTATATTTCTTTTGGGACAGTATGGCTTGATGTTTGGTACTATTATTGCTGAACTTATCATGATAATTGCCTCATACAAATATATAAAACCTTTATCTTTTAAAAAAATGAGTATTGTAAAATAATTTATAGTAGCTGGAGTTTATTATGAATAATAAATTAATGAAAAATGAAATCGCAAAGATTTTGGGTTTGAATAAATCTACTGTACGGTACTATGAGCAATTAGGTTTAATTTCACCTGAAATAAATGAAAATAGATATAGAAAATATGGAATTGAAGAATTAAAAAAATTAAGCCAGATTATTTTTTTAAGAGAACTTGGATTTAGCATCGAAGTTATATGTGGGATATTGAATGAAAATTCTTGTGATCCGATAGAACTCTTAATTGATAAGAAGAAATATATTGAACAGATAATACATCTACATAAGAAAAATATTGATAATATTAATGATATTATTTTCTATAATCAACGATATGAAAAAAAAATAAACCATCAATTAAGCAATTATCAAAATAGATATCTATATTCCATAAAAGGCAATAAAGAGGTTTTCAGCGATTTATTCATTCATAATGTAGATTTCTTTGAATCTAATTCTTTAAAATTTGGAAATTGGTTTATAAAGGGATTAGATGCAGATTCTTTTTTTAATGGAGATATATCAGATTTTAGAGAGTATATAGAAATATCAAATTTCAACAAATCCAGACACAAAAATATTGAATTTATTCCAGGTGGAAAATATTTAGATGTAAATTTTACATTTGAAGATGATGATCAGTTTGAATGGGGGGACATTATACAGAAAACAAAAAAGATTCTTGTGTCTGAGTCTTTGAAGAAACGAAATCAAATAATTCTCTTTTACAATAGAGATAATTTAAATTTAAATTTTGAGAGCAATAAGAGAGTCATATCTATTCAGATACCTGTCAGTTAATGATTTAACTTCCAAAGACAGATAAAGATAGTTCAAAATCCAATATAATTCCTTGTTTAACCAATTTCCAGAAATATAAAAATCAATGCCTTTTTGTATTCTCAATATTTGTGGAGGGTCTTTTCTATAGTCATAAGTAATCGCTTCAAGAGTACCGTTTTCACTATTATTATATCTTTTTTAATAAAATAAGCTCATGATCTTCACCTATCCAAACTTTCATTTCCTTTATGTGACCATCAGGATATAAAAAATCCAGGAAATCAATATTTCTTTAATCCAGAACTCCATCCCAATCAGAAAATCTAAATCCTGCTGTTTCTGAATTATATATTTTAACCTGAATAGATTCAGGAAATTGATTTTCAATATTTTCAGTATTATCTACTATATTATTCCCAGTATCATCTGCATGCAAAGTTGTTGTTAATAATAAAATTGAATTTAGCCATTTTTAAAGATATAACCTCTACTAGATTTGGTGAGATTGGTAATCATAACAGAGATTCATATGATAATCACTATTTGAATTGTTATTAGTAGACAGAACATGACTTGAACGAAACCGCTTCGCGGTGGAATTATACACACTCACTTTAATAATTATCTCAGATTATTTTAAATTACAAACAAACTCAAACTATCCTCTAAATTGAAACAATTTTCAGGAGGATAGAAGATGACAGAATTACGTTCGAAAATGATCCGGGATCTAGAAATTAATGGATTTAGCAATGCAACACAAAAAGCCTATATCAGGCACATAAGAGACCTGGCAAAATACCACAAGAAATCACCAGATGATTTATCTCTTGAAGATCTCTACCAGTATCAGTATTACCTGACAAAAGAAAAAAATTACTCTTCCAGTTATTATAATCAGGCTGTAGCTGCAATGAAATTCCTCTATGGTTTCACATTGAAAAAAGATTGGAATATCCACAATCTCCCCTATCGGAAAAAAAGTAAAAAACTGCCAGTGGTTATCAGCAAGGAAGAAGTTTTTCAGCTGCTTAGCGTTATTGATAACAAAAGAGATAAAACAATTGTTTATCTGCTATATTCAGCAGGACTACGAGTATCTGAATTGGTAAATCTAAAAGTTTCGGATCTGGATAGTAAACGGATGGTAATTAATATCCATCAAGGTAAAGGCAGAAAGGACAGAAATGTAATGCTTGCCGAGAGTCTTTTAGATGTACTAAAGCAATATTGGCTTGAATCAAGACCGGAAATATATCTATTCCCGGGAAAAGTCCCAGGAAACCCTCTAACTAGAGAAGCTATTAATAATTTGCTTAAAAAATATTCATCCAAGGCGGGTATAACTAGAAATATTTCACCCCACACTCTACGTCATTGCTTCGCTACTCATATGTTGGAAGACGGTACAAACATCAGAGTCATCCAACTTCTGTTAGGCCATAAAAATGTCTCGACAACCACTGTTTATACTCATGTTGCTAGAAATTATATAGAAGAGGCTCCTAGTCCACTAGATACTCTTCTTATGGGAAAAATGGAGGAGAATAATGAGTAAACCTTCAGGAAATAATAAAAGTGTAGAAATTAGTGATATTTTCCGAAATCATGCACACAAACTGACCTCACTTACTAAAGAACAGGACAAAGTGATAAATGATATAATCAGCTGCCGGACTGCAGAACTTGGAGGACATATATCTCGATGTGATGAATGCGGTAATCATGAAATATCATATAATTCCTGTAGAAACAGGCATTGTCCAAAGTGCCAATCTTTTAAAAAAGAATTATGGATAGCAGATAGGGAACAGGAATTATTGCCTGTAAGTTACTTTCATATTGTCTTTACGATTCCGAGAATCCTTGCTCCAATTGCCCTACAAAATAAAGAAAAAATCTATGGGATGCTGTTCAAGGCCGTATCTCAAACACTAAAAGAGGTGGCAGCCAAACCTAAAAATCTCGATGCTCAGATAGGATTGATTGCTGTCCTTCATACCTGGGATCAAAAACTCGGACACCACCCCCACATTCATTGTATAGTTCCTGGAGGTGGAATTTCAAAAGACAAAACAAGATGGATCAGTTCTGGGAAAAGCTTCTTTCTCTCTGTAAACATCCTCTCCTCAGTTTTTAGAGGTAAATTCTTGGACTTTCTTGAAAAGGCATTTAATAAAAATGAGCTTTGCTTTTGGGGAGAATCTTCTCATCTTTATGACCAGCATAATTTTAAGCAGTTAATGATCGAATCCTGTAAAAATAACTGGGTAGTCTATGCAAAGAAATCCTTTGCCGGTCCCAAGCTGGTAATAAAGTATTTGGGGCGGTATACCCATAAGATCGCTATATCAAATTATAGAATTAAATCCATGACTGAGACCCATGTTTCTTTTTCATGGAGAGACAGAAAACATGATAACGAATTAAAGACCATGAAAATGGATGTTGTTAGCTTTATGCGCCGGTACCTGCTTCATGTTCTCCCTTCAGGTTTTATGAAGATGAGATATTATGGTTTTCTTGGAAATGTTATCAAGAAGAAAAGTCTAAGTCTTTGTAGAGAGCTTTTAGGTGTTCCATTGGTTGAAGCAGAATCTCTTGAAGAAAGTAGTATGGAAACATATATACGGATTACCGGTTCTGATCCCACAACTTGTCAGATTTGCGGGAAAGGGCATATGTTGATTAAAAAAGAGATTCCTATGAAAAAAGCACCTCCTTTATTAAAAACAGGGTAGGTTTATTTCATTGGATTGCTGTATGGAAACAATAAATATCTCATTGTCTATTCTTGGAAATTGCTCGATAAGAACGTCTGAAATACTGCTATTTTGTACATCTATCAATATTTCAGCCTTAAAATTCTATAACTCTAATCAAAAATTATCAAAATCGATGCAAAAATATTTCTTCAGTAACTTTCCAGACACTATTTTGCATCCATTTTCTCTGCAAAAGGTTAAATCGAAGTTATTCAATCCCCATAGGAACTCTTCCATTGAGGGTTCCATTCAAAAGACTCTTTCCGAAGTCAATTAGATCAAACGCAGTAATGGAAGATCAAATAGAGTGCTATTATTCTGAGACTTCTGAAAGAATCCTAAACCTTATCTACAGTAAAGTTCTCTCCGCCCATTAAGTAATTTCAGAATCAAAGTAAATTTGTTTTATCAGTCGTATTTGTTGGACTCCAGATCCTGAAAGCAGATGGTCCTAAAAGATCCATTAACGGAGTTGCAGTGGTAGTCTCAATCCAGATCCTGAAAAAAGGAATAATATTTTGCTCAGAATCTTTTGTTGATAAT
>Ga0070729_10003491_pt1 | contig 18173 bp, 18 predicted proteins | sample tdDd472_FD_66725 | JGI IMG/M metagenome (GOLD analysis project Ga0070729, IMG submission 66725) | Marine sediment microbial communities from the Atlantic coast under amendment with organic carbon and nitrate - tdDd47.2 | ecosystem: Environmental > Aquatic > Marine > Coastal > Sediment | place... | reverse complement strand
TTGGCGGCGCAGCCGCTGATCGTCTCGACCCTGGTCGGCCTTGCCGCCACGGTCACTCTCGCCGCGCCGGCCCCCTAGCGCCGGTCCGCGCGCCGCTCTTGCCCAGGTTGCGCCGCGCCGCGTCGGCGGCGGCGCCTTCCGGCGCGACCCGCAACAGCCGTTCCCAGGCGGCCCGCGCCCGGTCCTCCTCGCCCCGCATCCGGTACAGGATTCCCCGTTCCAGCAGGGCCTCGGCATTGTCCGGGTCCAGGGCGAGGGCCTGGTCGGCGTCGGCGGCGGCAAGCTCCAGACTGTCGACCCGGCGGTAGGCGCTAGCGCGGAAGGCGTAGGCGTCGGCGCGCGCCGGCGCCAGTTCGATCGCCCGATTGAGGTCGTCGATGGCCTCCCAATACCGCCCCGACCCGGCCTCGATCACCGCCCGGTCGATCAAGAACTCGACCGTTGTCGGCGCGATATCCAGCGCCGCCGTCACCGCCGCCCGGGCTTTGGCGGCGTCGCCGGCCAGGAGCCAGGCCTGGCCCGCCTGGCCCAGGGCGGCGGCCCGCAGCCGGTCCTCGTCCTCGCCCAGGTCGTCGGCGAGGGCGGTCAGCGCCGCCGCCGCCTCGGCGAAGTGGCCGGCGGCGAACAGGGCGGTGGCCGCGCAATGGCGCGCCGGGCCGCCGCCGCCCGCCGATTCCCAGGCCCGCGCCTGGGCGAGGCCGGTGGGCGGCGAAATCCGGGCCTTGGCCAGACAGTCGGCATAGCGGGCCGCCCGCCGGTCGGGCTCGGCGGCAAGGGCCGGTGCGGCGCGCAGAAGGATCGCCGCCAGCAGAAGGACCGCCGCCATCGCCACCGCCGCCCGTCCGGCCACCTTGCCCGCCGCGCGCCGCGCGCCTAGGGTCGGCGCCGGGCGGCGCGGCCGCGACTTGAGGGAGCCTGGCGGATGCCGGCGGAGAAGAAGCTGTTCTGTTTCGGCCTCGGCTACACGGCCCAGGCCCTTGCCGCCGACCTTGCCGCCGAGGGCTGGCGCGTCGCCGGCACCTGCCGCGGCGCGGACGCCCGGGCCGCCCTGACGGCGAAGGGGGTCGACGTTCATCTGTTCGATCGCGACCGGCCCCTGGCCGACGCGGCGGCGGCGCTGGACGGGACCACCCATCTCCTGTCCTCTGTGCCGCCCGACGCGGCCGGCGACCCGGTCCTGGATGTCCATGGCGCCGACCTCGCGGCCCTCGCCGAGGAAGGCGGGCTCGCCTGGGCGGGCTATCTGTCGACCACCGGCGTCTATGGCGACCGGGGCGGGCGCTGGGTGGACGAAGAGTCCGCGTTGCGCCCCTCGGGCCCGCGCGGGCGCCGCCGGGTCGCGGCCGAGGCCGGCTGGCTGGATCTGTGGTGGGAGCACGGCCTGCCTGTCCATCTGTTCCGCCTGGCCGGCATCTACGGGCCCGGCCGCAACGCGCTGGAGACGGTACGCGCCGGCGCGGCGCGCATCGTCGACAAGCCGGGCCAGGTGTTCTCGCGCATTCATGTCGCCGATATCGTCCAGGTCCTGCGGGCCTCGATGGCGCGCCCCCGGCCGGGCGCCGCCTACAATGTCTGCGACGACGACCCGGCGCCGCCGGGAGCCGTCATCGCTCATGCCTGCGGCCTGCTGGGCGTCGCCCCGCCCGACCCGGTGCCGTTCGACGAGGCGGCGCTGAGCCCCATGGCGCGCAGCTTCTACGCCGATAACAAGCGGGTCCGCAACGGCCGCGTCAAGACCGAGCTCGGCGTCGTCCTGCGCTATCCCGACTACCGCGCCGGGCTGGCGGCCCTACGCGCGGGCGCAGACTTCCTTGACGGCCCGCAATAGGCGTTGGATGTCGTCGGGCTCGCTCAGCCGGTGATCGCCGGCCTTGACCAGGGTGATCTCGACATCCTCGGCGGCGATCCCGTCGGCGACCCGCAGCGCCCATTCCCAGGGCACGTCCGGGTCCCGCATCCCCTGCAACAGCCGCACCGGGCAGTCGACGGCGATCGGCGCGTCCAGGACCGCGTTGCGGTTGCCGTCCTCGATGAAGGCCAGGGTCAGCGGCGTCGGTTCGTCGGAATAGTCCGACGACAGATAGACGATCCCGTCGCGCAGCAGGGCGGCGCGCTGGTCCTCGGTCAGCTCGCGCTCCATCATCTGGCGGGTGAAGTCCGGCGCGGCGGCGACGCCGACCATGCCGGCCAGGCGCCGGGCGCGCGCCTTGGCCACCAGCAGCATGATCCAGCCGCCCATGCTGGAGCCGACCAGCACCAGCGGTCCCTCGGTCGCGGCGTCGATGACGGCGAGCGCGTCCTCGGCCCAGCGGCCGATGGTGCCGTCGGTGAAATCGCCCGAGGACTGGCCGTGGCCCTGATAGTCGAACCGCAGATAGGCCTGGCCGCGTTCCCGGCAAAAGGCTTCCAGGGCCATCGCCTTTGTCCCGGTCATGTCCGAGCGCAGCCCGCACAGGAAGACGACGGTCGGCCCGGCGCCGTCGGTCTTGTGGTAGGCGATGGTCTCGCCGTCGGCGCGTGCTAGAATTTGCGGCTGTTCCGGCGGAAGCGGGGGCGAATCGTTCATCGGGCGGATGCCTGCGGAATTCAGGATGACGGAAGAAACCCAATCTAGCACAGCGCCGGCGGCGGCCAAGGCGGAGACGGCGCGGGCGCCCTGCGTGCTTCAGGTCCTGCCGGCGCTGGAGACCGGCGGCGTCGAGCGCGGCACCGTCGATATCGCCGAGGCCTTGGTCGTGGCCGGTTTCCGGTCCCTGGTCGCCTCGTCGGGCGGCGCCATGACCTACGAGATCGGCCGCGCCGGGGCGACCCATATCCAACTGCCGCTGGCCAGCAAGAACCCGGCGGTGATGTACGCCAATATCGGGCGGCTGGCGAAGCTGATCCAGGACGAGGGCGTCGATATCGTCCATGCCCGCAGCCGCGCCCCGGCCTGGAGCGCCCGCGCCGCCGCGCGCCGCACCGGGCGCCGGTTCGTGACCACCTTCCATGGGACCTACGGTCACGCCAATGCGATCAAGCGCCGCTACAACGCGGTGATGGCGTCGGGCGATATCGTGATCGCGATCTCGAACTTCATCGGCGAGCATGCGCGCCGGATCTATGCCGTCGATCCGGCCCGGCTGCGGGTGATTCCGCGCGGCGTCGACCTGGCGCTGTTCGACCGGCGCAAGGTCTCGGCCGACCGGATCGTCCAGCTCGCCCGGCAATGGCGTCTGCCGGACGGCGTGCCGGTGGTCATGCTGCCCGGCCGGCTGACCCGTTGGAAGGGGCAGACGGTCCTGATCGACGCCATGCGCATCCTGACCGGGCGCCGGCCCGGCCGGCTGCGCTGCCTCCTGGTCGGCGCCGACCAGGGCCGCGCCGCCTACCGCGCCGAGCTGGAGCGCCGGGCGCGCGGCGCCGGTCTGACCGATAGCGTCCATATCGTCGATCACTGCAACGACATGCCCGCCGCGCTGATGCTGGCCGACGTCGTGGTGTCCGCCTCGACCGATCCGGAGGCCTTCGGCCGGGTCGCCGCCGAGGCCCAGGCGATGGGGCGCCCGGTGGTCGCCACCGACCATGGCGGCGCCCGCGAGACGGTGATCGCCGGCGAGACCGGCTGGCTGGTGCCGCCCGGCGATGCCGGGGCCCTGGCGGATGCGATCGAGACCGCCCTCGATCTGGATGGCGGGGCGCGGGACATCCTCGCCGACAAGGCGGTGACCCACGCGGTGGCGTCCTATTCCAAGACCGCCATGTGCGCGCGGACGCTGGAGGTCTATCGGGCGCTGCTGGACGCCGACGCGCGGCCGGGCCCGAAGGCGGTCTGATCCTCATGGGCGGTGGCACCGTCGGCGCCGGGGGGCCTCGCATCCTGGTCATCCGCCTCGGCGCGCTGGGCGATTTCGTCCAGTCGATGGGGGCATTCGCGGCGATCCGCCGCCATCATCCCGACGCCCATATCACCCTGCTGACCACCGCCCCCTACGCGGCGCTGGGCGACGCGAGCGGCTATGTCGACAGGGTCTGGATCGACGACCGGCCACCGGCCTGGCGGGTCGGCGCCTGGCTCGGCCTGCGCCGGCGGCTGCGCGCCGGCCAATTCGATTTCGTCTACGATTTGCAGACCTCGGACCGGACCGGCTTCTATTTCCGCCTGTTCTGGCCCGGCCCACGGCCCCGATGGTCGGGGATCGCGCGCGGCTGCAGCCATCCCCACGCCAACCCGGACCGCGACCGGATGCACAGCCTGGACCGCCAGGCCGAGCAACTGCGCATGGCCGGCATCGCGTCGGTGCCGGCGCCGGACCTCGCCTGGGCCGAGGCCGATACCGCCCGCTTCGGCCTGCCGGCGCGCGTCGTCCTCCTGGTGCCGGGCGGCGCGCCGCACCGACCGGCGAAGCGCTGGCCCGCCGACCGCTTCGCCGACCTCGCCGCGCGTCTTGCCGGGGCGGGCGTCGCGCCGGTGGTGCTGGGCGGGCCGGGGGAGGCGGAGATCGGGGCGCGGATCGCCGCCGCCTGTCCCGAGGCCCGCGACCTGACCGGGCGGACCTCCTTCCTGGACATCGCGGCGCTCGCCCGGGACGCGGCGGGCGCGGTCGGCAACGATACCGGGCCCATGCATCTGATCGCCGCCGCCGGCTGCCCGGCCCTGGTCCTGTTCTCCCACGAGTCCGACCCGGCCCTTTGCGCGCCGCGCGGCGCCGCCGTCGCCGTCCTGCGCCGGGCCGACCTCGCCGATCTGGAGATCGACGCGGTCTGGGACGCGCTGGTGCTGCGTTAGGGCGCGCCGGATGGATCGGATCGTCCTGACCGTCGCCGCCCTCGCCGCGCTGGTCGCCGTCGCCGTCGGCGCCGCCGCCGCCCATGCGTTGCCCGGCGGGCTGGACCCGGAGGCGGGGGCCTGGATCGACACGGCGGTCCGCTATCAGATGTGGCACGCGCTGGCCCTTCTGGGAGTCGGGCTGTGGATGCGCCGGCCGGCGGACGCCGCCGCGCGTCCCGCCCGCGCCCTGACCGTTGCCGCGGCCGGGTTCGCCCTCGGCATCCTGCTCTTCTGCGGCGGTCTGTACCTGCTGGCGCTGACCGGGAACCGGGCCCTGGCGGCGGTGGTGCCGGTCGGCGGGACGTCCTTCCTGGTCGGCTGGTCGGCGCTTGTCTGGCATGGGTTGGGGCGTGGTGGAAGAGCGACCGGGCGCTAACCGGTCGTTAACCACGGCCCGGCTAGCCTGGGACCGTCTGGCGGGCGTTCTTGACAGGCGGTCGAATCGCTCTAGAGTGCGCCGCTCGACGGCACCCGGAGTCCGAGGGACATCGGGCCGCCGCGACCCCGCGAAACGGAGACCGGATCGACATCGGCCAGATGGTCGCCATCACGCTGCCCGACGGCAATCGCCACGAATATGACTCCGCCCTCACGGGCGCCGAACTCGCCGAGCGGATCGGTCCGGGCCTGGCCAAGGCCGCCCTGGCTATTCGGGTCGACGGCGAGCTGCGCGATCTGTCGGCGGTGATCGACAGCGATGCCGACATCGAAATCGTCACCCGGAAGCACGCGGACGCGCTGGAATTGCTGCGCCACGACGCCGCCCATGTGATGGCCGAGGCGGTCAAGGAACTCTATCCCGAGGTCCAGATCACCATCGGTCCGGTCATCGAGGACGGCTTCTTCTACGACTTCTCCCGCGCCGAGCCCTTCACGCCCGAGGATCTGGAGAAGATCGAGGCGCGCATGGGCGAGATCGTCGACCGCGACGAGCCCATCGCCCGCGAGGTGTGGGACCGCGACGCCGCCGTCCGCTTCTTCAACGAGATGGGCGAGCATTACAAGGCCGAGATCATCGCCTCGATCCCGGCCGGCGAGGAGATCGGCCTCTACCGCCAGGGCGACTTCATCGACCTGTGCCGGGGGCCGCATCTGCCCTCGACCGGCAAGCTGGGCAAGGCCTTCAAGCTGATGAAGCTGGCCGGCGCTTATTGGCGCGGCGATTCGCGCAACGAGATGCTGCAACGCATCTACGGCACCGCCTGGCGCGACGAGAAGGAGCTGAAGGCCTATCTGCACCGCCTGGAGGAAGCCGAGAAGCGCGACCATCGCCGGCTGGGGCGCGAGATGGGGCTCTACCATTTCCAGGAAGAGGCGGTCGGGTCGGTCTTCTGGCATCCCAAGGGCTGGGTCGTCTATCGCGAGATCGAGGCCTATATCCGCGCCCGGCTGGACGCCGCCGGCTATATGGAGGTCAAGACCCCGCAGCTCGTCGACCGCAGCCTGTGGGAAGCGTCGGGCCATTGGGAGAAGTTCCGCGAGCATATGTTCACCGCCGAGTCCGAGGAACGGGTCCTCGCCTTGAAGCCGATGAATTGCCCCGGCCATGTCCAGATCTTCCGCCAGGGGATCAAGAGCTACCGCGACCTGCCCCTGCGCATGGCCGAATTCGGCTGCTGCCACCGCAACGAGCCCTCCGGCGCCCTGCACGGGCTGATGCGGGTGCGCGCCTTCACCCAGGACGACGCCCATATCTTCTGCGCAGAGGACCAGATCACGTCCGAGACCCTGGCCTTCAGCGAGCTTCTTTTGTCGGTCTATCGCGATTTCGGGTTCGAGGAGGTGGCGGTCAAGCTGGCCGACCGGCCGCCGGTCCGCGCCGGCGACGACGCGGTCTGGGACCGGGCCGAGGCCGCCCTGCGCGACGCCACCGAGGCGGCCGGGCTGGCGGTGACCCTCAATCCGGGCGAGGGCGCCTTCTACGGGCCGAAGCTGGAATTCGTGCTGCGCGACGCCATCGGCCGCGATTGGCAATGCGGGACCTTGCAGGTCGATTTCGTCCTGCCCGAACGGCTGGACGCCGCCTATGTGGGCGAGGACGGGGCCAAGCACCGGCCGGTGATGCTGCACCGCGCGATCCTCGGCTCGTTCGAGCGGTTCATCGGCATCCTCATCGAACATTTCGCCGGGCGCCTGCCCTTGTGGCTGGCGCCGGTGCAGGTGGTGGTCGCGACCATCACCTCGGACGCCGACGCCTACGGGGCCGAGGTTCTGGCCGCCCTGCGGGCCGCCGGGCTGCGCGCCGAGCTGGATCAGCGCAACGAGAAGATCGGCTACAAGGTGCGCGAACACAGCCATGCCAAGGTCCCGGCCATCCTCGCCATCGGCAAGCGCGAGGCCGAGGATCGGAGCGTCGCCCTGCGCCGGCTGGGCGGCAAGACCCAGGAAACGCTGCCGCTGGATGCCGCGGTGGCTGGACTTTCGCGCGAAGCGATGCCACCCTTCGGCCCCGCGCGACAATAGAGGAGACCGATAGATCGCTCGCCCACCGATACACACCCCGCCGGCCAAGACCGGCCATCGGGTGAACAAAGAGATCGACGTCGACCAGGTGCGTCTTATCGACCAGGACGGCGAACAGGTCGGCGTCGTGTCGTTGCAGGACGGGATCGCGCGGGCCGAGGCCGTGGGCCTGGACCTGGTCGAGGTCGCGCCCGAGGCCGACCCGCCCGTGTGCAAGATCCTCGACTATGGCAAGCACAAGTTCGAGGCGCAGAAACGCCGTGCCGAAGCGCGCAAGAAGCAGAAGACCGTCGACGTCAAGGAAATCAAGATGCGTCCGAACATCGACACGCATGATTACGACGTCAAGATGCGCAATGTCGTTCGCTTCCTGAAGGACGGCGACAAGGTGAAGGTCACCCTGCGCTTCCGCGGCCGCGAGATGGCCCATCAGGATTTGGGGGCCAAGGTGCTGGAACGGGTGCGGACCGATGTCGAGGAGCTGGCCAAGGTCGAGCAGTTCCCGAAGATGGAAGGCCGCCAGATGACGATGGTGATGGCCCCGAGATAGGGGCCGTCCCCTACCGTCGCGCCACCGCCCCGCCGCCTCGGGCCAAGCCGTCGGGCCTGCTTGCATTCGCCGCCGCCTGCCGTTATAACCCGCCTTCCTTCGAGCGGTCCGGCTGTCAGGGCATGCCCAGCCGCTCCATCGTCCAAGCCGCTTTCGCGGCCCGAATCATGAGAGACGAGAAATGCCCAAGCTGAAGAGCAAGAGCAGCGCCAAGAAGCGCTTCCGGCGCACCGCGTCGGGCAAGCTGCGTATGAATGCCGCCTACAAGCGTCACAATCTGCGCAAGCGTTCCCAAAAGATGAAACGGAAGGCCCGCGACGGCGGCGTGCTGACGGCCGCCGACGCGCGGATCGTGTCCCAGTTCCTACCCTATTCGCGGGGGAATTAGGCGATGTCTCGGGTCAAGGGCGGGACGACCACCCGCGCGCGCCACAAGAAGCTGACCAAGATGGCCAAGGGCTATCGCGGTCGCTCCAAGAACACCTTCCGCGCCGGCATGCAGCGGGTCGAGAAGGGGCTGCAATACGCCTATCGCGACCGGCGCGCGCGCAAGCGCAACTTCCGGGCTTTGTGGATCCAGCGCATCAACGCCGGCGCGCGCGCCCACGGGCTGACCTATTCCCAGTTCATGCACGGGATCAAGGATGCCGGGATCGACCTGGACCGAAAGGTGCTGGCCGACCTGGCCGTGCGCGAGCCGGACGCCTTCAAGGCGCTGGTCGACCAGGCGCGGGAGTCGTTTACCGGGGCAAGCTGACGCGGCGGCCGGGTCCGGGACGCCGGCCGCGCAGGAAACGGGGGCCCGGACGGGCCCCCTTTTTCGTATCCGGCCATGGCGGGACCGCCGGGAGCGCCGGACCGAAGGGCGGAAAGAGCGAGACATGACCGATAGCCTCGACCAGTTGGAAGCGGAGCTGCTCGCCGCGGTGGCCGACGCCGGCGACCTCGACGCGCTGGAACGCACCCGCGTCGCGGCGTTGGGCAAGAAGGGCGCGATCACCGCGCGGCTGAAGGCGCTGGGCGAGCTGGCGCCCGACGCGCGCAAGGCCGCCGGCCAGGCGCTGAACGCCGTCAAGACCAAGGTCGCCGACGCCATCGAGGCGCGCAAGGCGGCCCTCGCCGACGCCGCGCTGGCCGCCGGGCTGGAGGCCGAGCGCGTCGACGTGACCCTGCCGCCCCGGCCCGAGGCCGAGGGCCGCGTCCACCCCATCAGCCAGACCATCGACGAGCTGACCGCCGTGTTCGCCGATATGGGCTTCACGGTCGCCGAGGCCGGGGACATCGAGGACGATTTCCACAATTTCACGGCCCTGAACATCCCGCCGGAACATCCCGCCCGGCAGATGCACGACACCTTCTATCTGGCGCCGCGCGCCGACGGCAGCCGGATGCTGCTGCGCACCCATACCTCGCCGGTCCAGATCCGCACCATGCAGGGGCGGACCCCGCCGCTTCGGATCATCGCGCCGGGGCGCACCTATCGCTGCGATTCCGACATGACCCACACGCCCATGTTCCATCAGGTCGAGGGGCTGGTCATCGACCGGAACATCCATATGGGCCATCTGAAGGGCTGCCTGATCGAGTTTTGCCGGGCCTATTTCGAGATCGACGACCTGCCGTTGCGCTTCCGGCCCAGCTTCTTTCCCTTCACCGAGCCCTCGGCCGAGGTCGATATCGGCTGTTCGCGCGCCGATGGCGGGCTGAAGATCGGCGCCGGCGACGATTGGCTGGAGATCCTCGGCTCGGGCATGGTCCATCCGCGCGTCCTCGCCCATTGCGGCCTCGACCCCGACGAATGGCAGGGCTTCGCCTTCGGCATGGGGATCGAGCGCATCGCCATGCTGAAATACGGCATTCCCGATCTGCGGACCTTCTTCGATTCGGATCTGCGCTGGCTGCGCCATTACGGCTTCCTGCCGCTGGACCTGCCGAGTATGGCGGAGGGGCTGGCCCGATGAAGTTCACCCTGGACTGGCTCCGGACCCATCTGGACACCGACGCGCCGCTGGACCGGATCGCCGAAACCCTGACCGCGCTGGGCCTGGAAGTGGAAAGCGTCCGCGACCCGGCCGCCGACCTCGCCGATTTCGTCGTCGCCCATGTGACCGCCGCCGAGCCGCATCCCGACGCCGACAAGCTGCAAGTCTGCACGGTCGATGCGGGGGCCGGCGAGGTGCGGGTCGTCTGCGGCGCGCCCAACGCGCGCGCCGGCATGAAGGGCGTCTTCGCCGCCCCCGGCATGACCGTTCCGGGGACGGGGATGACGCTGAAGAAGGCGAAGATTCGCGGCGTCGAGAGCGCCGGGATGCTGTGCTCGGCGCGCGAGCTGGGCCTGGGCGAGGATCACGCCGGCATCATCGAGCTGCCCGACGACGCCCCCGTCGGCGCCCCCTTCGCGCCCAGCCTGGGACTGGACGATCCGCTGTTCGACATCGCGATCACCCCCAACCGGCCCGACTGCCTGGGGGTGCGCGGGATCGCCCGCGACCTGGCCGCCGCCGGGCTGGGGGTGCTGAAGCCCCATCCGGTCGACCCGGTCGCCGGGAGCTTCGAGAGCCCGGTCGGCCTGCGCCTCGATTTCGACGCCGCGACCGCGTCGGCCTGCCCCTATTTCGCCGGCCGCCTGATTCGCGGCGTGACCAACGGGCCGAGCCCGGACTGGTTGCAGGAGCGGCTGCGCGCCATCGGGCTTCGCCCGATCTCGGTCCTGGTGGATCTGACCAACTTCTTCACCTACGACCTGTGCCGGCCGCTGCATGTGTTCGACGCCGGGACCCTGGCCGGGTCGCTCCATGTCCGCCTCGCCCGCGCCGGCGAGAGCCTGACCGCCCTGGACGGCAAGACCTACGCGCTGGACGGCGAGATGACCGTGATCGCCGACGACGACGGCGCCCTGGCGCTGGGCGGGGTGATGGGCGGCGAGAGCTCCGGCTGCACCGAGGCGACGACCGACGTGTTCGTCGAATCCGCCTATTTCGATCCGATCCGCACCGCCGCGACCGGCCGCAAGCTGGGGATCGAATCCGATGCCCGCTTCCGGTTCGAGCGCGGCATCGACCCGGCGAGCTGCGCGCCGGGCCTGGACGCGGTGACGCGCATGATCCTGGATCTGTGCGGCGGCGAGGCGAGCGCCCCGGTGATCGCCGGCGCCGACCCCGACCCGCGCCGCGCGCTGACCCTGCGACTGCCGCGCGTCCACGCCCTGGGCGGGCTCGACATCGCCGAGGCCGAGGCCCGGCGCATCCTGGACGATCTGGGCTTCGCGCCCGAGGGCGACGCGGCGGCGCTGCGGGTCACCGTGCCGTCTTGGCGCCCGGACATCGACGGCGAGGCCGACCTGGTCGAGGAAGTCGTCCGGGTCGCCGGCTACGAATCGGTGCCGGCGGCACCGTTGCCGCCGGTGGCGACCTTGACCCGACCGGCGCTGGATGCCGGCCAGCGCCGGCGCGGCTTCGTCCGCCGCGCCCTGGCCGCGCGCGGCATGGTCGAGGCGGTGACCTGGTCCTTCATGGCCGCCGGCGACGCGGACCTGTTCGGGGGCGTTCCGGCCACCCTGCGGCTCGCCAACCCGATCAGCGCCGACCTGGATGTCATGCGCCCGGCGATTCTGCCCAACCTGATCGCGGCGGCCGGACGCAACGCGGCGCGCGGCGCGGCGGACGCGGCGTTGTTCGAGATCGGCCCCCAATATGCCGAGGACAGCCAGGAAGGCCAGGCGACGGTCGCCGCCGGCCTGCGCTGGGGCGCCGTCGGCCCGCGCCATTGGACGGCGGCGAGCAAGAACCGGACCGCGCGCCCGGTCGATCTGTTCGACGCCAAGGCCGACGCCCTGGCCGGGCTGGCCGCCGCCGGCGCGCCCACCGACAAGCTCCAGGTCACCGTCGACGCCCCCGACTGGTACCATCCGGGCCGCTCGGGCTGCCTGCGGCTCGGGCCGAAGAACCTTCTCGCCCGTTTCGGCGACATCCATCCGCGCGTCCTGCGGGCGATGGATGTCGAGGGCCCGGTGGTCGGGTTCGAGCTGTTCCTGGACGCGGTGCCGCTACCCAAGCCGAAGGCCGACCGGACGCGCCCGCCCTTCGACCCGTCGCCCTTCCAGCCGGTCGAGCGGGACTTCGCCTTCCTGCTGGACGCGGACATGCCGGCCGAGACGGTCCTGCGCGCCGCCGCGGGCGCCGACAAGGCGCTGATCGACGGGGTCCGGGTCTTCGACGTCTATGAGGGCGCGGGCGTCGAGCCGGGCAAGAAATCGCTCGCCATCTCGGTGATTTTGCAGCCGCGCGACGCGACCCTGACCGAGGCGGAGATCGACGCCGTCGCCGCGCGCGTCGTCGCCGCGGTCGTCAAGGCGACCGGCGGCGCCCTGCGCGGCTGACCGCCGGCCGGGCGCCGCGTCGCCGGGCGCTGGCGGCGGGCGCGCGTTTGTGCCATAGACGGCCCATGACCGACCTCGCCCACATCCGCAACTTCGCCATCATCGCCCATATCGATCATGGCAAATCGACCCTCGCCGACCGCCTGATCCAGGTCTGCGGCGGATTGGCGGCGCGCGACATGCGCGAACAGGTGCTCGATTCGATGGATATCGAGCGCGAGCGCGGCATCACCATCAAGGCCCAGACCGTGCGCCTGACCTACAAGGCGCAGGACGGCGCGGTCTATCAGCTCAACCTGATCGATACGCCGGGCCATGTGGATTTCGCCTACGAGGTCAACCGCTCGCTCGCCGCCTGCGAGGGCTCGCTGCTGGTCGTCGACGCCAGCCAGGGAGTGGAGGCGCAGACCCTGGCCAATGTCTATCAGGCGATCGAGGTCGATCACGAAATCGTGCCGGTCCTCAACAAGATCGACCTGCCGGCGGCCGACCCCGACCGGGTGAAGCGCCAGATCGAAGACGTGGTCGGGCTCGACGCCACCGACGCGCTGGCGATTTCGGCCAAGACCGGCAAAGGCGTGACCGAGGTGCTGGAAGCGCTCGTCACCCGCCTGCCGCCGCCCGAGGGCGACGCGACGGCGCCGCTGAAGGCCCTGGTCGTCGACAGTTGGTACGACGCCTATCTGGGCGTGGTCATCCTGATCCGGGTCAAGGACGGGCGGATCGCCAAGGGGATGAAGCTGCGGCTGATGTCCACCGGCGCCGAGCATCCCGTCGAGCGGGTCGGCGTGTTCACGCCGAAGCCGGTGATCGCCGAGGCGCTGGGCGCCGGCGAGATCGGCTTCATCACCGCCGGGATCAAATCGGTGGCCGATTGCCGGGTGGGCGATACCCTGACCGAGGTCGCGCGGCCCGCCGCCCAGGCGCTGTCCGGCTTCAAGCCGAGCGTGCCGGTGGTCTTCTGCGGCCTGTTTCCCGCCGATTCGGCCGATTACGAGCGGCTGCGCGAAAGCCTGGCGAAGCTCGCCCTCAACGATGCCAGCTTCGATTATCAAGCCGAAAGCTCGGCCGCGCTCGGCTTCGGTTTCCGCTGCGGCTTCCTGGGGCTGCTGCATCTGGAGATCATCCAGGAGCGCCTGGAGCGCGAGTTCGACCTCGATCTGGTGACGACGGCGCCCAGCGTCGTCTACCGGGTCCATCTCAATGACGGCTCGGTCCTGGAATTGCACAACCCCGCCGACATGCCCGACCCGGTCCGCATCGACCATATCGAGGAGCCCTGGATTACCGCGACCATCTTCGTGCCCGACGATTATCTGGGCGCGGTGCTGGCGCTGTGCACCGAACGGCGCGGGCGCCAGGTGGAGCTGACCTATGCCGGGTCGCGGGCGATGGTCGTTTATCGCCTGCCGCTGAACGAGGTGGTGTTCGATTTCTACGACCGGCTGAAATCCTGTTCGCGCGGCTATGCCAGCTTCGACTATCAGATGGAGGGCTACGAAACAGGGGCGCTGGTCAAGCTCCAGATCCTGGTCAATGGCGAGCCGGTGGACGCTTTGTCGATCATCGTCCATCGCGACCAGGCCGAGGCGCGGGGCCGCGCCCTGTGCCAGCGCCTCAAGGAACTGATCCCGCGCCAGCTCTTCAAGATCGCCGTTCAGGCGGCGATCGGCGGCAAGGTCGTCGCCCGCGAAACGGTCAGCGCCCTGCGCAAGGACGTGCTCGCCAAATGCTATGGCGGCGACGTCAGCCGCAAGCGCAAGCTTCTGGACAAGCAGAAGAAGGGCAAGAAGCGGATGCGCCAGATCGGCAATGTGGAGATTCCCCAGTCCGCCTTCCTGGCGGCGCTGAAGATGGGCGAGGACTGAGTCGGGCCGGGCTGCGCGCCGGCGCCCTAAAGCGAGACGACAGAGGCGACCCGTTCCAGGCGCTTGCTCATGTCCAGGCTCTCGGCGGCGAAGCCATGCTCGGCGAAGGCGCGCATGACGCGGCTGGGCCGGGTATCGCGCAGGATCGCCGGCTCGTGCAGGCAGGCGCGGATCGCGCGGCATTCCTCGCCGACGGCGATGCTCTCCATCGCGTCGAGCAGGGCGCCCGCCGCCCCTTCGCCGTCGAGGAATTCGAGGGCGACGAAGGTCTCGACGCGCATGACGCGGCCATGCAAGGGGTCGTCGTCGATCTGGTAGCAGAACAGGCCGTAGAAATAGCCGTCCTCGTTGCGTACCGTCATGATGCCGCCGGGATGGCGGCGCGGGCCGGCGCCGCCCTTGGCGCCGGCGCCGTTGATCCCGGCAATGCCCAGCGTCGCCACGTAGCGTTCCCAACGTTCCATGGAGAAATCCGGCAGGACCGCGCGCACCAGCGGATAGGCGCGATCGATTTCATCCTTGCCAAGGCGAGCGGTGACGTAGTTTCGTGCCATTTAGCAAGGATGGCGGCGCGGACCTGCCTTCTCCATGATCTAGATCAATGAACGGGGAGTGCCGGCGCCCTAGCTTGCGGCCGCCGAACGGATTGATCCGGTTCCAAGGGCGAGCGACGCGAACGGCGTGTCGGACCGGAGCGGCGTGGGACGGCGGCCGGATTGGCTGCGGCAGGATTGACTACGGTCGGATTGGCCGCGGGACGAATTGGAGGGTTTTGCATGAGTGACGCCATGGGCGCGGCGGCGGACGCGCCGATCCCCTATAACGAAAAGGTCGTTCGGCAATTCACCGTCGCGGCGATCTTCTGGGGGGTCGTGGGGTTCGTGGCGGGACTTTACATCGCGCTGCAGCTCGCCTTTCCCGAGCTCAATCTCGATCTCGCCTGGACCAGCTTCGGCCGCCTGCGGCCGGTTCATACCTCGGCCGTGATCTTCGCCTTCGGCGGCTGCATGCTGTTGGGAACGTCCTTCTATGTCGTCCAGCGGACCTGCCGGGCGCCGCTGTTCGGCGGGCCGGCGCTCGCCGCCTTCGTCTTCTGGGGCTACCAGCTCTTCATCGTCCTCGCCGCCAGCGGCTATGTCCTGGGCATCACCCAGTCCAAGGAATACGCGGAGCCCGAATGGTATGTGGATCTGTGGCTGACCGTCGTCTGGGTCGTCTATCTGATCATCTTCCTGGGCACCGTCATGACCCGGCGCGAGCCCCATATCTACGTCGCCAACTGGTTCTACCTGGCCTTCATCGTCACCGTCGCGATGCTGCATATCGTCAACAATCTGGCGCTGCCGGTGTCCTGGACGGGGGCCAAGAGCTACGTCCTGTTCGCGGGCGTCCAGGACGCGCTGACCCAATGGTGGTACGGCCATAACGCGGTCGGCTTCTTCCTGACCGCCGGCTTCCTGGGGATGATGTATTACTTCATTCCCAAGCGCGCCGAGCGACCGGTCTATTCCTACCGGCTGTCGGTGGTCCATTTCTGGTCGCTGATCTTCCTCTATATCTGGGCCGGGCCGCATCACCTGTTCTACACCGCGCTGCCCGATTGGGCGCAGACGCTGGGGATGACCTTCTCGGTGATGCTGTGGATGCCGTCCTGGGGCGGGATGATCAATGGGATCATGACCCTGTCGGGGGCGTGGGACAAGCTGCGCACGGATCCGGCGCTGCGCTTCATGGTGGTCGCCGTCGGCTTCTACGGCATGAGCACCTTCGAGGGGCCGATGATGTCGATCAAGTCGGTCAACGCCCTCAGCCATTACACCGATTGGACCATCGGCCACGTCCATTCCGGGGCCCTGGGCTGGGTCGCCTTCATCAGCTTCGGGGCGTTGTATTTCCTGGTGCCCAAGCTGTGGGGCCGCGCGCGGCTCTATTCGGACCGGCTGGTCAGCCTGCATTTCTGGATCTCGACGGTCGGCATCGTGCTCTACATCGTCGCCATGTGGATCTCGGGCATCATGCAGGGGCTGATGTGGCGGGCGTACGATTCGCTCGGCTTCCTCCAATTCTCCTTCGTCGAGACGGTCGAGGCCATGTTCCCCTTCTATCTGATCCGGGCCTTGGGCGGGCTGCTGTTCGTCGTCGGCTCGCTGGTCATGGCGTATAACCTGTGGCGGACGGCGCGCGGCGACGAACGCCCCGAGCCGGTGGCCGGCATTCCCGGCGCGGCGACCGCTTGAGGGGGCCGGACGATGCAAAAAAAGTTCGAAACCAACGTCGTTCTGATGCTGATCGGCATTCTCCTCACCGTCTCCATCGGCGGCATCGTCGAGATCGTGCCCCTGTTCACGATCGAATCGACGATCGAGAAGGTCGAGGGCGTGCGTCCCTATTCGCCGCTGGAGCTGGCCGGCCGCAACATCTATATCCGCGAGGGCTGCTATGTCTGCCACAGCCAGATGGTGCGCGCCTTCCGGGACGAGGTGGAACGCTACGGCCCTTACAGCCTGGCCGCCGAGAGCATGTACGACCATCCCTTCCAATGGGGATCGAAGCGAACCGGGCCCGACCTCGCCAGGGTCGGCGGCAAATATTCCAACGAATGGCACGTCGCCCACATGGCGGACCCGCGCAGCGTGGTGCCGGAATCGATCATGCCCACCTATGGGTTCCTCGGCCGGCGGACCCTCGATTATGACGACATGGCGGCGCATCTGCGTACCAACCGCGCGGTCGGTGTGCCCTATACCGACGACATGATCGCCAACGCGGTCGCCGATCTGGAGGCCCAGGCGGACCCGGACGCCGATACCGACGGGCTTATGGCCCGTTACCCCAAGGTCCGGATCGCCGATTTCGACGGCGATCCCGCGCGGGTGACCGAGATGGACGCGCTGGTCGCTTATCTTCAAATGCTGGGCACGCTGGTGGACTTCACCAGCTACAAGCCCGACCTCGCCGGCCGATAGGCGGGGCGGACGCACGCGACGGGAAGGACAGGCGCCGATGGACCCGCAGGACCTGGCCGCGCATCTGCGGTCGTTCTGGCTGCTTTGGCTGATGGCGATCTTTTTCGCCATCGTCGTTTGGGCCTATTGGCCCGGGCGCAAGCGGAAGATGGAAGAGCATGGCCATATTCCCCTGCGCAACGATTCTCCGGAGGATTGAGGCATGCCCACGAAGAAGGAAAAGGATATTTTCGAGGCGGTGGGCACGACCGGTCACGAATGGGACGGGATCAAGGAGTTCAACAACCCGCTTCCCAAATGGTGGCTCTATGTCTTCTACGCGACGGTCCTGTTCGCGGTCGTCTATTGGATCCTGTTCCCGGCCTGGCCCGGCCTGACCGGCTACACCAAGGGGGTCCTCGGCTGGACCCAGCATTCGCGCCTCGCCGACGATCTGGCCGAAGCCCGCGCCCGGCAGGCCCAGTATCTGGGCCGGATCGAGGCCGCGACGGTCGACGAGATCCGCGCCGACAAGGCGCTTCTCGATTTCGCCATCGCCGGCGGGCGGGTCCAGTTCGCCGAGAATTGCGTGCCCTGCCACGGCGCCGGCGGCGCCGGCGCCAAGGGCTACCCGAACCTCGCCGACGACGATTGGCTGTGGGGCGGGACGCCGGCGGACATCGCGCAGACGATCCGGGTCGGCATCCGCGCCGAGCACCCCGACACCCGCTATTCGGAGATGCCCCGCTTCGGCACCGACGAGCTTCTCACCCAGGACCAGATCGCCGACGTCGCCGAGCATGTGCTCGCGATCTCCGGCGGCGCGGCGGACGCGGCCGCCGCCGCGCGCGGCGCCGAGATTTACGCCCAGGAATGCGCCGCCTGCCATGGCGAGACCGGCGAAGGCGATACCAGCCAGGGCGCGCCGCGGCTGTCGGACGCGATCTGGCTGCATGGCGGCGACCGCGCGACGATCGTCGAGACGATTACCAAGGCGCGCAGGGGCGTGATGCCCGCCTGGGGCGGGCGGCTCGATTCGGCGACCGTCAAGATGCTGGCGGTCTATGTCCACGCCCTGGGCGGCGGCCAGTAGAGGCGGCCGGTCGGGGCGGGATATGCCGGCGGCGGCACGGCCGCCACTGGGCATCGCGTCGTCGCG
>Ga0070729_10003490_pt1 | contig 18174 bp, 19 predicted proteins | sample tdDd472_FD_66725 | JGI IMG/M metagenome (GOLD analysis project Ga0070729, IMG submission 66725) | Marine sediment microbial communities from the Atlantic coast under amendment with organic carbon and nitrate - tdDd47.2 | ecosystem: Environmental > Aquatic > Marine > Coastal > Sediment | place... | reverse complement strand
TGGCTGGAGATCGCTGAGGCCGAGCGGATCACCCACACCATGCTGGTGCCGGTGCAATACAAGCGCATCCTCGACGTGCCGGAGTTCGACACCTTCGACCTGGGCGCGCTGCGCTTCAAATGGTCGACCTCGGCGCCGCTGAGGGCGGATGTGAAACGTGATGCGCTGGCCCGCTTTCCCGGCACCCTGACCGAGCTTTACGGGCTGACCGAGGGCGGCGGCATCACCATGCTGGCCGCGCATGAGCATCCCGACAAGCTGCACACCGTCGGCCAGCCCGCCCCGGGCAGCGAGATCCGGTTGATCGACGATGCGGGCCGCGAGGTCGCCCCGGGCGAGGTCGGAGAAATCGTCGGTCGCTCGCCCACCATGATGGCGGGCTATTTTGGGCGCGACGACCTGACCGAGGACTATCTCTGGCGCGACGATCAGGGTCGGGTGTTCTTCCGCTCCGGCGACATGGGCCGGTTCGACGGGGACGGTTTCCTGATCCTGTCGGACCGAAAGAAGGACATGATCATCTCCGGCGGGCTGAACGTCTTTGCCGACGATCTGGAACGGGTGTTGCTGGACGATCCGGACGTGACCGACGCCGCGGTGATCGGGGTGCCGTCCGAGCGCTGGGGCGAGACCCCGCTGGGGCTGGTGGTGCTGCGGCCCGGCGCGACACGGGGCGCAGAAGAGATCCGCGCACGCGCCAACGAGGGGCTGGGCAAGAGCCAGCGGCTGTCGGCGGTGGAGGCCCGGGACGCGTTGCCGCGCAGTTCGATCGGCAAGATCCTCAAACGCGAACTGCGCGCGCCATATTGGGAACAGCAACCGGCTTGAGAGGGACATTATGCAAATACTGACTGGAAAACGGGTATGGATCACCGGCGGCGGCTCCGGCATCGGGGCGGGCGCCGCGCGGGCGCTGGCCGCTGCGGGGGCCGAGGTGGTGGTCTCGGGCCGCCGCCCGGAACCGCTGCAAGAGGTGGTAAGCCAGATCGAGGCAGGGGGCGGGCTGGCCCGCGCCGAGCCGCTCGACGTCACCGACGTCGAGGCGGTGGCGGAAGCGGCGGCGCGGATCGGCACCGTCGATATCCTGCTGGCCAATGCCGGTATGAACGTGCCGAAACGCGCCCTGTTCGACCTGACGGACGAGGATTGGCGCACGGTGGTCGATGTGAACCTCAACGGGGTGTTCAACCCGGTGCGCGCTGTGCTGCCGGGGATGCGCGCGCGCGGCGGCGGGCAGGTGATCCTGATCTCCAGCTGGGCCGGGCGCTATGCCGGGCGACTGACCGGGGCGGCCTATAACGCGACCAAGCGGGCGGTGATCGCGCTGAACGAGACGATCAACGACGAGGGCGGTGCCCATGGCATCCGCTCGACCGTGATCATGCCGGGCGAGGTGGCGACGGAAATCCTCGACAAGCGCCCCAAGCCGCCGAGCCAGGCCGAGCGGGACCGCATGTTGCAGGTTGCGGATCTGGCGGCGACGGTGCGCTTTGTGGCCGAGATGCCGGCGCATGCCTGTCTTAACGAGGTGCTGATCTCGCCCACCCACAACCGGTTCTACCGGGGGTTCGAGGAGGTGTGAGGCGCCCGGGCCGGGCGGTGAGGGCTTGCGTTGCGCGCTCCCGACCAATAAGGAAAAATACGTTCATATTTGGTTGATTGGGGTGGCGATGACTGAGAGTGACGGCACGGAGAAAACCCGCCCGGATTACTCGGTGCCACCGGTGGAGCGCGCCTTGCGCCTTCTGCGCCATATCGCGGCCGGAAACCGGTGCCGCAATTCCAGCCAGACGGCCAAGGACATCGGCATCAACCGCACCACGCTGATCCGGCTGCTGGCGACGCTGGAGGCGGAGCGGATGATCGAGCCGCTGCCCGAGGCGGGGGGCTACCGGCTTGGTACCGGGCTGATCGCGCTGGCCTCGGAGGCATTGAACGAACGCGGCATCATCCCGACCGCGCGCCCGGTTCTGCGCAAGCTGGTCGAGGCGCTGGGCCTGTCGGCGCATCTTGGCGTGCGCGAGGGGCGCGAGATCGTCTACCTGGCGCGGGAAACGCCGGTGTCGCACCTGGCCAGCACCGTGCGCGAAGGCACCCGCCTGCCGGCTCATGCCACCACGATCGGGCGCATCCTGCTGTCCGATCTGACCCCCAGCGCGCTGGCCGAGCTCTATGCCGGACGGGCGCTGGAGGCCTATACCCAGAAGACGCGCACAACGCTGGAAGAACTGCAAAACCAGATCGAGGCCGACCGCGCCCGGGGCCTGTCCTGGAGCGTGGCGAATTTCGAGCCCGAGATCGGCTCGGCTGCCGTCTCGGTGCACGATCATCAGGGCCACGCCATTGCCGCGATCAACGTGACCGGGCATGCCAGCGTCTTTGCAGAGGGCAGCCCGATGGTGGAGCGGATCGAGGTGCAGTTGAAGGCCGCCGCGCGGGAGATTTCCGAGGCGCTGGGCTATCGCGGCTGGTCGGCGGAGCAGATGTAGGCGCGCCGCACTCAGACGTAGGTATAGCCGAAGGACATCCCGAAATCGCCGGAGCCGAGCGCGGAGTTTCCGCGCCGCGCATCCCGCAGCCACAGTCGCCCGTGGACCTGGGTCTCCCCAAGGTCGGTCTCGGCAGGCAGCCGTGCGCCCTGGCACCACAATCCGCCCAGCCATTCGCCGCCGCGGAATGTGACCGGCCCGGCGGCGGACACGGCCTGAAGCGAGACATTGCCATAGCTGACCGTGGCGGAGAAATCGGCGCCGGCATCAAAGCGGGTATTGTCGAACCGTCCGATGCCGCGGAACTCGGCCCCGGAGAAATCGGCCGCGCGGTCGAACCGGCTGTTTTCGAACCGGGCGTCGTTCATGAAAAGCGCGCCGCCGAAGTGGGCTGGGCCGCCGAACGTGGCACCGCGAAACCAGCAGATCCCGTCGAACCGCGCGCCGCGCGCGTCGATCCCCTGCGCAAACCGCGCGCCGGAGAAATCGACGCCGGTCAGCGTGCAGCCCGACAGATCCAGCGGCGCGTCGCATTCGACCCCGGCCAGATCGACGAACTCGCCATGCCGCCAGGGCACGGTGAGGCGCGCTCGGATCTCCTGCGGGGTCATCAGGCCGCCTCGCCCAGGGCTTCGCCAGCCTGCGCGATCACCTCTTCGGCCCAGGGAAAGGCGAGATCCTCGGCCATGTCGTCGCCGGAGGCATCATGCGCCACCCGCTCGCCGATCTGCCGCGCGCCGTGGGCCAGCATCAGCTCGGCCAGTTTCTTCGGCCCATGGTTGAAGGTCTCGTCATATTCGCTGTCGCCCAGCCCGAAGATGGCGAAATGGATCGCCGAGAGGTCGGGTTTTTCCGCGTTCATCGCCTCGGCAAAAGGCTGGGCCGAAGCGGGCAGGTCGCCATCGCCATAGGTCGAGCAGACAAGCAGAAAAAAGCGGGAGGCATCGAAATCGGAGGGCGACATGTCCGACAGGTTGAGGCAATCGACCTCGTTTTCGCCTTCCAGTTCGGCCTGGATATCCTCGGCCAGCATCTCGGCATTGCCGGTCTCGGTGCCGTAGAGAATGGTGATCTTCATTTTGGTCTCTCCTCTTGGCGCGCACGGCGCAGCATTTCCGCACGGGTGGCGATCTTGGCGCGGCAGCGGCCCTCTGGGGCTGCCTCGGTTTCATGGGCGTCGATCCGGGTCCAGCCGGTGTAATCCACCGCCTCGGCCAGATCCGCAAGAATGGCGCGGCCCGGTTTATCGGGGTCGGATTTCAGATCGTCCAGAATACGGGCGGCCAGCGCCTGCGCGTCGGCGCGGTTTTCCGGGATGGTGCCGCGCGGCCCGCGCCGGAACCAGCCAGTTGCGTACAGTCCGGGGGCCAACGCACCCGCCTCGGCGTCCCGCGCATCGGCCAGCAGCACATCGCGCGGCAGGTCGCCGGCGGGGCCGAAGCCGATGGCGGTCAGAACCGAGGAACAAGACAGCACCTCCTCGTCCTGGTCGGTGGCAAAGCGAACCGCCTCGGCGGATGTTTCCCCCTCGACCGCGAGCGGGGTCAGCCCGAAGCGGAAGGTGATCCGGCGCGGACCGGTGGCGATGCCGTCCAGCGCCTGCACCGCCTCGATCTTCTTCTGCTCAACGGGGTCGTCGCTGGCCCCCGCGCCGATCGCGCGGATGCTGACGCCGCCGAGCTTCGCCAGTTCCTTGATCATCACCGTGTCGAACTTGGCCTGCGCGGCGGGCGACCGGCCGGTGATGGTGATCTCCTCGATCCCGCTCCCGGCCAGCCATTCGCCGGGTCCCGCGCCGAGGTCGGATCCTGTCATTTCCTCTGGCGTCTTGGCCAGCAGGCGCAGCAGGTCGATGGCCACGTTGCCGTTTCCGACGATCAACGGGCGGGGGCCGAGGTCGGGCAGGGCGCAGGCGTCGGGATGGTCATAAAGCGCGCGGGTCAGCGTTCCGGCGCCATGGACCCCGGGCAGATCGCCGCCGGGAATGGCCAGCGGCCGATCCTGCGACAGCCCGGCGGCCAGCACCACCGCGTCATAGGCCGCGCGCAACGTCTCCAGCGTCACATCCGCGCCCAGCGTCACGTTGCCGAAGAACTGCGCGCCCTGCCGCTCGAAGACGCGGGCGAACTGCCGGGACACGGCCTTGGTGCCCTGGTGATCGGCGGCCACGCCATAGCGCACCAACCCATAGGGTACCGGCAGCCGGTCGATCAGATCCACCTCCAGCCCCGGCGCGGCCTTCAGCAGCGCCTGCGCCAGGAAACAGCCCGAGGGGCCGGCACCCACGATGGCAATCTTGCCGCTCATGCCTCCTCCAGTGCCGCGCCCGCCCAGGGGTGCGGCGCGCCGCTCAGGTCCGAGTAAAAGCTTTTCTGCGTCATGTAGGCGCGCAGCCCCTGACGCCCCTTTTCCCGGCCGGTGCCGCTGTCGCGTTCGCCGCCGAACGGGGTGGAGATCGAGAACTGCTTATAGGTGTTGTGCCAGATCGTGCCGGCATTGACCGCCCGGCCGACGCGCCAGGCTTTCGGGAAATCGCGGGTCCAGATGCCGCAGGCGAGGCCGTAGTCGCTGTCATTGGATTGCGCGATGACATCCGCCTCGTCCTCGAAGGGCAGCACGGCCAGCACCGGGCCAAAGACCTCGTCGCGGCAGATCCGGTCGGTGTTCTTCACGCCCGTGAGAATGGTGGGAAGGTAGTAACTGCCGTTGGCGTATTCCTCGCCCTCCGGCACGGCCCCGCCACACAGCAGCTCGGCGCCATCCTCCAGCGCGCGGGCGACATGGGCGGCGACCTCGTCGCGGTGGTCCATGTGCACCAGCGGTGCGACCTGGGTTGCGGGGTCGAACGGGTGGCCGACCTTCAGCCGCTTGGTCGCCGCAACCAGCCGCGCGACGACCTCGTCGTAGATTCCCCGCTGCACGAACAGGCGCGAGCCGGCGATGCAGCTTTGCCCTGAGGACGAGAAGATGCCGAACAGGATGCCGGCCAGCGCCTGCTCCATATCCGCGTCCCCGAACAGCATGGTGGGGGATTTGCCGCCCAGTTCCAGGCTGACCGGCATCAGCTTTTCCGCGGCCTTGCGCGCCAGCGCGCGCCCCGTGGAGGTGCCGCCGGTGAAGCTGACCTTGGCAATGTCAGGATGCTCCACCAGCAGGTTGCCGATCTCTCGCCCGGCCCCGGGCAGGACCGAGAACAGCCCCTTGGGCAGGCCCGTCGCCTCGATGATGCGGGCCAGTTCCAGCGCGGTCAGCGGCGACCATGAGGCGGGTTTGAGGATCACCGCGTTGCCTGCCGCCAGCGCCGGGGCGACCTTTTGCGCGTCCGAGGCGATGGGCGAGTTCCAGGGCGTGATCGCGGCGACCAGGCCCAGCGGCTCATGCACCGAGAGGGTCAGACTATCGCCGCGCTGGGCGGTCAGATCCTCGTCCATGGTCTCGGCCACCGCGCCGAAATAGCGAAAGGTACCGGCAGCAGAGGCCGCCAGCGCCGCTGTCTCGCGCTGGGTCTTGCCGGTGTCGCGGCTCTGGATCCGCGAGATGCGTTGGATGTTCGCCTCGATCCCGTCGGCGATGGCATAAAGGTATCGCGCCCGTTCATGCGGTTTCAGCCCACGCCAGGCCGGATCGGCCTGCGCGGCCTTGGCCCGCGCGATCGCCTCGGTCCCATCGGCGCGCGAGGCACCGCGCAGCACCCGGTTGACGCTGCCGTCGGCGGGGAAAACCGAGGTGATTTCGGCCCCCGTACCCGCACGCCATTCGCCGCCCATGAACAATCGCCCGTCGGGCATCTCGTCAAAGCTCATATCTGTCATATCGCCACCACCTCCATGCGGTTCCGGACCTCGCGCAAGACCGAGTAGACCGTGGACACGCTGGTTTTTGCATTGCCTGCGGAGGGCAGGTTCTCGATTTCCATCCGGTAGTTCGCCACCGGCGAGCGGACCTCGTAGCTGTGCACGTTGCCGGGGGTGGAGGGGTCGGCGATCAGTTCTACCCGCGTCGCCTCGAACCCGGCCCCGGCCAACGCCAGGGTGGCAGCGACATTGGCGTTCTTGGGATACGCCCGCGCCGCCTCGCGCGCGCTGCCCTGGAAGAACACCCTGCGTTTCGTGAGCGTATCCAGATCCAGCACGGCCTCGGCCGGGGTTCCGGCCCAGGCGCGGGGCGGCTTGGTGCCGCGATAGGTCACCTCCAGCCCGCCCGCAGGGGCCAGCGCCGCCAGCAGATCGATGCCGCCCACCGCACCGGCGGGCAGCACGATGCGCGCGCCGCCCTCGGTCGCGGCGGCGCGCAGATCGGCCTCAAGCGCCGGGTCCGACATCGCCCCGACTGAAACCTGCACCACATCCACGCCAGCCCGCAGGATCGCGGGCAGATGCGCCGCAACCGCGCCGTGGCCGGCGCATTCCACCACAAGATCGGGGGCGGTGTGCAACAGCCCGGCAGCATTCTCCGCCACGGTGACCACCCCGGCCAAGGCCGGCTGGTCGGCGGCGATCCTCCCCTTCACGGTGGCGCCGGTGCCGGGGCGCGCCAGCACCGACAGATGCGCGACGCGCAGGCCGGTCTGCGTCATCAGCCCAAGCAGGGTCGCCCCGATGCTGCCATATCCGATCAGGCCAAGCCGCATGCGCTCACTCCGCCTTCTGCGCGGTGCCGGCGGGCGGGCCGGCAAAAGCCTCGGCAAAGGGGCCGATGGCGCACATGTCCACCTCGATCAGCTGCGGGCCCTCGGCCGCAACCGCCGCGTCCAGCGCCGCAGTGAAACCGGCCACGTCGTCGACCTTGCGGTGCGACAGGCCGATGGCGGCGCAAAAGGTTCCGAACTCGGGCACGCGCAGCGCCGAGTAGTGGCGGCGGCTGTCGTATTGCGCGTCCTGGATGTTCTGGATTACGCCATAGGCCTGGTCGTTCATCAGCACGTAGACCAGCGGCGCGTTCTCATCGACTGCGGTGATCGCCTCGGCCAGGCCCAGCATGGTGCCGCCGTCGCCCAAAAGCGTGATCGCCTTGGTGCCCGGTGCTGCGGCCAGTGCCGCGCCGATGCCCATCGCCACTCCCTGACCGATGCCGCCGCCCAGCGCATGCACCCCCTGTTTCGGGTCGGTGAGGCGCACGTAGCGGTTGCCGAAAGTGGAATTCGAGATAGTCACGTCGCGCACCCAGATGTGCCCCTCTTGCGAGACCTTGTCGCTCAGCGCATCGGCCACCACGCGGTAGGGGCCAAGCTGGTCGCGCAAGCGCCCCTCGGCCTCGGCCCGCGCCCGCGCGATGTCGAAGCTCAGGTCGGGGTCGGTGGCGAGCCGTTCGGGCAGACGGTCCAGCAACCGGCGCAGGGTGTCGGCGGCATCGCCGTGCACGAAGGCGTCGACCGGGTAGTTGCGCCCGCCCTGGCCCGCGTCGGCGTCGATCTGCAGCAGCGGCCGGGGCAGCGGCAGCTTGTTGTTGCGGGTCTCGTTGCCGCGCAGGCGCGAGCCCACCACCAGCATCAGGTCGCAGCTTTCGTAAAGCGCCGCCGCCTCCGGCCCCATGTTGAAGGCGCCCAGCGTCGCCGGTTCCTCCTCGGACACCACGCCGCGCCCGTTGGTCGATGTCACCACGCCAACGCCGCGCCGCATCAGTTCGGTCGCCTCGGCCACCGCCCCGCGCGCGCCGCCGCCGAGCCAGATCAGTGGACGCTTGGCGGCCGTCAGGTACTCCGCCAACTCGTCGATCATCGCGTCGCTGGCGCGCGGACGCACCGGGACGGGCGCATGCAGGCGGGCGGCGGATGTGGCCGGGCTGCGCTGCACGTCCACCGGGATCTCCAGGCTGACCGGGCCGCTGGGTGCCGACAGCGTGGCCGAGATTGCCGCGTTCAACGTGCCGATGGCGCCGTTGGCGTCCCACATGCGGAACACCGCCTTTGAGATTCCGCGCAGCATCTCGGCCTGTTTCGGCACGTCATGGATCGGCGCGCGGTCTCGGTCGGCGAAATCGGTATCGACCTGGCTGGTGATATGCAGCACCCGACTGCCCGCGGTCAGCGCCTCGGCCTGCGCGCCCGCCGCATTGCCCGCCGCCGTACCGGTAGAGGTCAGGCAGACACCCAAACCCCCCGAGGCGCGGGCATAGGCATCGGCCATGTTCATCGCGCCGGCCTCGCCGCGGGCGGGAACGAAGCGGATGCGCCCCTGGCGTGCCACCGCGTCGAGGATCGGCATGTTGTGGATCGAGATGACGCCGAACATGGTCGTCACCCCGGCATCGGCCAGCGCCCGCGCGATGAAATCGCCGACGGTTCCGGCCTGTTGGATCTGTTCGTGTTTCATGGCCATGTCCTCAGATATGCCGGTTCAGCCCGCCCGAAACGTCGAGCTGGGCGCCGGTGATGTAACTGGCCGCACGCGACCCCAGAAAAGCGATGGCGTTTGCAGCCTCCTCGGCATCGCCCAACCGTCCCAGCGGAATGCCCTTTCGCTGGGCCAGGTCGCGATACCATTCCTCGCGGCTGACGCTCTGATCTTCGCGTTCGGCAAAGCGGCGGGTCCACTGGCCCGAGCCGATCAGCCCCATCAGCACCGAATTGACCCGCACCTCAGGCGCCAGTTCCTGGCTCAGCGACTTCAGCAGGTTCTGCACCCCCGCCCGCGCCGAGGAGGTGCAGACCATGTGGCTCTCCGGCTGGTAGGCCAGCAGCGAGTTGACCGCCACGATGGCGCCGCTCGCCTCCTTCAGCATCGGCAGAAAGGCGCGGATCGGCAGAATCTGGCTGAAGATCTTCAACTCGTACTCGTCGCGCCAGTCCTGATTGGATGTCTCGGCAAAGGTCGATTGGCGGCCTTGCCCGGCGTTGTTGACCAGCAGGTCACAGCGCCCGAATGTCTCGCGCACGTCAGCGGCGAAGGCGTTGACCGCCGCCTCGTCCAGCACCGAAAAGGCGCGGGTCAGTACCCTGTCCTCGCCATAGTCGCGGCGCAGCACCCCGGCCACATCCTCCAGCCGGGATTCGTTACGTGCGCAGAACGCCACCTTGGCCCCGGCACCCAGCAGAACGCGGACGGTAGCCAATCCGATACCGGAAGAGCCCCCCGTCACCACGGCGACGGCGTTGTCGTACCCGAGGTTCATTCCGCTGCCCCCCGTTCGGTCTTGCGCAACTCAGGGAAACCCGGATCGGGCCGCCCCTGCATCACCGCGCGCTGCGCTGGGGTGGGCGGACCGGCGGTCATCCACTGGTCCATCTTCTCGGGCACGTCGCGCGGCCAGACCTGTGCCGCGTGGCTGGTCTCGTCGATCTGCTGCACCTCCGAGGTGAACTCGATCACGAAGCCCGAGGGCGAGACGAAGTAGGCAAACGGGTTGTTGCCGGGTCCGTGCCGGCCCGGTCCCCAGGTGGGGACGTGCCCCTTCTGCTTCATCCGCCCGATCGACCGCATGAATTCGTCGATCGATGGCAACTCGAAGGCAACGTGGTTCACGCTGGGGTAATGGGCGCGGACCAGCGCGATGGCATGGTGGTCGGTCGAACAGCGCAGGAACACCATCTGGTCGGCGGAATAATCCGAGACGCGAAACCCCAACACCTCCTCGTAAAAGCCCTGCACGCCCTCCATGTCCGGCGTGTTCAGCACCACATGGCTGACCTTGCGCGGCTTGGCCCATTCGGCCTCGGGTTCAAGCTCTCGCGCCTCGGTGCGAAAGCGCAGGCGGCGGTTGTCGGGGTCGAGCAGCTCGAAGCCATAGCCGCCGGGCCAGTCGTCGAATTCGGCCGGCGCACCCAGCACATCGGCACCGCGCGCGACGGCCTGGGCGTGAAGCGCATCCATCGACTCCCGGTTTGGCATCGAAAAATGTACATATTCGATGCCGAACACCTCGCCCTCGGTCAGCCCGTAGAGGAACGGCTGGGACCCGGTGCCGCGCAGATAGGCGGTGTGGTCGTCCTTGTGCGCCAGGTTCAGCCCCCACATGTCCTCGTAAAACGGCAGGGTGGCGGGCAGGTCGGGACCGCGCATCATGATGCCCCTCAGTCCGCCTGTTCGTATCGTCTCGGTCATCTCGGTCTCTCCTCCGGGTCCCGCAGTTCAGCTTGCAGGTTCGGGTGTCAGATCCAGCGCGGCAGCGAACCGGGCCGGGGCCTGTTGGTAAATCGCGTGGCCGGCCTGCGGCAGCAGCGTCAGCCGCCCGCGCGCGGCACCCTGCAGGGCGGCATGGGCGCGACAGGCGCCGTCGGGGGGCGTCACCCGGTCCTCGGCGCCGACGATCACGTCGGTGGGCACGCTTAGCCGCTCCGCATCGTCCAGCAGCCGTCCAGAGGCCAGCATCCGCGCTGCCTGGCCGTAGCCGGGAAGAGTGACTTTCGCCATGCTGTCGCGGACCAGGGCCAGCGCCTCGGGGTTGTCCTCGGGCGCATGCAGCAGCCGCGCGGCGCGGGCCTCGGCAAAGGCCCTTGCGCCCAGTCGCTCCAGATCGTCGATCCGCGATCGCGCGGCCGAGCTGAGGGCACCGCCGCGCGGCACCCCGTGACCCAGCGCCGGCGCGGCAAGGATCAGCCGCGCGACCCGCTCGCGCCGGGCGGCGGCAAAGCTCGCCCCCATCAGCGTGCCCAGCGAATGACCCAGCAGCGTGACGCGGGCCAGATCGAGCGCGTCGAGGAACCGCTCGAGCACGCGAGAATAATCGGCCGCAACCGGCCAGTCCTGCGCCAGCGGCGCCGAGTTGCCGTATCCCGGCGCGTTCCAGGCGATCACCCTCTGGTCACGGGCCAGATACGGCAACAGCGGTGTGAACGAGGCCGCCTGAGAGCCGATCCCGTGCAGCAGCACCAGCACCGGGCCGCTGCCGGGGCGCTCGAGGTACTCGATCCCGTTGGCGATATGAGTCTGCCAGCCAGTCATGCGAACACGAAGCCGTTGTTGACCGGCAGAACCTGCCCGGTAAGTGCCAGCGCCCCCTCACTCAGCAGGAAGGCGATGACGTCGGTGATCTCGCCCGGCCCTTGCGGACCGGGCACCGCGCGCCCCTTGGAATACAGCCGGTGCCGCGCCTCGGGGACATATTCGGTGCTTTCGGTGGTCAGGATGCCCGGCGCGACGGCCGTGATTCCCACCCGGTCCGGCCCCAACTCGCGCGCCAGCGAGCGGGTCATCGCCATCACCGCGCCCTTGCTCGCGGTATAGGACAGCAGGTTCGGCGCGCCCCAGAGCGCGGTGTCCGAGGCGACGTTTACCACCCGGCCAGAGCCGCTGTTCCGCAACATCGGGGCACAGGCCCGCGTCATCAGCCAGGTGCCACGCACGTTGACGCGCTGCACCAGGTCCCAGCTGTCGATCTCGATCTGGTCGAAGGGGATGCCGCCGATTCCGGTGGCGATGGCGCCGTTGTTCACCAGCCCATGCAGCCCGCCGCCGGTCATGGCGGATACCTTCTGTCCGAGCGCGGAGACGGAGGCGGGATCGCCCAGATCGACGGGCAGAAACGCCGCCCCGACCTCGGTCGCGGTGGCGCGCCCCTCGTCCGCGGCGATATCGGCGAGGATCAGCCGCGCGCCGTGCCCGGCCAGGCTGCGGGCGATTTCCGCCCCCAGCCCGCGCGCCGCGCCGGTCAGCAGGATATGCCGGTCTTTCAGCATGCTCACTCCGCCGCGACGTCTTGCTGTTTCAACTCGGCCTCGACCTGTGCCTTGGCGGAACGGGTCAGGATCTGGCGGATGCGGCTGACACCGAGGTCATGCTGATAGAGCATCTCGCGCTTGCGGGCGTCGTCGGGCATCCCTTCGAGCATCACCCGGTCCTGTTCCAGCACGTCCCAATGGGTCTTTTCCATCTTGGCGCGATAGAGAAAGCGCCAGCTTTCGCGCGCCAGCCCCTCGACCTGGCGCATGCGCCAGAAGAACACCTTGGTCGTGTGTTCATCCATCGGCTGCACAAAGCCGATGATGCGGAACACGCCCCCCGGACCCGCCGCCGGCGGATAGGGGATTTCGAGGAAACAGAACATGTCGCCGGGATAGACCTCGAACTCGGTCCAGTCGAAGTTTTCGCCGGTCTGGCCAACGCGCTCGATGCGGAAGCCGTTGTCGGTCTTGTCGAGCTTCATCAGGTCCTGTTTCGAGCCGTAGGCGAGCGTGAAGCTTTCCGCATGCAGGTAGCAGCCGTGCATCGGATCGGCGAGGTTGTCGATCGCATAGCGGTAATTCGCGCCCCAGACCGAGGTGCACAGGAAACCGGTCCAGGCGTCGTCATTCATCACGTCCGGCAATACCAGTTTGGGCGCTTCGGGCTGGTCGACCGAAGGCACGTATACGAAAACCGCGTCATTGGCCTCGGTCACTTCGTAGGAGGTCAGCGCCTTGCGGCCTTCCAGGGCGCATTCCGGCATGGCCGGCACTTCCACCACGACGCCGTCGCCATCGACCTTCACGCCATGATAGCGGCAACCGATGTTTCCCTCGTGGATCTCGCCATAGCTCAGCGGAGCGCCGCGGTGCGGGCAGAAATCCTCGATGCATTTCAACTCGCCCGCGCCATTGCGCCACAGCACCAGCTTCTCGCCAAGAAGCTTCGTGCCATAGGGCCGCGTCGTCTTGACCTCGACCGATTTGCAAACCGGATACCACTGGCCGCGCAGGCCCTCGTTTACCCGTTTCTCGATCAGGGCCTTCTTGTCGATGGCAGTCATTTCTTCATGTCTCCCTGTTTGGTCCTGCGCCGGCTCAGCCGTGGGCCTTGGGCAGGTAGTGCAGAATGCGGTTCTCGATGCGCACGAGCGCGCTGTAGAGGACGAACCCGATCACGGTCAGCAGGACGATGGCGTTGAACACCATCGCGGCATTGGCCTGGCCGCCGCCGTAGGAAATCAGGTATCCCAGCCCGGTGTTTCCGCCGACCAGTTCGCCCACGGTGACGCCGATCACGGCGAGGGTGGAGGCGATGCGCAGCCCGGCCATCAGGTTGGGCAGGGTCGAGGGCATCTCGATCTTGCGGAAGACGCCCAGCCGGCTCAGGTTATAGGCGCGCGCGAGGTTGATCAGGTCGCGGTCCACGGTGCGCATGGCCTGCAGCACGTTGACCAGGACGGGGAAGAACACGATCAGCACCGTCACCAGCAGCTTCGGCACCGAGTTGTAGCCGAACCACATGATGAACAGCGGCGCGAAGGCCACCTTGGGCGCGATCTGAAGCGCAAGGATGTAAGGCGAGAGCACCTTTTCCCAGAACGCCGACATGCCCAGAAGATAGCCCAGCGTGGCGCCCAGCAGGCTGCCGATCAGGAATCCCAGAAGGGTATAGAGCGCGGTCGACAGGGTGTGTGCGGTGAGCCCCTCGTAAAGCCACATCCGCTTCAGCTCTGACAGGCAGTCCGACAGGGTCGGGATGATGTACTTCGGCACGTCAAGCGCCGTCGGCAGGTATTGCCAGGCCAGCAGGACGAGAGCCAGCAGGCCAAGGCTCGCGACGGTCGTGTTCAGGCGGTCCATGCGCAGTCCCCCGGGGATCGTCCGTTTGCGGGTGGCGGCCGGGGCGTTTGCCCCGGCCTGGGTTGCGGTTGCGTCGGTCATTTCACAAAGGCGTTTGTGTAGAGCTCGTTGACGGGCACCGCGGTGCGGACGATCCCGGAGTCGAGATAGAATTTCTGCACCTCGGCGATGCGGTCAGGGTCGAAGGCGCCCAGCGGCTGGTTCTCGCCCTCGGGGTAGATCAGCGTGGAATAGGCCCGCATGACCCCCTCGACCTGGGCCTCCTTGCCGGTGTGCTGCGGCACGAAGGAAACGTAATCCTTGGCCGCCTGCGCCGGGTCGCCATTGATGTCGCCGATTGCCCTGATGACCGCCTGGACAAAGCCGCGCACCACCTCGGGGCGCTCGGCGATGGTCGCGTCGGATGCGATGATCGCCTGCGCCATGGCAGGGAACACGGTGTCCACGGGGATCTGTTCCATCTTCACGCCGGCGCCCTCAATGGCGGCGATCCACTCCGGCACGCCGGACATGGCATCAAGCTTGCCCGCGATGCTGAGCTGGATGATCCCGCCGGGACCCACTGCCTGGATATCGACGTCGTTCTTGGTCAGCCCGACCGAGGCGAGAACACCAAGAAGGTTGTAATAGGTGGTGTCCTGGAACGACAGCACGCCGATCGACCTGCCCTTGAGGCCCGCCGGGCCGGTGATGCCACTGTCGGCCCGCCAGGCCAGCTGGGTCAGCCCGCGCCCGCCCAGAAGGCCGACGCCCTGGATCTTCAGCCCGTTGGCGCGCACGATGATCGGCGTGTCGCCGATGCCACCGCCCAGGTCGGCGTTGCCCAGCGCCACCTGCGTGGCCACATCGGCGCCGCCCTTGCCGACCTGAAAGGTCACGTCAAGGCCGGCCTCGTCGAAGTAGCCCTTGCCCTTGGCCAGCTGGAACGGCGCGAAGGCGGGCAGGAAATCCGGCGCGGGGAACAGGTAGGTTACCTTTTCGGTCGCCAGCGCGGCGGTTGCCGAAAGGGCGATCGCAGCGGCGGCGATGGTTCTGATTATGCTGTGTTTCACCTTGATTCTCCCAGTTGTCAGGCTGCTTTTTCTGCTAGTTTCAGATGCTTGAAGAGTTGTGCCGCGTATTCGCCCACCTCGGGCAGCACACGGCGCTTGATCGGCTCTTCACGGTGCGGCAGATCCACCTCGATCTCGGCCACGATGGTGCCGGGCCGCTCGCTCAGCACCAGGATGCGGTCCGACATCAGCACTGCCTCGGCCAGGTCATGGGTGATCAGCAGAGTGGTCTTTCCGGCCTCGGCGATGGTCTTTGCGAAGGAGTTCTGCAGCAAGAGCTTGGTCTGCGCGTCGAGTGCCGAAAACGGCTCGTCCAGAAGGATGATTTCGGGGTCGATGGCCAGGGTGCGCGCCAGCGCCGCGCGCTGCCGCATCCCGCCTGAAAGCTGATAGGGGTACTGCCGGTCGAACCCGTCCAGATGGCAATGCTTGAGCTCGGCCATGGCGCGGGCATGGCGCTCGGCCTTCGGCACACCGCGCGATTCCAGCCCGAACTCGATGTTCGAGATGATGTTGCGCCAGGGCAGCAACAGGTCCTTTTGCAGCATGAAGCCCACATGCGCGTTGGGGCCGTCCACGCGTTCTTCGCTGACCAGAACCTCGCCCTCGCTGGGCTGGTAGAGGCCCGCGGTCATCGACAGGATGGTCGACTTGCCGCAGCCCGACGGGCCGACGACCGAGACGAACTCGCCTTCGTTCACGCGAAAGCTCACGTCGGAGACGGCGGTCAGCGGGGCGCCGGAATTGGTTGGAAAGACCTTGGTGACGGAGCGGAACTCAAGCGCCATAGCCGTTGGCCTCATACGCGGCGTCCATGTCGGCGTTGATCGCAGTCAACTCTCCGGCCAGCAGCGCCTCGGACCAGTCGGTGCGTCCGGAAACCGGGGCGGTGATGTTCTTTGCGGTCAGCTTTTCGGCAACGGCGGCGAAATCGTGGGTGCCTTTGCCGTAGATTTCCATCAAAGCCTCGGCCAGCGCGGTCTCCTGTGTACTCAGGGCCCGCCCCCGCGATTGGTGGGCCAGAGCCGGGCGGCCGGTGTCGTGGGCTTGCTGCGACAACCTGTCCTTGAATGCGTCCATGTCCGCTTCCCCCTGTGGAGTTGTTCATATTTAAACAGTGTGTTCAAGAATTAGTTTGAACTGGCGAGCCCCTTTGAGTCAAGGCGTTTTCAGATTGGGCGCACTGTCTTGGAGAGCGTTGACAAGTGTCTGCTTTAGCGCAGAAAATTCAAATACGACCAAATGGTTATATAATGAACAATGTTAACGAGTTTATGAAGTGGCGAAAAGCAAAGGGAGAATCACGATGACCGGGCTACGAATCGCAATCGCCGGAGGCGCCCGCCGCGACCGAACGGCGGCGGTGCAGCGCGGATCGCTCGCCAACGACTGGCTGAAACAGGGCGGCAACGCCGACTGGGTTTATGGCTACAACGCCTGGACCGCACCGCTGGGAGAGGCCGCGCCGGCCGTCTGAGCAGTCTGACCGCCTTTGACAGACGAAAAAAAGGGCGCCGCGACGGCGCCCTTTGCAGTTGGGGAGGATATTTCTTACCCGGCCTGGTAGGTCACGCCATCCTCTTCCGACTGGCCGATCACGGTCCAGACCGTCACCGGCGCGGCCGAGTCGTTGCGGAACCAGTGCTTGCGCCCTGCCGGCGTCTTTACCAGATCGCGGGGCCCGAGTTCGATCTCGACCACCTCGCCGTTTTCTTCCCAGCCCACGGTCAGCGATCCCTCCAGCACCATCAGCGCATCCTCGACCGGCCGCGTGAAGGGTTTGACGCCGATGCGGCTGGGCACGCCCCACATCTCCTTGCGGCAGGTGTCGTTCTCGATCCCGCCGGGGCCGACATAAACCTTGCGGGTGAACCCGGCGTCCTCCCAGATCGTCGGCTGCTCGTGGTGTCGCACCACGTATTTCGCCATCAACTGTTGCAGCGGATGCGCGCCGTTTCGGTCGAATTTCATCGTCTTGCCCGGCTGTGCGCCGAACGACCGGGCCAGTTCCGGCGCGTGCTCCTTGGGGTGATAGTGATAGACCGGCGGCAGCGGCTTGCCGACATCAACCGAGATCGACATCAGCACCGGCTCGACCCCGTCGACGCGGAACCCGTGGCCGATCTCGCGCGCGTTCAGGATCATGTCCTTGGGTCCGAGGTTGACCTCGACAACCTCGCCGTCCTTCTCCCATCCGACCACCAGCGTTCCGTCGATGATCAGGAAACTTTCCTCGATCTCGTGGGAATGGCAAGCGGCGTATTTGCCCGGCTCCTTGTAGATCAGGCTTAGGGTAAAGTGATCCGGCTTCAGCGTGCTGGTATCGCCCACCTTGGGCGAACCGCCGGCACCGATATAGCGCATCTGCGCGCGCTTCAATTCCTCGAATCCGGCGTTCGACGGAAAGGCGTTCCAGTCGAATTCCTTGTCGGTGAAGCGGCCTGTGTGGGCCTTCAACTCTTCCGCAAGCGAAGGGGCGGGGGTCTGGATGTTCATGGCGAATCCTTTCTGCTGTCGCGCGTCTTGCAACCGGTCTAGTCAGGAATTGTTTTGCGGGATACTATGCGTTTTATGGATGAAACACTTGTGTCCAACCCGTCGGAAGACCGTTACATCGTTCCCGGCCTCGTGCGCGGGCTGAGGGTGCTGGGCGCCTTCACGCCCGAGCGCAAGGAAATGACACTGTCGGACCTGGCGCGCGAGTTGGGGCTCAGCCGCTCCGCCGCCTTTCGCACCGTCTATACGCTGGCGCAGATGGGGTTCCTGTTGCAGGACCCGCGCGGCAAGAGCTACAGCCTCGGGCCCGCCGTCTTGCGGCTCGGCTACGGCTATATGGCCACGCGCGAACTGGTCGAGATCGCCTTGCCCGAGCTGGAGCGGCTGCGCGACGAGACCGACTGGTCCACCCATCTCGGCGCGCGCGACGGCGACCGCGTGCTTTACATGCTGCGCATCCCCTCGCGCATGGGAATGGGCAGTATCGTCCACGTGGGCAGCCGGTTGCCGGCAGCCAGCACGACAATGGGCCGGGTGCTTCTGGCGGATCTGGACGAGGATACGATGATCGCGCTCTATCGCGACCGGGGCGCTGACGTCGCGCCAGGCCGCGTGGTTCGCGGCCAGGCCGAGGTTCTGGCGCAATGGCGGCGCGACCGCGACAGCGAAACCATCG
>Ga0070729_10003488_pt1 | contig 18177 bp, 14 predicted proteins | sample tdDd472_FD_66725 | JGI IMG/M metagenome (GOLD analysis project Ga0070729, IMG submission 66725) | Marine sediment microbial communities from the Atlantic coast under amendment with organic carbon and nitrate - tdDd47.2 | ecosystem: Environmental > Aquatic > Marine > Coastal > Sediment | place... | reverse complement strand
CTGGAATACTCAAATTATTCAGTTGCCGACGATGCACAGATTAAAAATTTACCATTAGGTGACGGATTGCCAACAGTTGATGCCGATATGGACCTTAATTTTAATTCTGTCAATCTTGCATTAAGCGTAATGTTTTAAGGAGGGAAATATGAAAAATCTATTGAGCGGTTTAATATTTTTTGTATTAATTGTTATATCAACACAGGCACAAGTGAGTATAATTACAAATACCTCATCACCCGAAATGAAATTGGATGGTATCAAACTTTCCAACATCTTCTCATTGGTTATTACCAAATGGGAAAATGGGAATAAAATAACTTTGTTTGATAATAGCAACGGAGATGCGAGAACAAAGTTCTACAATTTTATTTCGAAAGACCCGATCACTATAAAAAAAGAATGGTTAAAAAAACAACTTATGGGTGAAGGTAAAGCCCCTGAAGTATTGGGGTCGGATTCTGAGGTGATATCCAAGGTTGCTTCAACACCGGGAGCGATAGGGTTTGTCAGCAGCAGTAGCGTAAATAATACCGTTAAGGTATTACTGGAGATAAAATAAAAACGGTGATAATATGTTAATAAAGATAATAGATAAATTCAAGAGTTCAATCAGAAACAGGGCGGTCGCGTTATTCGCGGGACCGCTTTTGCTGATTGTAACTTTTGTGTTAATTTACTTCCCGGCACATCAAAAACAATCGGGCAGGACAAATCTGCAAAACCAGGTAGAAACTTTGAGTGATATGCTCGCGTTTTCTGTGGGTGCAGGCCTGAGTGATGGGAACTTTGAACTTGTACAGACAGCATTTGACTGGTCTAAAAAGGATCAGAATGTTGTTTATGTTACAATTCTTGATGAAAATAACGATGTGTTGATTGAGTATAACCCCTTGAGTTTTACATTTGATCCAACTCTTGTTGGCGAAGTGAGGTACAATAGCGAACGGAACGTGATGGAAAATAGTGCTCCGATTAGCTATAAAGGAAAAAACTTCGGCAAGATTGTTTTACTATATTCTCTCGACAAAGTAAATGAACAAATTGGTGCGGCTACATCAACCTTTTTAATGATAGTTGGGTTGATGACTGTTTTTAGCTTCATATTTGTTATAGTTATATTTAATAAAACTGCAATCAGAATAGAAAGATTACGTGATGCTGCCATGGAGGCAAGTCAGGGGAATCTTTCAATTAATATAAAACGTACTTCGAGTGAGGAGATCGGTGACTTAACAGATGCATTCAACAAGATGCTGGAAAATATAAAGCAAACAAAACATGATCTTGAAGATGAAAAACTTTCTGTTGAATCGAGAGTTGAAGAAGCAGTAAAAGAATCAGAGGCGCAGCGAGTTTATCTTAAAAGCAATGTAGACCTGCTCCTATCAAAAATGCAACGAGTTGCCGATGGTGATCTTACAACGAATCTGGAAGTTAAATCTGATGATGATATTGCAAAATTATTTAACGGTTTCAACCAGACAGTAAGTAATATCCGCGAAATGATGATGCGCATCAATCAGATTGTTGTGGAGCTTACAAATGGTACGACGGAGATTTCCAGTTCAGCAGAGGAGCTTGCAGCCGGCGCACAGGAGCAGGGTAACCAAACAAATGAAGTTGCAGCAGCCATTCAGGAGATGGCATCAACGATAATGGAGAACTCGAGGAATGCAACCTCAGCCTCTAATTCCTCAAAGGATGCAAAGAATCTTGCCGAAAAAGGTAAAGAGAAGGTAGTTGAAAACAAAAAAGGTATTGAAAGAATTATTTACTCTGCAGGTACTACCGCAACAATAATTTCTTCATTAACAGGCAAAACTGACCAGATTGGTGAAATTACCCTGGTTATTAACGAGATCGCGGACCAGACTAACCTGCTGGCTCTTAATGCGGCTATAGAGGCTGCGAGAGCGGGTGAACAGGGAAGAGGATTTGCCGTGGTTGCCGATGAAGTGAGAAAACTTGCAGAACGCACCAGTAAAGCCACAAAAGAAATAGCAGAAATGATTAAAGCAATTCAGAGTGAAGCTAAACAGGCCGATGCTTCAATGGAAGAAGCAAAAATATCAGTCACGGATGGAGAACGTCTTACAAATGAGATTGACAGCCTGTTAGGTGAAATCTTAAATTCCAGCAATCATGTTTCGGCTGAAATTGATCAGGTTGCCGCAGCAACAGAAGAACAGTCTTCCACAGCGGAGCAAATATCCAAAAATGTTGAATTGATAAACAATGTTATCAATGAAAGTGCGCAGGGGATTGAACAGGTTGCATCTTCTTCGACTCAGCTTAAAATGTTAGGCGATGACCTAAAAGATATGATTACCCGGTTTACTCTGGAACATGGAAGTAGTAAAAATGTTCTGGGCGGGAAAAGAGAATTTAGGCATCTCAATTAGTTTGTAAGTACAAAAGTATCATTAAAACGCCGTTAAATTTTAGCGGCGTTTTTTTTTCTTCCTCCAGCACCTTGTGGCTCCGGTTAGTATTCTATGTTTATTCAGGAATACCTGATACAATAGAGATATCCTTAAAATGGAGTGCGGTTTAAATTGCATAATTATAAACCAGTACAATCACCATCAATTTGACAAAGCAAGAGATTTGTGCAAAATAGTGAGATGACAAACTTCTTCTACATTTTTAAACCAATTGTAAAAAAACAGACAAAATATAAAATTGGAAAAGTTTATTTCGCCTTAGTTTTATTGCTTATTAAAAGGTATGTGGGTATTTTAATTTTAATATAGAAAAATTAAGGATGAAATAATCCTGAAATAATATCAATGACAAAAGCGGAACCGAAATGCTTGATTTTAAATTCAAACCATTCGAAGAGATGACAGATGAGGATTATTCCCTGGTAGGTTTTAAATCCGGATTGGAAATTCACCAGCTTCTGTACACGGAAAAAAAATTGTTCTGCCGCTGCCCCGCAGGCAGATATACATTTGATTATGATGCTGAAATATTGCGTCACATGAGACCAACCCTTTCTGAATTAGGTGAGTACGACGGAACCGCCTTAATGGAATTTAAAACTAAAAAAGATATAATTTACAGGATAAATCGTGAAAGTGTATGCACGTATGAAATGGATGATACACCCCCGTTTCTAATAAACGAGGATGCACTGAATATAGCACTCGAGACAGCAATGTTGTTTAACGCCAACATTGTTGATGAATTGCATATCGCGAGAAAACAATATCTTGATGGCAGCATACCCACGGGATTCCAACGTACTGCAATATTCTCACTGGACGGCGAACTTCCTTACAAAGATAGAATAATCCCGATAATTCAACAGTCAATAGAAGAAGATTCATGTCGGGAGGTAAGCGACATAGGTCATACCAGAATTTATGCTACAGACAGATTGGGAATGCCATTGATTGAGACAGTCACGGCTCCCGCAATGAAAACCCCCAATGAAGTGGCTGATGTAGCCCGTCTTTGTGCCAGAGTTGTAAGAAGTACCAATAAGGTACGGCGTGGTATGGGTGCGGCTCGTGAAGATGTAAACGTTTCTGTTGAAGGTGGAACCCGAATTGAAATTAAGGGTGTCCCTAATATCTCGAGGATACCTTTGCTTACTTATAATGAGGCAAAACGGCAGTGGAATTTGTTAAGACTAAAAGAGGAATTAGCCGGCCGAGGAATTACCAGCGAAACGTTTGCAGCTGAATCAAAAGATGTTACACAGATATTCAAAAAGCCGACTTATCTTCCCTTGAAAACTGCTGTTGAAGCAGGTGAAAGAATAATGTGCGTTCTGTTAAAAGGATTTAAAGATTTACTGCACTGGGAAACACAAACTGATATATATTTTTCAAAAGAAATTTCAGATCGTGTGAGAGTAATTGCCTGCCTTACCACCTTGCCGAATATTGTTCATTCCGATAGTAAAAGTGACTCACTCGAATCTTCCGAGTGGTCTTCCATAAAAAAGATCATGAATGCCAGTGAGGATGATACCGTGGTCGTTGTCTGGGGATCAGAAATGGATACTGATACAGCAGTGAAAGAAATAATCATCCGGGCAAGGGAAGCCACGATAGGAATACCATCAGAAACACGACAGGCTTTGGATGACTGTACTAACGGTTTCGAGCGAATTCTTCCGGGAGCCGACAGGATGTACCCTGACACAGACCTCCCGCCCAAGAGGATAACCGCAGAACGGTTGGAAAATATTAGAAAACAGCTACCTGAACCAATTTGGGAAAGGGAAGCATGGTATCGGGAACTTGGAATACCTACGGAAACAGTCGAGGAGTTATCAATTCATCCTCTCGCAGAAGTTTTTAAAGAAGCGGTTGAAAAAATGGGTATCGACCCGGTGTTTGCAGCAGTAGTGATTGTTCAGTGGAAGAAAAAATTAAAAAAACAAGGGCTTGATGTTTCGCTTCTTTCTGATTTTATGATGCGGGATATTTTCGAGTGTTACTCCAATGGGATTGTGTCAAGAGAAGGTGTCTTGACAGCTCTTAAAAAATCACTAGAACTTGGTAAGTTTTATCCGGAGTTATTACCCAGACCAATAACAAGAAGTGAAGTAAAAGCCATCTTAAAACGGGAAAAGAGAAAATTAAATGGTACTTCGCTTTACAATCCCGCGAACTATAATAAACTCCTGCTTGGAAATGTTATGGAGAAAGTAAGAGGCAGAATAGAATTTGAAAAAGTAAGACAATTGTTGGAATCATTCGAGCTGGAGGGTGAAGATGGAAAATAATAATGCATACAAAGGTTATAGAGGTGCTGCTCTCTCGGTTCTTAAAAACTTTTCTGCACCGGTCTGGAGTGATGTTGAACTGGTAACCGCCAAAGGTAAATACAGCGGTATAGTTCTACCTCGTTCTGAAAAAGCAGATGATTTACATATCGTTTTAAAAATGCCTATAGGTTATAACATAGGAATTTTAGCCGAATCAGTAACTAATATTGTGGTAAAGGGATTCAAGGAAGCATTTTATAAAATTCCCGAGAAAGAATTTCCATTTGATCCTAAAAAGCCGGATGTGAAGTTGCTGGGGACGGGCGGAACAATAGCATCACGTCTTGATTATCGTACTGGTGCCGTGATACCGGCATTTTCTCCCGGAGAACTTTATGGTTCTGTACCGGAACTGGCTGATTATTGTAATCTCAGTACAGAAAAGTTGTATGGTGTATTTAGTGAAAACATGGGTCCGGAACAATGGATTGGAACGGCGAAAGCGATAGGCCGGGAAATTGAAAAAGGTGTGCATGGTATTGTTATTGGTCATGGAACCGATGTAATGCATCATACGGCTGCAATACTTTCGTTTATGGTTCAGAATTCGCCAATACCTATCGTGATGGTAGGTTCACAGAGAAGCAGCGACAGACCCTCGTCAGACGCAGCATTAAATCTAATTCATGCAGTTAAAACAGCAGCTGAAAGTGATATTGCTGAAACAATGGTGTGCATGTTTGGACCAACTTCCGATGACTATGGCTTATTGCATCGTGGAACCAGGGTGAGAAAAATGCATTCGAGCTATCGCAGCACCTTCAGAACAATTGGAGATATACCTCTTGGAAAAGTTGACCGCAAAACGATAACTCCATTCAGGAATGATTATAAAAAACGAAGACGTGATCGAAACGTTACTATAAATCCTGTTTTTGAAGAAAAAATTAGCATTGTTTACTATTACCCCAACATGCAGCCGGATATAGTTGATTCTCTTATCGATCACGGCTACAAAGGGATAGTTATCGCGGGTACCGGACTTGGGCACGTTAACAAACCTCTTTACCCCGCGCTGAAAAGGGCGCAGGAAAAAGGAGTTGCAGTGTACATGACGGTTCAGACTTTATGGGGGTACGTGCAGATGTATGTTTACGATACCGGCAGGGATATGATGGAGCTGGGGGTTGTGCCTCTCGCCAACATGCTGCCTGAAGTAGCTTACGTGAAATTAGGGTGGGCGTTAGGACAGTCAAGTGACCTTGAAAAAGTAAAAGAGATCATGCTCACCCCTATAGCTGGTGAAATTACAGAACGCGAACCAAGCAATGGTTACCTTATTTACCAGGGAGGAATACCCGAAGTAGAAGAATTTATAAGCAAATATCGAAAATAATTCGATTTAGGGAATAAAAATATAGCTTATTCCCTTTTATTTTTAATAAATGTTCATTATATTGAAGTGTTCATTGACAATGAACATGGCAAATAAATGAACGTATAGGTGATCATAATGGAAAAGTATTTATACACAGCAAAACAAAACGTTGAAAAAATATTAGAAACCAAGGTGGAGTATATCCCTAATACGGATAAAAATAAATTGATCTTGGGAATACACGAACACAAGTTTAGAGTAATAACATTTACAGAAATTCGCGAAGCAAATAAAGGTGTTATATTTGCAAAAATCCAAAACGAAAAAAAAGTGAATAATCTTCCTGTTTTAGTTGTCGCCAAATTTATAGCAAAAGATATTGCAGAAGAGATGAGAATAAAAAATATAAACTATATCGATATTGCAGGTAATGGCAATATAAAAGCAGAAAATCTTCTGTTTTACGTACGCGGACAAAAAAATACGCCAATACCAAAAGTTAATAAAACCAGGGCGTTTCAGGAGGCAGGTATAAAGTTGATTTACCAATTTTTAACTGATCCAACAAACCTGGAAAAAACTTACCGCGAACTCGCAAAATTGACCGGAATTGCACTTGGCTCTGTTAGCAGCATAATAAATGAACTTGAAGAATTGAATTTTATCCTCAAGAGCAAAAACGGGATTAGGTTAAAAAATAAACTTAAACTTTTGGAACGCTGGGTCATTGCATATAATGAGGTGCTAAAACCGAAGTTATTCCAAAAAAAATTAAGGTTTGCAACCCATCCGGATATAACACAATGGCAAAAATTGATAAATGCTAATGGTGAAATATTTTGGGGAGGTGAACCAGCAGCAAATATATTAACCGGGCACCTTAATCCTGCAGAATTTACTATTTATACATTTAATTACTGGACAGAAATTGCAAAAGTGAATAAATTAATACCCGATAACGAGGGTAATATTGAAATAATCAGCGCATTTTGGCCAGTGAGGAAATTAGATTATCGATTAGTCACGGTAAACCCGTTGTTAGTTTATGCAGATTTAATAAATACCGGGAATGAAAGAAATATAGAGGCAGCGAGGATTATCTATGAAAAAGAATTACAACATCTCGAGTGAAAAATTTATTGAACCGCTCGTTAAAGAATTGATTGAAGAACTTGCTGCTTATTTTGAATCCATCAATACTGATTTTTGCATCGTCGGGGCGGGAGCCAGAGATATCATTTTGAAGTTACATGAATTAACTCCATCCAGAGCTACTCGCGACCTGGATGTGGCAATTACTATATCAGATTGGTCTAAATATTCTAAAATATCTTCTGATCTGGAGAATAAAGTAAATTTCTCAAAGGAAAATAAAATCCAGCATCGATTTTATTACAAAAACATAATTCCGCTGGATATAATACCCCATGGAGAAAATATAATACGTGATGATAAAATCTTCTGGCCGCCTGATGAACAATTTGAAATGTCGGTGCTGGGTTTTCATGAAGCAGTAAGGTCTTCATCAATTGTAACCATTGATGACAAAGTGAAAATAAATGTAGTCAATTTTGACGGTCTGTTTATCCTTAAAATAATTGCTTGGAAAGATAGACACAACACGGGAAACAAAGATGCTGAAGATATCGGTTTGATATTGAATAATTATCTTGAAATGAACATGGAAGAAGCACTGGAACATCATTTTGATATTTATGAAGTGGAAGAGTTTAATCAGGTAACTGCCGGAGCAAAGTTACTGGGGCGACATATAAAAGAAATACTTGGGGAAAATGAAAAAATTATCGCTCAATTTTCAGAAATATTATACCAGGAAATTTCAAAGGCTGAAGAAAGTTTACTATTCTCACAAATTGACGAAACAACATTCATCCTCAACATTGATGAGATTGTTGATAGTTTTCAAAACATATATAATGAGATAACTGCAAAGTAAGTTCTAATAAAAATTAACGGTATAGTCAATAAACTGGCCGTTCTCGTAATTAAATTTTGCTGAAAATGGTTTGTTATTAAACATCCATTTTATAAAAATTTTATCACCATCCCATAAATTTAGCTCGTGAAGTTTGTCATCCTCAATCCAGGAAAGCTCACCCTCGGGAGAATCTTTTAACTTACCATCCCATTTTGTGATAAAATAGAGCCAAACATACCAATCGTCTTTACCGTCAAATAGCGGGAAAGTAATAAAACCTTTTAGTTTTAATTCTCTTACAATCAGCCCGGATTCCTCAAAAATTTCACGAACAGCACAATCTTCAGGGGACTCACCGGGTTCCAGCTTACCGCCTAGTCCATTCCATTTACCCTCGTGATAATCGTTTTCTTTTTTATTGCGATAAAGCATTAGTGTTTTATCATCTTTTTTCACATAACACAAGGTGGCAAGTTTCATATATCTCCGGTAAGTATTTATTTTAATAAGATTTTGGTTAAAACCATGTAAAAGATATTGAAAAATTTTTAGATAAAAAATTAAAGAGATATAAGCTATTCATTCCATAATTTTTTTGTAATTTTATGGATTAGCTTAAAATGAAACGGAAATTTATGAGTACCCCAGATTTAGTAGAAAATGATAAAATTATAATAAAAGGCGCTCGCGAGCACAATCTTAAATCGGTTGATCTTGAGATACCAAGAGATAACCTTATAGTGTTTACAGGCGTTAGTGGTAGCGGCAAATCCTCACTAGTATTTGACACAATTTATGCCGAAGGGCAGCGGCGGTATGTTGAATCACTTTCATCTTATGCTAGGCAATTTCTTGAAAGGATGAACAAACCCGATGTTGATTATATACGTGGTATCTCTCCGGCTGTAGCGATTGAACAAAAGACCGGCGCCAGAAATCCCCGTTCCACAGTGGGTACAAGCACAGAAATCTATGATTATCTAAGATTGCTATACGCGAGAATAGGAAAAACATATTGTTTCAAGTGTGATAATGTGGTAAAAAAAGATACCACGGCAACTGTTGTAGCCTGGCTCCAATCTCAGGAAGAGGGGGGAAGATACTACCTTGGTTTTCCAATCCATGCTCACGAGGGGCGCACAGTAAAAGATGAACTTGAACTTCTGAAAAAGAAAGGCTTTTTTCGTTTATTCTATAAGAACAAGATTGTTGACCTTAATGAAAATAATGGTGGAATCAGAAGTAAAAAAAATCTTTATGTTGTAATCGACAGATTTAAACTTTCAGGCGGAGATGTGAGGGAAAAACTCGCTGATTCTATTGAGGTTACCTTCAAGGAAGGGGAAGATCGTTTGGCGATCATTAACGCTGAAACATTCAAAGTAGAGCAATTTAATAAGTTTTATGAATGTTGTGGAATCAGGTATGAAGAGCCGGAACCCAGATTTTTCTCATTTAACAATCCGTTTGGTGCATGCCCTGTCTGCCAGGGTTTCGGACGTGTGATGGGGTATGATAGTGAACTTGTAATACCCAATAATAATCTCACTATTCTGGAAGGTGCCATTGCTCCATGGAGAACGGTGAAATTCAGCAAGTACCTGCGAGATCTCGTCAAAGAAGCGAAGGCGAATGATATTCCTGTAAATATTCCGTTCAAAAATTTAAATCCGGAACAGGTAAATAAAATCTGGAAAGGGTTTGGTTCATTTTCCGGGATAGAGGGATATTTCACTAAACTTGAAGAAAAAACATACAAGATGCACATCCGGATTTTATTGAGCAAATACAGGGGATACACTAAATGTCATGCCTGTAGAGGCTCAAGATTGCGCCGTGAAGCATTACAGGTTAAAATAAACAATTATTCAATTCATGACATCATTAGAATGTCCATTGAAAATGCTCACGAGATAATAAGAGATTTAAAACTTTCTGAATACGATAAGCATGTAGGCGAGCGAGTTATCAAAGAAATTGAAAAAAGGTTATCGTTTCTCAACAATGTTGGGTTAGGCTATTTAACACTTGAAAGATTAAGCAGTACGCTTTCCGGTGGTGAAACCCAGAGGATAAATCTTGCAACATCACTCGGGTCTGCACTCATAGGAACGCTGTATGTACTGGATGAACCAAGTATCGGTCTGCACCCCAGAGATAATACTAAGCTGATTCAAATACTAAAATCTCTGAGGGATATAGGAAATACAGTACTGGTTGTTGAACATGATTCCGAGATGATGCGTGAAGCTGATTATATCGTGGACATGGGTCCGGGTGCCGGTTCAGGCGGGGGTGAGGTAGTAGCATATCAAAAGTACGGTGATCTAATCCAAAACGAAAATTCGCTGACGGGTAAATACTTATCCGGCGTAATGAGTATTCCACTTCCGAAGAAGCGTAACACAACCGTTACTCCGGTAATCTCGATAGTCGGGGCAAGAGAAAACAATCTAAAGGATGTTAATGTTGATATCCCTCTCAATAAATTCGTTGTGATAACAGGTGTTTCCGGCAGCGGTAAAAGTACGTTAATACATGATATTCTTCATGGTGGAATCACGAAACTGATGGGGGGGAATCCACCGAAATTGGGAAAATATGATGATATAAAAGGGGTGAAAAATATTGAAGAAATTCAAATTGTTGACCAGTCACCGATTGGTAAATCACCCCGCTCTAATCCAATAAGTTACGTTAAAGGGTATGAAGTAATCAGGGAAATGTTCAGTAATACCAGAACCGCAAAAACCAGAGGTTATAAACCCGGATTTTTCTCTTTCAACGTGCCCGGTGGAAGATGCGAAACTTGTCAGGGTGAGGGTTTTGTGAAGATTGAAATGCAGTTTCTTGCCGATTTATATCTTGAGTGCGAGGATTGTAAAGGAACACGCTTTAAGAAGGAGGTCAGGGATATTACCTATAAAGGGAAAAATATTGTTGATGTGCTTGATATGACGGTAAATGAAGCGCTGGAATTTTTTGAACATGACAAAAAAATAAAACAATATGTTCAGGTGCTTGCAGATGTGGGGATGGGCTATATAAAACTGGGACAGCCTTCAAATACACTTTCCGGGGGCGAGGCGCAACGAATTAAACTTGCACAGCATCTTGCTCAACAAAAAAAAGAACGGCATACACTGTTTATATTTGATGAACCTACAACCGGCTTGCATTTTCATGATATCTCAAAATTGTTAAACTGTTTTAACATGTTGATCAAAAATAAAAACTCCGTAGTTATTATTGAGCACAATCTTGATATCATTAAATGTGCTGATTATATAATTGATCTGGGTCCGGAAGCCGGAGAAAAGGGAGGAGAAATTGTTGCTACCGGTACGCCTGAAGAAGTAGCTGAAAACCCGGTTTCTTATACAGGGCGATATTTAAAAGAATATTTGAACAAATGATATATATTATTCCGGGGTTAGTTGCTCTTTTTCTAATTTATGTGATTGTTTATACGTCAATTGCAATTTTGTTTGCCAAAAATCAGAAAGAGTTTCCCGCTGAACTGGGAGTAGTGTTCAATCACAGAGTCAGAGAGGATGGTAAAATATCCGATGTTTCAGCAATCCGACTTGAATACAGCGCAAATTTGTTCCAGAGAGGTTTTATCACAAAAATATTTTGTGCCGGTGGATATGAACCAGCGAAGAAAATACTAACTTCTGAGATAAATTCGGGTTATTTGGTTTCAATAGGAGTGCCTGAAAAACATATCGAAAATTTATCATACTCCTTTAATACATATACCAATGTGATCGAAGCATTAGAGAAAGCAGAGGAACTTTGCACTAACCCAATTGTATTTATTTCTTCTCCTCTGCATTTGAAAAGAATTTCAATTTTAATACCGGAAGGTGAGAGAATAATTAAATTTTGTGCCCCATCATTCTCAATCTATGTTTTACGCGTGGGTTATTTACAGGTTATAAAGGAAATATTCGAGGAGTCAATCAAGGTTCTGGTATTATTATTGCCAAAAAAACTATATCATAAAATGGTCTTGAAATCGCTTCAAACCGGCAAACTAAGATTTATGAGGCGATTATCTAAATTTTAGGCTCTTATTTAATGTTGTAAATCATTAAATTTGCATAAAAATCAAATATTTACAGGAAAAAATGCCAAAAATTGGAGTTGTGTTATTGGGTGCCGGTGAACCGGACAAGTTAAATGAAATTAAGGAATACCTTATTAGTCTGCATGAGGACCCTTTTTTGTTTCCTTTCCCATATGCACGCGGATTTTTAACCAAAATTATGGCAGCAAGAAAAACACAAAAAGCAGAAGAAGAATTTAATTTTGCTATGGGTACTCCCGATTACGGGAAAACAATCAGCAATTTTGCCAAAAAGTTCAAGGCTGAATTGCTCGCGAGAAATATTGACGCCGAAGTTTTTTTTGCAACACGATATTATAAACCGTCGATTAGAAAAATTGCAAAAAAAGTGAGTTCGGAAAGTTTTGATATTACCATAATAATTTCAATTCATCCACAATATTCAAAAGTAATTTCCGGTGCCTTTTTCAGGGAATGGGAAAAGTATTACACCGGAAATAAAACAACTTCAATCCAATTAACGGAGTATCACAGCCAAAAGTTGTTTATTTCGGCAGTATCAGAAAAAATTGCTATCACCTTACGAGATAACAGTTTAACTAAAAATGATAATCCGCTTATTTTATTTTGTGCCGAAAGTGTTTCCAGAACAGAACTTGAACACGGCGATCCCTATTGTGTACAGATGGAAGAAAGCGTCAGACTTATAATGGAAAACTTTGAGGGGTATCAGTATAAATTGGGTTATTATAATAATATTATTAGTGAAAAATCCTTATTTCCCGATGTAAAAAATCTGATAAAAAATGCCGGAACCAAAAGTATTGTTGTAGTACCGTTGAGTTCACCAGGAGAGGATTTTCATACGTTTTACAAATTAAACCATGAATTAAAAAATCTCGCGCACTCCAATGGAATAAAACATTTTTACCCTATTGAAAAAATATTGGAAAGCGAAAAGTTTACCAATTGTATGGTGACAATGGTAAAAGGTGCTTTGAAATTTGCCGGAGTGTAGAAATTTTATTATTTAAAGGATCGATATTGTTATGACAAAGGATCAAGTGAATATAGTAATATTAGGCGCGGGGATTTCAGGATTGACAACCGCGTTTCTATTGGAAAAAGAGGGATACAAAACTACAATTCTGGAATCACGGGGCGAACCCGGTGGAGCCATGCAGACTATTATCGAGGATGACTTCCTCGTTGATTTTGGTCCGAACAGTGGATTGGAAACTACTCCGCTCATTAGTAAGATCGCACAAGAAGTTGGACTAAAGGAGGAGATGATTTACGCTAACGAAGCCTCTAATAAAAGATATATTTTAAGAAATGGGAAACTATTGGCACTGCCAACCTCGGGACCAGCATTTTTCACAACAAGTTTGTTCTCACTTGGTGCTAAATTGAGATTATTCAAGGAACCGTTTATCGGGAAATCGGAAGACGGTTATTATCAATCCATCGCGGATTTTGTGCGAAGAAGACTTGGCAATGAATTTTATGACTACGCAATTGACCCATTTGTATCGGGAGTATTTGCAGGTGATCCGGAAAAATTGTCTGTGAAATCGGCTTTTCCAAAACTTTACCGGTTGGAAGAATTATACGGCGGTATGATAAAAGGGATGATTAGAGGTGCGCGTGAAAGGAAAAAAAATGCCGAAAAATCCAAACAAACAGCAAAGATGTTTTCATTTCTTTATGGAATGCAAACTTTCCCCGAAGCGATTACAAAATCATTAAAATCGGGTGTTATTTATAACACTAAAATTCAAAAAGTTACACGACTTGAAACAGGCTATGAAGTTGAGGTACAGCAGGGGGAAGATAATATTAAAATTCCGGCTGATTTAATAATTTCAACTTCTCCGGCGTACGTTACCAGTTCAATACTATCAGGTATTGATTCCGGACTGAAAAGTCATCTTGATGAAATTTACTATCCACCTGTTCTTGTATTATATCTTGGTTACAAGAAAGAAGATATTAAACGTCCTCTTGACGGTTTTGGTTATCTTATACCGAGCAAAGAAAAGAGAAAATTTCTTGGTGCGATTTGGAGTTCGACTATATTTCCAAACAGGTCATCGAGTAAAACAGCATCGTTTACACTTTTCGTGGGAGGAGCAAGGAATCCGGGGATCTTAAAAAAAGATGTAAATAAACTGATTGATGAGGTAATTAAAGAATTTTCTGAAATTACCAGTGTTCAAGGGAAGCCGGTTTACATGAAATACAAATTGTGGGAAAAGGCTATTCCGCAGTACAATCTCGGGTATATTGAACATGAGAAATATTTTGAGAAGTTCGAAAAAGAAAATCCGGGCTTGTTTTTAAGTGGTAATTACCGTGGTGGCATCTCTGTAGGGGATTGTGTGAAAAACTCCGAGGTTACTACAAAACGGGTTACTGACTATATAAATAGTTTAAATTAACAGGAAATATTTGAGGTTATAATGGCAAATTATCCAACTGCAAGATTAAGAAGATTAAGATATAATCCCATCGTGCGAGATATGGTTAGGGAAACTTCACTTGATAAAAGTGATTTTATTTATCCCTTATTTGTTGTGGAGGGGGAAAATATAAAAAAAGAAATTAAATCAATGCCCGGTGTTTTCCAGCATTCTATTGATATGCTTGTAAAAGAGTGCAAAGAACTTGTTGAAATGGGTCTGCACTCTGTTATACTGTTTGGAATTCCCGCGCATAAAGATGAAGTTGGCTCGGATGCGTATAATGACAACGGTATCATCCAGCGAGCGATCAGGGCGATAAAAGCCGAAGTAAAAGAGATGCTTGTCATCACTGATGTTTGTCTTTGCGAGTATACCTCGCACGGTCATTGCGGTGTTTTACAAGGTGAAGAAATACTCAATGATGAGACAGTTTCGCTATTGGCAAAAGAGGCGGTTTCGCACGCCCAGGCGGGCGCAGATATGATTGCACCTTCCGATATGATGGATGGAAGAATTGCTTCAATTCGTAAAGCACTTGATTACAAGGGTTTCACGCATATTCCCATCATGAGTTACGCCGTGAAATATGCTTCCGGGTTTTACGGACCATTCAGGGATGCTGCCGAATCAACTCCGGCATTTGGTGACAGGCGTTCCCACCAGATGGATATCGCTAACATAGACGAGGCAATCAGGGAGGCTGAATCAGACATCGCTGAAGGTGCGGATATTATAATGGTGAAACCTGCTATTGCTTATCTTGACGTGATTAAAACTTTGAAAGAGAGGTATTCATTACCGCTGGCTGCTTACCAGGTAAGTGGTGAATATTCTATGATTAAAGCGGGTGCTGCGATGGGGTGGATTGATGAGGAAAGAGTAATGGTAGAATCGCTCATTGCAATTAAAAGAGCTGGCGCGAAAATGATATTAACATATTTTGCGAAAGATGCGGCACGTTATATTGATAAAACGAAAAAATAAAAGTTTGAGGTTATTATGAATGTAGATAAAAGCAGAGAATTATTCAAAGAAGCACAAAAATATATCCCGGGGGGAGTAAACTCACCGGTAAGGGCTTTTAAATCTGTTGGCGGAGACCCACTGTTTATCGAGCGAGGCGAAGGGTCACGAATGTATGATGTAGACGGGAATGCTTATATCGAGTACATAGGTAGCTGGGGACCTCATCTGTTCGGGCATAATCCGTCTTTTATTACAGAAGCTCTTTACAAGGCGATTGAAAACGGAACCTCTTTCGGTGCCCCCACCGAGATGGAAGTTAAAATGGCGAAACTGATCACGGAAATGATTCCTTCAGTGGAGCGCGTGAGAATGGTAAACAGCGGTACAGAAGCAACCATGAGCGCTATTAGAGCGGCACGTGGTTACACCGGCAAGGAAAAATTTATCAAATTTGAAGGCTGCTATCACGGTCATGCCGATTATTTTCTTATAAAAGCTGGTTCCGGGGCGCTTACGTTAGGTGTGCCTACAAGTCCGGGTGTGACCAAGGGAAATGCGGCTGATACTTTAATGGCTGATTATAACGATCTAAATTCTGTTAAAGAGGTTGTTAAAGCCAACAAGGGTGAGATTGCAGCAATAATTATTGAACCTATTGCCGGGAACATGGGTGTAATTCCGTCAAAAAAAGAATTTTTAACCGGCTTACGTGAATTGTGTGATAATGAGGGTATTGTATTAATTTTTGATGAAGTAATGACCGGATTTCGTGTAGCGGCGGGTGGTGCGCAGGAAGTGCTGGGCGTTACCCCTGATCTTTCGACATTTGGAAAAATTATTGGCGGTGGTTTACCGGTTGGTGCATTTGGTGGCAAGAAAGAGATTATGGATACAATTGCCCCGGTTGGACCAGTTTACCAGGCAGGTACTTTAAGTGGTAACCCTTTGGCAATGAGTGCAGGATACGCAGCGTTAAAACATATTCAGGATAATCCCGGCATTTATGATACACTTGAAATGAAAAGTAAATTTCTTGCTGACGGGTTTGAAGAAAACCTGAAAAAGTTGGGTAAAAAATATTTCATGACCCGCGTGGGTTCAATGAGCTGCATGTTTTTTACAGAGCAGGAAGTAACAGATTTTGCTTCAGCTGTAACTTCTGATACAGTATTGTACGGTAAATATTTTCACGAAATGTTAAAGCGTGGTGTTTACCTCGCCCCGGCGCAGTTCGAGGCTGTATTTGTATCAACTGAACATTCAGAGCATGATCTTGAGCATACTATCAAGGCGCATTACGAGTCTCTCAAGGTGATATTGTAGAAATTAATGTTGTGTTGAATTTAAGGAGCGTGATCTGTCTTATACTTGATGACAGATCACGGCATAAAATTATTTAAAAGCTTCGTTTAATTTATCCTCAATTTTTTTTATTAATTCTGTGCTTGATATCCCTTCAATCTGCAACTTTGAAGTTTTTACAGAAATTTCCGGGCTGTCACCCATACCCTTTTTATAATTTACGAGATTAAACGCGAGCCTGTTTCTGTCATTAGCGACAGGGAGGTAGTTATTCAGGCTTTCAATAATAGTGTAAACTTTTTTTTCGATGCTGCTTTCGGGAAATTCGTTCGTGCCCGGCGCATTGGATGTTGTCATAATAAAATATTCCAATTATTTTAGAGAACTATTTTTACCCTAATATCGGTAAATTTGATAAATTTGTAAAATGTAATAATTCGGAAATTGCGATTTGGATGTAAACTTTTCAAAAATATCGAAAATTCTGGTAATAAGACTCTCGTCTCTGGGGGATGTTATACTTACCACTCCCTTACTACGTGAAATAAAGAGTCTATATCCACATATAAGTTTACACTTTCTCGTGAATGAAAATTATAAAGATGTTGTAATAAATAACCCGAATTTAGACAAAATTTATCTTTATAATAAAGATAAGCAAATAGAATTTAATACCGGATTTGATCTGGTGATCGATTTGCAGAATAATCGCAGAAGCAGGAATATTGTAAAAACCCTCACATCACCGGTGGTTTCGTTCACCAAGCCGCAGCTTGACAAATTCCTGCTAGTAAACTTTAAGATTAACCGATTCAAAAATATCATACCAATTCCGGTAAGATACGCGAGTTCAATTCCCGGCATCGAAGTAAAAGCGCCCCCCGAAATTTTTACAGGAAACATTAATTGTGAACTTTTAAACGAAGTAGATAAAAAGATTACAATTGGTCTGGCACCCGGTTCACGTCATTTTACAAAGATGTGGCCCGAAAAATACTTTCTGGAATTAAGTAGCAAACTTGTCGAAACAGGATACAAGGTTGTCATTTTCGGTGGAAATAGCGATATTGAAATCGGAGCACGAATCGCAGAAAAGATTGACGGTGTTATCAATCTTACAAATAACAATGAACTGCTTAAAACGGTAGAATGTATGAAAAATTGTTCTGCTGTCGTTTGTAACGATTCGGGGATGATGCACACCGCCACGGCTGCAAGAGTGCCAGTGGTAGCGATTTTTGGTTCAACTGTGAAAGAATTTGGATTTGCGCCCTTCAGTCCTGAAAGTATTGTTCTGGAAAACACCGGACTCTCGTGCCGACCCTGCTC
>Ga0070729_10003487_pt1 | contig 18182 bp, 13 predicted proteins | sample tdDd472_FD_66725 | JGI IMG/M metagenome (GOLD analysis project Ga0070729, IMG submission 66725) | Marine sediment microbial communities from the Atlantic coast under amendment with organic carbon and nitrate - tdDd47.2 | ecosystem: Environmental > Aquatic > Marine > Coastal > Sediment | place... | reverse complement strand
ACCAAAGGCGACGCCAAAACCGGCCACGCCTACCGCGACCTGGAAGTCGAGCAGCAGGTTCTGGAAATGACCCGCAAGATGGGCATCGGCGCGCAGTTCGGCGGCAAATACTTCTGCCACGACGTCCGCGTCATCCGCCTGCCCCGCCACGGCGCATCCTGCCCGGTCGGCATCGGCGTTTCCTGTTCGGCCGACCGTCAAATCCTCGGCAAGATCACGGCCGACGGCGTGTTCCTCGAGCAGATGGAAGCCGACCCGGCCAAATATCTGCCCGAGCAGACCGATACGAGCCTCGGCGGCGACGTGGTTGAGATTAACCTCAATCAGTCGATGGACGAGATGCTGAAAACGCTTTCGCAATATCCGATCAAGACCCGCCTCAGCCTGACCGGCACGATGATCGTCGCCCGCGATATCGCCCACGCCAAGCTGAAAGAACGGCTCGATGCGGGCGAAGGCCTGCCCCAATACATCAAGGATCATCCGGTCTATTACGCCGGCCCGGCCAAAACGCCGGAAGGCTACGCCTCGGGCTCTTTCGGCCCCACCACGGCGGGCCGCATGGACAGCTACGTCGAGCAGTTCCAGGCCGCGGGCGGCTCCAAAATCATGGTCGCCAAGGGCAACCGCTCACAGGCCGTGACCGACGCCTGCAACACCCACGGCGGGTTCTACCTCGGCTCCATCGGCGGCCCAGCCGCACGCTTAGCCTTGGACTGTATCAAGAAGGTCGAGGTGCTGGAATATCCCGAACTGGGCATGGAAGCCGTCTGGAAGATCGAAGTGGAAAACTTCCCGGCCTTCATCGTCGTCGACGACAAAGGCAACGATTTCTTCGCCAACATCAACGCCCCCATCCACGACGGCAACGGCGGCGGCAACGATAGCGAAAAGAAATGATTTAAGGACTAAGAGCCTGCATGAATCTGAAAAGAGCGCTCCACCGGGGCGCTTTTTTTTGGGGCTAAGCGCCTCGGATAATTTCAAGCTGCCCAACAGCAAATTTCTTAACCACTTCGATTGTTTCCTTGCAGGCGAGTTTTAGATCATCCGGCGGCGGCACTTCTTCGTAGTATGTGCCGTGACTGAGATTATGGATCATCAAGCTTTTAATGTTGAACTCATCCTCACCGACTAGGAAGGTCATAAAATCTGTAGACTTACGTGATTTGTCCGGTCGGCAGAAGCGCCCCACGGCCTCAAGGACAGACCGTACAGAATTACCAGTTTGGTGATCCGGTTCCTTGTCATTCTCAGCCACGTCATAGATATCTTTTAGTTGCTGTTGGAAAGGAGCAACATAAGTATTGAACCGCGTTAGTTTATGATCCGTTTTGTCCGGGTGGAGCGCAAATGCGGCTCCGTTCTTCACAACTAAGTTGGTTAGAGAGATATTAAAAAAGTAACTGCTGTGCGTCAGAATAATGAGCTCTGGGCGTACGTAAATATTGCCATCAAGCAAGGTGGGGTTTGTTGATATGTCCCCTTGCTTAGAGATACTGAGGTTTTTTAGCGTCTGAGCAATGGTGAAAATGAAGTCATACGACATTGAGGTCACGGGATCATCGAAGACCAAAAAAAGTTTCTGGTAATCACCATTGCTCTCAACCTTTCGGTGAATGCTCGCGACAAAATAACAGAATGCGATAGCAGTTTTTTCTCCGTCGCTTAAGGTTCGGTGCGGATCACGCGCCATCTCGCTATCGCCGCGCTTCAGAACAAAATTTTTGCGGTCAAAGACGTATTTCTTGGCAAAAAAATCCCGTAGTAGCTGCTCAAATGTATCGGCTACGCGCTCCTTTGCATCAGTTTTTGGGCTGGCCTTTTCCAAGGCTGCAAATTCCTCACGTTTGGCCTGAGAAACTGAACTTAATTTCAAAATCTCCGCAATCTCAGACCAGTGCTCTCTAGTAAACTCGACTAAAAAAATTGCACAAGCATTGCGTTGAAGAGATTTGCGTTCTTCGTCCGACTTCTCAATGGCCGACCGCAAGATTGCGACTTTTGCATTATTCCCATCAATGGCCACAGCCAGACTTTTCATGCGTTCAGCAAGATTATCGGTCGGTAGCGCCGCTCCTTGGCCAAGGGCGCTGGCCTTTGCTTCTATTGCATCTTTGAAACGCGTTATAACCGTACATGCCTGTTCGATTTCCGTTTCGCAGTCCGCAAGCTGTTCATCTCTCTTCGACGGTAAATAGCACTTCAGGGCATCGAATCGGGTTCTCTGGTGTACGATGCGTGGAGAAAGCGCCCTGATCTCTGTTTCCTTATCTTTTAGAACTTTATAATACCGACGCAGCTCGCTCTTGTGCTTTTCCTCTTCATCTTTGAAGTAGGCGATATAGGTTTCTATCGTTTCTTTCGCAGGAGATTTCTGAATGCTCTGATCACAGAAGGGGCAGGCATCCGCATCATGTTCACCCAAAATTTCGACACCAGTTTTAAAAAAATCGTGGTGGGCATCAATTTTCTGTTTGATGCTCGCTGAGATGGCGGAGGGTGATGTAATTTTCTGAAGTGAGCTTTGAATTGCCTCGACATCAATATTATCGACACGAATGGAAACGACAGGCTCCGGGTAGACAGGTTCCGCCGGAATGGATTTTAGGCTATCCAAATCTTTCAGCGTATCCGCAAATGACCGATCAGGGACATCCGGTTTGTCAGACACTTGCCCCAGCACATCCTCAAAGACCAGAGCTTTATAGTCCCTGAGTTGCTTGTTCACCCCGGCTTTCTCGTGGACTTCTGATATCTTCGCGGCATCAAATGACTCGCGTAGTGTATTTGACGCCTCAGCCTCTGCCGCTTCGGCTGCAACGACAGCTTCCTGTCCCTCCTTTAGCTTGATATTTTCGCTATCGACAGCAATCTGGTTCTGGATATTGCCGTCCGGGTTATAGAGTTTTTCCCGTAATTCCTCATGAACAAAATCCTCGGAAAAAACATGAAAAATACGCTCCTGTGCCTCGGCAACAACCAAATCACCATTTTTTTGTACCGACAGATTGCCAAGCGTCTCAGCCCCACGAGAAAGAATGAAGCTCCCGCGGCCGTCGGGGGATTCATCTGAAACTAAATTGATAGCAGCATCGGAAATGTCCTTGCTATCACCCGCCTTATCTAGATACCGGAGAGTCCGAGATAGGAACGATTTACCAGTACCGTTTCGGGCAAAAATAAGGTTTTGACGTTTTTCCGATAACTCGCTGTCCAAGGAAAAAACAGGTCCCAGATAGCGAGCCGAAATAGCGAGTTTTGGTTTAGGCAATGACGTCATTTGCCTCCCTTGAATTCGTGATACGACATAGTGGCATCCCCACTTAGCCCCGACTACCTATCCTTACGTATATTTTCCCGCCATTGCCGTGCATCGTCCGCTCCTGTATGAAAGCGCCAACTGCAACGCATTCTGGTTTCCGGGTTCCACTCCGTGGCCTCGGAATGACAGGAGGACGCCATGACCGACACGCCCGCACCCGATTTTCTGTTCACCGGCCCGGAAGACTCTGCGCTGACCTTTGCCTTCGCCCATGGGGCGGGCGCGCCGATGGATAGCAAGTTCATGGTGCGGTTTGCCGAGGGGCTGGCGGAAGCGGGCATCCGCTGCGCGCGGTTTGAGTTTCCCTACATGGTCGCGCGCCGCGAAACCGGCAAGAAGCGGCCGCCCGATCGCGGGCCGGTTTTGGAAGCCACGTGGCGTACTGTGATCGACGCCCTGGGCGGCCCCGATAAAGTCGTGGTCGGCGGCAAGTCCATGGGCGGGCGCATCGGCTCCATGGTGGCGGCCGAAATGGAGAAGGAAGGCACACCGGTCAAGGGCATCGCCTGCCTCGGCTATCCCTTCCACCCGCCGGGCAAGCCGACCCGTCTGCGCATCGACCATTTTCACCACATCAAAACCCCAACCATGATCTTTCAAGGGGCGCGAGACACTATGGGTTGGTACGACGAGGTGGTGGAATATCCGCTCTCAAAGGCCGTGAAATTCTTCTGGCTCGACGATGGCGATCACGACTTCAAGCCGCGCGCGCTTTCGGGTAAGACCATGAAGGAAAATCAGGAAGAAGCGCTGGCGGGCCTTGTCGACTTCATCAAAAACCAGATCGAGCGTTGATCTCAGCGTAAAAGATTTTTTGCGCCTGAAACGGTCTAATCAAAATCCGCGCAAACGACCCGGTTTCGGCCTTCTTGCTTGGCCCGATATAAAGCGGCATCAGCCCGGTTAAGCGACTTCGAAACGCTTTCCCGCCCTGCGCAAACTTTCGCAAGACCGATGCTCACAGTGAATTTCACCGTTTCGTCCAAGGCCTTGTAGGTTTCGGATTCCACAGCTTTACACAGCCGTTCCGCCAGCTTGGCCGCCGCCGCCAAATCCGTTTCCGGCAGCATAATAGCGAATTCCTCTCCACCGAAACGGGCGAGAAGATCGCTATCTCTCAACTGCCGCTGTGTGGTCGCCACATACCCGCGCAAAGCTTCGTCGCCCACCCCATGGCCATAGGTATCGTTGATCCGTTTAAAGTGATCGATATCGCAAACCATGACGCAAAGCGGTCGGTTATACCGCACAGAACGCTCCGTCTCGGCCTTAAGCGCTTCAATAAAGGCCCGCCGGTTGGCAATGCCGGTCAAAGAGTCCGTGGTCGCCATCCGGCGCAACTCTTCTTCCAGCGCCTTGCGTTTCGTAATGTCGCGCAAGCTGGCGACAAAAAACGGGCCCAATTGGCTTTCGGCACGGGTTACGTGGATTTCCAGCGGAAACTCTTCACCGTTTTCCCGCAGCCCAACGACGACCTGGGGATGCTCGACGACTTTGCTTTCTTTGTTGAGATTGTAATTGACCAGGCTTTGATCGTGCTCCCGTGCATTTTCTTCACGCATGAACCGATTGATCTTGGTTCCCTTTACATCCTCCAAACGGATGCCGAAAATCTTTTCACCGGCCAGGTTGACCTTTTCGATCTCACCGCGAGCATTGGAGATCACCAACCCGTCACCCATGGTGCGCAGGATTGCTTCCTCATGCTCTTTATGCGCCATGGCTTCAATTTGCAGGACTTCAGCTTGCTTTCGCTCATCTTCGGCCCGCCGTTTGGCTTCATCCAGGTCTTCGGCGAGATGCACCATTTGCTTGGCCTGTTCTTCAAGCGCCCCCTTGGCCAAGTCAATTTCATCCAGTGCCGTTTGCAAAGACTTGCCCCGGAAAATCAACTCCCGTTCTTTGTGTTTTAAGTCGCTGACATCGGCCAGCGCCATGGTGAGGCCGCCGTCACGGGTCGCCCGTTCGCGCAAAAGAACGAAGGTGTCGTCGGCAAACTGCAGAACGCATTCGGTTTCCCCTTTCAAGTGCGCCCGAAACCGCTCGGCGGCCCAATCGTTCGGCTCTTCTTCGAAAACAAGCTTGTTTCCTCGGGCCAACTCCTCCCAAAAGAGCTTCAGTTGAATTTTCGGGGCGGTATCGGCCGGAGGGATATCGAAGCGCTCGGCGAAAATTTCATTGAACACTTCCAGGCGACCGGCCTGATCCCAAATGGCGAAGCCGTCGGCCGAGCACTTAATCGCATCTTCAAGGCGGTTTGCGCTGCGCTTCGCATCGGTGACATCCGCCCATTGGCAAATCACGCCACCAAAGGATGTCGACCGTTCCTTGATCTCGATCCACCGCCCATCGGTCAGGCGCTGCTCAATCCAACTCCTCTTTTCCTTATATTTGGCGAGTCTCCAACGCACCCACCCTTCAGGGTCTTCCAATGCTTGGCGACCGGCGATTTCACCGTTCTCCAGCATCAGCCACAGCAAATCCTCGAAACGACGGCCCAAAAGACCCTCGACGGTTTGAAAGCTCAGATAGACATATTGAAATTGATGATTGTGGTAAATCAGGACATCATCTGAATCAAAAACGGCAAATCCGGTCCTTAACGTATCAAATGCACCAAGGATATCGGTAACGCTGTCTTCCAGAAAAGGCATAACCCACCACGGCTTTCGTTTTATATTTCTTATCGTTATTGTAGGCGTATCACCGTTTCATAATATTGTCTAGCAAGCGGCCAATCACCGGCGGCCAATCCCCCACCGTTTCCTGGCGGAACAATGTCATGCTCGGATACCAGGGGCTGTCGTCGCGCTCCAAGAGCCAACGCCAGTCGGGCCATTTCGGCAGCAGTGTCCAGACCGGGCGGCCCAGCGCGCCCGCCAGATGGGCGACGGCGGTATCGACGGAAATGATCAAATCCAAATGGTCCATGGCCGCCGCCGTATCGGCGAAATCGGCGAACAAGGGGGCCAAATCGGTGATCGCTCCGCCCAAAACGCTACGCGCCTCCCCCTCACGGCCCACCTGAAGACTGAACAGCGAAACGCCATCCATAGCAGCCAGGGGCAAGAAGAGGTCGGGGGGCATGGAGCGCTTTCGGTCGACCTTGTTGACCGGATTTCCGGCCCAGGCGATCCCCACCTTCAAGGTTCCATCGCCCGCCAAACGAGATTTCCAGGCGGCCAGCCGTTCCGTCGACACTCTCAAATAAGGAGTCTCGCTTGGGATGTTGGTCGCATCGGTTTCAAACAAACGGGGCAGCTCGAGTAGGGGAACATGGAAATCATAGGCCGGAAGCGTCGCCCCGGCCCGCACCACTCGATCTGCCAGCCCACTGGTTTCCATCAGGCCAACCAACGGCGCCTGGACCTCAAAAACGATCCGTGCGCCCCGCTGTTGAACGAGCGGCAGATAACGGGCGAACTGGATGACATCGCCCAATCCCTGCTCGTGATAGACAAGGAGCGTCTTCCCGGCAATCGGTTCGCCCTCCCATAGCCGACCCGGATATGAGGCTTTTTTCAGAGGGTTGTCGGGCTCTTTCAGCCGCCAGGCATAGTTTTGCCAGCCGCTTTCAAAGCTTCCGCGCAGCAGTTGCAGGAAACCAAGCGTTTTATGAACCTCCGGATTGTCCGGTGCGGCTTCAAGCGCCAGCTGAAACCGTTTTTCCGCTTCATCCAAGCGCCCCAAGTCCCAAAGCGCATTGCCCAGATTGACATGCGCCTCCAGATAGTCGGGCTTTACGGCAACCGCCGCTTCATAGGCCCCGCCGGCCTCTTCGAAGCGCCCTTGGTCGTTGAAGGTTAGGCCCAGGTTATAAAGCGCCGTCGCATCCTCAGGCCCGGCGCGACGAAAGGCGTCAACGGCTTCATCCAAGCGTCCCAGCCCCCGCAAAGCGACACCCAGATTACAAGCCGCATCGCCATTGTTCGGGTTGACCGTCAGCGCTTTTTCAAACAGCGTGACCGCCTGACCAAAATCCTGCTCGGTTAAGGCAAGAAGCCCGAGCATGTGGAGCGCAATGGGCTGGGCGGCATCCATTTGCAGCACCTTCAGATAAAGCGCGCGAGCTTCGGCAAGCCTGCCCGACTGATGATGGGCAAGCCCCGGCCCTAAAAGATGTTCGATGGAATCGGCCATGCCTCAGCTTAGCCGAGGAGTCCCGCAGGGCAAAGACCGACCCTTGCCTTCCGCTTCATCTTATGGCGCTAATAGGGCGTCAATTTTAACGGTGGAAGCCCATGCCCGTTCCCTGGGAGACATTCTTCGGTTTTTTACTCGCCGCTTCGGTGCTCGTCATGTCGCCGGGACCGGACTCCATGCTGATCATCCGCCATAGCCTGTCATCGGGCGCAAAGGTGGGGCTGGCCACCGTGGCGGGGGTGCAGTTCGGTCTGCTCGGCCACAATCTTTTGGCCGTCGCCGGTATTTCGGTGATTATCGCCTCCTCACCCCTATTGTTTCAAACCGTCGCCATTCTCGGGGCGGGCTATCTCGGCTGGCTCGGGCTTCAGGCCTTAAGCACACGCTCGACTCTCGGCGTCGGGAGTGACAACCACACCGTCGGCCCCTGGAAGGGTTTTCGCGACGCCTTCATCACCAACCTTTTAAATCCCAAGGTGATCGTGATGTTTCTCGCCCTCCTGCCCAACTTCGTCGACGCCAAGAGCCCCAACGTGACCGCCCAACTCTTTACCCTGACCGCCGGGCTGATCGTTATCAACACCATCTGGCAAACACCGCTCGCTCTGTTGGGCAAGGTCGCGCGGGAGTGGCTCGAACGGCCGAAGGTGCAGACGGCCATCAACAGGACAACCGGCTTGATTTTGCTGCTGTTCGCCGTTTTGATGGTCTATGAAAACATCATCGCGAGGCAACCTTCATGACCCAAGACGACTCAGCGCTCCGCAAACATTCGGTGCTGATCGCCGGTCACGCCACTAGCATTTCCATCGAGAACATTTTCTGGCGCGAACTCACCCGCATCGCCGAAGCGCGCGGTGTTTCGCTCAATACCCTCATCGCCGAAATCGACGCCACCCGTAGCGGCAATCTTTCAAGCGCCATCAGAGTGTTCATCGTACAGACCATTAATAACAATTAAATTTTGTTAAACTATTTTCTACCACTTCATTCAAATGGGTGATGAAAACTTTTTCTCCACGACGTAAAGATGAAATCAACATCAATTCCTCTTGGAGAAAGACCCATGGCGCGTATTCTGGTCGTCGATGATATGGAGCTGTCCCGCCTTTCCATCTCGGCAGTGCTGGAAGGCTTCGGGCATCATGTAAGTGAAGCCGAAGATGGCCTCGAGTGCATGAAACGCCTTAAAGCCGAAGGGGCGGATATTCTGATCACCGACATGGACATGCCGAACATGGCGGGCGACGAGCTAATTGAAAAACTCGCCGAGGTCGATCCTTATTTGCCGGTCATCGCCATTTCCGGGCACGACCATCTCAACGGCGTTGGCCCTCTGGACAAAGCGCGGCGGCTCGGCGCCTGGACCGTTCTTCACAAGCCCTTCGGCGCAGGCGAGTTGGTCAATGCAGTCGACAGCATGATAAAAGAGGCCGCGGCTAGCGGAGCCCCCCTTTCAGCAACTGCTTAAAGATGTCTTCCGGCTTCAACTTCTCGGGCTTTTTCTGCTCGGGCGCTTGAACCGGCGCACGCGGGTCGGGCGGGGCGCCGGTTGTTGAGCCGGTCGACGACCCGCTATTGGTTTTCAGCAGAACGTTCGGATTGTCGAGCGGGCCTTTCACGGAGAAAGGAACCCGACTCGGCACCTTGACCTTTGCCAGCTTCAGGACCAAACCGAGAGCCGAGTTGGCCATATTGACCTCGCCTTCCACATCGGTTGTCCAGGCCGGAAGGTCGACCATTCCCTGAGCGCCACCCGACGCAACACCGGAGGCGAGACGTAAATCCTGAGACCGGGCGATCCCGTTGATCATGGTATAGCTGCCGGTCACATCGGCCAGCCCCTTGCCTTTGCCCCCGCCCAAACCATTCAGCGCCTTGACCAGATTAAGCACCCCGGCGATCGCCGTTCCCTGGGCCTGCGCAGAATTCACATCGATTTTATTCAACGCAAAATCACCCTCACCCTTGAGGCTTGAAACCAAGTCGTAGACCGACTGGCCCGATCCGGCAAGTTTGGAAGACATGGACAGGGTGCCCGACGCCATCGCCTTCCCGGTCACGGCTTGAGTGCCGCGCGCCACATCGCTGCCACGCAAAGTGACCAGACCATCAAAGGCTGGAACGGCGGCGGCATTGAGGCGCGCTGTGGCATCGAACTGCCCGCCGAAAACATGTCCTTTGAGCGGGCTTAGCGTCAGAACGCCTTTGTTCAGGGTGAGCGCCCCATCTGCATTATCGACCCGATATTTTCCATAGGTCAGGCTCTTGGCCTTAACCTTGATATCGGCATCGAAATCACGCAACGCCGCCAGATCGAGCGGTTCTTTCGACCAACGCTCGTTCGTTGAGCCAACAGGGCTGCCCGTCGACCCGGCAGTTGTGCGACCGCCACTTTTCGCAGCGCCACCATTTTTCGCGGCACCGTCACCTTGCGCTTGCCCATCACCCGGCAACAGGGGATCGAGAACCAAATCGCCAATCTGCAATGTTGCCGCAATACCCTTACGGCCTTTGTCGTCGGCGATGGCAACTTCCCCATTCAACGAAGCGCCACCGATCATTCCGTTAATGGCGGTTAAAGCCAAGGCTCCATCTTTTGAGAAAGCCTGTCCCGAAAGATCGATTTTCACGTTGCGGCCCGCCGGACGGTAGCCAAGGTCGAGCGCCTGGGTGAGCGCCGCCAAATTCGGGTGGCTAACCGAAACCTGAGCCTTTAAACCGTTTAGCAGGTCGAATGGCGACAGCTTTCCCGATACCTCGAAGCGTCCGCCCACGGCCTTGACATCGGCCTCAACTTTGGGGCTGAGAAGGGAGCCATCGGCTTTGGCCTTAATCGCCACCGCGCCCAATTGACGAGGCGAAATGGGAGGCGCGATCTGCGCCAACTCAAACAGACCCGCCGTATTTTTCGCCGACAGGTCAATCGCCAGTCCTTTGGCTTCCGGGATACCATCGAGTTTGTTCAACTGCCCCGACAGGTTAAACGACGCCCCTGCCAGGTTATCGGCTCCCAAGCGGCGCAGAGTCAGGTTAGCGCCATAAAGACTGGCATCGACACGGGCATTATGGGCGGTGGCTCCTTTCGCCGTTAAAGACTTAATCAGCAAATTCACATTGGCGTCAAAATCGGCTAAGGCTTTCAGCCCTTGCAGAGCCGCCGGAAGCGATGGCGTTTGCGGAGCCGTCTTGCCTTGTTCTTGCCCCTTTTCCTCTGCCCCTTTTTCTTTCGCTTTTTCTGCAGGCTTTTCGGCGGATTTTTCGCCTTCGACGAGATACGAATCCAGGTTCAGCTTATCGACGGTCAAGGTCGCGCCGAAGGAGGGGCGCTTGCGAAGCGCAATCGTCGCGCCGCCGGTGATCGTGGAACTATCGAGTCCCAGCTCGATTTTGGCGAGATCGACCTGCTCGGCCGTTGCCACGACATCGCTTTTTAGGGTCAGCATCCTCAGCCGGTCTTGCGAAACCGGGGGCGGCGCAATCTTAAGCCAGCGCAGAACCCCCCGCAGATCGTTGATCGAAGCTTCCAGCGTCCCCTCAAAACGCGGCTTATTGTCCTTGAAACCGACAAAACCGAAGGCCGCCACATCTGAACCGCCGGGCAACTGAGCCAAGGCCTGGTTTAGCGTAATCTCGCCACCATTGAGTTCCAGATTGACCTTGGCGTTCTTAATCGCCCCGCCCTTATAGGCCAGCGCCTCAACCGACAAATCGAGCGCCGCGCTGATATTCTTAGGGATCGTTGAAGTTTCTTTGTCAGCTACCTCGGACTTATTGGCCTCAGGTTTCGGAGCCAGTGAAATCGAGGCCCGCGGACCGTCTCCCGACTGGTCGATGACAGCCACCCGCTCCCCTTGCTCGAGCCCCTTTGCAACGATGGGGGCGCGGGCGAGCCAATCGTCCAGATCAATCCGTTTAACCGCCACGGCCACTCCCGCGCCAATCGCTTCGCCAAAGGTCACATTGGCCGCAACTCGCGCCTTGGTTTCGCCCAGTCCGACCGTCAAATCGGGAACCTCAAGGCCTTTGGCCGTCAGCGTCATATCGCCCGACGCGCTGAAAGACTGACCCAACAAGCCGGGAAATTCACCGCCCCCCGACAATGCACCCAGCAGGTCCGCAAAATTTCCCCCTTCAGCCTTCAATTCGCCGGTCACCCTTATACCGCCGTCTTCATCAACCAGGGTTCCTGAAAACTTGCTCCGTCCCTTTTCGCCCATGCCAGCGCTAGCCGCAAAGCCGACGGTCCTGCCATGAATAATCTTGCCGATGGAAACCTCGAAATCCAACGGCAACCCTTTACGCACCAGCGTTCCAGCAGCGTCAAACGGCCCAATCAGAGATCCTGCGACAATTTTCGCGTTGAGCCCCTCGATACGCTCCTCGGTTCCGCTCATCGCATCCCGATAAACGATAGTGCCGTTGACAACCCGGAAGGCGTCGACCTGAACCGGCAGGTCAGCCGCATCGCTCCCGTCGCTCGAACCGCTTTGGTCGGATTGCTTCGCTGCGCCTGCCGCCGCATCTTCGGCAACCTCCTCAGGCGCATCGAACTCCCAGTTTTTGCGTCCGTCAGGCAAGACTTCCAGATGGATCACCGGATCATTGAGGCGAACCGATTCCACCTGAATTTTTCCGCCAATCAGAGGCCCAAGCGCCACATGAACCACAGCGGAGCGCAGGGTAACCATTTCCGGCGCCGTCCCGCCTTCACGGTTGGCCAACCGAAGTTTGGAAACCTCCAAAGATGGCGCCGGAAGCAAGCTAAGGCTGATATCGCCATCGACAATCAACTCCCGCCCCGTCGCCTCAAAGGCCTGTGCGGTTATTTCGCTCTTATACTGATTCCAGTCGATAAAGCTTGGCGCCGCCAACAAAGTAGCGACCAGCAGGACGATAAGAGCGACGACGGCGTAGGCTAGTTTTTTCACCAGGTTATGATCTCCAGCCGGATGTTTGGACCTCAAAAGAGTTTTTATTCGGTAGCGGGAGTTTAGAGCCAGTCAGCCAGGGTTTCAAACCCGCAAAACGAAAAAGAGAGGAGGCTGACATAGATAGGCTCGAGGCATTGATATTTTCACCTATTCCAGCAGTACCTCCTGAAAACGATAAATCAAGTGTCAGCCCAAAGACGCGACACCCTGATTAACCGATTGTTTTTAATATTAAATATCAAACATCTCACGAACACTATCGAAATTGTGATCAGACGCGATTTCCCCCCAGCGTCAAATCTCCCTAAATTATAAATACTGAAGCAGGCGGGCTGCCCCGCCCCCATTTTTTCAAAGCGAAGTATCGTGAGGAATCAGGTGGGAAAATCGAAAATGACGGAGCAAGAGGTTATTAAAACACTGGAAGCAAAGAACCACCTTTGGACTTTCCTCGTCATTGTTGGTCTCGGTTTTTTGCTTTGGGTGCTTTTTTTATTTTAGGTTTCTTTTCTAATGAACAACCAAAGTTCAATGCAAAGGGTCGCGAAACCCCTCGTTTTTTTACTTTCTCTCGCCCCTGTCATCTGGATCGCCACGCTCGTTTTTACCGGGCAGGCAGGGGCTAATCCGGTCGAAGCCCTTAACCGGTTTCTCGGCGACTGGGCGCTTCGTTTCCTGTTGCTGGTCCTGGCCATTACCCCACTGCGTAAATTAACAGGGTGGAACCAGCTGGCTCGTTTTCGACGGATGATCGGACTCTACGCTTTCTTTTACGCCGCCCTTCATGTGGCGAGCTATGTGGTTCTCGATCAGTTCTTCGACTGGCGAACCATTTGGGCCGATATCGTCAAGCGTACTTACATCACCGTCGGCATGGCCTGCATCCTGATGCTCCTGCCGCTCGCCATCACATCGACCAACGGCATGATCAAACGCCTGGGCGGCAAACGATGGAAAGCACTGCACACCCTCGTCTACCCGGCAGGGATCGCCGCCTGTCTGCACTATTTCATGATGGTCAAGGCCGACATCCGGGAACCGTTGATCTACGCGGCAATCCTGGCCGTCCTGCTCGGTTATCGTATCGTGGGAAAACTGACGCTTAGTCGAGCAGCCGCCCCTGGCAGTCCACCCCTGCGGTAAAGACTTTCTCATAGCGGTTAGAACAGGAATCGCTCAATTCAATTCCAGGCATGCTTTGCCTTAGCGTAGCGGCGACGCCGTCAGCCCCGCCATGTTCATGGGAAACACGGCCATAGAAGCAAGAATAGTTCTTGGCTAACACCGCCGGATCGACAACCCCCGAAGCCTGACGGGCCTCACCGCGGTAGCCGAGATACGCCACTTCATTTTTCGGCAGAAGCTTCGTCAGCCGATCCGAAAAGCTTTCTTGCACCAAAAGATTCCCATAAATCATCGCAAAGGATTGATTGGAGGCAAAGAGCCCAAAGACTTTGAGGCACTGACTAAAACGGCTGTCGTTGAGCGCCAGAGCCTGTTCGTTCTTGGTCGCCAACTCCCGGTGCACCTTCATGGCGCTGGGCGCTCTGGAAACCATCAGGGCGACAATCAGGAAAACGAAAACCCGGAACGACCAAACCCGCGCTTTCTCGCTCCACAATTCCAACCGCCTAAAGACAAGATAGGTTAGCCCCAGAGAAAGACCGCTCAGCGCCAAAGCCGAAACGATGTAATGGGCGCTCGGATGCTTGGCGACCAGAGCGATTTGGGCGAATTGCGCCAAAGTAACGCCACCCAGAGCCTTAATTTCCAAAGCCGGGTAATCCGCAATTTTGTCTCGGCGACGATGCGCAACGACGATGGCCGTCATTGCAGCGAGTATGGGGACAAAGGTAATGGGACGGCTTAGAAGCTTGTAAAGGCTCTTGGGGTAAGCGGCGAAGTCGATCACCGTGACCGCGCCGCCACCATAAGCGCCGCTGCCCATCGCAACCTTGAAAATCCAACCGGCGAACTGTTCGAACTGGAACAAGGTCGGCAGGGCAAAGAGCGCGAACCCGGCGGCACAGGCCAAGCCGTACTGAAACAGCGGCCGCAGCCCCCATAAAAGGAAAACCGGCAAAACAAGGATGGGCGCAGCGGTAATTTTGGTCGCCACCGAAAACCCGCCAATCAAACCAAAACCCCAGGCATAGGCCGTTCGATGACGCTCAAGAGACTGGGGCCGAAGCGCCAAGAACACAACGGCAGCCGTCAACAACACCATGGCGATCAGCAAAGGAACCGGCTTTACGTCGAGAGCGTTTTTAACCAGGATGCGCGACAGAAAAGGCGATATTTGAATGAGAACCGCCGGAACCGGACTCCCAGAAACCGCCCAGGCCGCCGCACCGGCAAAAACCATGGCAACAGCCGTCACCAACGTCAGGGCGATGAGAACGGACATCAAGAATTTATCGGAATTCACCAGCGCCTGATCGATGATCAAATCTGTTTCCGTAAAAGGATTGAGCAACTTGATCACCAAGGCCCCAATCCACTGCACAGTCGCACCTGGATGGTCGACATTCCCCACGGCATCAAGCGCCAGCAGGTTCAACGCATCAAGCAGATAGCGGATATTGGGGTCGATGCTGTACCAATTGGAAAAAGAGCCTGCCGTCTGACGCAGCCAGACAATGAGCGCTACGTAGATTACCGGCAGCACACAAAGCAGGGCCACCTGCCGCCGGTCCAAGCCTTCAAAGAGTTTTCCCCACATGGGCGCCGTCGCTTCCCTTTTGTCCCCTACCGGTCCTTCTTACAGGAGACGACGATGCTTCGCCAGATGCAATGGGGTGCGCGAATGGGGAATGCGGAAAACGAAGTTGTAGCGGGCCACATGATAGGAAGGATCGAAGCCATAGAAATTGAGCTTCATCTTCTCCAATTCCTCTGATCGATAGAGCGCCAGGGGCTTTTCCGCCTCATCTTTGGCGCGCCTTTCCCTCTTGTCCGCAATTTCGTCCTCAAGACTTGACGATCCAGCCAAGAACTTAACGTACTGGCGCACACCTTGGACAAACTCTTCCGGCAAGCCCGGCAGCACCGCATCGACCAAGCCTTTTTCCATCGCTTCATCAGTCCCCACCGGCAAGCGGTTGGTCATTACAGAGGCCGCCGCATCGCCACCTCGGCGCGGTAGAACGTAGGTCCAGTATTCCGAGCCGAAAAGGTTACCCATGTTCTTATAGTGCGGGTTCATCACGATACCCTGGCGGGCGACGACCACATCGGCGCAAAGGGCCAAAAACACCCCTCCCGCCCCGGCATTGCCCTGCATGGCGGCGACGGTGAGCTTATCCTCCAAGGTCAAAATTTCGCGGCACAGGTCGTCCATGGCGTTAATGTTGGCCCAGGACTCGTCAGCCGGGCTTTCAGCGGCCTCGATGGTGTTGAGGTGGATGCCGTTGGACCAAAAGTCATGCCCGCCCATGAGCACCAGAACCCGCGCTTCATCGCTCCGGGTCTGTCGCACCGCCTGGGCGAGGCGGCGACATTGATCTGTGCTCATAGCGCCGTTGTAGAAGGGAAAATGCAGGTAGCCGATATCCCCATCGCGCTCATACCAAATATCGCGCCAGGAGCCGTTGCGTTCAGCCACGCCATCAAGCCGCTTTTTAAGCAGCATGGCTGCAGGCAGCTTGAAGGTCCGCTCTCCGTCAATTTTCTCTTTCAAATGGGTAATCCAGACCGCCCCATCGACAGTGGCGCGGCAAATCGCCCCATTCCATTGGGCGATAATTTCGCCCGGCTCGCCCTTGAGAGTTTCTTCCGGGTGAGCGTCGAACAGAAAGCAGTCAAGGCCCAGCAGATTGTCGCGGACACCGGGAAATCCATCGGCGGATCTGATCTTGCGTAGCACCGTCGCCATGTCGTCCACGGCCCAGTCGATAGCGCGATCAGGCTGCCGCAGCAGATCACGCCAGCCGGACATATCGTCTAATGGTGTGGGCTGGAAACCTCGCTTGCCGAAATTCTCAACCGCCTCCAGCACCCCCTTAACCGCGGCAAGCGTCACCTCATTGCGATAAAGCGATCCTTTCGCCCCGCCACGCATAGGGAAATTATGTGTCGCCCAGATATCGCCCGCATCCATTTCGGCGGCCGCCTGGAGCACGGTAACGCCCCATTCAGACGCTCCCTCCCGCACCGCCCAATCGAGCGACGAGGGGCCTCGATCACCTTGCGGACCGGGATGGACGATCAGGCAGACATGATTTTTCCAGATATCCTCGGGTACAGCGCGCTTCAAGAACGGCGCGACGATCAGGTCGGGCTTATAAAGCGCTACCGCTTCGCGGGTCACGTCGTCATTAATGTCGAACTCGACCGAAACCTCATGCCCCCGTTGGGTCAACTCCATATAGAGCCGCTGGGTCAGGCTGTTGAACGAATGCGTGATGAAAAGAATGCGCATCAACAAATTCTCGGCAGTTGCTCACCGGCCAGCCAGTCGATGATCCGGCTGCCGCCGAACCCGGTGACCATTTGAACGAAGTTGTGGTCGTCTTCGTTGATCTCACCAATGATCGCCGCATCCTTACCCAACGGGTGAGCTTTCATAGCAGCCAACACAGAGGCGGCGTCTTCCGGCGCAACCACGGCGACCAGTTTTCCTTCATTAGCGACATAAAGCGGATCGAGGCCCAAGAGCTCGCAAGCGCCTTTGACTTCGGGCCGGATGGGCAGATCGTCTTCGCGAACAGTCACCCCCACATCGGACTGTAAGGCAATCTCGTTCAACACCGTCGCCAGCCCGCCGCGAGTGGGATCGCGCAGAACCCGAATGCCCGGCGCAGCGGCGATCATGTCCGCCACTATGCCATTCAGCGCCGCGCTGTCGGACAGAATTTCCGTCTCGAAACCCAAGCTCTCCCGCTTCGACATCACCGCCACGCCATGATCGCCGAGCGTGCCGTTGACCAAGATCTTATCGCCGGGCCGGGCTTTTTCGCCCGACGGGGCCACACCATCGGGGACCACGCCAATGCCTGCGGTGTTGATGAAAACCCCATCGCCCTTGCCCTGCTCGACCACCTTGGTATCCCCGGTAACGATCTGCACACCCGCCTCTTCGGCAGCAGCGGCCATGCTATCGACAATCGCCTTCAAATCGGCCAGCGGGTAGCCTTCTTCGATGACGAACCCGGCAGTGAGATAGAGCGGCTTGGCCCCGCCCATGGCGATATCGTTGACCGTGCCGTGAACGGCTAAGGAACCGATGTTACCGCCCGGAAAGAAGATCGGCGAAATTACGAAGGTATCGGTGGTCATCACCATGCGGCCCTTGGGCGCATCGAAGACCGCCTGATCGTTGGCCGCGTCGAGCAGAGGATTTGAGAAGGCCTTGCGGAACATTTCATCGATCAACTGGGCCATATTGCGCCCACCGCTGCCGTGGGTCAGGTCGACGCGGCCCCGCTTGATATCGAGCGGCCTGGGAATGGGTCTTTTCATCTATGCGTTCGCTTTCTGCTCTTCACGGAAACGCCCGAAGGCGTAGTAGGCGGCACAGGCCCCCTCATGGGAGACCATGCAGGACCCCATCGGATTTTCTGGCGTACAGACGGTGCCGAAGATTTTGCAATCCGTCGGTTTTTTCATACCGCGCAAAATGGCCCCACATTCGCAGGCCTTGTTGTCGGGCACCGAGGCTGGCTCGATGCCGAATTTTCTTTCGGCGTCCCAAGGGTGGTAATCGCTTTTGATTTGCAGAGCCGAATAAGGGACCATGCCGAGCCCCCGCCATTCAAACGTCCGACGTAACTCAAAAATAT
>Ga0070729_10003486_pt1 | contig 18187 bp, 8 predicted proteins | sample tdDd472_FD_66725 | JGI IMG/M metagenome (GOLD analysis project Ga0070729, IMG submission 66725) | Marine sediment microbial communities from the Atlantic coast under amendment with organic carbon and nitrate - tdDd47.2 | ecosystem: Environmental > Aquatic > Marine > Coastal > Sediment | place... | reverse complement strand
TGTTTACTCCAGAAATTTTATGCCTTTTCTACCAGAGTTACGCTACATCCGTTACATGGAAATAAGCGATATTAAGCAGCTAATGCGAAAGGATTATGTACAAAATGAGCTCAATACTGAACAAAATAGGTTGTTTGAAGTAAGACCTGTCGAGTATCTTTACAACATTGAAGACGATAAGTGGGAATTAAATAATCTGACTGAAGATCCTGCTTATTCAAAAGAATTAGATGAAATGAGAGCTCAACTAAAACAGGAAATGATTGATTCGAGAGATGTGCTTTTGTTGCCTGAATACGAGTTAGAACAGGTTTCAAAACAAACTACAGCATATGAATACCGAATGACTGAGAATTATGAGTTGGACGATATTCTTGGTTGTGCGATGCTTTCCGGCTTGAAAGGAAAAGATATTGCAGCTCAGCAAATCAACCTTTTATCACATAATAATGATGTTGTGAGGTATTGGGCCGCCGTTGGTTTAAGGTCTCACCAAAAGGAAGCATTGATAAACTATAAAGATTTATTACAAAAGGCAATGAACGATTCTTATCCACCTGTTGCTATTACAGCCGCAGCTATTGTGTATAATGAGTTTGGTGATGTGAAAGCCGAAGAGGTACTAAAGCAGTATTGTCATGACAAGAGCAATGATTTAGCACTATTGACTATTCATTACCTGATGTATGTGGATAATAAAGAGCCTTTTGTTGAAACGGTGCGTACCTCCCGCGAGATGGAAGGTCGTAATTATAATGCTAAAGCTGCCGCCGTTGATTTTTTGGGTAGTATGGGTTTAATACCAAACAATCCCTCATACAGACAATAATTAATAATCATTTCCTCATGAAGCTAATTCGGTTTATAGCAATAATTACTCTGACAGGACTGATGTCTTGTCAAACGAATGCAGAAAGAAAACTTAAGGAAGCAGCAAAGCCCAATATCCTATATATCATCCTTGATGATTTGGGTTATGGAGACGTCGGATTCAATGGGCAGCAGAAAATACAAACACCCCGAATTGACCAATTGGCTAAAGATGGTATTGTTTTTACCAACCATTATGCCGGGGCACCCGTTTGTGGCCCTTCGCGTGCGGTTTTGATGACAGGGAAACACTTAGGTCATTGCACGGTGCGGGGTAATCCCAGATGGACATTATCCGGAAAACCTGTAGATATTGATTCTTCTGATATTACCATTGCTGAAGAGCTAAAACGTGCTGGTTACGCGACTGGTATTGTAGGTAAATGGGGCTTGGCCGAAAATCTATCGCATGGTCGTCCTAACAAGCAGGGTTTTGACTTCTTTTATGGATTTAACCGCCATTTGCCAGCGCACCATTATTATCCGGAGCAGGTCTTCCGCAATGAAGAGCTAATAAGCATTGAAGGGAATGTTACGGCAGAAAAGAAAGGGAAGTATATTACGGATTTATTTACAGAAGAAGCGAAGGTTTTTATTCGCAAACAAGCCAAAAGTGAGTCCCCTTTTTATTTGCATTTGGCCTATACAACACCGCACTATGAGCTTACCATTCCGGCAGAGCGTAAAGTGATGTATAAGGATAACGATTGGCCGCTACGTGAAATGAAAGAAGGACATTACCTGAATGATAAAAACGGGCATGTGACCTATGCCGCTATGGTGACCGATGTGGACCGTCAAATTGGAGAAATATTGGATTTGCTCGATGAATTAGAAATTGCAGAGAATACATTGGTGGTATTTACCAGTGATAACGGGCATGAATATGACAATTTGAAGGATGAGTTTTTTAATTCTAATGGCGATGGAAGAGGCCGAAAACGCGATTTGTACGAAGGCGGAATTAAAGTGCCTTTTGCTGCCAGATGGTCAGGTAATATAAAGCCAAATTCAAAATCAGATCATATGAGTGCTTTTTGGGATTTTCTGCCTACTGTTTGCGAAATTGCTGGTATAGCACCTTCTGATCAAAGCATTGATGGTATCTCTTTCTTACCTTCTCTGAAAGGAGAGGTAGATAAACAAAAGCAACACGAATACCTGTATTGGGAGTTTAATGAGGGCAAAGGGCCTGTACAAATGATAAGACAAGGCGATTGGAAGTTATTAAATTTTGTTTTACAGAATAGAATTCAGTTGTATCAAATTTCTTCAGATGTATCTGAGGTAAAAGATGTATCTAATCAGTATCCTGAAAAATGCGAACAACTTTTGACCTTGATGAACAAAGCCAGAACGGAGCACCCGCAATTTCCATTGACAAAAAGAAATCCATATAAAAAGAAGAAATAACCTGCTTAATGTTATGTGCAGGACTGAAAGAATGAAATTATATTAAACGTCTAAAAATGATAAAAAGAAATCTTAGTTGCTTGCTAATTTTAAGCACGATGCTGTTTACAGCTTGTCAGACAGCTACTCAAAAAACAGAGAAACAAACCAACAAGAAACCCAATGTGGTGGTTATCTATCTCGATGATTTAGGATATGGTGATTTAAGCTCATATGGCGCTACAGAACTGCAAACGCCTAACATTGATGCATTAGCCAATGGAGGTGTAAAATTCACGAATGGTTATGCTTCATCGGCTACCTGTACACCTAGTCGCTATGCTTTATTAACTGGTGTTTACCCATGGAAGAATAAAAATGCAAAGATATTGCCGGGAACAGCACCACTTATTATTGATACAGCTCAGGTTACTTTACCAAAGATGCTCCGTTCACAAGGCTACCAAACCGCATTGGTTGGAAAATGGCACCTTGGATTGGGAACAGGAAATGTGGATTGGAATAAAGCTGTATCACCAGGGCCAAATGAGGTAGGTTTTGATTACGCTTATTATATGGCTGCTACGCAGGATCGTGTACCAACCGTATACCTAAAGGATGGAATGGTAGAAGGCTTAGATCCAAATGACCCAATCGAAATTGATTATAAAAACAACTTTGAAGGTCAAACCTCAGGTAAAGACAATCCTGAGTTGTGCGAGATGATGTGGCATCACGGTCATAACTCAACCATTGTGAATGGTGTGCCTCGAATCGGTTTTATGAAAGGTGGCGAAGCTGCTAAATGGAGTGATGTGGATATGGCTGATCATTTCTTGGAAAAAGCACAGGCATATGTAAAGTCACATAAGGATGCACCTTTTTTCTTGTATTATGCCATGCAACAGCCACACGTTCCGCGCACACCACATCCACGTTTTGAAGGCAAGTCAGGTATGGGCCCTCGCGGTGATGTGATACTGGAAGCGGACTGGTGTATTGGTGAGTTTATTAAAACATTAGAAGAAGAAGGCATCCTTGAAAATACCTTGATTGTTTTCTCAAGTGATAATGGTCCGGTATTAAACGATGGTTATTTCGACGATGCAGTTGAGAAACTAGGCAAGCATACACCGGCAGGCCCACTTCGTGGTGGTAAATACAGTTTGTTTGAAGCTGGTACTCGTGTGCCATTCATTACCTATTGGAAAGGTACTATTCAACCAGGTGTGTCGGACGCATTGGTTTGTCAGATGGACTTATTGGCTTCTATGGCTAAGCTAGTGGGGACTGAAGAAGCAACAACTGATAGTGAAGAGTTGATGGATGTGCTGTTAGGCAAAAGTGCCGAAGGAAGAGAATCTTTAGTGCTTGAAGCAACTACACGCACAGCTTTACGTAAGGGCGATTGGTTGATGATCCCTCCCTATAATGGAGCGGCTAAAAACAAGCATGTGAATATTGAATTGGGTAACGATAAGAAATTTCAATTATACAATTTGAAGGAAGACATTGGGCAGCAAAATAATGTTGCAGAAAGTCAGCCTGAAAAATTGAAGGAAATGGTGGAAGCTTTTAAAGCGATTAGAGGATCGAACTACTCTAAAACACAGAAGTTGGAGTTGAAGTAAAATTTACGAACACACATTGTAGTGCCCGGTTGTTAGCAATAACGACCGGGCTTTTTTATGCGATTATCTTTTTGAAGCAAAAGTTAAGCAATGTTAATATTTGAGGTATAATGGATAATTACTGAAGGGTTTACTGTAGTTCGGAAGGATATATTTGAGAATATTTTAAGGTAGGAGTCTTGGCATAGATGGAATCAATGTTTCATCTACAAAAGGGCTAGTAAATACTAATTCAACAAATGATTATCCATGAGAAAAATATCAGATATATTAATAATACTTGCATTACTCATTGTCTCAATCCCCATTAACGCAAGTACTTATTTTTTTAATTCGGCAACAGGGAATGATCAAAACAATGGTTTAAGGCAACAAACGCCTTTTAAAAGCCTTAATATGCTTAGTCAATTAGAGCTTAAAGCAGGCGATAAAGTGTTATTCGCTAAAGGTCTTGTGTATGAGGGTACTCTGATTCTGGAAGATGTTGCAGGTACAGCAAAAAGACCAATTGTTATTGGAAATTACACTGCGGATAACGGTTTAAGTAATGTCTTGCCTTTGGTTGATGCCAAGGGCTTTAGAAATGGTATCTTATTAAATAATTGCAGTCATATTAGAGTTGAGAATATTTCCATAAAGGCAAATGGCGGGGGAGTTCCTAAGGGGAAAGCGATCAGAAATGATATGCGTTGTGGTGTGTTGGTAACTTGCGATAAGAGGGGATTGTATGAAGGTGTTGAGCTTAGGAATCTAAGTGTGAAAGATGTGTTTTATGCCGATGAAGGTGTCAGTCGCAGTAAAGCAGAAACTAATTCTCCCAATGGAACACAAGCTTATGGATGGGGAATTCGTGTTATTAATCGAACAAAAGAAGCCCGTTTTGTTGGAATGACGGTTGAATCATGTCAAATTGAAAATGTTGGTCACACGGGTATTAAAGCAACAGGAAATACAAAGTCTATACAAGACCTCAAAATATATAATAACAAAGTAACACATACCGGTGGCCCGGGCATGCAAATGAGTGGTGTGTTAAACGGACATGTAAAGAATAACAGCATAGGCTATTCAGGAAGTACAACAGATACCCGGAAATGGGGAAGAGGTAGTGGGTTATGGACCTGGGGCTGCTCAAAAGTAATCATTGAGCACAACTCCTTTCGTCATGCCAATGGACCAGCAGATTCAGCAGGCTGTCATATCGATTTTAATTGTAATGATGTCATTGTACAGTATAATGTGAGTGAGAATAATGCTGGTGGTTTCTGCGAGATATTAGGTAACAATTATAATTGTGCCTATCGTTATAATATCAGCATTAACGATGGTCATCGTGTCAAGAAAAAAGGTGTTGCTTTTCAGGAAGGTAAAATATTTTGGTTAAGCGGTTTTAACGGAAAAGGACGAAAGCGTAACGGCCCTTTTAATAGTTATTTCTACAACAACACGATTTACGTAAAAAGCGATATTGAAGCAAAAGTAGCTGTTGATCGTGCTGCTAAAGGTGCCTTATTGGCCAATAACATCTTTTACATAGAAGGAAAGAGCAAGTTGGTATTAGGTGATCAGTACAAACCAGAAGTAGCAGGTGAATCCTTGATTACAAACATCGTGTTTAAAAACAATCTATTTCTTAAAGCAGAAAACTGGCCTAAGGAAGTATTAATTCAGGATGAAGCACCGATTGTTGGAGATGCAAAATTTACAAACAAGATAGGTTCGGCTATTGAAGACTTTATTCCGCAAAACAGCCTATTAATTAAAAATAAAGGAATTGCAATAATGCCAATTCCAGGGGACAAAAAAGGTTTGTTTATTGGATTGAAAGTGGAGCAAGATATCCTCGGCAATAAAATAGTAGGTCTGCCCGATATGGGAGCTATTGAAATAAAGTAACACAAATTGATGTGTCGTTAATAGGTGAAAATCAGCTATAGAGCTCTGTTGTGAACACAAAAATGACAAAGAATAACAATAAATCAACAACTCTTAATAAATGTTAATATCAAAGAAAAAAGTGTTACGACATACTATAAAGTAAGAGTAGTTTTGAATTAACATTTTTCTTTTTGATTGAGAAAGAAAACAGTGTAAATTATAATAAATTCAATGTGTATGAAAAGATTCTTGAAAACATTCATTTTTGTCTGCACGATGTTGTCAGTAGCGATATCCGCATCTGCCCAACAGAATGTAACCGGTGTTGTTACCGATGATAATGGTGATCCCATTGTAGGAGCCACCATTGCGATTGCAGGAACAACCACAGGTTCAATCACAGACTTTAACGGTGTATACAACCTTAGGGTTGAAGAGGGACAAACCTTGAGCTTTAGCTTTATTGGTATGGTGAGCCAGCAAATACTTATTGGTAAGCAAACAACCATTAACGTTCAATTGGCCAGCGAGGATATCGGCCTTGACGAAGTAGTAGTTATTGGTTATGGCCAAAAGAAGAAGGTAACAATGACTGGATCGGTTTCATCCATCAGTAGTGATGAGATTATGAAATCGCCAAGTGCTAGTGTAACAAACTCATTAGCGGGTCGAATTACGGGTATTGCTGCTGTGCAGAATACTGGTCAGCCAGGTGCTGATGAGGCAGCTTTATTTATTCGTGGTGCTGCAACTTTAAATGATGCCAGTCCACTAACTATTGTTGACGGGGTAGAACGACCATTTTCTCAGATTGACCCAGAAGAGATTGAAAGTATTTCGATTCTTAAGGATGCTTCTGCAACCGCTGTTTACGGTGTGAGAGGTGCAAATGGTGTGATCATCGTTACTACCAAGCGTGGTGAGAAAGGTGATGCAAAAATTTCTGTTTCTACATCGTTTGGATTTCAACAGCCAACTACGTTGTCTGAAAAAGCAAATAGCTATACATACGCTACTGCTCATAACGAAAGAAATGTAAATGATGGCCAGGATCCTTCAACTAATCTTTTTGGTGAGGAAGTATTGGACGTTTTTAAAAATGGTGGTAACCTATTGTATCCTGATACCGATTGGTATGATTACTTATTTAAGGACCAATCCCTTCAAACAAAGACTAATTTCACGATGAGAGGTGGTACTGATAAGGTACGTTACTTTGTTTCATTAGGTTATTTATCACAGGATGGTATTTTAAAGGATTTAGATCCTCGTTATGATGAGAATTTTAAGTATGATCGTTATAATTACCGTACTAACCTGGATATCGATTTAACTAAATCAACACTGTTAAAGGTGACAATTGGAGGACGTACTGAGGTTAGAAATCAACCACAAACACATAATGATGGTATGTGGAAGATCGCTGGTTGGGCACAACCAATGGCTGGCTCTGGTGTCGTTGATGGTAAGTGGGTAGCTACCAATGCTGATAATGTTGGTGGGCTTGAACTAAAGGATCCTTTAGTAGGCTTTTACGGTAAAGGATATAAAAACAATACCAAGTCAGTACTTAACTTTGACTTGGATGTGGAGCAGAAACTAGACTTTATCACGAAAGGGCTAAAAGCTAAAGTGAAAGGTTCATATAATACAATTTATTCTCATATAAAAGATCGTAATACATCACCTGATCGTTACGAAGCTATTATCGATCCAATGGATCCGGATAAGGTGTTCTTAAGTCAAACAAATTCCGCAGGGGTTTTAAATTACAACGAATCGACTAGTAAGGCGCGTGACTGGTACATGGAAGCAGCTCTTAGCTATAATCGCAAATTTGGTGATCATGATTTTGGTGGTTTATTACTATATAACCAGCGTGTTGTGTATTATCCAAAGAAGGATGATAAAAATTGGGCGTATAACTATATTCCAAACCAGGTATTAGGTTTGGTTGCACGTGCTACTTATAACTATAAAACTAAGTATCTGTTTGATTTTAGTATGGGATATAATGGTTCTGAAAACTTCCCTGAAGAGAAACGTTATGGATTGTTTCCGTCTGTTTCTTTAGGATGGATCTTGACAGAAGAATCGTTTATGGAGAATGTTGGCTTCTTGGATTATTTCAAGGTACGAGGTTCTTATGGTGTTGTTGGTAATGATAAAACTTTCCCACATAGATTCCTTTATTTACCTGATTCATGGAATGGTAGTACTGGTGGTTATAACTTTGGGTATGATTTAACCAGAGACCAACAGGGTGCTTCTGAGTTACTAATAGGTAACCCTAATGTTACATGGGAAACAGCAACGAAGAAAAACATTGGTTTCGATGCGAAGTTCTTTAATGCCAAGTTAAGTACAAGTCTTGATTTATTCCACGAATTTCGTGAGGATATCTTAATTCAAAGACAGACAGTTCCTGATTTTGTAGCGGCCAACTTGCCAGTGGTTAACATGGGTGAAGTGGAGAATCAAGGTTACGAAGTTGAAGTTAGATGGAACGATAAAGTTGGAAGTGTATCATACAATTTGGGAGTAAACCTATCGTATGCACGTAACAAAATCCTTTATAAAGATGAAGTGCCGCAACCTTATGATTACCTAAAAGAAACAGGCAAACGCATTGGTCAGAATTTTGGGTATGTAACAGACGGTTTCTTCACCGAAGAGGTTAATACAGCAACGGATCCTAATTATCCGGATCAAGGGTATCGTTACCCGGGTGATGTCATTTTTAAAGATTTAAATGCTGATGGTAGTATTGATGATTTAGATATGCAAGCTATTGGATATTCGTATAGAATACCTGAATATAACTTGGGTGTTAATGCTGGTTTAAACTGGAAAGGCATTGACTTTTCAATGACATGGTCGGGAGTAAAAAATACTTCACGTGTTATCCCTGGTACACTACGTGAGCCTTTTGGTGGTCAGCACCGAGGATTATACCAACATCAATATGATGAGCGTTGGACACAAGAGAAGTTTGACAATGGAGAAACAATCAACTTACCACGCCTTTCAGTGAATAGTGGACCTAATAACTACAAGGTGTCTGATATGTTTATTCAAGATGCTTCGTTTATTCGTTTAAAGAATGTGGAGTTAGGATATACCATTAAGGCCAGTGCTCTTAAGCGTATTGGACTACGTAATGTTCGTGTGTATGCAAATGGTTTTAACCTGTTAACAATTACTGATTTTGATCTTTTTGATCCTGAATCAAGACCAGGTTCTGCAGGGCTATACCCAATGATGAAGATGTATAACATGGGGGTTAAGTTTAATTTCTAAAAAGGAGCGATGATGAAACTAACAAAATATTTAACATTCGCTTTTGTAGCGATATTGATTGGAATTTTCTCAGCATCTTGTGAGGACATAGGGCCTGGAGCTCTTGAGAAGCCAGATGGAGGTGATGTAACGATAGATACCATTTTTGCATCAGCAGAATATGCTGAACGAGTACTATGGAACTCGTACCGTTCTTTACGTTCAGGAATTGTAAAAAACGGGCGTAGTCATGCTCTTGGACAAGATTTACAAGAGGATATTACAGACTTAGCACATAGTACTAAAACATGGGGTACTGCTAAAGTCATGTATTATGCAGGTGGATTAAATTCATCAAATGCATCAGACCCTGGTAATTGGTTGAATCCAATGTGTATTTTACCTTATGGTGATTCTCCAGGCAAAGGGATATACACTTTTCAAGCCATCCGAAACTGTCATACTTTTTTAGATCATGTGCACAAAGTGCCGGATATGACTGATGGTCATAAAGAGATGCTAAAGGCAGAAGCTAAAATGATCATCGCTTACAACATGACCGAGTTATTTCGTAACTATGGAGGTGTTCCTTGGATTGGTAAAGTTTATGCTCCAGATGATGATTTTACAAATCCACGTTTGACTGCCGAGGCAACCGTTGATTCAATTGTAAAATTAATTGATGAAGCTGTTCCTGAGTTACCATGGCAAATTGCTGAAGCAGAAATGAGTAACTGGGCTGGTCGTTTTACACAAGCTGGGGCTATGGCTTTAAAAACTCGTTTATTATTATTTGCTGCAAGTCCTTTATTAAACAGTGAACAACCATATTTAGATGGTGACGCTGCTCAGCAATATTTTACATGGTATGGTGGTAAGGATGATAGTCATTGGCAAAGAGCTGCTACAGCAGCAAAAGATCTGATTGACAAAATAGCTATAGAAGGTGGTTATGCATTAGAAATGCCAGCAACAGAAAGTGTACAGGGGTATCGTGATGCCTACAAGCAAGCATACATGAGTCGTCGTAGTACCGAAGTACTGATTAGTATCAGAGATGGTTATGAAAGTCAGAAACGTTGGGGTGGAGGTATGTATGACACTAACCTTAACTATGGTGGTGGTACATGTACAGCCGAGTTCATGAAAATGTTCCCGATGGCTGATGGTACACCTATCACTGATCCGGCTTCAGGATGGGATCCTGCAGTAGATCCATTAGGTACAGAAGGGGCTGGTCCTGCTCGTAAGTACAACCGTGATCCTCGATTATACGAAACAATGACTTGTGAAGGCGATGATTTTGGTGGTGAAGTTTTAAAAACGTGGTTAAATAAACCAAAAGGTAAGCACGTACCATTAAGAGCTAATCAAAATTCAGCAAGTACATTTATCAGAAAATTCATACCAGGTTGGGCAGGAGGATTGTATCCAATTCAGGAACATCACTTTGCTTATATGCGTTTACCAGAAATTTATTTGTCATATGCTGAAGCATTAAATGAACTAGGACAAACAAATGAAGCACTTCCTTATGTGAACATGGTCAGAAACCGTGTAGGTCTAAAAGACTTAGAGCAGGTAGGATCATGGGATCAAGCAAGCTTGCGTGATCAGATTTTAAATGAGCGCGCCTGTGAATTTGGTTTTGAGCAAGTACGTTGGTTTGATATGACGCGTCATAAACTAGAAAATTCTTTTGCTCAAAAAGGTACTTTTCTACAAATTGCTAAAAACGGAAGCGCATACACTTACAATTACACCCCTATTTCAACAAATAGTAAGGTATGGTGGATTGATTTTGATGAAAAGTGGTATCTATTACCTTTCCCACTTAACGAGATTCAAAAAGGGTATGGTTTAATTCAAAACCCGGGATGGTAGTCCAGTTGGATGTTTGTTAAACAGAAAAAAGTTAAAATATGAATATAAAAAATATAATAAAAGCTCTTTTCGTATCCTGCGCTAGCTTTCTGACTATTGGGCAAACCACCGCACAAGAAGCAGACTCAACACTAGTGAATTTAGGATATGGAACGACCGTGGAGGCTAGTCAATCGACAGCGGCCACTGGTGTAGCCACAGCTAAAGATTTATCAAAGTATTTTGCGATTAATCCAACCAATGCGCTTTATGGGCAGATACCAGGATTAACAATTATGCAAAATGGTGGTGATTGGTGGGATCAGTCGGCGAGTATGGTCGTTAGAGGTATTGCAAGTAATAATAATGGTTCCTATCCTTTGGTTTTGGTTGATGGTTTTGAACGTCACCTTTCTACGATTACAGTTGCCGAAATAGAGTCTGTAACTGTATTGAAAGATGCAGGTGCAACAGCTATTTACGGACAACGTGGTGCCAACGGTGTTGTTTTGATAACGACAAAGCGAGGTCTGGATGAAGGCATGAAAGTGGATTTTACTTACGAGTATAGCACCAACCAGGCATTCCGTATGCCACAAATGCTAGACGCCTACGGATATGCTAGTGCTATGAATGAAGCACTGGCATTGGATGGCCAGGATTATTTATACTCAAAGGAAGCGTTAGATGCCTATAAGAATGGCACTTATCCGGAGTATTATCCTAATGTTAATTGGTCTGATGAATTACTCGCTAATACGGGTTTTGTGCATGATTTCAATACCACATTCCGTGGTGGTGCAGGGCGTACACGTTATTTTGTGACTTTAAACTACATGGATGGTAATGGATTATTAAAACAAGATAGAAATACCAATGATTATTCAACTCAATTGAATTATCGTAGAGCAAATATGCGTGCTAATTTAGATATTGAGTTAACCAAGAGTACATTGATGAAGTTCAATATGGCAGGTCGTATTTCAGGAACCAATCGTCCTGGAGCATTTAGCCCTGCAAATGATAATCCGCCTTCTTTGTTTCAGCGGATCTATAATACGCCAGCTAATGCGTATCCAGTAAGATACTCGGATGGTGTATTAGGTGGCTCAGGAACCTACCCATACAATCTGGTAGGTGATGTAAATGAGTCAGGTTATGCTGTAACCCATGAGCGTACATTCTATTCGGATTTAACACTAGAACAAGATTTAAGTGCTATCACAGAAGGACTATCTGTTTCTGGTTCTGTTTCATTTGATAACAATGTGATCTATCTTGATGACCAAACGAGAAATTATGCCTATGCTGAACGTACCGCTGAAATTGATGAGATAAATGGGGAGTTATACGATTTTACATCAAAAGATTTAGGCGAATTAACACCATTAAGTCCTAGGTCAGCGTTCGGTGGTCAGCACCGTCAGTCCAATGTAATTATTAAAGCTAATTATGAAAAGGAGTGGGGGATGCACCAATTAAATGCATTAGCATTGTTCCATACAAATACTGAAGTTGGGATGTGGAAGAATTCAACTTACCACAGAATTAACTATGCTGCTCAGCTACGTTATGCGTATAATAAAAAGTACATGGCTGATGTAACCATGTCTTATAGTGGTAATAATATTTTAGATAAAGAAAACAGATTCCAATTATATCCAGCACTTTCATTAGGATGGTTGATTTCAGAAGAGAGTTTCTTAAAGGATTCAAAAATTGTTAATTACTTGAAATTAAGAGCTTCTGCTGGTCTTGTAGGATTAGAGCAGAGTCAATGGGATCTGCATCGTACAATGTATAGTGGTGGTAATGGTTACTATTATGGTGGCAACAATAAATACACTGGTGGACTTGAAGAAGGTCGTTTGGCAAATCCTAATGTATTGCCAGAGGAAAGTATGCAAGCTAACCTAGGTGTTGATGCGAAATTATTTGGTCGTTTAAACCTTAATGCGGATGCCTTTTTCGAAAGAAGAAGTAACCTCTTAGTTTCAGAAGGTAGTAATGTATCTCAGGTTATTGGTGTGCCAGCAAGACTCGTGTCAAATGGTATTGTAGAAAACAAAGGTTTTGAAATAGGTGCTCTTTGGCAAGATCAAATAGGTGATTTTAGTTACATGATCGGAGCTCAGTATTCAATGGCTGAAAATAAAATCATTGAACAGAATGAGATATTCCGTGAGTTTGACTACCAATACAGCACAGGTCAATCCATTGGGCAAACTTTTGGTTTGGTACATACTGGCTTCTGGGGCGAGAACGATGGTCTGAATGGAACCAATGTTGCTCCTGATGGAGTTGTTTACTCTTATACTCAAGAGTTAAAGCCGGGTGATGTAAAGTATGTGGATCAGAATGGAGATAATGTAATTGACCAGTTTGATTATAAAGCGATAGGAAATTCTTGGTTGCCAGAAGTTAATTACGCTTTCACTTTGGGTGCAGAATATAAAGGAGTTGGTTTCAATGCCATCTTACAAGGTGCTTCTAACGTTTCTGTTAACCTAAATACCCAAGGACTTTACTGGCCATTATACAATAATAATAACATCTCTACTTTCTCTAATGACCGTTGGACACCAGCAACTGCTGAAACAGCAACTTTGCCTCGTTTAACACCTGAGAGAAATGAAAATAATTACCGTACCAGTACTGTTTGGCAGCGCGATGCGTCATTCTTAAAGTTACGTACGCTAGAGTTTTATTATCATTTGCCTACAGCCATAGTTGAAAAAGTGAAACTCAAAAGAGGGAAAATATTCTTCCGTGGTATGAACTTGTTCTCTTTAGATAACCTTGATATTATTGATCCGGAAGAAACAAGAGCGGTATATCCAACCCTGCAATCATTTAACGTTGGTGTAAGCGTAGGATTTTAATTATATAAACTGGAAAACATGATTAGAAATATAATATTATCAATTTGTCTGGTGACCCTGTTTGTGGGGTGTGATGATTTCCTGGATTATTCTGAAGTTACATTCTACGATGATTCGGAAATGATATTCGAAGATTTTAATAGAACGAACCAATTTTTGGCCAATATCTATGGTAAGATGCCAACCGATTACCAGAGTATTGGTAATGGCATGCGATCAGCAGCCTGTGATGAGGCTGAGTTTGCTAAGTTCAGTGACCAGGTTCAGGATTTTACAAATGGTCAATGGAGTTCTGTCTATTCAATCGACTCAAAATGGTCAACCTATTACAACGGTATTCGTTCAGCAAATTTATTTTTAGAGCAAATTGAAGGACGTACATTTGAGTCATATAAGTATACTGAAACACCACAGTTCAGTTATGAGGAGCAAATGAAACGTTTCAACAATTACCCTTATGAGGCTCGTTTTTTAAGAGCGTTCTTTTATTTGGAACTAGCGAAGCGTTATGGAGATATCCCAATGCCTGAAGGAGTGATTAATGACACCAAGGAGGTTAATTCTATAGAGAAAACTGAGTTCAATGATGTAATTAGTTATATAGTATCAGAAACTGATGCTATTAAAGATGAACTGCCAGTTACATGGGATGGTGAGAATTCATTTGGTGAAGTAGGTCGTGTTACAAGAGGTGCTGCATACGCACTAAAGGTGCGTGCACTCTTATATGCGGCTAGTCCATTGCATAACACTTCAAATGATTTATCTAAGTGGGAGGCTGCTGCAATAGCTGCCAACGATTTGTTGACCAACAGTACGCTATCGTATTCTTTTGATGATCAGTATTACAATAGTAATAACATGGCTAACGGTGTGTTTAACAACCGAAAAAGCCCTGAGATGATCTTTGAAAGAAGACAAGGTAATTCTAACTCATTTGAGAAAAAGAATTTTCCAAGAGGACTGGAAGGTGCTAATGGAAATGCCACTTGTCCGAGTCAGAATTTGGTTGATGCCTATCAAACGACGGATGGTTTTGATGTTGTATTAAATAATGGTGTATGGTCAGCTCCCGGAAGTTCGGTCTTTGATCCGGCAAATCCATACGATAACCGTGACCCTCGCTTATTGCAAAGTGTTATTGTTAACGGAAAAACATGGAAAGGCATTGCAGTTGAAACCTTTACGGGTGGTGCTAATGGTTTGCCTAAAGCTGATGCCACACCAACTGGTTACTATTTGAAAAAGTATGTTCGCGAGGATATTAACATATTCGGAGTTAACAGTAACCAAAAGGAACATGCATGGGTAACTTTCCGCTTGGCGGAGGTTTATTTAAGCTTGGCGGAAGCCATGAATGAAGCTTATGGGCCAGCTGATGCTGCTGGTATAGGAATGACTGCAACAGACGCTATTAATACAATTAGAACAAGAGCTGCTGTTGCAATGCCTGCATTAGCTGGACTTTCACAAGATGAATTACGTGCCGCCATTATTCGTGAGCGTCAGGTAGAGCTAGCATTTGAAGATCACCGTTTTTGGGATGTGCGTCGTTGGAAATTATTAGATGCTAGTAATGCTAATGCTGTAACAGAGGATGTTTATGGTATCGAAATCACCAATGACAATGGAGCATTAAGCTACAGTGTTAAGTTGGTTGATGATCGCCTTTGGGAAGATAAAATGTATTTATACCCAATACCTTATAATGAGACTAATATTAATACAAACCTAGGTCAAAACCCTGGTTGGTAGCTTATGAACTTTTAAATCATTATAAAATTTAGCTGGCCACAGATGAGAATTGGCTGATGCGCTAATTCTCAAGTGGTGAGTTTGATATAATGTTTTAAAATAAAATATTTATACATATGAAAAATAAAAATATATTTCTGTTGCTGCTGACCATTACAATGGGATTTTCCGCTTGTGAAGATCAGTACACAGTTGGTGATTTTGATGTTGACGAAACATTGATGCCAGAAGCTCGTACCGACGGGCCTACTGCACCTGTCGCTATGACAGCTTCTTATGATGCTTATTGTGATAAAGTAGAGGTGAATTGGATGCCTACAGTGCGTACAAGCGCCTATGATTTGTATAAGAATGGTGAGGTTCTTGCCGCAGGTGTAACTGACACCTTTTTTGTTGATACGGATGCTATGGCAGTTGATACTGAATATACAGTTTATTCAGTTAACCCTAATGGTGATTCTGAAACAGCGACAACAACCGTTGGACGTATGGCAGCAACCCCGCCTACGCCAACTAACTTTGAAGCTACCGATGGCGTTTATGAAGCTAAAGTAGATTTAATGTGGGATGCTGTTGACTTTGCACAGCACTATATTGTTAAACGTGGTGATGTTATATTGAGTGATGCCGTTATTGGTACTACATTTTCAGATAATGTTGATGCACCAACTGAAGCAACTGAATATAGCTTAATAGCTGTTAGTGTTTGTGGTGAGTCAAGTGTTGTTACAACAACGGGATATTGTGACCCATTGATTGCTTTTAGATTCCCAGTTAATGAGAATTTTGATGGTTACACAACAGGTTCGAGCCTTAGTGCCTTAGATTTATTCTATCAAGAAGTTCAGTACGCTAGCCCCGGAATTGGTTACATGAATGTATCCGAAGATGTTGCTGTAAGTGGTGCTAAATGTGCAAAATTGGCTTATAATGACCCTGCCAACAATTCAGCTCAGGCTGGTGCTGTTACTTTTGGTATTACCAATTTTAATTTACTTGCGGGTGAACGTTACCGTATTAGCTATAAGATTAAGTGCCCAGTACAAACAAGATTGCATATTGCTGTAGACCAAGATGGTGATGGAATGGCTAAAAACGGAGATCGTGACGGTTATCTTACTCCAGTTTTTTTAAAAGGAAACAAAAAGAATCCTCAAGGTATTTACATTGGAGGATCGGACGATTGGAAAACGGTTTCTTATGAATTCCCAGCTACTGGAGTAGGTACTGAGGATAATGATCCGGATGCATCTGGTTGGACACCGACAACTATTCAGGCAGGTCAGGAGAATCCAATTATTGCGATTAAATATTGGGTAGGACAAGGAGCAGGTCCAAATGGAGAAAACCCTCCTATGTATATCGACGATCTTAAAATTGAATTGATTAAGTAATGTTCGAATGATTTGATTAATCAATAATTAAATATTTAAAAGGGCATTCTGATCGATCAGGATGCCCTTTTTTTACATTATAATTTTGTGAACTTTAACTTCTATGAAAACGTCTCAATTTATACTTCTAACGTCTCTTCTTTTTACTTCATTCATCTTTGGATGTTGTTCTAAAGAAAATGTTAATCATAACAATGAAAAGGCGCTAATAACTTTTTATGTAGATGCCCAAAAGGGAAGTGATAGCAATACAGGTACATTACCCGAACAAGCCTTTGCCTCGCTTGAAAAAGTTAATAGCCTCATTCTAAAAGAAGGTACCCAAGTGTTATTTAAAAGCGGTACATCTTACACCGGACAACTAAAACCTAAAGGACTAGGCCAGCCCAACAATCCAATCATCATCTCAAAGTATGGAGGAGATGAAAAGCCTATCATCAATGGCGAAGGGCAGTTTCTAGCAGCTTTACACATCTATAACATGGCCTACGTTGAAATTCGTGATCTAGAAATTACCAACACAGGTGGGGAGCGTCAAAATGGTAGACGTGGTGTTATTGTGGAGGCCGAAAACTGTGGTGTAGCTAAGCACATCATTCTCGATAATCTCTTTATCCACGATGTGAATGGCAGCTTGGTAAAGAGTAAAGGCGGTGGCTCAGCTATTTTGTGGCGCAACCATGGGGAGAAGTACGTAACGACCTTCGATAGTTTGATTATTCAAAACTGTCATTTAAAAGACTGTACGCGCAACGGTATTAATGCACGCGGATATACACGCCGTGATAATTGGCACCCTTCCACCAATGTAATTATCCGTAATAACCTGTTAGAAGGCATTCCCGGCGATGGCATAGTACCCATTGGAACGAATGGTGCATTAATTGAATACAATGTAATGCGAGATTGCCCTGATATCTTATCGCATGCAGAGGCAGCAGCCGGTATCTGGCCTTGGAGTGCCGATAATACCCTTATCCAGTTTAACGAGGTGGCTGGTCATACAGCCAAGTGGGATGGGCAAGGTTTTGATTCGGATTGGAACTGTTTAAACACCACTATACAATACAATTACAGTCACGATAATTATGGCGGTTTTCTATTGGTGTGTAACAAGGGTAACACCATTAATACGCCTTCAAATATTGGCACTAAAAACACCATTGTTCGCTACAATGTAAGCGTCAATGATGGCATTCGTCCATACCAAACAGAACGCAGAGGTTGGTTTTCACCTTGCATG
>Ga0070729_10003483_pt1 | contig 18207 bp, 15 predicted proteins | sample tdDd472_FD_66725 | JGI IMG/M metagenome (GOLD analysis project Ga0070729, IMG submission 66725) | Marine sediment microbial communities from the Atlantic coast under amendment with organic carbon and nitrate - tdDd47.2 | ecosystem: Environmental > Aquatic > Marine > Coastal > Sediment | place... | reverse complement strand
ACGTGTTGCCCATAAACGGGGGATAAAGCTCTGACCACCTGCATTTTCTGGGAAGGTTTGGTCAGCATAAATATAAGTTTCGGGGATGCCATTGTAAATCCCATTGAGGCGAATTTCTTGTCCATCAGATGCACCGCGATAACGTCCGACAATCGTCAGTTGTTCGCCAGCAAATAAATCACTCAAGGTCTTAGGGTACATCAATTCTGCAACAACGCCATCAATCTCCAGTGTAACATTGGTCAAGACAGGTGATGAAATTTTCTTATATAAGGCAGCGACTTCTTCATCAATACGTTCTGATGGACGAACATATGAACCTGTACCATTAAAGTCACGCACGATAGCATCCAGCAAGAAAGTATCTACATCGTCACCTACGCCAAAAGAGAAGATACGAGCGTTATCTGGTGCTAGGCTATTGAGATTTTCTAAAATTTCGCTGGTTTCGGTGATGCCTTCGGTAGCCAAGCCATCGGTTAAGAACAAGATAGTGGTTGGACGATCTTCAACCATATCAAGCGCAGTTGACAGTGCGCCGTTGATGTCTGTACCACCTTCGGCATAGAGCGAGTCTATCCAATTGATTGCGCCCTCTGCTTCCGACGCATCAGCTAGACCATTGCTAAACATACGCCAACCTGTGCTAAACGGAATCACATTAAAGCGATCTTGCGGATTAAGGTTATCGAGTACAAATTGGGCGGCGGCTTGTCCTTGTGTCCATTTATCGCCTTCCATACTGCCTGATTGGTCAAGCACGATGATGACATCTTTTGGCAAAATTTGAGCATCGTCAATGCGTTCTGGTGGTTGAACCAACAGCATAAAGAAGCCATCTTGGTCAGCACTTTCACGGTAGGTCAATAAGTTAATATTGATGTCTTGATTCGAAAGACCATAATATAGGCTAAAGTCGTTATCTGGGATCACGTTGTTGGCTTCGTAACCTGTGCGGAAATGGCTATCGTCTGTACGGGTGAGGGCAACACGGTGGCTTGGGGAATATACGCTGCTAATGGCTTCATCACCATTTACTTCAACACTGATGCTCATTTGTCCGATAGAGCGTGTTTCGTTACCTGCGCTGTGCATCGGCAGAACATAGTGAACCAATCCATTATCAGCGGTCAAGACTTCCGTATAAGCAATTTCGAGGCGACGCGATTCACCGGGGGGTATTGGGAATACATTGGCTTGTATGGCATTCGTGCCGACATATTCAAGCAAGGCAGGATCGCGTAATTGGCGCACGATTTCATTATATATTTCACGGGCTTCACCAGCAGGCAACAATTTGGATTCAATCGCTTGTCCATCAATGTACATAATCAATTCATCAACAGCAGCTTCGGCAGGTAGTGGGAAAACATATGTCCCTTCTGCGAGGCGATCCCCGTTATTGGTGAATTGCATATCAATATTAGTATGGGCGATCTGATTATCAATTGTTGTATTGATACGCAGATAATCAAATGACAAAGTTGTTGCGTTGGTATCAACACCGGGGGGTGGCAATATAACGCCCTGTGCGAATGCTGGAATGCTACTAAAAACGAATATCACTGAAAAAATAATAAACCATCGGATATGACGTGCCATGAGTGTTTCTCCTAATTATGGTTAGCTTGTTATACTCAGAACGCTACTCAGATAGGGATTGTTCCGAATCCATCATTTTTTTATAGATTTTTATAAGTAGGTTGGATTGTTATTCGATCCATCATACTAAATGGAATCGTATTAAAATCGATTGGAATTCCTTTGATACGATGCTTAATGTAGCGTAACAATCTTATAACCTTTAGAAAAGATGTGTTTGAATATTGATATAGAATAAATCTTAATTCTTTTTTCAGGATTCACAGATTATATTTAAAGTAACAACGAAACGGTAACGTTTAATTACGTTTCCTCCCATCCCCCAAATCAACACAGGCAGTTGCACATTGACTGCCTTTGTCTTTTTTATAGCAAACTCAGATAATAAACAGACAACACAATCTATTTGTAAAGCTCATTAGCCTGTTCGCTGGTTAGCCAAAGATACAAAAAGCTAAAATGCTAACGTGCTAATCGGCGAATTTGAGAATATCCCCCGCTTGTTTATTCAACCTACTATTTTACAATCACGCAACTTTTCTGCTATGCACACTAATGATTTTCCTATGAATTGTTTGCTACGCTAGTCAGCATGACACAACAACCGATTCCTCAAACACAACTTCAATTGATGATTGTTGCCGACAATCTATTAACCCGTATGGGGTTGGCATCCTTATTAGAAGATCGCGGATTATTAATCGCAGGTCAATCGGATGGCACAACCTTAAATAACGACATCGACATCTTCCGCCCCGATATTCTGTTGATGGATATGGGCTGGCATAGTGAACCGATGCGCCAACGGCTCACTTCTATCGATAGTGATTTACCAATTCTGGCGTTGGTAACAGGCGATGATTCCGATGATACGCTTGTGCCATTGGTGCAATCGTTAGCGATGTTTTCTAATTATGGCTTGCTCTTGCGCGATAGTGATCCTGACACGATTCTGGTGGCATTAAATGCGCTGGATGGTGGTTTACTTGTGATTGACCCTGCGCTGAGTTCACTGATTAATATGCCGATCAACCGTGATATTTCTCCGCTGGCAACACCCCTAACCCTGCGTGAAAATGAAGTGTTGCAATTACTTGCATTGGGGATGACCAATAAAGCAATTGCGCTTCAATTGAATATCACCCAACACACCGTTAAATTTCATGTCAACGCCATCATGAGCAAACTCGATGCCCAAAGTCGTACGCAAGCTGTTGTCCGCGCCACACAATTAGGGATGATCTTGCTATAAGGTCAGGGTTCTTTTTGTGAAGCATCTATCCTCCGCGTTATCCCTTTGAATTTATCCAACTCTTATCTTGATGATATTTTGTATTGATAAACTCTATGCTAAGATTCATTCTTTACAATCTAATTATCACTTTATTTTGTGCTACACCTATAAAATATTATGAATAAAACAGGAAAAAATATTATGACAACACTTGGCATTGGTGTAATTGGTATGGGGTGGATGGGACAAGTACATAGTCGCTCGTATGGGATGGTTACCCAACGATTCCCTGACAGTGGCTTACAACCGCGTTTGATTATCTGCTCGGATAATGTCGAAGCTCGCGCTCAACATGCCCAACGCATCCTCGGATTTGAGTCATCTACCACACGCTGGCAAGATGTAATCGAACACCCTGATGTCCAGATTGTGAATATTGCGACCCCAAATAATCTACATGTTGACATTGTTCGGGCAGCGGCTCAGGCAGGCAAGCATATCTTCTGCGAAAAACCTGTCGGACGTAACCCACAAGAAACCGCAGAAATTGAAGCCCTTGCCCGTGAAGCAGGTGTCCTGACATTTGTTGGTTTTAATTATCGTTGGTCACCGATGGTCATGCACGCCAAGAAATTGATTGACGAGGGCAAGCTTGGTACCTTGACGCAATTTCGGGGGCGATTTTTTAGCATGTACGGCAGTGATCCGATGGGCTTGTTATCATGGCGGTTTAATAAAGAAATTTCGGGTTTTGGCGTATTGGGTGACATCATGGCGCATGTGATGGATATGGCGTTGGTGATGACAGGGCCTGTCAAACGGCTCGTGAGTAATTCACACACTTTTATCCCAGAACGCCCAATACCCATCCCCGGCAAAGGCACCCATTATTCTGTTGGTCAACCGGATGACCCTAAAGGGGCGGTCACCAACGAAGATTATGTCGGTGCGTTGCTAGAATTTGAAAATGGCGTGCGTGGTAGTGTCGAGGTATCGCGAACGATTTTTGGACCCAAGAACCAATTCGGATTTGAGATCAACGGTACAAAAGGCGCAATCAGTTGGGATTTTGAACGGATGAACGAATTACAATTGTATTTGCCTACCGACGATGGCTTACATGATGGGTTTATACGGCTCGTCAGTGGCGATCAATATCCGTATCACGGCAACTTTAACCCCGGTGAAGGCAGTGGTTTGGGTTATGAAGACATGAAAGTGATCGAAGCCTATCATTTCCTCAAAGCCGTAGCAGAAGGTGAACAAATCGCACCAAGTTTTGCAGATGCTTTGGCTGTAGGGAATGTTCACGCGGCAATGGTATGCTCATGGGAGAGCGGTCAATGGGAGGATGTGACCTCGTTGCAGAAGTGAGGCAATCCGTAAAGCAACACCTATAAAAACGTTTTATGGGGAATCATTCATCACTCAAATGGATAGCTCGACGATACCTATGATAGAGTAAGATACTATGTCTTACGGCTATGTTGGTATTGAGTGTGTAGCCATGATAAACATCACTCAACGGTATTGGACTACCTGCCATTGTTTCACCTGTAACTTACTTTGACCCTATTATTCCATCCCTTGATCGTTAACTCGAAAATATTTACCGATAAATGACCAACAACACACCAAACCCCATCCTTTATGCCTCGTCGCTATCACGATACAATAGAACAGATTATCCATTCAACTGACGGCATCATTCATGCACATCGACCATTTATCACTGACCAATTTTCGTAATTATGCACGGCTAGAATTAAGCCTACCGACCAATAAACCGATTGTCTTATTTGGGGACAATGCACAGGGTAAAACCAGCGTATTAGAGGCGATCTATTATCTTGCAACCTCAACTTCTCCCTATACGACCAGTGACCGTCAACTGATTCATTGGCGTACCGAAAATGATCCAATTCCGTTTGCACGCTTGTCCGCAGAATTGGTCAATAAAGATCGCGCCTATAATAAACTGGATATTACGTTGATGCTGGATATGTCCACGGGTGCGCCTCGCTTCAAAAAGTCGATCAAAGTGAATAATGTGGATAAGCGGGTGATGGATGTTGTTGGGATGTTGAGTGTCGTCTTATTTGTGCCACAAGATTTATCCTTAATCGAAGGCTCACCGTCAGACCGTCGTCGCTTTATGAATACCACCCTCACCCAAGTAGATGTCGATTATTTGATGGGATTAAACGAATACGAAAAACTCCTCCCGCAACGGAATGCCCTCCTTAAACGCATTGCCGACAAACGATCAAGCCCTGTTGAACTCGAATATTGGGATGAGCAATTAGCCAGCAAGGGCGCGATCATCATCGCCGGACGACAGAAATTCTTGCGTGAATTAGAAGTTAAAGCCCAAGATACCCATCATGCCCTCACAGGGGGGAATGAAACTCTCACGCTAAAATATCAACCCAGCATCATGCCGGTTGCTGATACCGATAGCAAGCAAATGTCCTTTGATGTACTCGGTCTCGACCTCAATCGGCAACTTTCTGCCGAGCAAGTGAAGCCACAATTTTTAGAACATCTCAAAGCCGAACAACACGATTCGATTGCGCGTGGGGTCACCTTATCAGGACCGCACCGTGACGAACTACGGCTTTTTATCAATGATCGTGATTGTGGCTTATTTGGTAGTCGTGGTCAGGCACGTACAGCCGTCATGGCACTTAAATTTGCTGAATTAGAATGGATGCGTGAGCGTATCGGTGAATATCCCTTGTTCTTATTAGATGAAGTTGTCGCTGAATTAGATAGTAAACGGCGCGCCTTTTTGTTAGATCGGCTAGATGAACATGCTCAAACGCTGGTGACTACCACCGAACTCGATATTTTCCCCGACGATTTTGTGAAACGTGTTCAAGTGCTGAATGTGGTTGATGGGCAGATACAAGTCGCTGAGTAACACCACGTTAAAGTTCGTAAAAATGATAGTGTATCGAAAATAGTTGAAATTCCATTGTGAACCGCCATATGCTACAAGCCATATGGCTACTATTCAGATAACCCCTCTGAAGAGGGCTTAAACAGTCTCGTTTACGAGGCTTCCAAAATAGTCTAGCCTGATGATTCTATCGTCAGGCGGATAAGAAATCATACATCAATCGAAATAGATACATTACCTTAAAAATTTAAGCGAGCATCGACAAGCGATTTGTGTCACAATATGCCTTGTGTTGTGATCAAATTTATCAAAGGAAAATTATTCTCATGAAAATTACGGATGTTACTGTTTATTTAGCAAAAGAATGGCGTACCTTTTGTTTTGTTGTGATCGATACCGACGAAGGTATCTATGGGTTAGGCGAAGCAGGCATAACAGGGCGTGAACTGGCTGTACAGGGGGCGATTGAGCATTTTAAACCGTTGTTGATTGGACAAGACCCGTTCCGCATTGAGCATATCTGGCAGATGTTATTCCGTGGTGGGTTCTTCCCTGCACAACGGATTCTGACGGCGGCGATTGCGGCAATTGATACGGCATTGTGGGACATCAAAGGCAAGGCGTTAAATGTTCCTGTCTATGAATTACTGGGTGGACGCGTGCGCGATAAAGTGCTGACCTATAATCATAATGGTGGCGAGACCATTGAAGAGTTAGTCGAATCGTGCCAGAAATCAGTAGAAGAAGGTTGGAAAGTTTTGCGCTGGGGATTGGCACATTATAAAGGCAGTATCATCGAACCACGCCAAGCTGTCCGACGTGCTATTAAGGAATTTGAAGCGGTGCGAGAAGCTGTAGGTGATGACATTGAAATTGCAATGGATGTTCATACCCGCGTGAATCTACCCGAAGCGGTGTTGCTGTGCCAAGAAGTTGAACAATATCGCCCCTACTTTATAGAAGACCCCTTACGTGTCGAAAATCCGCAAAGCTATCAACAACTGAGAAACCGCACCACTGTTCCATTAGCAGTAGGTGAACAATACAGCTCTAAGTGGGAATTCCGTCAGGTGATTGAAGAAGAATTGATGGATTATGCGCGGATTGATTTATGTGTCTGTGGGGGCATTACCGAAGCCAAGAAAATCGCGGGCTGGTGTGAAACGCATTATATCGATTTAGCTGTACATAACCCCATCGGACCTGTTGCAACCTCGGCATTTTTGCATTTGTGTTTATCCGTCCCCAATTTTGCTGTTCAAGAACTCCCACGTCGCCCCGGTGTTAGTTTGCCAGATGTAGTATTGAATCAACCAGAATGGGAAGATGGTTATCTACTGCCACCGACTGCACCGGGATTAGGCATTGAGCTAGATCGTGAAGCCATCAAAAAATTCCCATTTGTCATGCAAGAATTACCGCATCTACGGCGTATAGATGGCTCTGTCAGCAATTGGTAAGCGGATTCAATACAGTATGCGACCATGAATGTTATAAAAAATAAAACATAGTTCAAATAGAAAAGGTAACACTATGGATACCCCGAAAAATACATTTAAATCCGGCCTTGCCAGCGGTGAATTACAAATTGGGCTATGGGCAAGTTCTGCCTCTAATATCGTTGTGGAAGTGCTGGCACACAGTGGCGCAGACTGGATTGTGCTGGATACGGAACATAGCCCGAATGAAATCCCGAATTTGGTGTCTCAGATGCAAGCGATGAAAGGCAGTCCAACGTCTGTCATTGTGCGTCCTGCTTGGAACGATAAGGTACTTATCAAGCGCATCTTAGATAGTGGCGCACAATCTCTGCTGATTCCCTTTGTGCAGAATGCCGCCGAAGCCGAAGCCGCTGTTGCCGCGACACGCTATCCATTGGCAGGTATCCGAGGGGTGGCAGGGTCAACCCGTGCTTCCAATTATGGTCGCAATAAAACATATCTGCATACTGCGAGTGATGAAATTGCGGTGATTGTGCAGATCGAAACCGGTGAAGCCCTACAAGAAATTGAGGCAATCGCCACTGTACCCGGTGTGGATGGTGTATTTATCGGACCATCTGATTTATCCGCTTCGCTGGGTCATATCAATGATGCAGAACACGAAGATGTTCAATCTGCGATTAAAACAGCGATTGAAAAACTAAAAGGGGTTGGGACTCCTGCTGGGATTCTGGCGTTTAATCCCGATCATGCCAAGCGATATATTGAGTGGGGATTCCAATTCGTGGCGGTTGGCTCAGACATCAGCTTGTTGGTGAAAAGCTCAGATGCGCTAGTGCAACAATTTAAGTAGTCCCTCGCCAATTTTGGAGATGGGCTTAATTGACTTTAGGGATGGATACGGAAAATAACCAGTACATGATTGCACCAGTGATGATGGTTTGGAGTGCGCCACCCATTGTTAACGCCGTCAATTCATTGGTTTGACCATTCATCAAGAAGCCGATAAAAAAGACCAATCCACCAATCCCATTGGCAAGTATCCATAGCCAACTTTGCTGGACGCGCTGACGTAAACCGACCCATTGGCAGATGGCAGGCAGTAGAAAAAAGAGAAAGAGTTGAATTTGGAGAGCATCTGCATTTTGTGTGACGGTCAGGTGTAATAAGATGCCACTGAGCAACCAACCGATAATGCTCAAGGGATACCAATAAGGGATGGTGAAGTGGAATGTCCGCATGACTAAGCGTTCCTGAATGACGGATGATGCGATTCCAAATATCAAGCCCATTAGAATGGCATTGATGAGCATGAAGGGATTAAAGATGTCCAGTGAATCCATTAAAAACCATGCGATGAGCCATGCAACTACATGTAAAATTACCCACTTGATGATAAAACTCAGGCTGAGATTGGAATAGGCAGGGATTTTAAACTTGTTCATGACAAATTATCCGATATTGTACGGGATACGTTTATTATACCCCCTAAAATATCTGCCTATGTCAGTAAAGCTTATATGCCCCTCTCAAATCTGGAGGGGCTGAGGAGGGAGTTAACCAACCATGTTGGATTCATATTGTAGGAGGAGTTGTTTCCATTCGTTGATGCGTCGTGCGTCTTCTATTGTATCGACACATTGATAATCTAGCTCACCACCTAATGCTGTCAAATAGCGATCTGCAATCAATAATTGTTGGATAAATTGAGAGGTCGCACCCACAAAAATATATTGGTCGAGATTTGATGTTGCTCCAGCATATGCGTCACGTAATTGAGCTAATACATGATCGGGGATATGTTTTCCTGCATAACGCAGGTCAATAATCAAGTCAATGTTAGCAGAGACCGAGTCGAATGCGTGTTGGATGGTATCACTAATGACTTCATATTCATCCCATCGCCACGGTGCAACAAAAGTAAGAAGAAGCGCAGTTTTTTCGGGATTATCCCATCTGATAGATATACTCATCAGGTACTCCTTTGAGTGATTGTTTTACACAAACCTATACGCCTTGCGGTGTTATAAGTTGCATGGTTTATACACGGTTGACCTGCTGATATACTGAGTCCAATTTTAAAGCAACCTTCTCCCATGTGTATTTTTGGGTGATAAGCTGGCGTGAAGCGTGCCCCATTTGTTGGCGTAAACCTGCATCAGTCAACAAGAGGCGCAACTTATCCGCAATCGCATCAGGCGATACATCCATCACAAAACCTGCACCATTCGGTTCAACATCCGTCATATTACAACCATGCGATAAAATCACAGGCAGACCTGCTCCCATCGCTTCTAATACTGCCATTGATAAGCCTTCACCAATCGCAGGCAACACAAAAACATCACTAGCCGATAATGCCTTGAGTCGATCATCACCGCCAAGATAACCTGTTATCACAATTCGCTCATCACCATCAGTCAGTGCGCGTACTGTATCCAACATCCCTTCATCAGGTCCGACAATCAGTAAACGCGAGTCTTGGACATCAGCTAACTGAAATGCCTTCACCAATATATCAACCCCTTTGCGCTGTTGTAAGCGTCCCATGAATAAGACTGTTGGTGCGTCATCCAAACCATACTTCTCACGGAAATCATCAGCAGGGGGCAAATTTGAAAAGTCATCTAAGTGGATGCCATTGGGGATAATACTGAATTGGGTCGGGATTTGCCTACGTCCAAAGGTCTGCCATAAGGTTTGGACATCCTCTAATTCGGGTTCAACCAGCGCAATTACATGATCGATGCGTAATGCGACTCCAGCACTTAGCATTTTATCCCATCCTACTTTGAGGCGACTGCGCCCTGTACTAAGGTTGAGTGTGCCATGAGGGGATAACACAATCGGCTTGTTTAGATCATGGGCGACAGGGGTCACGAGCAGATTCTCGACAGTACGGAATTCGTGGATATGCACCACATCAACATCGGGCAGGATCGCCTGTGCAACCTGCCTCATGTGGCGCGGGGTCGATAAATTGAGCTTCCCGCGTAACGAGGTTGAGACATTCGCGCAACGAATCACCCGTACCCCGTTGAGGACTTCATCATCTGCCCTATGATAACGGGATTGTTGGTCAAGTGCATCGGTTGTAAGAACAGTTACTTGATGTCCTTGAGCCACCAATGCCTGAGCCATGCCTTCTACGGCGCGCACCACGCCACCAAACGCATAAGCAGGAGCATAGTAGGGGGTCAGATGTAAGATGTGCATAGATCTCCAAAACTGACTTTATTGATCATCAGTGACTACTGAAAAACAATGAGCCACAAATACCAGTGCTAAGGGCGCAATCTGCAAAATAAGCCGAAAATAACTCTGTACGATGTGCTGATATAAGGTCGTCGGACGTACACTCAAGGTATATGAAGCAGAAATCACTAGTAAATACAGTAAGACAGGCAACCACACTAACGGTTTATCACGATAGCCGACAACAATAAAACCCAGAAAAACCATCCATAAACACGCTGTCTCAAGCGGATTAAATAAGATCGGCAGGAGATACTGAGCAACTTCTGATATACGCTCAATTTGGAAACCACTCAATCCAAAATCACTACCGACAGATACTGTTGCTTGTCCAACAATCAGCCCATACCAACTGATGAAACTAATACCACTCATTACAACAATTCCAATGATGAGGCGCACAATTGGTTGTCGTTTTGTCTGTTGTAGAATAGCGGTCATCAGTAAGCCAATGACGATACACCCGATGATGATAAACCCCTCATTTTTGGTGAGGATCATCACACCGCAGACCAAGGCAATACCCACGATCGAACCCTCTCTATTATCCAAATAGCGCATCATCCAGACAACCGCCGTAATCCAAATCACGCTAATTGGAATATCAACCGTTGCAAGAGGTATCACAAACCAATAACTCGGATAGCCAGCTAGCAGAATCAGCCAACGTATGGGGTGTGTCGTCCAACGGGTCAACAAACTTAAACAACCGAGCAATAAAGCAATATACCAGACCCATGCCAATAACTTGAGGCTTATCAGGCTATCCAACCATAGTAATTGCCATTGATACTGATGTGACATGACCATCGGATAATCGGGGTGGAATCGTTCGACTAAGGATTCAAGCAAATGTTCATAATCGGGCAGTTGATTCAACATATCGCCTTTAGCGAGCCACATGCGCGTCGTATCTGCATAAAAACCACTCATGAAGATGCTGATGCTCATTGCCAGCACAACAAGCCCTAAAATCAATGTGCTCCATTTGGCTTGTTTGAGGGGATACCAACCGTCCAACTTAATAGAATGTCGTAAACGAACAGCTTCAATTACACCGACCCCAGCTAATCCTAAAATCAAGATAGGGGGGGGATTTTGATGCAAGAGACTGATGTGTAGATAATAAATGAGGTAGATGCCACCTGTACCCAATATCCATATCAGAGGCAAACTAGCCGGTGATAACTCTAGCTGATTGGTATATAAGACGCGGTAAATCAACCAGCCAATTAAGCCCACCGTGAGGAGTCCTAGAATTGGCATAAATACAAATTCTCCTCACCTGCGAGGCACTCAAAATCGGGAACAATCGCACTCGAAATAATAACGGTTGCGCCCTGTGGCACGGTATCCAATGATCTTATTTGTTCGATGGTGCGTGGATATGCCCATACAAAAGCGTACTCATCAAAATAGCGTTGGTATGTGTCCATATAACTAGGGGATTCGAGGTCTAAGTATAGGTAGATGATGTTTGTTGTAGATTGTCCTGATAAAGTGCGGAATGCACGCCCTAAATCACCATAATAGTAGGGGTGCGTCCAATCGACAGTTTCAAAGAGTTGATAGGGGGTATCTAACGGTTTTCCATTGGCTTGCACAAAGAACAATCGATATATCGGCGATGGAGCAATCAAGAGAAATCCCGCCAACCATAGCAAAATAAACCCGACCAAAATCAATCGTTTGAGACTGTTCATGAAAATTACTCTAACACTTCAACAGTCACAGTCCCTGATGGAACACTCACGATATAGCTGGTTTTAATGGGTAAGGTATCAAAATCACGCCGACCCAATCGCCATTCACTACCACGATCTTCGAGCAGATATAACAAGTCATTAAAAACGGGACGTGAATTTGTTACTTGATTGAGGAATAATTCTGCCCCCAGATTTTCAGGGACGAGCAATGTTAGATTACCACCGATAACATTCAGCAGACCTGAATCTTGTGCCGATGGTGACAGCGCATTATAGGCTGGTAATGAGACCAAAGCACTACCGTTATTGACATTTAATGACTCGATGCTCAATAAATCAAGATCACGTAAATTGAGTGTGACATCACCATCTGCTACATCTAGCTTGATAAATACAGGGAAATCGGGTGGTAGTTGAACATCAATCGTACCGCGTCCAATCGCCGTAAACGAGGCAAACGCCCCTTCTTGTATTTCATCCAATACGAGGATGGCAAAATTAGCATCATCTATCGCAAATTCAGATTTTAGGGTGTGTTCGGTACTACCTGTAAACTTGGCAATCACCACACCATCTTCTGAACCTGTTCGGATTTCAACATCCGAATTTAATGCGCTTAAATCGAGTGTCAGTTGCGTCGCACTATCTGCAAGCGGTTGCTCCACAACGACGACATTATCATCCAATACCTGACCAACACGGCTCGAAATCGCCACCGTTGCAATCACAAACGGCAAGGCAATGCTCACGGCTAGCGCGACTAATCCGCCGATGGGGAAACGCTCACGCAGGATAAGCGATAATCCCAAGAAGATGAGTACTGTCGGTAAACCACGATACAAAATGTCCATGATGCCAAAGGGAACACCGAGCGCGTTCATCATAAATATACTACTGACAGCCAACATCACCACACCCAAAACAGGGTTATTGCGGGCGTATTGGTGACGGTCAAATTGTTGTAAGAGGAATACCAGCGCGGTTAAGACCAGCACAATCGGCAAATAGAGGTCTGCCCCTGTTTCAGAGACAAGGCTATCGCGTACAACCCAACCCCCCAACACAATCACACTGTAACCGATTACGGCAATCGACGGCAAAAATCGCCCGACTTCCATATCATTAAAGGATTGTTCGGGCAACGTCCACCACCACATGGCATACAAAAGGATTGCTGTCCCACCTGTGAGTGGCATCAACACTAGCCAGATAAACCGCCATATCCATGCATTAATGGGTGTTGAGCGCCCGAGTCCGCTACAAACCCCACCTAAAATTCGATTCTCAAGAAGTCGTGTCATAAGTTACGTTACACAGGTCAATTGGATAAATCATGTCTATCATTATAGGGTAGAATTGAAGTCTGCAATAGTCGCAGACCATTTCATGACAGATCACCATCATCTGCTTGATATTTAGCCTAAATACGCCATAACCTGTATGGTTTCCACAGACAGTATGGATCTCCAACCCTACAACCATTCGTAGAATTTCGTAGTGACCAAGCCTATCTCGTCCGAAAAATGACGGGCTATTCTGTGAAATTTATCATAGGTGAGGCGATATTTGTGGCGGAGAATAAATCAAGCAAAAATGCTTCTCGATGTTATCATAGTATATCGTATAGGCTAACATCAGCCCACAAATTGGGGGAATATTCATCGTCAAATACGCTATGATGAAGGCACACTAACCTCAGAGGAGATTGCCATGAATGATTATGCGATCCAGAGCAAGATGACCGACCCCGGTACATATCGTTATCTTTATGACGATCTACCGACTGAGTTGGATAGCCTACATCATGTTGTCAACAATATCTTTGTCCATATTTGGAAGATGAGAAAATTCACGATTGAGCCAGAACGTAAGGCGGATTACGCGACACGGTCGGTTGAAGCCGTATTAAAACGGGTTGTGGCATATGATGACGCGCCGATCACCGTACAACGTCCGCGTGATAAACAATTTATTGGAGATTGTCGGCATTCGGCAGTGTTACTATGTTCGATGTTGCGCCATCAAGGGATTCCAGCACGTGTGAGACAAGGATTCTGTCAGTATATCAGCAGTAATACCGAAAATTATACGCATCATGTCATTACAGAATATTGGGATGGCAAGCAGTGGATATTGGAAGATGCTGATATTATCCGTCATAACATCCCACGCGATGAATTTCTATTTGGCGCACAGGTATGGCAACAATATCGGACGGGATCAATCGACCTCGATAAGTTTTATCTGACGGAAGAGCTACAAGGGGAATGGATATTACCTGTGACGATGTTACGTGACATTGCATCACTTGCCAAGTTTGAGGTGTCATCATCGGATATGTGGGGGATTATTGCGCCATACTATAAAAGAACAGACGACGAACGGACGATGTTGGATGATGTTGCGCGTTTACTGGCGCAAAGCGACGATTTACAGACAGTACAGACTATCTATCAGACCTATCCTATTCTAAGAGGCAGTCAACCGTTTTTTACGTGGGATTGGGTATCTGATACGATGATTGAATGTGATATTTCGCAGGAGATCGCCTAAATCGTTATTTCAGCCGATGAGCACAGTAAGGAACAGACATGTTATTCCTTACTGTGAATATGTTTAAGTATAGATGGATGCTTGATTATGCCTGAATATGAGGCAGAACATCCTTTGCTAGCGATTCCATGCTATCCATGTCATCTAGGGCGAACCACTGCAACATAAAGCGTTCTAAGCCTGCTTCGACCATTTCGCTCATCTGGTCAACCAGTTGCTGACCTGTCCCGACAAATACACCGCGTCCGCGCAAAGCATCTGCATCGAGTTCTTCTTCACTGAGTAAAGCATTTAATTTTTCTTGGGTGGGTGCATATACAACACGGGTCATCATCGAATACTTGATGTCATTCGCAGGGCGACCTTGTGCTTCCAGATAACCAGCTAACAACGCTTTACGCTCTTTATAGGTCTCTAAATTGAGATACACTGCATTCCATTCATCAGCATATTTAGCGACCATTGGCAATGTTTTCTTGGGACCATTACCACCAATCAAAATTGGAGGACCACCTGCACGGGATGGACGAGGCAATAATATCGCATCATTGAGTTGGAAATATTTACCTGCAAAATCGCTCGGTTCATCACTCTCTAGCAAGCGGATAATGAGTTGTAGGGCTTCGTCCAGCATTTGATAGCGCGTCGGAAAATCATAGAATGGCACACCAAATTTAGTATGTTCACGATCTTGCCAACCTGCCCCTAAGCCGAATACGAGCCGTCCATTACTCAGATCATCAATAGCTGTAGCATAACGCACATTCATGGTCGGATGACGGAATGTGACGGGTGTCACAAGCGGACCGAATTCGATGCGTTTGGTATGGCTCGCGGCATAAGTCAAGGATGTCCATAATTCGAGGGAATCTTTGTCCTCTCCCGAAGCATTGGTATAGTGGTCAGACCGAAACACACATTGATAGCCGAAGTCCTCAGCTGATTGTAAAATGCGTTTCCAGCGTTCCCAATTCAGCCCATCTTGACCTTCAATCATAATACCAACTTGTGCCATAAGGTATCTCTCCATTCATTGCGTATGAAATTTATCGTATTGTAACAAATTGGCTCAAAAATTGCTCACATTAATAGAATGGGTAGTGAATGCAGTTTGATTAGAACTCTAAACCATGTTTTGTAAATGTTTACGAATGAGATTACGTAACTTAGCCTCCACTAGCAAGGCATATGTCGTTTGTAGGACAGCATCGAATATGTCAGGGTTAATCAATGTAAGTTGAGCTTTGCTTTCATATTGCGGATCACAATGAGAAACGCTGATAATAGCTGTCAGACCGCGTGAGGCTTCTTCCCATTCGACAGGATTATAACGTCCTGTATTGATATATCCCATCAGCGCATGTCGGAAGCCCTCTATATGTGTACCAACCTCTGTTGCAAAAACAGTATTGGTATATCCGTGTAAAATCGTCTCATCAGAATCCGTATATTGAAATGCAATTTCGACAATCGTATCGTAGGGTCTATCTACACGGTCTGTATTGGTGATGACCTCGTGCTTATATTCAATCTTATGCAGGGGTTGTTTATCTCGATTCAGATCACGTACCATTGCTTGAATGCCATCAGGATAATGAAGCACATCTTGACGGTGCTGTTGTGGTCGTTCATCTTTAAGGATTATCGTTAAATTAGGGAAAATATATGTGAGTTTCTGACAATATTCCCTAACCAGAGTCAGGTCAAAGTCATTCTTCTCCATAATTGTGAAGTCAGGTTGGAATGTAACTATTACGCCATCCGATTTTGAATCATGGGTTTGATATTGTTGTATTGCACCTTGGGGAACACCTTCTCGATAAGTCCGTTTCCAGACAAAATCATTATGTCGGAATTGAATTGTCATGAATGTGCACATCGCATTCACCGTCATAATTGTAATTCGATGTAAACCATCTTTTTCTAAATATCCTGTACCGCCAGATAAAACAGGTCTTTGATGCCAGAGATACGAATAATGATCTGGATTACTGCCATTATCTTTGGAAGAGGAAAACATGTATTGCCCTGTCGCTAACTGCTCAGGAACGACCTCATCTGTATCTTGAATAATGACAATATTATCGGGGCATAGTGTGATCGAAATATGATCACATCGTCCAATTATTGTACTGGTGATTGCTCTATCAATAACCTCAAATATTAAAAAGTGTAATGCCCGTTTTCCTACTCCACCAACATACATTCCAGGGCGACGACGGATATGCTCTCGCGGATCAAGTTGCTGTATATTTTTTGCAGAATATTGTGCTTGAAGTGAGGCTAACTCTTTGGTGGTTGATTGCTTTTTCTTGCTCAAAGTTAGGAGGCTTTCAGCTAGTGTTTGGATGCTTCTATTATACCATTTTATGAATGTTTATAGGGGGTTATTTGATTTGGAGGAAGATAATTGGGATGAACAAGGTGTGTCCATCCCGATGTGTTATTCAGTTATAGTTAGGCGGATTGTTCGCTACATTCGGCTTCGGCACGTTTTGCGTTAACCGCATTGATAACTTGTGTGCGGGTGAGCATCACCGAATGATCGGTTTCTGTGCTAAGTTCTTCTGGTATGTCAACTTCTTCTTCTTCAAGATAGCTCTTAATCGCATCACTAAACTTACGATCGCGTGCCGATTCGCCATATTGCCGACGAACATCCAAGAGATGATCCATCAACCACAGATACAAGTCGCCTTCAGTACGGGTGGTTTTGTCACGATGTAATCCCAGCACATTATGCTTGCGGATTAATTCAACGGCAGGCTTGTAGATCGTATGATACCAATTTGCTGTTGCACTCTGCACCGTAACTGGTTGCCCTTCAATTTGCTCTAATACCCGTTGGTGCATATAGATATGACCCAACAATTCGTGATAACGTGCTGGAATCGTCAATTCGATCGATTCATGATTAGGTACAGCTCGGCTCAATTCGGTTTCACTCAAGAAAACAGCATACGCTTCCGCCGCTTCCATTTCTTGAACCGACATGTTAGGACGTAACGGCACAGTCGTCGGTAATTCTGTCACATGAGCTTCGATTGTCTTTGCGTTAAGTTCACGCGCAACCGATACACGATGATTACCATCACGGACAAAATAAACCTCGCCAACCTTATAAAGTTCAATGGGGGGCAGACCTTGCATCCCATTAGCGACAGCATACACCCGACTCCAACGTTCCTTCATGGTGTTGCTTTTTGGTAAAAATGTTGCAGTGAAGTCTTTGTAACGCCCGACACTGCCCACGATTTGATCGAGTGGGACATCGTGGATACCCTTATAATGTTCCTCATGCAAATGGAAGCGCGCTCGCACTTCGTCGAAGCTCATCAACTCACTATTTTGGCGAGTGACAAGGTTTAAGATGTCTTGCCAGAATGCTTTAGTACGCACTCCTTGAAATTTATTGACACCGATAACGTAGTTGCTACGGAACAAATCATCTTCAGCCATAGCTACCTCTTTTCTACTATGTGTATTTGCTATCTTCATCTTCGGTGATAACGC
>Ga0070729_10003478_pt1 | contig 18219 bp, 12 predicted proteins | sample tdDd472_FD_66725 | JGI IMG/M metagenome (GOLD analysis project Ga0070729, IMG submission 66725) | Marine sediment microbial communities from the Atlantic coast under amendment with organic carbon and nitrate - tdDd47.2 | ecosystem: Environmental > Aquatic > Marine > Coastal > Sediment | place... | reverse complement strand
CCCCGTCCGAGCTGCATCATGGTGGTGTAGAAGAGCCAGCAGAACAGCAGAATGATCAGAAAATAGATCAGCGAAAACGCAGCCGCGGGTCCGAGATCGAACTGGCCCACCGCGAGGCGGGCGAGGGTCTGACTGAGAAAGGTTGTCGAGTTCCCCGGCCCACCGCCGGTGAGCACGAAGGGCTCCGAGTAGATCATGAAGCTGTCCATGAACCTGAGCAGGACCGCAATGAGGAGCACGTTGCCGAGCTTCGGAAGCTGGACGAAACGGAAGACCGCCCACGACGAGGCGCCGTCGATCCGCGCTGCCTGGTAGTAAGCGTCGGGAATGGCTTTGAGGCCGGAGAAACAGAGCAGCGCCACCAACGAGGTCCAGTGCCAGACATCCATCACCAACACCGTAGCCCAAGCGTCGAAGGGATTGGCGGCGTAGTTGTAATCGATCCCGAGGGCGGTCACGAGCACGCCGCCGAGACCGATGTCGGCTCGGCCGAAGATCTGCCAGATGGTTCCCACAACGTTCCACGGGATCAGCAACGGAAGTGCGAGCACCACTAGCGTCAGCGACGCCCATCGACCCCTCCTCGGCATGGCCAACGCCACTGCGATCCCGAGCGGGATTTCGATGAGGAGGACGGCAAAGGAGAAGACGAACTGCCGCAGCAGCGCCTGCCGAAGCCGGTCGTCCTGGAGGATCTCCCGGTACCACTCCGTGCCGACAAAGACCCGGTCATCGGGCCCGAAGATGTCCTGGACCGAGTAGTTGACCACGGTCATCAAGGGGACGATGGCACTGAAGGCGACCAATGCGAAGACCGGCAGCACCAGGAACCATGCCCGGTTGTTCTCGGTCTTCATCGTTGGCGTCCCGCCTGAGGTTTCCGGCATAGACGCGAGTCTCGGTAAAGGAGACTGCGCTCGGGAGGGAAAACGAGCCAGCAGGCCTCATCGCTGATCTCGGCCCCCTCTGCGAGACGAACCGTCAGGGTGTCGGCGCCGACTGTTGTGGTCACGATCTTCGAGCTCCCCAGATCATCCACGCGGGTAATCCTGGCCGGCACGCCGTGCTCCGGCCGATCGAAGACCACCTCGAGGAACTCGGGTCTGATCCCCAGTTCGAGGGAGGCTCCGATCGATCCATTGTCCGCCGGCGTGTCAGCGGCCAGCCGGATCCGATGTCCGTCGACGACGGCGCTGTCCCCGTCGACCTCGCAGTCGACGAAGTTCATCCCGGGGCTCCCGACGAAGTGACCGACGAATGTATGGGCCGGGCGCTCGAAGAGGGCCTGCGGAGTGTCGACCTGGACAATCTCGCCACCGTGCATCACCACCACACGATCGGCGAAGGTCAGGGCCTCGGTTTGATCGTGGGTCACATAGATCAAGGTCAGGCGGCTCTCCCGGTGTACCTCCTCGAGCTTTCTGCGCAGCGAGTTCTTGAGATGAGTGTCGATGACGGTCAACGGCTCGTCGAAGAGAATCGCCGAGACATCTGTTCGCACCAACCCCCGCCCGAGGGAGATCTTCTGCCGGGCGTCGGATGCCAGTCCGCCCGCCCGGTGCCGGAGGCACGAAGCGAGATCGAGAATCTCCGCGATCTCGGCGACGCGGTTCCGAATCTCGGTTTCGGGGATTCTCCGGTTCCGCAGCGGGAACGCGAGGTTGTCAAAGACGGTCATCGTGTCGTAGACCACCGGGAACTGGAAGACCTGGGCGATGTTCCGCTCTTCGGTGGGCAGATCGGTCACATCCCGGCCGTCGAAGAGCACCTTCCCCGCCGTCGGCTTCAGAAGCCCGGACATGATGTTGAGCAGGGTCGTCTTGCCGCAGCCCGATGGACCCAGGAGGGCGTAGGCGACCCCGTCCTCCCAGATGTGATCCGTGGGTTTGACCGCGTAGTCACCCTCCCCGGAGGCCTGGTCCCGATAGGAGTGCGCGAGGTTGGAAAGCTCGATTCTTGCCACGTGCGCCTCAGACCTGCCGGCCGGCAGAAGCCTGATCGGGGGCCGCAACAAGTGCCCCGTCGGGGTTGAAGGCGAAAACGCGCCGTGGTTCCACACAGGCGTCGATCGGCTCATCGACCTCAAGAGGGCGCACCCCGTCCTGTAGGGACACCCACGAGGCTTCGCCGTGCTCGAAGTGGATGGCGGTCTCCGACCCGCTGATCTCGGCGAGATCGACCCGGGTGTGGATCGTGATGTCCGACGGCGCGCCGGACCTCATGAGCACATGGTGGGGACGCACGCCGAAGACGTAGGGGCCGTCGGGCAGGGCACTGAGGTGCTCGGGCACCGCCACGGGTTGGTTCCCACCCATCCTCATGAGAGCATTCTCGATCCGCCCACCCACCACGTTCATCGGCGGATCGCCCACCAGCTTCGCGGCGCGCACACTTGTCGGCAGCCGGTAGATCTCGGCCGCAGGCCCCTGCTGAAGGATCCGACCCTCATCGACGATGATGGTGTTGCCGCCGAGGATCATTGCCTCATGGGGATCGGCCGTGGCGTAGACGACAATCGCACCCGAATCCACGAGCGCCCCGCGAAGCTCAATCCGCAGCTCCTCGCGGAGCTTGAAATCCAGATTGGCCAGGGGCTCGTCCAGAAGCAGGAGATCGGCCTTTTTAATGAGCGCTCGAGCCAGCGCGACCCGCTGCTGCTGCCCACCCGATAGCTCGGACGGGAGTCGATCAAGGAGGTCCTCGAGGTGCATCATCTTCGCCACCTGCCGGACCCGCCGCTCGATCTCACCACGCTCGACCCGCGCCACCTCCAGGGGCGAAGCGATGTTCCTGAAGACCGTGAAGTTGGGGTAGTTGATGAATTGCTGGTAAACCATGGCGACGTTGCGATGGCGCACCGCAACCCCGGTTACATCCTCGTCACCCATGAGGATGCGTCCGGTTGTGGGCCGTTCGAGACCCGCCATCAGACGCAGGAGACTGGTTTTGCCGGCCCCGGTCCGACCCAGGAACGTGTTGAAAGTCCCCGAATGCAGACGGAGATCGGTCGGGTGGATGTGGATCTCACCGCTGACGATCTTGCTGATATTTTCGAAAACCAGGGACATGCCGTTCTTTCGGGGCGGTATTCAGGGTCGGCCCGTTGGGTTGCCGCCATGATACAACGCCGCGAACCGATCTCCCGGCACTCCGTATTACCTGGTGGGAGACACCATGATCAAGACACTGCGCGCGCTCAAGTTCCTTTTCATCGCACCGATGATTCTCGCCATGCTCTTCGTCATCAACTGGATGACTTCGCCGGGTGACTGGTGGGTACAGTGGGCCGCACTCGGGATCGGAATCGCCTGGGTCATCAGCCTGTTCCGGGTGATCTTCGCCATCATCGTCGCCGGTGGGTTGGCTGCGCTCATCGTGGCCTTCAAAAATCGCAACGCACCGATGAGGTATTGAGCCGAATCGTCCATGCCCTGGATGCGAGTCAGGTAGACCAGCGCAGAGAAGCCCGACACCGCCCATAAATATCGCAAATGGCCGCTGAGGTCTCCCGACCCTCGTCGCCACCAGGCCGGCGAGACGCCGGCCCTACAACCATCGCAAAGCAGTATTCGGGTCCAGCAGACGCAAGTGGCAGTCGATCTTGCTACCCTTTTCTCCAGTGCAAAGCGAATTTCTGCGTGCCCTGACGATCGTCATCCTCAGCTGTTGGTGTGCGAACGCCGCCGGGTCGCAACCGACGCCGGGTCCCGTCGACGATCGAACCACCGACTACCCGGAGATCCTCTCCCTGCGGGGAGTCCCCGAGGACGGCGAGGACTGGAGCTTTGCTCCGTTCTCAGATCAAGGGGCCTGGCAGGGCTATGCGGCGCCGCCCTCGGATCGACCCGATCTCGCGGGTGGTTTCACCGGGCCCTTTCTCATGCCCGAAGGCCGGTGGCTGTCGCCTCAGCTCGCAACATTGGAGCTGCGCGATGCCGGAAGCGCAAGATCAATCGACCTCGGCGGAGACACCGACCACCACTCCTGGGTCTATCCGGGCTCGCTGCGCCTGGATTCCAGGCCCGAAGGCCTACGGGTGCGACAGGCGCTGTGGTTCGACGCCTCGCACACCGCCATCGTGCGGGTGGAGGTTGAAAACACCGGAAAAAGCTCACGCGAGTTGGAACTCGGCTGGACGGGATCGATCTTTCCCGGCGGATTTCTCGAAGCCACCGAGAATGGGGTCACCGCCACCTCGTCATCGGGAGGGGAAGTCCGGCTGCGGGTCGACCGGGCAATCCAGGCTGTCGAGATCGATGGGGATCAGCACTATCGGATCCGTGTCCGGAACACGCTGATCATCGACCCCGAAGAGACCGCCAGCATCTCCCTCGCCATGACCCTGACCCTCCCTGGTGATCCCGCACCCGCCGGAGAGAAGATCCGCGCCTCGCTCGCCGATACGGAGGCCTCTTGGACTCGAAACCTCCAGCGTTGGACGGACTATCTATGGAGCGTCCACACCGGCCGCCCGCCGACTGACCCGGTTGAGATTCTCGCCGTCAAGTCGCTCATGACGCTGGTCAACAACTGGCGTGCACCGGCGGGTCGCATGCGGCACAGCTCGCTCTTCCCATCGAGCAACGTCTCCTACTTCAATGGATTCTGGGCGTGGGATTCATGGAAGCACGCGGTGGGCCTCGTCGTCTTCGATCCCGAGCTTGCAAAAGACCAGGTGCGGGCGCTCTTCAACCACCAGAACTCACGCGGGATGATCGCCGATGTCGTCTACCTCGATGCCTCGGAGGACAATTGGCGCGATACCAAACCACCCCTCGCCGGGTGGGCGATCCAGGAGATCTGGGAATCCACCGGTGATCTTGACTTCGTCCGTGAGCTCTACCCCAAACTGGTGCGCTACCACCGTTTCTGGTACGTCGATCGTGATCACGATGGCGACGGGCTCTGCGAGTACGGATCCACCGACGGGACCATCGTCGCCGCCCGTTGGGAGAGCGGGATGGACAACGCCGTCCGTTTTGATGACACGAAGATGCTGTCCAACGGACCCGGCGCCTGGTCGATGAACCAGGAGTCGGTGGATCTCAACTCGTATCTCTACGCCGAGAAACGGGCGCTGGCCGAGCTGGCTGCTGCGGTTGGGAATGAGGGCGCCGCTCGAGAGTGGACCGAAGAGGCCGACGTCCTGGGTGAGCTGATCAGGAACACGATGTTCGACGAAACGACGGGCTGGTTCTACGACATCGCCATCGATTCGGGTGAGATCATCCCGGTTCAGGGACCCGAGGGGTGGATCCCGTTGTGGGCCGGAGTGGCGACCGAGGCGCAGGCGATGCGGGTGCGCGAGACGATGCTCGATCCGAAAAAGTTCCGTACCCACATCCCTTTCCCCACCGTGGCCCGCAACGACCCGGGTTTTTCCGAGGGTTACTGGCGCGGCCTGGTCTGGCTCGACCAGGCGCAGTTCGCCATCGAAGGTCTGTGGCGGTATGGGTTCCACGATGATGCTCGGGAGCTGTGCGATCAGCTATTCTCCAACCTGGAAGGCGCGACGATCCCGGGTGTTCCACTCCGTGAGAACTACCACCCGATCACCGGTGAGGGCCGTAACGTCGCCCACTTCAGCTGGACCGCCGCCCACCTCCTGAGGCTCACAAAAAGCCCGCCCGTCAACGAGTGGGAGGACCACCTGATTTTCGGGATCAACAAGCTCGCTCCCCGGGCGAGTTTTGTCGCCTACCCCAACCCGGATCTGGCATGGCGGGGTTCGCTTTCCCTCGACGGCTCGTGGAAATTCCTCTGGGTTCCGCGTCCTGGACTTTCGCCCATCGGTTTCGAGCGCGAGGGCTTTCCGGATGGCGACTGGGACGAGATCCCGGTGCCCGCCAACTGGGAGGTCGAAGGCTACGGCCGTGCCATCTATCTCGACGAGCGCTATCCGTTCGAGGCCGAGTGGCCGTCGGTCCCACACGACTCCAACCCGGTGGGTTCGTATCGACGCGAGTTCGAAATCGATCCCACCTGGGAGGACCGGCGCATCCTGCTTCACTTCGGTGGCGTTCGGTCTGCCATGTACGTCTGGGTCAACGGTGAATTCGTAGGCTACAGCCAGGGCGCCAAGACCCCGGCGGAGTTCGACATCACCGATTTCGTGCGGACGGGAACCAACACCCTGGCGCTGCGGATCCACCGATGGAGCGACGCCAGCTACCTCGAGAGTCAGGACATGCTGCGGATGTCCGGGATCGAGCGGAGCGTCGTCCTCATGGCGATCCCCGAACGCCGGGTGGTTGATTTCTTCGCCAACGCCTCGCTGGCCGAAGACAACGCCACCGGCACCCTCGATCTCGAAGTCGAGCTCGTCAACCAAACCGACCGCCGCGCCGAGCTATCGCTCCGGTGCCTCATGTCTGAAACCCTGCACAGGAACACCCCAGAGCTCTCGTCAACCCGGAAGGTCTCGCTCGAACCCGGCGCGACGGGCAAGGTCACCTTCAATCTCGAGGTTCCAGACGTGCGTCAATGGACCGCCGAAGCCCCCGAACTCTACTCCATGGTGCTCGAATTGGCGGACAGTGCCGGAGAAATTATCGAGGTCATCGAAAAAAAGATCGGCTTCCGGAGGGTCGAGATCGAGGACGGCCAACTCAAGGTCAACGGCCGCGCCATCACCATCCGCGGGGTCAATCGACACGAGACGCACCCCAAGACCGGGCACATCGTCGATCGGCGTACCATGCTCCTCGACATCGCGCTCATGAAACAGAACAACATCAACGCGGTACGTTCCTCGCACTACCCGAACGACCCCTGGTGGTACGACCTTTGCGACACTTACGGTCTCTGGGTCATCGATGAGGCAAACATCGAGTCGCACCCTCTGGCCATCTCCGAGGAGACCCAACTCGGCAACGAGATGAGCTGGCTTCCGGCCCACCTCGACCGCACCCGCCGGATGGTCGAGCGAGACAAGAACCACCCGTCGATCATCATCTGGTCGTTGGGCAATGAGGCCGGCGAGGGTGCGATCTTCGATGCGACCTACGAATGGATCAAGAGACGCGATCCGTCACGACCGGTGCAGTACGAACCCGCCGGCAAAGGGGAATTCACAGACATCTATTGCCCCATGTACCCGCCCATCGAGGGTCTGGTGGACTACGCCGAGACCAACCCGGACAGGCCGTTGATCATGATCGAGTACGCCCACGCCATGGGCAATTCGGTGGGCAATCTCGCCGACTACTGGAAGGCCATCGACGCCTACCCACAGCTCCAGGGAGGCTTTATCTGGGATTGGGTGGATCAATCCCTCGCCTTCACCGACGACGAGGGCCTGCGGTTCTGGGCCTACGGCCACGACTATCACCCCGATCTGCCCACCGACGGCAACTTCCTCAACAATGGTCTGGTCGACCCAGACCGTCAGCCCCACCCCCACCTTCATGAAGTGAAGAAGATCTACCAACCGGTGAGAATCACCGCCATCGATGCGGCGCAAGGTCGCTTCCGGGTGGAGAACAAGTACGCCTTCCGCACCCTCGACCACCTTTCGTTTACCTGTGGGGTGTTGAAGGATGGATATATCCGCTCATTCTGCGGTATCGAAGTTCCGACCGTCGGCCCGGGCGAGACGGCGGAGTTGCAGATCGACTACGCCAACCAGGTTTTTGAAGAGAACCACCGATACCACCTCGAGATCCAGGCATGGGCGCAAGGCGAACCGATGATGATCAAACATCACCACCTCACGGCCTGGGAGCAGTTTGCCTTGACCGAGGATTCCTTCGGTCTTGCCGATTGGTCCGCTCGTGGTGAGGTCTCCGGACCTTTCAAGCTCAGCGACGATGCCGACCGGGTGACGATCACCGGCGATGAGTTCAACGTCTCCTTCAACCGCTCGACCGGCGAGATGGTCGATTACACATTCCGCGGGGTGCCCCTCCTCCTCGAGGGGCCGCGGCCCAACTACTGGCGGCCGCCCACGGACAACGATCTCGGCAATGGGATGCACGAGTGGGCCGCTGTCTGGCGCGAGGCGGGCCCCGGGCGGAGACTGATCACCTTTGATGTGAAGCCCATCGACTCGACGACGGTCCTGGTGGAGACGGTCTTCGATCTGCCCTCGGTCGGGAGTACGGCGGCACTGCGGTTCACCATTCACTCCGATGGTGTGATCGATGTGGAGCACGAGTTGATCATCGAGACCGACGGCCTCCCGAATATCCCCCGCATGGGCACCCAGATGGTGCTCCCCGTCCGATTCCAATATATCGGGTGGCTCGGCCGTGGTCCCCACGAGAGCTACGCCGACCGCAAGACCGGAGCCTGGTTGGGTCACCACGTCGGCGGCGTGGATGAGCAGTTCCACCGGTATTCACGGCCCCAGGAGACCGGCAACAAGACCGATGTGTGGTGGATGGTCCTCATGGAAAAATCTGGAATGAGACTCCTCGCCATCGGCGAAAAGCCGCTCTCGGCAAGCGTGTGGCCGTTCGAAATGAACGAACTCGACTACGTCCCAGGGGACCAAGGATCGGAGTCGGCCTCCGGTCTGGTGCCGGTGACGTCGCGCCACGGCGCCGAACTGACCCCACAGGCCTTCACCACCTGGAATCTCGATCACCGGCAGATGGGCGTGGGTGGAGACACCTCGTGGGGCCGAAAGGTGCACGAGAAGTACACGATTCCCGCCGAATCACAGAGTTACCGATTCCGCCTCATCCCCTACGACCGCACCGACGGCCATGCCGCGAAAATCGTGGAGTCTCACCGGGCGACAACGCCGTAGCAGTCGCTTGTGTAGGATTGAATGATGGCGGACGGGGAAAAGTCGGCGAAGGTCGAGGAGCAGGCCCGGTGCGATCGCGAGCTCTTCGACCGCATCGCCCGGGACTACTGCCGGAAGGACCAACTCGCGGCGCATCGTCGGGCTCGTGAGCTGCGTCTGCTCCAAACCATGCGCCACGCCGAACTCGACCCCACGGGAGATCTGCTGGAGATCGGCTGCGGGGCGGGCTTTGCCGCCGATTATCTCCGCGGCCGCTACCGGAGCTATCACGGTGTCGATCACTCGTCCAAACTGGTCGAACTCGCCGACGCCGTCAATGTTGGGCCGGGGATCACCTTTGAGACCGCCGATGCGACAACCCTGACCAGCGATCGCCTTTATAACGTGATCCTCATGATCGGCGTGCTCCATCATCTGCCGGAACCGGCGGCGACCCTCCGGCATCTGACGGGTCTGCTCAAACCCGATGGCCGCATCGTCGTCAACGAGCCCCAGAACGGCAACCCATTGATTCAGCTCGCTCGAAGGATCCGAAAGGGGACGGACCCTCATTACTCGGAGGACCAGTCGGTCTACAGTGGCAATAGCCTGCGCGCTGTCTTTTCGGACGCCGGCTGCGAGCTCGTCAAGCTCGTCCCGCAGGGATTGCTGTCGACACCCTTTGCCGAGGTCGCCATGCCGGCCCAGCCAATCGTCACGCCCTTGAGCTCGATCGCCTGTGACTTGGATCGAATGATGGAACGCAGCATTCCAAGGCTTCTCAGACACCTCTCCTGGAACCTCATCGCCGTCGCCGAACCTGCCGACCGACCACAACGCTGATGCTTCCGGCATAGAGCCGGTCTCCCGATTGTTGGCGCCTACAGGGAGAACCGAAATTGGGACGATTGATGGCTCACTTCTACGACCGCGTCATGAAACAGAGCGAGAAGGCGTGTCTGATCGAGTGGAGGAGAGCCCTGCTTGAGAACGTCAGTGGGGGGGTTCTCGAGGTGGGCGCGGGAACCGGGGCGAGTCTGTCGCTGTATCCCACGACCATTGATCGGATTGTCTTTTCCGAGCCCGACCCACACATGCGCACACAGTTATCGGATCGCGTCGGAGCCGCCGGCTCCGGCTCGGCGGAAGTGAGTGATGGTTCGCTGGAGTCTCTCCCGTTTGCCAACGGGGAATTCGATTTCGTGGCCTGCATGCTCGTGCTGTGCAGCGTTCCGGATCTCAATCATGCCCTTGGCGAGATTCGACGGGTCCTCGCCCCCGAGGGCCGCTTGGTTTTCATGGAGCATGTCGCAGCGGAGAATCGGCCGGATCGACTGAGGTGGCAACAACGGTTAGAGCCGCTCTGGAAACGGGTCTCGGGGAACTGCCACCTGACCCGCCGGACCGAGCAGGCGATCCTCGATGGCGGTTTCGTGATAGAGCAGATCCAACGCGAGAGCATGCGCAAGTCCATCCCCATCACCCGGCCGACCATCCGCGGAGTCGCGGTGAGACAGTCCCGATAGACCCCGGTCAGTCGTTGACCGACAGCTTCTCGAGCTCGTCGAACCACCGGGTGATGACCTCGACGTTGCCCCGCGGTGGGTTCTTGATCATGACGAAGGAGTCACCGTTGGGGTGGATGTCGTACTGCCTCGACCAGCGGTAGTGAACGTATTCGCCATCAAAGAGCTCCTCGCGACCGGTGACCCGGAACCTCGGATCGGTCTCGATGGAAATGGCAATCATGCGGTTGTTCTGGAAGTAGTAAAGGGTCTTTCCGTCGGGCGCCCAGGTCGGAGAGTGCCCACCCTTCATGGAGATCTTGTAGCGCGCGTCGGGTTTGGGAAAGGCCGTGACGTACACCTCGTCGATGCCCGAGTAGTTGGAGACATAGGCCAGCCACTTGCCATCCCTCGAGACGATCGGCGCCAGTTCGTCGTCGGGGCCGTCCAGCAGATTCACCAGGGATGACGGATCGCTGGGGTCCGGCCACACTCGGAGATCCATCCCTTTGCCGGGGATTTCCTCACGGATCACGACGGGACCCTGACGGGTCCAGTCGCCGGCTCGGAGGTTGTTCTCGAGATCGAGCACGACCTCTTCGGGTCGACTGAGATCCACCGGTCGCCGATAGATGTCAAAGGTCTTGTTGCGGGTGGATCCGTAGATCATCTCTCGTCCATCGGGACTCCACTGCGGATAGAACCCTTCTTCGGTCATCAGGGTCGGAGTCTGGGTGTCGAGATCGAGCATCCAGATGGCGCCGGTGTCCACCGAGAGCATCACGCGTCGCCCGTCGGGTGAGATCCGCGGATCATTGATACTCGCGAACGGCAGGCCCTCGGAGACCAGCTCCTCGACCCTGCCGTTGATGTTGACCGAGACGAGGGCCTGGGTCTCGCCACGCGAGTTGGGGAGATAGACAACCGTCCCGTTCGCTGCGATATCCGCCTGGACCTCTCCCTGGTCGACCCACGCCCGTTCGAGAACAGCGCTGGGCTGGCCTGTGATCCGCATTTCGTCGGTGTCAAACGGCGCCACAAAAACCCGGCCGGTCTGGGCGAAAAGCACATGCCCGGTCGGTAAATAGCGGGGATTGGTCCCCTGCCTCTCGAGCGCCTTCATCTCTTTGCTCTTGAGATCAAAGACGAAGAGCTCCCCCGTTCCACCCACGCCGGTTCGACTGCTGCAGAGCAGCGTATCTGTTCCGGGGATCATGAACGGCTCGCCAAAACCACGGCCTTCGGCGAGGTCATTTTCCAACAACCGCTCGGTTTCACCGCCGTTCTCAGGAAGTCGCCAGATCTCGCCCTGATGGGCATAGTAGATCCACCCATCGTCAGCCCAGTCGAGCCCATTGGGAGATGACGGGAACTGCGCAAGGAAGACCGGTGGGCCACCCGTCGATCGCACTTTCTGCAACCCGGCGGCGTCGATGAACGCGATCCAGCGGTCATCGGGGGAGAAGACCGGTGACCGTCCGTTGACCGCGCCCTCGATGGCACGGGCCTCGAAGTCTCCCATGTGGCGGATGTGGAGCATGTCTTCGGCGCCCGACCCTCCCCGTGTCACGACGCTGCGCCCATCAGAGGAGATGGCTACCGCCAAACCATCACCCTGGCGTGTGTTGCCACTGTTTGGCACTTCGAGGGCGAATCGCCGGGTCGGCTCGGGCGTGGCGGGTGTTTCCCCCGGATCTCTCAGGAGACCAACTGCCGCGAGGACGACTGCCGCCGCAGCAATCACCCATGGCAGGAAGCGCAACTTCGAAGGTGGACCCTCCACCGGACCGCTTGCTTGAGTCGCCGATTGATCCGGCGAGCTGATCGCATCCTCGAGCACGATCCGCGCTTCTCCGATATCACGCAGTCGGCGCATGCGATCGCGCTCGAGACAGCGCGCGATGAGCCGGCGGACCGATGCTGGCAGATCAGGGGACAGCTCACCGAGATCGATGGGCGCCCGCAGAACATCGGCCAACGTGTGCGAGATGGTCTCGCCGGCGAAGAGCCGGTTGCCGGTGAGCATCTCCTGCAGGATCACCCCGAAGGACCAGATGTCGCATCGTCGATCCGTCGGCTGCCCTGCGGCCTGCTCGGGACTCATATAGGCGGCGGTTCCGAGCACCATCCCAACGACGGTTCCGGCGGAGGTGATGGTCTGCGAGTGCTCGGTCGCACCATCCGGGGTCGGATCGAGGGCCTTGGCCAGCCCGAAGTCGAGGACCTTGACCTTGCCGTCAGGGGTCAATCGCACATTTGCGGGCTTGAGGTCGCGGTGGATCACGCCCTGTTCGTGGGCGGCTTCCAGGGCCTCGGCGATCTGAAGTGCGATCGGGAGCGCTTCAGCGACGGGAATCGGTCCCCGGGCGATCCGATCTGAAAGATCTTCGCCCTCGACTAGCTCCATGACGAGGAATGTTTGAGGGCTTGGGGGCGTGGGGACCTGAGGGCTTGAATCCGCATCCGCACCCACTCCCTCTCCCACCGCAACGGTTTCGAGCCCATACAGGTGTGCGATGTTGGGATGATTCAGGCTCGCGAGGACCTTGGCTTCACGTTCGAAGCGGGCGATTCGCTCGGGATCTGCAGCGAACTCGGCGGGGAGGATCTTGAGGGCCACATCGCGCCCGAGCTTTGAGTCCTGGGCACGCCAAACCTCTCCCATCCCCCCCTCGCCGAGGCGGGCCTTGATTTCGAAGTTTGACAGGCTCTTGCCGATCATTGGGTTTCCATCTCTTTCCGGTCATTCACCACCACTCATCAGTGGTACCGTCTCCGGATCCATACCCATTGATACCGGTCAACCGAGAACCCAACAGGTGACACCCGATCTGGTCAGTGAATCAACACCTCACTGTAACCAAATTGAGATAACGTTTCATTTCCTCGAGATGGAAATCAACACCAACGTCCTCTCGGCCCGGGACAAAGTCTCGCCCCGGATCGGCTGCTCTTCAACCCTTGTGCAGGGCCCGGATCAGGGCTGAGTCACCGACCAGGAGGTCGTCCCCAGCGCCTCGAAACCGTCGTCGAAGATAACGTCGCTGCACCCTCCGAACAAGGCAAGACCGGCATTGTTATCGGCGACCATGATCATGCCGTCGTCGAGGAAAACACCCGTAGTGTCACCCGCGGTGTTGTAGGAACCGACTTCGACCGGTGCGCTCGGCGCGCTGATGTCGAGCACAAGCAGACCATTGAACCGGTTCCCAACGTAGGCTCGATCCCCAGCCACGACGATGTCTGCGGCCTGGGTGTTCCCGTTGTCGAAAAACCCGATCTCCACCGGTGCGGTCGGCACCGAAATATCGACCACACGGACGCCGCTGTTTCCGGCCGCGACGAAGACATGATTGCCGGCAAGGGCCACCCCTTTGGCATCGTTGGGAGTGCTCACGAAGCCCACTTCGGACGGAGAGCCGGGCACACTGACATCGATCACCCGCAGACCCTCACTGTAGTCGGCCACATATGCGTAGTCTCCCGCCGCCGCCACCCCGTAGGCCGTGCCTGGTGTGGCCACGGAACCGATCTCGGACGGAGTCGCCGGGGTACCGAGGTCGACCACTCGCAGACCGGAATCACCGTCGGCCACAAACGCCAGATTTCCGACCACTGCCACGCCACGAGCCTGGCCCGGGGTGTCGAGGGCGCCGAGGTGGACCGGCGCCGTGGGAATACTGAGGTCAAAGACCTCGAGCCCGGAGCTGAGCACCGCGAGGTAGGCGTGCCAGCCGGAGAGGACCACCTGCTGAACGCTATCGAGGGCTTGGCTTGTCAGAAGCTCGACAGGCGCCGACGGAGTCGTTACATCGAAGACCCTCAAAGCGCCCGGATAGGCCCCCACGTAGGCCAGGCCTGCGGTCGCAGATCCCGAGTTCGAATAGCCCGCGGTCACGAAATCACCCACCACCGCCGGCGAACCAGAAACGCTCCAATCAACGACGACCATTCCCCCTGTGTCATCGGCCACCCAAAGGAGACCTCCCGAGGCAACGACGTCGAGACAGTTCGACCCGGTGTCGACAGAGCCCACATACAGCGGAGCAGCCGAGTTGGTCACATCGATCTGCTTGAACCGTCCATAGCTGTCGGCGACGAAGGCGAGATTGCCCACGACCGCCACTCCCTCGGCGGAGTACGTGTCGAGGTCTCCCAGCTCCAAGGGCAAGGCGGGGTTCGAAACATCGATCACCCGCAACCCCGATGACCCATCTGCTACGTAGGCGACGCTGCCGGCAAGAGTCACGTCGTGGGCGGAGCCCGGCGTGTCGAGAGACCCTTCCACGGAGGGCGATGCCGGGCTCGCGACAGAGATGACCACGAGGCCGGAGGACGCATTCGCAACGTAAACGAGGCTTCCGTCCACGGCGATTCCAAAGGCGGCTCCGCCGGGGTCAATGAAGCCGACTTCGTTCGGCGACGCGGGATTGGTAACGGATATCACCCGCAGCCCGGAGGATCCGTCAGCCACATAGGCATAACCCGAGCTCACCACCACGTCGTAACCGGAGCCGGGCGTATCGAGGGAACCCACCTCCACCGGCGCGTTGGGGGTGGCCACGGAGACCACCCTCAGACCAGCATCTCCGGCGGCAACATAGACATAGCTTCCGTCCACAGCGATGCCGCGCACCACCCCCGGCATGGACACCTCCCCGAGCAACTGCGGCGAGGCGGGTGTCGTGACGTCCAGCACGAGCAGGACGGTACCGCTGCCGACATAGGCCAGGTTCCCATCCACCGCCACCGCCGAAGCGGGGCCGTACGGCCACCTCCCGAGGAGTTCCGGACAGCTCTGAGCCGCTGCCGGAAGCGAGGACAGTACGAGGACGGCGCCGATGATCAGCGCCAGGACAACTCGGCCGCGAAGACAATATGTCATCACTTCCCCCTGGGTTTGGCTGTTATTTCTCTTAGTATAGCCACACCGGTGGTGAAATGGCATGGAAACTCACCCGCGTCCGTCGGATCTGCAGACAAGTCTCAAAATACACGAGGCGGAATTCAGCGGGGATGTTCCGCTGCACCCGGCTGCTGCGACGACCGCTTCAGCCGGGCTCGCGGCGCACGATCGCTTCCTTGATGCCTGCGACCTGTTCCACCGGCAGGACGAAGACCACGCCGGTGCCGTGCTCGTCGAGCCGGCCTGCGGTGTGGATGGCGGCCATGACTGGATCGACCAGGGCGTCCTCGGTGAGAAAAATCACGATATCGGTCTGCATCTCGAGGACGAGACCGAGAAAGGTCTTCGCTTCGCGGACTCCGGTTCCTCGACCGGGCACGATGGTGGCTCCGGAAATCCCGCACTCCTTGGCGGCATCGACCACGGCGTCGGTAACATCCGGTTTGAGGGCGGCAATGATCGCCTTGTAACTCATGGATTCATCCCTTTCTGATCACCCTTGAGACCACGACCGGCCCGCCAGTTGGCGAGCTGCGCGTAGCCCATAACGGTGATCATTGGAAACAGACTCGCAAATGCGATCAGGCCGAAGCCGTCCAAAGCCGGGTTGCGCCCGGGAATGGTTGCGGCCAGACCGAGGCCGAGAGCGGTCACCAGCGGCACCGTCACCGTCGAGGTCGTCACTCCACCTGAGTCATAGGCGAGGGGGATGATCGACTTCGGGGCGAAGGCCGTCTGGACGATGACGACCAGATAACCGACGGCGACGAAAAGCACCAGCGAAGAACCGGTGACGATTCTGAACGCTCCAAGGGTGATGCCTGCGGCGACGCCAAGAGCCACCACCAAGCGCAGGCCCCATGGCCGGATGGTTCCCCGCGAGGCCTGCTCTGCTTTGAACGCGACCGCAATGAGGGCGGGCTCGGCCAACGTCGTCGAAAAACCGATGATCGCGGCAAATAGATACACCCAGCCGTACTCCCACCAGGGCGGTGAGTCGGGAACGGTGTCGCTGCCGAAGACAAACTGGGGAGAAGACAACTCGGTCGCCATGTGCTCGCCGAGTGGGAAGAGCGCGAGCTCCAGCCCGATCAGAAAGAAGGCGAGCCCCACAATCACCAGCACAAGTCCGGCGATCAGACGGCGAAGGTTGGGGATCGGCTGGCGCAGCACCAGATACTGAAAACCGAGCAACAGGGCGCTGACCGCGAAAACATCGCGGCCGGTGTCGAGCAGCGCGGTGATGAGACCGTCAATCATGAGCGTCGTCCCTGCGACATCATCAGCCAGCCCCTGAGGCACGAACGCCGAAACGAATGACGCCGAAAAGCATGACGAAAATCATCGGTGTCAGCGAGGCGAGGGCGATCATTCCAAAACCGTCGATGAGCGGATTGCGGCCGCGGATCGAGGTTGCAAGCCCGACCCCAAGCGCCGTAACCAGCGGGACCGTCACGGTCGAGGTGGTCACACCGCCGGAATCAAACGCGATACCGACAATGGCCTCGGGGGCGATGAAGGTGACACCGACGACGATGACGTATCCGCCGATGATCAGGTACTGAATGGGCCAGCCGCGGAGAATACGGAGAACGCCGATGACGATCGCAGCCCCGACCGACAAGGCAACTGTCAGTCGAAGCTGGAGCGCATAAGTCGACTGGGTGGCGGAGTCTGACGCGATGTAGCCGGCATCGGACGCGACCGAAGCTGCCTCGCCGGCGATGGCGATGAGCGCCGGTTCGGCCACGGTTGTTGAGAAACCCAGCAGGAAACCGAAAACCAGCAGCCAGACCAGACTGCCCTTGCGGGCGAAGGCGTAGGCCATGGCCTCACCGATGGGAAAGAGACCCATCTCCAGCCCCTGCACGAAGAGCATGAGCCCGACTACGACAAAAACGGCCCCGACCAGAACCTCCGCGACATTGGGAAAGGGCTGACGGAGGACGAGGGTCTGAAAACCGATGACCACGACAACGATAGGCAGCAGATCTCGGACCGACTCCCACAGGCGGTGGGCCAGCATCCGCGCGTACGGCGCAGCAAAATCGAGTCCTTTTCGCACGCCTTGAAGTCGCTCCCTTCCGTGACAACCCGTGGCTGAGATCCGCACTCAAGCTACGCGAGAGTATCAGGATTTGACTCGATCTCGCGTCGAACACGCCAAGGACATTGGTGGGGGCTCAAAGCAAAGGCGGCCCCGAAGGGCCGCCCGTATCGAATCACGAAATGCGGGTTAGAAGTTGAACTGAACGCTACCGAAGATGTAGCGACCAACGGGATCGTAGATGCCGTACATGTTGATGTTGTTGTTATCGGCGTGGTCTCCGGCGCCAAGCGGCGGCTCTTCGTCGAGGAGGTTATTCACACCGACGGTGAACTTGAGGCCGTTGCGGAGGGTGTACGACGCCGCGAGGTCGAAGTAGTTGTAGGCATCGATCTTGTCGATGAGGTTGTTTTCCCAGAGTTCATGGTTGCCCTCGTTGCGGAGGTCGGGGTTGGGGCTGAAGTCGTCGTTGATGACCTCACCGACATAGCGCCAGGACAGCGAAAGATTCAGGCGGAAGTTGGATTCCCAGGTGGCGCGGAAGCGGTGCCGCCATTCGGGGATCGGCTGAAAGCACTGGAATCCGAAGTAGCCGGCGCAATCATAGTCCACCAGGGGGTTGGAAAAGTTGTTTTTGAGCACATAGCTGCCCATGAGGTCCATGGCCAGGTAACCGGAGTTGCCGAGGCCGACGAGGTAGTTGGCGTTGAGGTCGACACCTTCGGCCTGGAGACGACCGATGTTGTTGTTGGCGGTGAAGGTGTAACCGTCCAAGGTCGCCCAGAGGGTGCCCTGAGAATCACGATTGATGAGTGAGCAGAGGTCCGGGTCACCGGTGTTGGCGCAGGTCTGGATGACGTCATCGGCGCCGAGCGCTCCGATGACCTCGTTGATGTCGATGTTGTAGTAGTCGACGGTGATGGACAGACCGCGGATGGACTGAGGCGTCCACACGATGCCTGCTGTGATGGTGTCGGCCGTCTCGGGATCGAGGAGGGGGTTACCACCCTCGAGGGTGTTGTACTGGCCG
>Ga0070729_10003477_pt1 | contig 18228 bp, 12 predicted proteins | sample tdDd472_FD_66725 | JGI IMG/M metagenome (GOLD analysis project Ga0070729, IMG submission 66725) | Marine sediment microbial communities from the Atlantic coast under amendment with organic carbon and nitrate - tdDd47.2 | ecosystem: Environmental > Aquatic > Marine > Coastal > Sediment | place... | reverse complement strand
TGTGCGGAATACTCGTTTAGAGATTCAACGATTTCAAATGGTGAATACGGTCCAGCAGGATTGTCACCCGCATTCCACATCGACGTATGTTCATCAATGCTAATTGGCAAGTCGTTGATTTGGGGAATGGTTAGACCGGCGATGATTAATAGCAGAGGAATCATTGCCATCCATAGGACTTTACCAATATGCGACAACATCCTATTTTGTTTCAATTTTAGTTAGCCTGAGTTTTGTTAACACTGACATTAAGTTTAGATTGACATCTCGATTTCATACGAACCTATCTAAGGTCATTGTTGTTGGTGTTTGGTTATTGGGAACTACAAATAAACACATTTTGACGAATAACCAACAACCAAAAACTCTATCCCATCATCATTAAAATAACCTGCTTTAAATTTAACTGAACTGATCTAAAACTGACGTTATATAACCTATTATTTATCGCAGTATAATTGAGGTTTCATAATGCTATGGCACAATTTCGCCTGATAACGGACCAATTAACCCGTTAGCACTTTTGGCGACAATTGCAATACCACCATACCGTGAAAATTTATCCCATTCGACTGTGGTATCGGTCACTTCAAATTGTTGTTCGTAAATCAAGGCATTCTGGCGACGTAACGCCACAACATAACTTACTGCTCCGGGTACAGGTTCCCATACCAGTGATTGAATCCCGTTGCCTTTATCACGCAAGGTGATGTTACGTGGTGGACGTGGTCCATCAGCAAGGGCAGAGACAATAGCGAGTATGGCTTGTGTCGCATTACGTAAATATCCTGCTTCTACAAAATCAATCGTATCCGTCGGATCAGCATTGGTTTTCTCTTCATTTGCATTGATGAAGCGTATCGCAGGATAACCGAGTTCGCTAAATGAAAAATGATCACCATATCGATTTTCACGGTCAATCGCATCTTGTACTGTCAGATCAAGGGCAAGCCCATAATTGAAGCCGATGAAGTTCACCATACGCGCCATCCGTCGGGAGACCGAAGCTTCATTTGGTCCTGCCGAGAAAATGCGTAATTCTTTATCATTGACCCCTTGATTGCGATCATGGATATTGCCGATGGTATCGACGTTAATCATCCCGACTACGTCAATGCTGTTATCGCGTAACCATCCTGCAAATGCTTTACTGCCTTGTCGTCCAACTTCTTCTGCGGAAAACAACACAAACATGATCGTGGACTTATATTGTCTCTGGCTCATAATACGGGCGAGTTCCAAAACTGCTGCTACACCTGTCCCGTTATCATTACCACCGGGAGCATAAGCTGTACCGGATTCAAACGGTTGTCCGATACTGTCATAATGCGCACCAATGACAACTGTACCTGCGCCTGCTTCTGTCCCCTGTATCACAGCCACTATATTTTTTTGTTTGGTGGTCTGGTCATCAAATGTGACTTCAAACTCCATATCAAAGGTGTAGAGTGTCCCATTGGAGGATTGTAGATAGGCTTCAAATTGATCAGCGATATATGCCCGTGCCGCACCAATCCCCTGTGTTGAGGATGTTTGAAGTGAATTGACGTGGCGTGTTTGAAAACCTTGCAACGTACTGACATGGAACATTAGACGATCGGATTCAACTTGATCGAGTAAACGGAAAATTTCCACATCTGTCGGGGCAATCGCTGTTGTATTACTCATGCCGGGGACACCTGTCGGACCTGCCGCAACATAGCCGAGTGTCGGAATGGGTGTATGGGATAACAATGGTGCTAGCGTTGGCGGACCACTACTAGTTCCCAGATTACATGCCAGCAGAACTAGCATAAATCCCATTAATATCATGATTGTTTTACGATGCGTTGTCCGTTTATCCATAGCGTGATTGTAGCATATTTTGATTGGTTAGAGTGTGATGTAGTCGAATCGTTTAGCAAGCGTATGATAGCGAACTATTTTCAGGGAGCATAGGGAGATTCATCGTCGCTTGATGTCTTTTGGGACAAGATATGCCAGTCCCTACGTCCAATATATATCGGTTTCGTAGGGACAAGGCGTATCTGTAAGGTGAATACACACCTAACTGTCAGATAATCTATTTTTCGTCATAGTCTTGTGAGCTATGGACGTAGACATAATTTGTGATATTGCCGTCTTCATCGGGTTCGGCGCGTAGTGTCCAGTCATAAACCCAACGTGCGTCACTGATGCTGAGATTGACACACCCATGACTGTGACGATAGCCAAAATCATCATGCCAATACGTTCCGTGTAAACTAATCCCATCATCAAAATACATCGTCCACGGCACATCTTGTAAGGCATATGCACCGGGCGCACCTGTCGCACCACTCATCGCATCGCGATCCAAACGTGCCCAAATCTCGAAGATACCCTCGTTGGTTGGCCATTGTGCCAACCCACTTGAAATCATTGTTGCAAATACAGGCGTATCATCTTCGTAGGCAATTAAGGTTTGTTCAAAGAGATCAACAGCAACCCAATGCCCGTCAACACCTTCAGGACGCTCAATACGCTCAAATTTAGAGACAAAGTGTTGATGTATCCATTGATTCGGTCCGATCAAATACCATAAGTCGCCATTTTCATCTCGTTCTTCAGCGAAGATATTGACTAAATCATAGCGTCGGGTCACATAGCCACTCTCAGCAGAGCCTTCTTCACCGGGGCGCAACGATGCATAAATACCAGTGCGATCAAGGATATAAGCAATAGGGTATTGCCAATCTTCTGGCAAAAGTAACCCATTGTAATAAGATGCAGGGACGTAGGTCGCATCTTCACGGCTGACCCACTCACCGCCGACCCGTTGAATCCAACCATCGACAGTTGTATCAATGGCATTTACAAAATTAAACCCTGCTGGAATCTCACCAATAACATCGCCACCCGGTGCATTATAGAGGTTGACGGCTTGAGGTCCTACGCGCCAAAAACTAAATGTACTGAGTGTGGTGCGATCTTCCATGATTTCTTCCAGATTAGGTTCTGGGAAGGCTTCCATCATGGCAAGACACGCTTCGCTCAAAACCTCAGAGTCCCAACAAAGTGTAGGGTTATACTCTAGTTCTGAGACAGCATCTTGGGCAATGACAGCTTGAATACTGATGATCCCAAGCACAAATATCATTAACAAACGACTCACTTGTTTCATATATCTATTAACTCCATAACTGTTATCTACTTGGAGAATTATCATAAAATTGGATTGCGAAATCATAACACAACTTATTCCGATTTGAACGCAACGATTAGCCTACGATATAGACTCATATCTATCCCCCGTTATTATTACGTGGTGGTGGACCTCCTTCTGGCGGTCCTCCTTCTGGAATGTAGGTTACAGGCAATGTATTGATGTCTAAATCCGTGTCTATTTGGGTAACACCCACATATCCACTTGTCCCATCTTCAGTTACAACATCATAATAATCATCAAGTCCTGTTTTTCCGATGATTTGTATATATGTTCCATTGGGTAAGGTGGTGATGGCTTGCCCTCGTAGTCCGGGTTCGGTTTGGATGACAGCCCCATTAGGAGACAAAATTACACCATTAGAACCAGCGAACCCAACAATTTCTATCGCCGTGGATGTAATCGTTGCGGTTGGTGTCCATATGATAGTTGCCGTTGGTATTGGCGTTGCTGGGGGTGGCTCGGCGGTAGCATTGGCATCATTTTCTGATTCAACTGCTTGAACACTTAAGGCTGTTTGTGTTAGCTCAAGTTCAAGTCCAACCCGTGCCTGTGTTTGGGCAATGTTGACTTGTTCGTCGTTATTATCCTTATTCTGTAACAGTAAGATCGTGAGGGGTATGGCAATCGCGGCAACGGCAATCATGCCAAACACCAATCCAAAAATCCCGATGCGCGACCCATTGGATTGCATCTGTTGTTGACCTGTGATGACTGCCGATGTTAAATCTGACTGCAACAGGGCGGATGGTGCATATTGTGTATTTGGCGTTATTACTTGTGCCGCACCACCACCCACCGCCGATTGAATACTTGGATCGACATCTTTTGAAACGACATCCATTTCTATAGAGTCAATAGGATTCACTGCTCGAATATCAATACGGGTGGTTGTTTTGATAAACTCAGGTGTATTGACTGCTTTATTGAGTGCCTTGACCATATCGAGTGTGGAATCATAACGGTCTTGAGGGTCTTTCATCAAACCCCGTAGAAGAACTGAGTCCACTGCCTTGGGCAAATCGGAGTTAACTTCTGTTGGTACTGGTGGAAATTCTTTTACGTGCTTATGAACGATGGATAGCGAATCTTCCCCTGTAAACGGATAGTACCCTGTCAACATAAGGTATGCCATCACCGAAAACGAGTAAATATCAGAATGAAAGTCAACGGTTTTGCCCCGAATCTGCTCAGGGGACATATACATTGGTGTGCCTGCAATTTGACCAGTTGCCGTTAATCGTGTTCCATCAACCAACCGTGCAATCCCAAAGTCCGATAAATAAGCGTGACGCGCTTCATCCAGCAAAATATTCTGTAATTTGAGGTCACGGTGAATCACCCCTTGTTTGTGGGCATAATCCAACGCCGAGGCGACTTCTCCTAATATACGGATGATGCCTTTCATCTTAACAGCGCGCGGTTCGATAAATAAGTCAGCCAAGCTATCACCCGCCATATATCGCATCGCAATATAGATTTGATCCTCATGCTCACCGAAATCGATCACGGGTACGATATATTTATGCTTAAGGCGTGCCGCAACTTTTGCTTCACGTTGAAAGCGTTTGATCGTATTCTCATCAGACATCAAATGTGGGTACAAAATCTTCAAGGCAATTGTTTCGTCTGTGCGTGTGTCTACTGCTTTATAGACTAACGCCATTCCACCGCGCCCTAGTTCGCCTAGGATATGAAAATGTCCAAAGTCAAACTCTGGCATGATAAACCCTCTCTTTGACCAATCTTAAATTTTATTATAACGACTAAATGTAAACCTCCCACAGCTAATCTGTTAATTTTTCTCATTCAGCCAACATCGATCATGTCTTGATGTACAATAGAAAGATAAAATATATATGCACATTTCATGTGATCATTCAAGCAAAATGGGAGTCATTCAATGACCTTTGACGATAATTTGAACACAGATGACATTGATTTTGACAAGCGCAAACGAGGCAAAGGCAAAAATAAACCAAGTTCAAAACGCTGGAGTTTTTTTGTAGTTGAGGGACTTATTGTGTTGATGGCAATGGTAGCTGGTGGGCGTTTTCTGTTTACAGATAATGCCGAAGTATCACATTTACAAGCTACAATAGATGCTCAGCAAAGCCTTATCCCAACGTCATCGAATAATCTCTTTGACCGCTTCCCAAATAATTCTGACGATCCTGATTTACAAGCGACGATAGATGCCCAAAATCAATCGCCATCTATATCAGCAGAAGCCCTCTTTAATCGTGGGTTGGATGAAGTCGAAAACGGCTTAAACTCGGATGCGATGCAGAGTTTTGATCTTGCTATCGAACTGAACCCAACCTATGCCGAAGCGTATTTCGAGCGTGGGCAATTGCACTATGATCTAGATCAATATTATTCTGCCGCTAATGATTATAAACTTGCCCTAGAATTTCATTATGATGATGAGTTTACAGCTAACTTTAAACTAGGTAGAGCGCAGTTCGAGCAGGACAATTATTCACAAGCGATTCGTGCTTTTAGTACTGTCATCGACCTCGATCCAGATGAAGCGGCGGCGGCATATTATTGGCGCGGACGAGCTTATGCGTCGCTCCATGATTATCAGAATGGCATTGACGATATGCTTTATGGGATTGAAATGGGATACGAGGAACATGTTTATTCGTATTTCTGGTTAGCAAAAGCCTATGGAGATGCCGGAGAGCATGATTCTGCAATTCGATACTATGATGTTTCGATACGGAAATCGGCTGACGATTGCGAGCGGTATTCCTGCTGGATTGATTATAACAATCGGGGTGTTGCATCTTATTGGCTAGAAGATTACGAGACCGCGATCAAAGATTATACCAGTGCGATACAAGCAAATCCCGACCCATATCCGCTTGCGTTTCAAAATCGGGGTAATGCCTATGAAAAACTGGGGAATATGACGTTAGCCCTCAGTGATTGGAATACGATGTTTCTTTTAACGGAGAAGGATCCTATTATGCGCTCATTGACTAGCGAGAGTCGTATTTTAAAGGGTGTGCTTAAGGAGAATGATTCACAGATTCATATTGAATTTGAGGGCATAGTTGATCAGCGGGTGACAATCTCGGTCACTGTTCCAGACGATAGTTACCTCGATGCCATGTTGATGCTACGGGATAAGAACAATAATCCCATCGCCTATTCTGTATATGGAGATACCCGAAATGCAGAACTGGCGGACATTGTCTTACCTGCGACAGGGACATATACGATTGTGGTAGCTAGCGATTTGGCACAAAGTTCAGGTGAGTTTACGTTGCGCTTAGAATAGGCACATGATAAGCATGAACATAACCCGTTGGTTTGTCATCGTTGCACTATTTTATGCTTCACTTGTCACTGATGCACAAGATTGGACAGTCTGGTTATATCATGTCGATGAGGGCTTGCTTCTGCACCTTACTGATGAAGGTACAGTCATTGATACCCAAAGCATACCAACCGATAATGGCTACAAGATGCCGCATACTGTTGTGTTCTCGCACAATCAACTCCTGATGGCAATTGTCTCCCTAGCAAAGGATTCATTTCATCAACGTCTGACTGTGTACGATGTTGTTACCAAGGATGTTATTTTTAGGTATGATCTTCCGCCGCTTGATGCAATGCCCTTTAATGCTGATGACCATCTCATTTTGTCAGCAGATGCCTTTAGTCAAGATGACACGCAATTAGGGTTTGTCAGTTTTATTGCGGGGGTGGGTTGGACAATTCATATCGTGGATATAACAACGGGTGACATCTCCTATACCCTGCCTTTCGATCATCCGCAGGTGCTTCAACAACCGTATCTAAAATCATCGGATATTCCACAGATTGCTATATTCCAAGATAATATGCTTGGCTTTTACATCTCAAATCTTGATGGTAATCCATCACCACGAGGGCATAGTTATGCGTGGTTTTTGATTCCCAATCAAGTCCATGAAACAATTGCTTTTCCGAATGCCTATCACGATGTGTTAGCCACGGGCGAAGCGATAGTACCATTCCACGATAAACGCTTTCCGTCCGACAATAAAACCATCCCAAAGATTCGCCCCCACCATAATCTGATCTATGTCTATCAAGCAGGGGATGAAACCCGTTATCCATCAATTGCTCGCCCTGAGTTAGATTTGATACAAACATGGTTTATTCAAGGTGGTGAACGGATTTTGATCGAAGCATGGGAAGATGAGATTCGGTCACGTTGGTTAATTTATGACCGTAATGGACGCGAAATCCGTAATATGCCGATGGCGGGTACAGATATTACTGCAACAGAAGATGGCTTTCTCTATCTAACCGAATTGAATGATAAAGCTGTGTTAGTGCATGTCAACACCCGTACATTCGAGACCGCAGGGAATACACTATGGGTTGATGAAGGCAATTGGCAGATTGTGAGTGTGACATCAGCACTGAGTAACAATTTACTACCGTTTGCCCAACTTGAAAATGCTGAGACACCACCTCCATTTATTACAGGTGAACGTCAACCAACACCGATTCCAACACCGTTGCCATTAGTATATGTTGGGCGTGAGATGCAGATACAGGCATTTGACGATGGCTATATCAATCTGCGGGATACCCCATCAACGGGTGGTGAGGTATTGTTATTGCTGGAAAATGGCTTATATGTTGATATTGTTGAAGGTCCGATTGAATCAGGCATCTATACATGGTGGAAAATTAGCCTCAGTGGTCGTGAAGGTTGGCTGGTAGAAGAAGTTGAAGAAACCCAAGTTTTGATTCCAAGAAAGCCACTTGATGTTAATAAAAATGAAGAAGAGGATTCAGATTAACACCAATTTTGAATCTATAAACGAATCGCAAATGGCTTTAAAAATGCGAAAATTCACTTTGTTCTAAATATACTTTAATAAATCTCACGTTACAGTAATGAAATATCAACGTACAGAGTGATAGAACTGTGACATAATAGTCTAAAGTTATTATCATTTAGAACGAATCTAATCATTTGGTCATATCAAGGTAAGTAACCTTATGTCAATCAACCAGTTCAAACAAATTAAAGAGCAGATTTATCAGGCAACTACGCCGATACAATCCGCGACACAACTTACACGATGGCTGAATGAGCATCTGGGATGGGCTGTAATAGTCCTACGCGATGGTACGCTGACAACCGATACCGTGCCTGAGGCATGGCAATCGCTTGTGGAGTGGATGAAATTTCCAGACAATTGGCTCAAATGGGAAGACCCGCGTGTGGTTGATGAAGAAAATCCACTTGCGTTAATTACAGTAGAACGTCCTTGTCTATTAATCCCGTTACGCTGTCAAGGACATATCTACGGGTTAACACTCCTGACCAATGGGACAGAAAACGATATTTCGACTTATCTACTAGCGAATATGTTGGCGGGACATCTTCATCATTTGGAGTCCTTAGCCGAGCCCATAGCAAAAGCCTCACCAGATCGTCTTAGCATCCTATCGGATATGCTGGATACGAGCCACAGTAATGATCTTTCGTATGAGGCAATGCTAACGGAAATTGTGCGACAAATTGGGCAACAGCTGGGATATGCTGTCGTCAAAATTTTCTTACTCGTTCCTGCCGAATCACGATTAATTTGCCATTCAACCTATGATGAGCTCAACAATAATCCGACAGATATCTCGATTGACTACCAGCCCGGTAATTGGGTTTGGGATATCTTATCCGATTTGCAAATTCAACATCTCGATCACCAACCGACGGATGACCTCTACCAAAGCTTGAATTGGCATTCTGATATAGCCGAACAATTATTATGTCCCTTGGCGGTTGGGCAAGAAAGTTTAGGCATTCTACAAATTCAAAGTACCGAAAAAGGGGTATTTACCGAAGCTGAACAACATCTTCTTCAGTCAATTGCTCGTCAATTATCGCTAATGGTCTATCATCACGAATTGAGCATCCAAGTGAATGCGCGGATTCAAGATATGGCAGTGATGACAGAAGTGAGTTTGTTGGTCAATGCAACATATGATATGGATAATTTGGGGACGCGTGTTTATCAAGCAGTGCAACAGGCGCATACACCCGATTTATTCCGCTTTGTGATTTATGACGATTCAACAAAAGTGATGACCATTAACCAGTATCAAAATGGACAACGGGTGAGTAATCAGGTGATGATGCTCGACAATGATTTATTTTCGTCGATTATACGCACCGAATCGCCTGTGTTCTGGCGCACCGATTCCGAACGTACCGATGCGACTGCGTTTTTCCCAATTACGGAAGAAATGCCTGCGTCATTTTTGGGGTTGCCACTACTGACAAAAGATAAAGTTGTTGGGGTCATGAGCATCGAGCGCGATGAACCCAACGCTTTTGACGAAAATGATCTCCAAATGATGTTGACCTTAGCCAATAGTGCCGCGTTTGCCGTGGAAAATAATCGGCTTCTCGCTACGACACAGCAACAAATTCATGAACTGGCGATTATTAACGAGATTAGTCAGATTCTCAATCAAAACTTCGGACAAGATAATTTGTGGCAAGCATTGATTCCGCAACTAGCAGAATTGTTTGATGCATCGCGGATTATCATTGGTTTATACAGGCGTGAACAAGAACTTCTTGATATTAAACTACGGGTCGAATATGGGATAGAAACGCCGACTATAGCCGAGTCTCCCGATCCCTTAGCTAAAGTTGTGATGCGGAATGGTATTTCGCTATTTTTCCCCGATGTACAAAATGAATCAGAACGGTTGGAATCGTTGGGAATACGCCCATATGAATTCCAGACAAGCGATTTATATTCATGGATGGGTGCACCCCTTAAAAGCCGAAATAACGAAACGATTGGTATCATTTGCCTGCAACATGATTTCCCATACGCATTTACCGACGAGACCTTATCACTATTGGCAACAGTGGCGGCACAAGTCTCAATGGCTCTGGATAATGCCCGATTATTAGAAGCCGAACAAAATCGACGTAAGTTAGCCGATAGCTTGATGGAAGTGACTCGTACAGTGAGCTCGACCTTAGAACTCAGTGATGTCATGAGCCGCTTAATGGAACAATTGGTCAGATTGGTTCAAGCTGATGTTGCGTGTATCATGATGCCCCCTGAAACGATTACTGCTGGGGATGCCTTGGTTATTCGTGCGACACATGGCTTTAATGAACCGTATCGCGGTTATGTGTTTGAATTAAAGTCAGATAACCCTGTTGTCGAGATTTTCCGCACCCAACAACCTCATATCATCAATCGAGTCGAGCAACATCCGAATTGGATTCAGGATGAACCTTTTCCTACGGTAGGTGGCAATCATTCGTGGTTGGGCGTACCGATGATTTATCAGGGACAAGTCACGGGTGTGATTACAGTCGAGCAGTTTCACGCGAATGCTTATACCGAAAGTGATGCACAGGCTCTTTTTGCGATTGCTCGACAAGCCGCAGTTTCCATCGAAAATGCTGTTCTCCATGCTCAAGTTGAAGAAAATTTGATGGATCTTCGCAGACGTGCCCATCGCTTAACCTCCATGCATCGTATGGCAACCTTAGCATCATCAACACTCGATCAACAAATGATTCTGAATTCGTCTGTCAAGTTACTCGTGGAGTTATTCCACGCCGATCATAGCGCTATTGTCATATTGGAGTCGGAAACAGGTCATGGCATGGTACGGGTTGAATATCCCGAAACATCTGCCACCGGACATATGATATTTCGTCAAGGAACCCCCAGCTATTCTGTTTTGGAACTAATTATCGCAGGCAAGGGAACGCTGGGTATTGATATGGATACGATCCAGCATGTTTTTCCAGATGCCATCACCCAAGAGACATTTGAACGATTTGGTACACAATCCATGCTTGTTGTGCCACTCATCGCACGAGAACGATTGATTGGTGCGCTTATTGTGGGGAATGCTCGTCACGAACATATCTTTACCGAAGGCGATCAAGATACGATGATGACGATGGCATCGCAGGTGGCAATGGCAATTAATAATACCGATCTATATGAGCAAGCAATTGAAGCCAACCGCCTTAAGAGTGAATTTCTGGCGAATGTTAGCCATGAATTACGGACACCCCTCAATGCGATTATCGGTTACAGTGAATTGCTCCTTACAGGCATCTATGGCGATATGACAGACAAGCAAACCGATCGCTTAGAGCGTGTCTATGATAGTGGTAAACATTTGCTCGCACTTATTAATGATATTCTCGATTTGTCCGAGATTGAATCTGGACGAATGAATTTAGAAACAATCTCATTGAATGTCAAGCAACTGATTGCCGAGACAACCTTAGACGGACAGGCACAAGCTCAGGAAAAAGGGCTGATTTTCAATTTAGATATTGCAGATGATATATCGAACATGGATATTGACCCCAATCGTATTCGTCAAGTCATCATCAATCTGGTTGGCAATGCCGTCAAATTTACTGAAATAGGTAGTATTACAGTAATGGCAAATCTGGTTATGATTAATGATGGCGTACCTTCTCCAAAGGTATATCCGCCTCAATCTGTCCAATTAAAGGATGGTCGATGGTTACAAATCGCTGTCGAAGATACCGGTATTGGCATCCCTACTGAAAATCACAGCAGTATATTTGATGCTTTCCGCCAAGTTGATGGTTCAACGATCCGTGAATATCAAGGAACAGGGTTAGGGTTAGCCCTTACACGTCGGATTACCGAATTACATGGGGGATTGATTTGGGTAGAAAGTGAATTAGGGGTAGGTAGCATCTTCCGCGTTCTCATCCCTATTGTCGAAACAGATCGTACAGATGATGATTATACCGGAGTGATGTTAACGTAATGTCTATTTTAGATAAGTAAGATGACTTAATTCAAAGCCTGTCACTTCAAACAAGATTGGATACACTTTTTAAGTGATGGTTTTTGGTATTTGTCGCGTTGTTGTGGAAGTAACAGGTGAACAGAATTATCTCTATATCTTCGTTTTTTCGATCCTCTGTGTTATGTAATTTTTGCTTAAGGTCTACCGACAAAAACTAGAGGCTCTTCTCTCTGCCCATTTGATTTTCTGTCCCCTACATTAAATCGTTTGAATATTCACTGTGATTTGATTATGCCGTATAGCAAAAAAGCGACTTCAAGATGAAATCGCTTTTGGAATAATAGTGTTCATGAATTGAAATTAACTGGTTTGTGCGAGTACCCGTGCTTTGGCTTCAACAGCGGGTGTGAAGTTCGGGTTGAATGTAATTGCGGCATTGTAATTTTGTAGCGCAAGGTTTGCTTCGCCACGTCCTTCCCGTGCCAGACCGAGGTAGTACCATGTTTCTTCTACAAAGTGACCACCACCGTCATTCTGATTCTGACGTGCAATATTAATCATGTCGTCGTAGCGACCTGTGTTGTAATAGGCTTCGTAGGGTCCAAATTGATACCACATCATGCGCCATGGTAGACCCAAACTAATCGCTTGATCGTAGGCTTGAGCCGCCGCATCATACATGCCCAGACTGACAAAATTGGTACCCATATTAAACCACGCAAATGCATCAGTTTGATCGGCAGTGGCTTCAGCCCGAGAAATTTCTAACGAGAGAATATGATTCTGCCATTCGTCGCCATTATCGCCGAGTATCTCCATCAACTTTTCTTCTTGGGTCGCGCTATATAACACTACATAGGTATAGTTGAAATGTTTCCAATGATCGTTGGTTTCTTCATAGGAATAATTATGAGGTCCGAGGAAGCTATCCATCGTCGAAAATACGTTGACACTATCATCGTAACCGGTCACTAACAAATAATGTCCCATCCAATCATAGCCTTCGGGGGTATATCCTTTTTCGATGATAACGGGGAAATCGTTGAACAATAAGGTTTTCAACAATTCGGTATTTCCGCCACTACGTGCGATGGCATAGACAGGAATTTCTGGTACTTGTGTATTCACATACTCTACCAATTGCCATGGGCTAACATTTTTATCTTCGGTGTCTGGTTTAAGCCACTTGGCGGCGCGGGTCTGGTCATTACTATAGCCGAAATGAACGAGCGCATTGGTTAAGGTTGCGGGGCCACAATTATTCCAGAGTTGATGTTCACCGCCGACGCTATTCATACGATAGGCATTAGGCAAAGGAACAACGATTTCATCTTGTGCGAGTACACTCCCCACACCAGCCAGCAAACTGATCGCCACCAATAGCATAAATTTATAGACTGTTTTCATGGTAGAACCTTTTCGACTTCCAATAGAATATCTGCATTATACACAGTTTTGACGTTTTTTCGCGCCATGCAAACTATACGCTTACCCGACGATAAAACGATGGTCAATTTTTAGGATAGCATCAATAAATTGCGAAATTGTAAAACTGTCTTAGATTAGTAATTTTCGAAGCATAAATACCAATGGTCATTAAGTTTTTCCGCTATATAAAAACGATGACCACAGGAGGTGATGTCTTTGTCGTTTTCAATATATATAATCGAATAGTAGAATTTCTCGATGGGAATAAACTGAACTTTCAAGCCGTCGTTATAATGATCGATTGAGATACATCCACCACCTGATACATGTTGATAAGCTAGCGGAGGATGTTTGCAATAATTGGTTGAGGAATCGTCAAGCTGACCCGTTCTGGCAAGGTCAATCACAATTTCATAGTCAGCACGATATTCCAGAAAATGGAGTGTTTCGGGTAAGGGTGGTGTTTTGGGCAAAGGTAAAAACATTGTTAAGATAATGCCAGTAAGTAAAAATATTGATGGCAAGCTATTGTTTGTGTATTTCAAAGACACGATCATGACAATAGTAAGGATAATGCCAACTATTAGGGAAAGTATTCCAAAAGGTATCGGTATCACAAAAAATACCATGAGACCTAAAGGTGCGCGTAGATCATTCATATAATCCCACCACACCAAACGGACTCCGTAGAATCCCACAATAAATGGGAGCATCGGTACATAGAGTTTCAGAATATGAATAAGTAATTTCATGAATTTATGGTCTTTGGCTATGACATTTTCTTATACATACACGCTAATAAGGTTAATTTCCTAAAAATACCGTCAATAATCTTAAATATCATAAATCAGGGTATAATTGGGAAAAGTAGAAATGTGAAATAACAATGGCAAAATCCTTACAAATCACGATTCCAGAAGATATTGTTAATCGCGCTCAACACCTTGCAGAAGCCCTATCGAAGCCCATCGAAGATATACTGCTGGAACATCTCGATACGCTGACAATTGATATATCTCAACTTCCTGATGATATTCAAAGTGAATTAGAAGCCCTACACTATCTATCAGATGATGCTCTTTGGACAATTGCCCGAGATCAAATGCCAAATGATGAACAACAGATTGCACATGCGCTTATGACTAAAAATACACAAGGGACAATTACACCAGATGAGCGCAAAAGACTTGAAGATTATGCAGACCGTTCCGATAGATTAATGCTTCGTAAAGCAGAAGCGGCGACCCTCTTAAAACAACGCGGAATTACATTTACTCAGGCAGATTTCAAATCACATCATGACTGATTTATCTTGGGAAGATATTCGGCATCAGGTCTATCAGCGTGCAGGCGGTTGCTGTGAATATTGTAAAACATGCGAAGTTAATACAGGGCAAACGATGCAAATCGATCATATCATTCCAAATGATAATGATAATCTTGATAATTTATGCTTGGCTTGTTGGAATTGTAACAATCACAAACGGTCTGCTACAACTGCGTTTGATGATTTGACAGATGAGGAAGTTGCCTTATTTAATCCCCGCACGCAACAATGGAATGAACATTTCCAATGGTCTACCGATTTTTCAGTCATTATAGGCAGTACCGCAACAGGTCGCGCAACAATTCGTCGTTTAAAAATGAATCGCCCAATCATAATTGTTGCACGGAAGCGATGGGTTGAAAGCAAATTTCACCCACCTCAAAATTAGTTCATAGACATCGATCAAGGCTTAATCAACAACATCCGACGGACGTTTGATATGACCTGTTTTATGTAAGGGGGCGAGGAGTTCCACTTGGTAGGGTTGCAATTCAGTTTGAATGATTGGTTGCGTTATTTTGAGATTTGTTACTTCAAGAACCAATGCGGGATGCCCTGCGGTTAATTCTTGCGAGAGGTTTTCGATTTGTTCGTTACGGAAGCCGAAATCGAGCAAGTTCGCGGCAAAACTACCTGTGACTTTCCCCAGTAGACCACCCACCAGCACACCTGCGCCAACAGCAATCACAGGTCCGATACCCGGTAAGGCTAATGCTCCTAGCTGTACCAAGCCCAACGCTCCCATCGCTGCGCCTAATGTACCACCAGCGATACCACCTTCATCGGCACTCAGGTCATCATCAAGGATAATGGTTTCGCCATCTGCCGCTTTGGCAACAATTGCCGCCCGATTGATGTTGATGTCTTCCAGTGAATTGAGGTGTTCTAAGGCACGTAATAAGATTTTGCGAGAGGGGAAAATTGCGACCAGTATATCATTTTTACGTTGTGCCATTGGACTACGCTCCTAAATCACCACTGATTATCGTTCATTATAGCGTGAAATTGTAAAATCTCTTTCATCAATTCGTTGGGAGTTCTGATGAACTTTTGCGCGTATGTGTCCAATAAAAAAAGCATAATCGTATTTGATTGTGCTTTTGCGTTACAGTCAACACTGCCCTTACCGACTTAGACTATGAGGCGTGTAAATCCTGATTGTTATCTAATTGAACATGAATTGAGGCAAGTGCATCATCCATATTTTCAAAAGCCGCCATACTTTTACCGCCAAATTGAGGATTTTGAAGCGCATTTCTGAAAAAAGCAATCCATGTGGTTGTGCCAACAAAAGTTGTCTTAATGCGTGGATCGGTGGTTGAGCCGGGTTGTCCCGTACTCGCTTCTTTGATGACCCCGAGCATTTCAATGAAATTTGAGTTTGCGGTGCGCACATCGGTAATGCGATGGTAGCTTTGCTCATCATCCCCCATGATTTCAGCACTTTGTTGAAATGTCTGAATGACATCTGCGACGGTAACTGTTCCCGAAAAGGTTGCGATAATAATAGGCTTATCTTCAACACGATTAACCACAACTGGCATTTAAAATTATCCTATATTCTTATACAAAACATACAATACAATATCATAACAGCCGATTTTACAATTTCAACATAAATTAAAAATGCTCATATTCTCTTAATTCGTAACTTATAAGAGATTTCGAGCGATGGTACGAAATGAATTCATAAAAATATATACTAAAAAGCCACAATAGACATTAATTGTGGCTTTTTAGATTGTATGTTAAGGGTCAAAAAATTACTTGCGACGTGCCTCGACAAATGCAATCGCATCTAATATTTTCTGAAGTCCAATTGCACGATCACCACCTAGATGTAATCGAATCGCACGACGGTCATGCCCTTGCAAGGCTTGTAAATCGCCAGCGGCTTGTGCATTAAACAGTGTCCCGAAGCTATAATTTGAATCAGGAATATCAATGTCGGGTGCATTATCGGCTGTGATTTGCCAGAAAACCCCGTTATTACCACCGCCCTTATGATACTGTCCTGTACTATGCAAGTAACGAGGACCATATCCAATCGTTACAGCGCGTTTAGTCACATGTCGTAAGCGACGTTGAATATCATTGATAATCACTTTTTCTTCATCAGTGGGTGTGATGTAGATCAAAAATGCGAAGTAGTCGCCTGCATGTGTACTTGCCATCTGCGCGGCAATAACCTGTATCATATCAACTTTGTCATAGCCATGTTGGTTGCAGAGTTCGCGAAGCGGATTTAGAGTTGTATCGTTGGCATATAAAGCAAGCCCATCGCTCGTCATGACAGGGTCTTCCGTAGGTAAGCTACCTTGCTCTTCATAGACTTTGAGTAGGGCTTTTGTTGCATCTTTTGCTTCGGTGACGTTGGGTTCGTCAAAGGGGTTAACACCCGACATCACGCCTGCAATAGCGGTCGCATATTCCCAACGGAAAAATTCACCTGCGATTCCAAATTTATCTGGAATACGGAAGGTCACACGGGGATGACCTGCTTCACGCAAGGTTTTGATCGCTTCATCTTTTTCGCTCATATCGCTGTCGTTATCAACTCGTAAATAAACAAACAAGCGATCTGTCACATAATCATGTGGATTGCCAATGGTTGCACCAACAACTGGTAGCGCGCCTTTGCCTTCTTTACCAAGGCTTTCTGCCAGCAGTTGCTCGACCCAATTTCCAAAACTTGTGAGTGATTCCGTCGTATAAATACTGACTTTATCACGTCCTTCTTTGGCAAGTGCACCAATAATTGCACCTAGTAGTAAACTTGGGTGATAGACTGATGGAATGGTTTCCCCATTTGCCTCAATCATCGTATCAGCACTTTCCCACAATTTCGGAAGATCAAGCCCGATGAGCGCGGCAGGAACCATACCAAAATAGCTGAGTGCGCTATAGCGTCCACCGATGTCGGCAGGATTGAGGAAGGTATCGCGGAAGTTATTGTCTTTGGCGATTTGCTCTAATTCAGAATCGGGGTCGGTAATCGCAATAAATTGATCACCTGCACCCCCTGTTTGCTTGAAGAAGTATTTATAGAACGAAGCAGTCTCGACGGTACTCCCTGATTTACTGGCGACGACAAATAGTGTTTCGCTCAAGTTGACACTATTTTCAACGGCTTGGATGCGGGCAGGGTCGGTACTATCAAGGACGATCAACTCAGGGAAGCCATCTTGTTTGCCGAAGGTTTCAAATAACACTTCAGGCGCGAGTGAGCTCCCCCCCATACCTAACAATACAATATGCTTAAACGAACTATCTTTGATGCTATCTTGTAATGTCTGTAAACGGTCACGATCAATTGTTTTCTGAACATCCAACCAACCAAGGCGATTGGTTATTTTAATCATGGTCGCACCGTGGCTCTTCCACAAGCTTGCATCTTTATTCCATAGACGCGAATTGGTGAACTCGTTGTCCATCAACGAAACCGCAGTATCAACCTTATCAGCGTAAATGCCAAGTGCAATCAGTGTCCGTTGCA
>Ga0070729_10003475_pt1 | contig 18240 bp, 13 predicted proteins | sample tdDd472_FD_66725 | JGI IMG/M metagenome (GOLD analysis project Ga0070729, IMG submission 66725) | Marine sediment microbial communities from the Atlantic coast under amendment with organic carbon and nitrate - tdDd47.2 | ecosystem: Environmental > Aquatic > Marine > Coastal > Sediment | place... | reverse complement strand
CGACCAAAGGGTAAATAAAACTTGCAATACTCTTGTGGATTTGGGTTTCGATGTTTGCCTTGTGGGTAGAAAAAAACGGGATAGTTTATCCTTGCAACAACGAAACTATCGAATGCATCGTATGAAGTTGCTGTTTGAGAAGGGCCCATTTTTTTATACTGAATACAATATCAGGCTTTTCCTTTATTTACTTTTCCATAGGGCTAACCTTCTATTTTCGAACGATCTGGACACATTACTCCCAAATTATTTGATCCATAAATTGAAGCGAGTTCCTATTGTTTTCGACAGCCATGAATACTTCACTGAAACGCCTGAATTGGTCGACAGAAAGATTGTTCAGGGAGTATGGAAAAAGATAGAATCCTGGATATTCCCCCAACTCCGGGATGTGATAACTGTTAACCAATCTATTGCCAAACTTTTTAAAGAAAAATATGGAATTGATGTCCATGTAGTGAGAAATATTCCACCGACTTTTAAAACCATTTCCACAAAAACGAAAAAACAACTTAGCCTGCCCGAAGACAAACCAATGATCCTGTTGCAGGGAGCCGGCATTAATATTCAGCGGGGGGCAGAAGAGTTGGTGGAAGCAATGCAATACGTCGAAAGTGCTCATTTGGTAATCATTGGTGGTGGTGATGTCATTGAATTTCTTAAGTCGATGGCCAGAGACATGAATCTTTCGTCAAAAGTGACTTTCCTGCCTAAATTGCCATTTGAAGAGTTAAGGCAGTATACCGCACATGCCGAAATTGGTTTTACACTTGATAAGGACACCAACATCAATTATCGGTTCAGCCTGCCAAATAAACTATTCGATTATATCCAATCGGATGTTCCGGTACTGGCCTCACCACTTGTTGAGATCACCCAGATTATAGATAAATACCAGGTTGGGGAAACCATTGAAAGTCATGAACCGAAATTATTGGCTGCTAAAATTGAAAGGATGCTTTCAAATCAGGATCAATTGCAGCAATATAAGTTGAATTGCAAGCAAGCTGCAAAAGTTTTGAATTGGGAAAACGAACAGGAGAATCTCATTGAAGTGTTGCGAAAATATGTCTGACAATCATTTGCATATTATCTCTTTTGATGTGCCATGGCCTCCAAATTATGGCGGAGTGATTGACGTATATTACAAACTGGTTGCCTTAAATAAGAAAGGAATCAGAATACACCTGCATTGCTTTCAGTATGGAAGGGAAGAATCCCGGGTGCTGGAAAACCTCTGTGAAAGTGTGCAGTATTACCAGAGAAAATCCGGAATATTTTCTGAACTTTCGATTAAACCATACATCGTTCGAAGCCGTCGGTCAGAGTTGTTGATGGACAATCTATCGCATGATCACTACCCCATTTTATTTGAAGGCCTGCACACCTGTTCTTTCCTGAGTGATCCCCGGCTAAATGGCAGGAAAAAAATATACCGCGAAAGCAACATTGAGCATCACTACTATTTCCACTTGTTTAAAGCAGAAAAAAATATTTTCAAAAAATTCTTCCATCTTTCCGAAAGCCTCAAACTAAAACTTTATCAAAAAAAACTTAAAAATGCTGATTTGATGTTGACGATTTCGCAAACCGATACGGAATACCTGAAGAAGCATTTTCCAAATAATAACATTCAATACATCCCCAGTTTTCATCCTAACGATAAATTTGCTGTTTTGCCAGGGAAAGGTGAATATGCACTTTACCATGGAAAGCTGTCGGTGATGGAAAATCTTAGAGCGGCTGAGTTCCTTATCAAAAAAGTGTTTGCCGGCCTGAAAAAGAAACTAATTATCGCTGGCCTTGAACCTCCATCCGGTTTAAGAAGCTTGATTGACAAGCATAAAAATGTCGAACTTGCCGAAGACCTTGATGATGAACAGATGTTTAATTTGATCAGAAATGCACAGATTAATGTTTTGGTAACTTTCCAGGCCACGGGCTTAAAACTAAAATTGCTGAATACACTTTTCCAGGGCCGTTTTTGTTTGGTCAATCCTGACATGGTGCAGGGGACAGGGCTGGAATCTCTGTGTGAGATTGCTGAAAATGCAGACGCACTCAGGAATAAGGTGGAAGGTTTATTTATAAAACCATTTGACTTAGCCAAAATAGAAGCCCGCAAAACTATTCTTCAACAAAATTATTCAAATCAAAAGAATTCTGAGAAATTGATCAGCTTGGTTTTTGATGGTCAGTAGCCTGATAAAAATCACGCAACCACTCTCCCCCGATCCATCCGGATTACCCTGCCAGGGAATTTCTCGATCAGATTATAGTTGTGTGTTGCCAATAAAACTGCTGTTCCCTGCCTGCTGATATCATACAAAACATTGATTATCTCATCAGATGTATCGGGATCAAGGTTTCCTGTGGGCTCGTCTGCCAGTATTATTTCCGGACTGTTTAACAAGGCCCGGGCAATGCATGCTCGTTGCTGCTCTCCTCCGGAAAGTTCATGCGGTAATTTATAACCTTTAGCGGGAATGCCCACCGAAGCCAGAACCTCATCGGTACGTTTGTCTATTTTTTCATCATCCTTCCAGCCTGTTGCGTGCATAACGAATTCCAGGTTTTCGTTTATACTTCTATCTGTAAGCAATTGAAAATCCTGAAAAACAATCCCGAGTTTTCTCCTCAAAAATGGAATTTCCTTCACTCCTATTTTAGTAAGATCATAGCCTGCAATCGACGCACTTCCCTCCTCAATAGGTAATTCGGAATAAAGGGTTTTAAGCAGACTGGACTTACCACTACCGGTTTTTCCAACCAGGTAAAGAAATTCTCCGGGCATAACATCCAGGTTTACTTCCGATAAGGTCAAAATATTTTTGCGGAATACTGATACGTTTTCCAGAGATATGATAGGGTTGTTGTGCATCAATAATTTTACTTTCCTCTGTACTATTTAAATAGCTTATTATAAATATCCGGGTAAATATTAATTTTATACCTGTTACTCAATGCCTCGTAAGCATCAAGGCCTGCTGCCTCAAAGCTATCCGAAAGTCCGCTGAGGTCATCAATTGTTTCTTCATAAACCACTTGTCCAAAGTTGTCTGTAATTAAAATATTTACCTTCATTGTTGTGGAGAACATACCATTTCGCTGACTATTGGTTTTTGTGATTGCGGTTATAGTCAAAATAAGATCAGCTATATCTGGCCGGCTGTCAATAGGAAAACCATCTTTTAAAAGCAAAACAACAATATCCTGAGAAAGCAAAGATTTTTCCAATGGTTTCCCAAGGTTACTCTCCCTTAATTCGATAAAGAATGATGGAGATACGATATGTACGGGGAGTACAAAATCTGGTGTTGACATACTCTGTAAAAGTTTTCTGATAACAGGATCACCTGTACTTTCACGAGTCAGCCCATCCATATCAACAAACGACTCAATGAATTCTTCAGTCTTTCTTGTATCAGCTTTATCGACCTCAATTCTGGCTTCTCCTTTCGAGTCCGACTCAGAAATAATTTTCCTACCCGGGTTCCAGGAAATGAAAGAATTGATATTGATCCCGCTCAGCATTCTTTCATTACCATCCACAACTTTAACCGTCAAAGGATTAGTCTCGGGTGTTTTACCTCTTTTTACAGCAAGAGATTCCTCGGGATAAACAATTCTGATTTCCTGAATGGTCTTCGTTAACTCAGATACCAGGCTACTTCCATAAGCCTGTTCAGTTCCATCGATATCAACAAGTATTTCCTCACCCAAAAAGTCTTTTATATCCTCCAATGCCCTGATGTTAAAACGGATACTTTCCTTGAGATTTCCTGACTGCTTAAACTCAGCTGCCTGTTCAAAACTACCCCTTGATTTTGAAATCGCAGCATCCTTTCTCTGGGTTTTCACCTCTTCGTACTTTTGCTTCGACAACCTGTAATAAATCCAGTACTGTTCTTCATTTTCCCAACTGTCAACCAGTTCGTAGCCTTCCAGGTATTCCTCAGAAGAAAGTTTTATGTTGTCCTTAAAATACTCGCTATACTGGTTATTAATTTCGTACTGGTTTAACACTGAGGTGGAAGTGATCTTCACGGAAATATTTCCGGCAAGATCCGAGAGTGCATTTTCCCTTGCTTTTTCATGAAAATCCATCCGTGTATTTGCTTTTGTGGCCGAACCCACACCATGATAATAAGCAGGACTATTAGGACTTTGCCTGACCCATTCCGGGGCTTCGGACAGGTAATTGCTGTTAGTTTTTTTGGTGCTCGTACATCCAAAAATCAAAAAAAACGGGATAATAAGGTAAATTGCTTTTCTCATTTTTCAGGATCAAAATTATTGATGTCTTTGGCCACCTCTTGTGTGATATCTTTAAAGGCCGAATTTATAAGTTGTTCCGTTGATTTGATGTCATGCGACTCCCTGAGCAAATTCTGTAAATTGCGATACCCGCTTTCTTTTAATGAATATGTTCCATTTGAATAGTTTGAAGGATACAGTTTGTCTTTGTCGCCACTGTAAGTTGCATAATAAGTATGGTCATTTTCGTTCCGGCTTACCCGGTCCGAAAGTAATATTTCGCCGGTTTCAGTAGAAATCAATTTAAAGTTAAGGCTTACATCAACCTTATTCTCACGCGACACTTCTGTGTATTTAACCTGTTTGTCGAAAATTGAAGTTTCACCCGTGGTTGATTTCATGACCTGCCTTTCGAAACCGGTCTTCTGTTCTTTCACTTCCTTCCCTGATTTTTCCTTAAATTCTGTAAAATCACAGTATAAAACCGCTTTGATATTATTGCGCTCATACAGGGTTTTAAGCGCTGAACGGTCGATTTGCCCCGATGAATTTTTCATCGACTGATCGATTCGGCTGTTAACCGAAGCTAGGTCATAAATTTTTAAAAAGGGGTTATCCAGTTTTATCAGCTTGCTATTTAGTTGAGATTGAAATGCCTTGGCTTTGGAGCTGTTATTTCGAATCTTAGGAGTTTGGATGGCAATGGGGTATTGAGCGCATTCCAAAGCCTGTTTCCAAAGAACATCAGTGTCTTTATAATCACCGGCATCAGCAATGATCTGCTCGTAGGCATAGTACGCAGACCGACATTTGGCTTCCTCCATAAAAACAGCTGCCTGGCGATAAATGGGCTCATTACGTGCTTCGATATACAATGTTTTCACATTTTCAAATGCCGGGTTCTTTCTATATACCTGCCCCAGCGCAATTGCTGCATCATCAAAATTTTCATCAATCAAAAAAAGAGAACCTTCTTTGTATCGTTCATTCAGGGCTTGCTTCATTCGATCACTAACATCCTTGTAGTTGCTGGCAGATTGATGAATGAATTCCCAGTTGTCGTATGCCCCCATATAGTTGCCTTCAGCAAAAAGACGGGAACCTTCAATATAAACGGGCTCAAAAGTAGCTTCATCCAGGTAATTGCGGGTTTCTTTATAATCCGGATCAATATTATGAATTTCCTCGAAAACCTTTTTAGCATCGCTATAATTCATTTCAAAAATATACTTCTGCCCAAGATGGTAGCGCTCGGCCAGGTAAATCTCTTTAGCATCATTAAAATAGCGTTCCATTGATTCATCAGGCTTCAAGTCTATACCGGCCTGCTTAAGCCTGGTTATCAGATTTCTTGCTGCAAGATATTGATATACTGTCTCTTTATAATTTCCCTGTCTGAAGGAAGTAGATATGTTTTGTGATAACTCTTCGAGATAAATCTGGCCACTCCGTTTTAAAGCAATGGTGATATCCACTTTTTGAGGCTTCTTGATATGAGCCTGGTAATACAGTTCCGATGCCTCCTTGAACATACCCGCAGACTCATACTTTTGTGCCTGTTTTACAGTCTTTTTAGTCCCACAGGAAATCAACGCAAGGCAGATGCAAATTATTAGAATCCCTATATTAAACGTGCTATACCGCATAATCAACATTTTTTCAAGGCTGGTAAAATTAGTATTTTCAAATACACTATTGATGCCAAAACCCTAAAAATGTTTTTATAGCTTAATAATTTTCAGAGAAGGATGCTTAGAAATGTAACTTTTAATGATCGAATGAACATACTTGTTTTCAGTATAGGGTTTAACACAATCGCGCAGCATGCTTACAGGATCGATGCCATTAAAATTTTTTTCGGCATAGCCGAATCCGAGGTACCTGCCATTTTCAATATGAACGACGGAGCATTCGTCATCATTACGCCCCTTATCTAATAAAAGGAAATTTTCATTTTTGTACAGGTATCTTTCGATCAGCTTTTGGGCGCGAATGTTATATTCCTCGGGCTTTTCTTCACCAATACAAGCTCCATTGCATTCTTTGATTTTATATTGGAAACATGAATTTTTAGCTGTGTACAAACCACATAGTTTCTGGCACAGTTGATATTCCTCAACCACAGAATAAAGGAAATTTTTACCTGCCATTTGCGAATTAAAAGTAGTGAGTGGCGTATCGCTTTCATCATCGGTCACTTTTGCCAATCGTAAGCGCAGGTAACCATCATCATCAAGCCGGTAAAAAAGGCCATGATTGTACATGGTTCTCCTTTGCGCCTGGTTGTACAATGGGAGGTGTTTTGAAATTTCATGAGATTCAAGCAGCAGGGCAATCAGTTCGCTACCCGTAATTTCATAATTTATTTCAGCCAGTTTGTTTTTCATTTCAAGTGCACGTTTTGTGGTTGAATTTGTCAGGTGACTCATAACGCGCGATTTAACATTCAGGCTCTTACCTACATATATAATGTTTTTATCTTCATCCAAAAAATAATAAACACCAGCTTCCTCAGGCAGGTTTTTTATGATTTCAGTATTCAGGCTGCTGTTAAGTCCCTGAAGTGATATTTCTGCAGGATTAGGATCAACAGACAATAGAATATCAAACAATTTTGCAGTGGCTTCAGCATCGCCATGAGCCCTGTGTCGTTGCTGGTTATCAATCCCCAGATCGTCGCACAACTTGCCCAGGCTGTACGATCGACGGTAAGGAATGAGTTTACGACTGAGTTTTACGGTACAAAGTTTTTCGCATTTAAAATCGTAACCCAGGTATTTAAATTCCTGCCTGATAAAGTTGTAATCGAAACTAACATTATGGGCTACAAAAATCCGGTCGTCAGTCATTTCCACAATTTTTTTCGCCACTTCATAAAATTTCGGAGCATGTTCAACCATCCGGTTGTTTATCCCGGTAAGTTGTTGGATCCGGTAGGGTATTTTTTGTTCGGGATTAATCAGTGTGGTGAACTCATCCACAACACGTGTCCCGTCATGGATTAAAATGGCAATTTCGGTGATTTTCCCATTTTTGTAACTAACGCCGGTGGTTTCTATGTCGACTATAGCATACATTAGCTAGGCATTGTTACCAAAATTGTCACTGATCTTTCTTACCTCTTTCTTTATCTCTTTGATATCATCCATGATTTCGTTTTCTGTTGGCCTTGTTTCGGGTAGTTCGGCACTGATATAATGTACAAACTTCCAGATTTCACGGATTTCGTTGATATGAATGCTGTAGGGAAGATAATTGGGATTCAGGGAATGAAGTCTCAACTGGCCGTCTTCAGCAATCCGGTTTTCCACCACTTTAAACATAATTCCTTCATTCAGGGTGAGGACGATGTATGCCTGCTTGTCGCGGATAAAATTCCAGTTCTGGATAAACTCACCGGTAACCCACGACCCGTCCGCAATGGGCAGCATTGAGTCGCCATTGATCTGAAAGGTACGGTATTTCTTTTCTTTCGAAAGAAAAGGCAATTGAAAAGTAGGCAGTATCCTGATGTATTCCGGGTCGGCAAAACCATTGGTGTAACCGGCTTTGGCTTTTTCAGAAACCAGCTCGATGTTTTCCTCATTTTCCTGGTCGATGGTTGTAGCCAGCACCCTGAGATTACTCCCCCTGATAAAAACATCATAGCCCTTCTCGAGCTGTGACATTTGGCTCTCGGCGAGTTTGGTAAGGTCAACCTTGAGAAGGGTGTCAATGGCCACACCATAATATTCAGAAAAGCTGATCAGTGTTTCCATACCGGGCTGTGCTATCCGGTTTTCGTAATTATTCAATGTGGAGCGGGTAAGCCCCATTGCGCTGGCCATATCATCCTGAGTACGGCCCTTGCGCTTGCGTAAAAATTTGATGTTGGTGTTGAAGATCATGAGCGTTTAGTGTTAATGCGTTTGGCGTTTTGTGTTGAGCGTTCAAAGTTCTGAGTGCGAGGTTTGGTGCTGAAACCCACAAGGCATAACCCGAAACCCACATTTTTTTATCAACAATCCTTTGTTTACAACTACCATGATGATTATATTGTAACCGTTTTTATGATTAATTATTAACCAAAAGTATAAATAAATTTTTAATAAACAAGAAAAAAGTGGAAAAAGTTGGAAGTTGGGGATCAGAAGTCGGGAGTCAGAAGTGATACAGGGATTTTACCCTCTCACTTTGCTCAGGGCCCTCCCCAAAGGGATGCCCATGGCAAAACCCTTTCATCTTTGAACCCCACGCAGACTGGCAGGACTTCCCCGGAAAACGAGGGCATCTGCTCAACTTTGAACTCTGAACTTTAAACTCTGAACTTTGAACTTTGAACTCTGAACTTTGAACTCTGAACTTTAAACTCTGAACTTTGAACTCTGAACTTTGAACTCTGAACTTTGAACTTTAAACACTGAACACCGAACACATATCATGAAAACCGATAACCGCACAATCGTACATATGGACCTGGACACATTTTTTGTGTCGGTGGAGCGGCTGATGAACCGCGACCTGGTGGGTAAGCCTGTGCTCATTGGCGGAACATCCGACCGTGGGGTGGTAGCCAGCTGCAGCTACGAAGCCAGGCAGTTTGGCGTAAGTTCGGCCATGCCCATGAAGATGGCGCTCAACCTGTGTGGCGACGCCATTGTTGTACGTGGCGACATGGAACAATACAGCAAGTTTTCGCGCATGGTCACCGAAGTCATTGCCGAGCAGGCACCCATTTACGAAAAGGCTTCCATCGACGAGCACTACCTCGACATCACCGGCATGGACCGCTTCTTTGGCTCGATGAAGTGGACACACGAACTGCGCCAACGAATCATCAAAGAAACAGGACTCCCCATCTCACTGGGACTTTCGGTAAACAAAACCGTATCGAAAATCGCTACCGGCGAGGCCAAACCCAATGGCGAGATTGAGGTAGGGCGCCCGCAGGTGATGCCATTCCTCGGGCCTTTATCCATTCGCAAAATCCCTATGATCGGGATCAAAACCTTCCAGCTGTTGCGTTCCATGGGGGTGGTGAATATCCATACACTGAGTATGATCCCTCCCGAAATGATGGAAAAACTGATGGGAAAAAACGGCATCGACATCTGGAAAAAAGCCAACGGCATCGACCACACACCGGTAAAACCCTACTCAGAGCAAAAGTCCATCAGCACCGAAAGCACCTTTGAGCAAGACACCATCAATGTAATACGCATGCGCGAAATCCTTAGCACAATGGTTGAGAAAATTGCTTTCCAGATGCGGAAGCAGGGAAAACTCACGGGCTGTGTAACGGTGAAAATACGCTACTCCAATTTTGATACACACACGCTGCAGCGAACCATCCCCTACACCTCATTCGACCATACACTGACGAAAATGGCGCTGGAACTGTTCGACCGCCTTTACCATCGGCGCATGCTCATCCGGTTGATTGGAGTGCGGTTCAGCCACCTGGTGAGCGGCGTACAGCAGCTCGACCTGTTTGAAGACACCCCCGAAATGGTAAACCTCTACCAGGCCCTCGACAGCATCCGCCGCAGGTTTGGAGCAAAAGCCGTCCGCCGTGCCATATCATTTATGCCCGAAGGTGCCAGCGGACGTTCCGCTGCCAACAAGCAAAAATTACTGTACCGTGAATTAAGTGATGTGGATGAGTTGAGCGTTTGACGTTGAGCGTTTGACGTTTGGCGTTAAGGAACTCAACGGCTTGATATACTGTTACTTTCCTTAAAGAAGCCACTTAATTTGTCTTACAAAAAAGTTAAAAATAAAATTTGGTTTGTATCACAAACTTAATTAGGTTTGCATTTCAAACCAGTTTTATAAATCAAATTAAAATGTCATGGAAACAGACCACGATAAAACCTTTGATGAAGTTCAATCCTTGCAGGTGATCAAAGAAATGATCACAACTTCGCAACAGAAACTCAAAAACGATGGCATACTGTTTATCCTCTGGGGCTGGACAGCCTTTATCAATTATCTATCCGGCTACCTGTTGAGCACAACTACAATGACATTCCGAAGCCAGAATATATTTAGATATACCTCGAGAGGACTTGCTGTGTTTGCTATTGTATTTACAATCTACTACATCATCAGGCAGCGAAAGAAAGTACAAACCTATATCGGGATCTCTTTAAGATATGTTTGGATTTCTTTGTTTCTCAGCATGGTTCTCGTCAACTTGATACAATTTAATATCCTGAATCAAATAAACTTCGAACTTCAACATCCGATTTTCATGGTATTGATTGCCTTTGCCATTGTAGTTACTGGTGGTATACTTCGCTACAAGTTGCTGATTGGTGGTGGAATCGTTTTTGGTATACTTGCTTATGTTTCTTCATATTTCCGCATTGAACAACAACAACTGATCGAAGCCATAGCCTGGTTTATTGCATTCATTATCCCCGGCCATATCATGCATTCAAAAAGGAAAGGCTAAATATTTATGTTTAAGAATTTAGATCCTTTGCTTCACGCCCAGGTCAGGTTGGCTATCATGTCAATCCTGATAGGCGTTAAATCTGCGGATTTCAGCTTCCTCCTCGAAAACATCAATACCACCAAGGGCAATTTAAGTTTCCAGCTCAATAGATTGCGGGAAGAAGAGTATATCGAAATTAAAAAATCTCTTAAAGGAAATTATCCGCTCACAAGCTGTAAAATTACTGATAGGGGAATTGCTGCCTATGAAACTTATATAGATTCAATTTCAGAATATTTTAAGGAATTCAATAAATCAAAAGAATAAGACTCACTGATTGCTTACTCACTGATTGCTTACTCACTGATCAATTCAGGCGATTTCCTATTGGATATCTTTACTTGTATTCGCCAAAGCCACACCTAAAATTCTTATTGTTCTCTTTTTTGGAATTTAGTTTATATTTTATACCATCAAGGATTATCAAATCCTTGATGGTCATTCTTTTTATATCTTCTTCATTTTTCTCGGATGAGAAAAACGAAGCAAAAAGAATCTTAAAAAAACGAAGCATCCAGCATACAAGCCAGCTCTGCCAGCCGTTTTTTCGGGCCACCACACAAAATTACCCCTGCAAACAAAGCTATACTTAAGAACATTTGGGAGACCGCCTCAAAGGGTTTTGTTTACAACTCATTCTGAACCATCATGTGTGATGGCCATGGTAAGCAATCCACGAGTTCCGAAAGGTACTCACCCAGAAGAATTAAATGTAATTGGACATCGGAACGGCTTGGGTTGCCCGCCTTGCAGCCGAGGCAGGCGTGAGATGGGAAGAATTAGAGTTGTTACAGAATCCTTTGCAGCGAGAGATTTTTTTGCTTCTTTTTTGATCTTTCAAAAAAGCAGATATTTCATTTGTTTATGTTTAGGAGTCTTAAAAATGCAGATAGGGTATAGGCTTCAATAAAAAACACTGCAACACTCACTTTTAAAGTATAAACCAGTAAAATCATTGGTTTTAAGGTGCTCTTATTGGACTTGACGAAGACAGGAGGAATTTAATAAATCAAAAGAATAAGACTCACTGATTGCTTACTCACTGATCAATTCGGGCAATTTCCTGATAATATTCTTTTAAATACAATTTTCCCCCACCTGGCGGCAAGGTTCTCCGAACAATGCTGAACATCATACACACAAAATTGTTTACTGGTCATACGTCCTTCATAACACGTTTTATATTTTAAAAAACAAATTTTGAAAAAAATACTCATTCTCTTCGCGCATCCGGCTTTCAGAAAGTCAAGAATAAATAAAGTCCTTATTGATGGCATAAAAGATATAGAGGGAGTAACCCTGCGCGACCTTTACCAGCTTTATCCAGAAATGGATATTAATGTAGAAAAAGAACAGGAACTACTGAACCATCACGATGTTATCATTTTCCATCATCCCTTTTACTGGTACAGCACACCGCCAATATTGAAAGAATGGCTCGACCTCGTGCTGGAACACGGCTGGGCTTATGGCAGTCATGGAAATGCCCTTAAAAACAAATGGTTTTTCAATGTAATGACTACAGGTGGCAGCCAGGATGCTTATTGTACAAAAGGCTACAACAGGTTTACCATACGACAGTTACTGGCACCGCTGGAGCAAACAGCAAAGCTGTGCAAAATGCATTTTTTACCACCCTACGTTGTGCATGGTACACATTCCATTTCAAAGGAAGGCGTACTCAAACACCGTGAAAATTATTCTAAACTTCTCACTGGCCTGGTGAATGATGAAATTGATTTAAAAGCACTGGAAAAGATGGAATATTTTAATCAATACCTTTCTAAATCTTTAAAACAACGATAACATGGAACAAGGAGGATTTTTTTACCAGGCACTCGTCTACATGGCAGCAGCTGTAGTTGCTGTACCGGTAGCTAAAAAGCTGGGCCTTGGCTCGGTGCTGGGTTATTTACTTGCCGGTGTTATTATCGGGCCATTTGTTTTAGGTTTTGTTGGCCAGGAAGGTGAGGATGTTATGCACTTTGCTGAGTTTGGCGTAGTGATGATGCTCTTCCTGATCGGGCTGGAATTACAGCCTTCGATGATTTGGAAAATGAGGGCACCCATCCTTGGGCTTGGCGGTGCACAGGTGGGATTAACTTCGGTGATAATCATGGGCATTGCTATTGCTTTTGGACTGGCATGGCAAACAGCACTTGCCATCGGACTGACCTTTGCCCTGTCGTCAACAGCCATTGTGCTTCAAACGCTCAACGAAAAAGGACTGTTAAAAACCGAAGGCGGGCAAAATGCTTTTTCAGTACTTCTTTTCCAGGATATTGCAGTAATTCCGATTCTTGCAATTTTGCCGCTTCTGGCCGTAAAGGATATGGTGCATGCTGTTGCTGATGATGGCCATCATGAGGCCACTACCTGGATTGACGGCCTGCCCATCTGGGGACAAACCATAGTGGTTCTGGGTGTAGTAGCCGGAATAATTTTTGCCGGAAGATATATGATCAGCCCGGTTTTTCGCTTGATTGCAAAAACCCAGCTGCGCGAATTGTTTACTGCAGCTGCCCTGCTTCTTGTGGTAGCTACTGCAGTACTGATGACGAAAGTTGGGTTGAGCCCGGCATTGGGGACATTTCTTGCCGGTGTGGTACTGGCGCAAAGCGAATACCGTCACGAACTGGAATCCGACATTGAACCTTTCAAAGGTTTGTTGCTTGGATTGTTCTTTATCGCGGTTGGTGCTTCCATCGATTTCCACCTTATCGCTTCCGATCCTTTGCTGATAGCCGGACTGGTGGTTTTATTGATAGCAGTTAAGTTTATTGTTCTCTTCATCATTGGCCGCTTTTTTAAGATGGGGCTCGACAACAATATTATGTTTGCCTTTTCGCTGGCACAGGGTGGTGAGTTTGCTTTTGTGTTGTTTTCGTTTGCCACTCAAAATTCTATTATCGAAAATGGTATTACCGGCCCGTTGGTGGCTGTGGTTGCCGTATCGATGGCGCTAACACCTTTGCTGATGCTGATCAATGAGCGCTTAATCCAGCCACGATTCGGCACCAAGGAAAAAGAAATTATTGCCGATGAGATCACAAGCGAGAAGAATGTGATCATCGCGGGTTTTGGCCGTGTGGGAAGTACCATTGGAAGATTTCTGCAGGCCAATGGTGTTACTGCCACTTACCTTGATGTGGATCCCGATAATGTGGATCTGCTCAGGAAAATGGGACTAAAAGTTTTTTATGGCGACGCATCCCGCACTGATCTGTTACATGCCGCAGGTGCCGAATATGCCGATTTGCTGATACTGGCTGTGGATGATCCCGGAAAAACGCTTGAGATCAGTGAAAATGTGAAAAAACATTATCCTAAACTTGACCTGGTTGTCAGGTCCAAAGGCTGGTTCGACAGCTATGAATTGATCGATCTGGGTGTAAAACACATTTACCGTGAGTACCTCGACACTTCATTGAGAATGGCCGCAGATGCACTCTGCAAACTGGGACACAGGAGATATGAAGTATACCGTTCGATTAAAACCTTCCGTAAACATGATGAACGATTTTTACATGAACTGGCTGAAAAACGACACAATCAAAGCGAACTCATCAGTGAAGCCCGTCAGCGGATTGAAGATCTTGAGCAATTGATGCTGAAGGAACAGGAAGACCAACACAAAGAAAAAGACCTTGGCTGGGATCCTGCTACTTTGATTGAAGAATTCGGAAAAATGCAAGCAGACCAGGAAACTCCAACAGAGTAGGATTCACTTTCTACAGAGCATGACTCTCTTTGCGAAACTTTGCAAATACTTTGTGTAATGGCTGTACCACAGAGCTACACAGAGAAGCACAGAGTTACACAGAGAAAACCTAAAAATCTGAGCTCGATTTAAGAAATCATCTAAATGTTTGAAATCAGGAGCATTTTAAAACTCACCATGGCATGGAAAGTTGGAAACCTGGAAAATTGGGTTTAACACTCTGAACTCCGAACTCCGAACTCCGAACTCCGAACTTTGAACCCTGAACCTTGAACCCTGAACCTTGAACACCGAACTTTCATTTCGTATTCTTTATGTTTCCAATCCCTGAATCTTGTTCATGATCAACAAGCATTCCCTTTCATGCTAAGTTTTTTCTACTTTTACGCTCCAAAAAGAAAACTATGACGAAGCCAAAAAAGAAATGGAAAAAGGTTCTTGTAATTATTGCAGTTGTTTTATCAGTGCTTGTGGGAGGAGGATTTTTAGGTTTAGAATACCTGAAATCAGAATTAAAGGCCGCGATTAAAGGATGTGAACTGGCCAGCAAAGACTTCAAAACAGTTATTGATTTTGAATATGTAAACAACTGGATTGTTGTAAAAGTCAAAGTTGGTGGCAGTGATAAGGAGTACCCCTTTATTTTCGATACCGGGGCCCAAACCATAATCCTTGATTCTTTGCTAAAGGATATTGGCAAAGACCGATATAAAAAATACTTTACGAGTAAAAAATCCGACACCACTGAAAATGCATTTGATGGTGGATTGATCTCACTGTACGATCTTCAGATGGGAGATGTGAAATTCAGGGATATTGGCGCCATTACAGCAAAAAATTCGAAGTGGGCCATGCTGAACTGCATTTCGGCGTACGGGATTATTGGATACAACATCATCCAAACATGCAGCTTTCAAATTGATTACGAGAAAAAACAAATTACCCTTACCGACAATGTTGAAAGCCTGGCGAATTTTGACGACATACAATGGATGGACTACACCCCCGTCAGCACACAGGAAACTCCCCTTGTTCCCGCGGTGATTAACGACAGCATTAAAATAAACTTGCTTTTCGATACCGGGATGAGCGGCGGCATCTCCTTGAATTCTGAAAATCTATATAATGATTTCAGCTGGCAATTTCCTGAAAGAACTGTAAAATACATTTCCACACCTTCGTTGCGCATCCGGGGGGAAACTGCTGAATTACAACAGGCACTCCTCTACAAAGCATCTTCATTTTCGATGGGAAGCTATATTTCGGAAGACGTAAAAATTAACATCGAAAACGCTGCCGAAAGAGAATACTCCGGGCTCATCGGTAATAAGTATTTCGAAAATTACATCATAACCCTGGATTACAAAAACAGGAGGCTTGGTTTTATCCCGACACGGAAGATGGAATTAAAGAACAGCAGCTATGGATTATCCTACCTGCCCTCTGGCGAAAAGATGATTGTTTCTTCAATCTTTGCCGGCTTTGCGCCCGAAAAAGCCGGGCTCCGGCCGGGTGATGAAATCCATGCGATCAATGGAATTGTAATTTCTGAGCTGCCCTCCGAAACCTTTTGCGAGATTTACCGCAGGGAGTTTAACTTCAAACAGCCCGGAGACACCCTGCTCCAAATCGACTTTATAAAAAACGATACTGTTGTTGCGTACGGGTTTAAAAAACAGAGGTTGTTTGAATAAGTAAGCACATACCTGACCTTCACAGTTCACTGTTCACCGTTCACTTTTAAATTTTCACTGCCCGGCAAATTTCCATGATTCAAACGCCAAACTTGCCTCGCCGCCAGGCTTACGCCAAACGTCAAACGCCAAACGCTAAACACCACACACTATTTACATCCCCTCTAAATTTGCACATTCCTACAACACCCCTACCCCAACCGATTATTTTTTTTCCTATTTTTACCCAAACTAAAAAACGAAATGACCTGCGCACCCCTGTTTTACTCACCTATTAAAATGCAGCCTGGCCTGGCCTGCATAAATTATTCTGGTTACAAAAGCCCCGGGAAAGTAAAGTAGGTTTGGTCATTGAACATAGCTTTTTGAGAAACAAGTTCAATAAGAGTATAGCATTTTCCGCCACCTTACCAATAAAGTATGTGGGAGAAGTTTTGTGGCTGGCAATGCGAAAAGTTACGCAATACATCCTATATTGGCGTGTATGTGTGCCTTTTCTAAAGCATAAATGAGAAATAAAAACACCAGTACACATACACACTAGTTATCGGCAATTTAAGCCGCAAAAACAATAAAGAGATGAATAATAACTTTTTATCGTTTCAGTTTTTAATTTTATTTATTCTTATAGTTTTTATAAGTTGTTCAACAAAAACAAATTTTCCTGAAAACCCAAACCTAACTTACAATGAGTACATCCCAAATCAAACTGACATAGTTGTAAACAGGGATTCTTATCATGATAAACTTCAAGGTTTTTGGTTAGCAACATGTATAGCGAATTGGACTGGTTTAGTTACTGAAATGGACAAAATCGGAAATATTGGTGAAATAAAAACCGGCAATTTCTACACACGGCACGATTGGGGCAAGTCAGATTTACCTAGTATTTGGGGGCAAGGTATTCCAAGCAATCTTTCAGCGACTATTGATTTTGTATTTGCCGATATTGACAGCATCTGGGGTTCCGATGATGATTCAGATATAGAATATATTTATCAGGAACTTTTATTAAAACATAATACATCCATACTTACAGGTGAACAAATTAAGGACGGCTGGTTAAGGCATATTAAACATGAAGAAGAAAACTATTTGTGGGTATCAAATCAAAAAGCTTTCGATTTGATGAAATCGGGGATGATTCCACCTGCAACTGGTGACCCTAAAAACAATTCTGAATACGAAATGATTGATGCCCAGCTTACCACTGAAATTTTTGGACTCTATGCGCCTACACGACCAGATGTTGCTTTAAACATGGCATTTTTACCAATTCAAAATACCGCAAGGGAAAACAGCCAATGGATTTCAGAGTTCTATGTAACAATGTTTTCGCTGGCATCTACTTTAAATGACACAATACCAATGAAAAAACAAATATTTTGGATGGCAGAACAAGCTAAAAATCGCTTGCCTCAATCCTCATATTCATATAAAATGTATGATTTTGTAAAATCAAAATACCAAGAAGGCATGCCTTGGGAACAAACCAGGGACTCAGTTTATTATCGGTATCAGGTTAATCAGTTAGACGGATATAACATTACTTCTCGTAACCTCTACTGCAATGGATGTTTTGCTGCAGGGATTAACTTCGCAACAAGCCTAATAAGTCTGTTTTATGGTGAAGGTGATTTAATTGAGACAATTAAAATTGGAACATTAGCTGGATGGGATTCAGATAACCCAACAGCTACATGGGGTGGTTTACTTGGTTTTATGATAGGAAAGGAAGGTATTGAAAAGGCTTTTAATAAGAAGTGCTCAGATCGTTATGATATTCAAAGGACAAGAATTGGATTTGAAAATAACGGAATTGATAACTTTGAAAATATGGCACTAAAAGGCATTTGGGTAATTGACAGAGTCGTGCAAGAAGAAATGAAAGGTGGTATTGATTTGAAAAACAATGTGTGGTATATACCTAAGGTATGGTAAAAAGTGTAAAAGAATAAAAAAGCCGATAACATTTTGTAAACGTAATGCGGGTTAAATTCTAATAGTGAGCGAAATAACATTTATTAAACCACAGCACAATTTGATAGTGAAGTGCAATAGATCCCGCACTACGCTTACAAGTGGCCGTT